>Ga0194113_10001072_pt1 | contig 37326 bp, 35 predicted proteins | sample TA2MahC200mmetaG_FD_146193 | JGI IMG/M metagenome (GOLD analysis project Ga0194113, IMG submission 146193) | Freshwater microbial communities from Lake Tanganyika, Tanzania - TA2015017 Mahale Deep Cast 200m | ecosystem: Environmental > Aquatic > Freshwater > Lake | place: Tanzania: Lake... | reverse complement strand
GCATGAGTCAGTGACTCCTTTCATCCGAAGACCAGATTGTCAGGGGAAACCGCACTAACTATTAGACGTTGTCAGACACCGAAGGATGCGTCAAAAGGCACGAATCAGCTGGTTTTTAGACAAGCTCCACCTCCCCCATTCTTATGAATCCTAGGTCTGTCAACGGACAGCATCCAGCATCCAGTAGACAGCACACTAGGGCATTTCAGAATGCCGGCTGCAGATTGTGGCGGGCGTAGCCCGCTGGCCCCAAGCCGCAAGCCTCCAGCTAGCCCAAACCCTCAGGCCGCTGGTGCGCAGCCGCCCCACAGAAGCGCGTACCGCTAGCGCTGGTCCGGTTTGACGACCTTGGCATCAGGACTATACTGATACGTGGCAACAGAACCGGCGCCCCTTCTCTACATCGAGACATCCGTGTTCGGCTTCTGCTTTGACGAGGAACCCCGCAACGTCCTGCGCCGCGAGTCTGCACTGACACTGCTGCGGCAGATGCGTCTCGGCATCCTAGACGGCGGCACGTCGCCGGTCACATACCACGAGTTTGAGGGTGCGGCCGAGCCGCTCCGTTCGAGGCTGCTGGAGTTGCTGAACGATGTACGGATACTGCCTGCCGATGATGAAGAAGTCGAACGACTCGCCCAGGTCTACTTGCGGGAGGGAATTGTGCCGTCGAAGTTCGCCGACGATGCCAGGCACGTCGCCTACGCCACAATCTGTGGCGCCGGCGTTCTCGTGTCCCTCAACCTGCGGCACCTCGCCAACGAGTGGACCGAGCGAAAGGTGGCGGCGGTGAACCAGCGTGAACGCTACGGTATCCTGCATATCAGGACTCCCGAAGAGGTACTCAGCTATGAAGGTTGAAGGAATGGACTGGATGGATTGGCTACACAAGGTCAGAGAGGAATCCGAGAAGGAACGGATTCGGCGCGGCATCGGTGGCGCGGAGTGGCTGAAGCAGATCCGAGCCAGGGCTGAGGCCTTCAAGCGCGAACGCGCCGGCCGCGATACGCCGGCAGTCCACGACCGCAAGCCTGGTTCCTAGCCAAGCCGGGGCGGACGGAGTCCCTGAAGTCACGGTGACATGACGGTTCGGATTCCGAGCAGGCGACTGGCGTCGCAGCCTCAAGCTTCAAGCCTCAAGCCGCAAGCCAGTTTCACCCCAAGCCCCGCACCTTAGGGGCTTCCGCCCCTCAAGGCGGTGTACGCGACTTCCTTTGGTCGTCGCACGTGCACCTGTCACCCCGTTGGGGTGAAACTCGCCGCAACGCCGTAGCTAGCTAAAGCCGACACACCCCCATCCTGGGCGTCCGCGGCTTGACAAGCTCGGCGGGCATTCCTACAATCCGGTGATGGAACATGACGGCAGATGTCTGCTCCAGGGCGGCGGCGCACTGCTGTCTTCTTCTGACAGGAGGCCGAGATGAACCCCGACACTCCCCGGGTTGTCCGCAAAGTGCCGGACCAACCCCACATCCTCATCGCCAACTGCTTTCAGGATCTGGAATTCGCCCGCAAGCTGACGATGGCGTTGCGCCGGGACCGGGTCAGCCCGTACGTCGACGTCGGCGAGATGACGCCGAGCGACTCGCTGTTGCGTAGGCTCGCCAGCGCTACCCGTCCCATCGACTGCGTCGTCCCGGTTATCTCCATGCCCTTGCTCGCGCACAACTGGGTAGGAAGGGAACTGCCCGAGCTGCTCAAGGGAGAGGTCAACGGGAGGCAGGTGCGAATCTGTCCGGTCAAGGTTGACAATTGCTCGCTACCTCCCGGCCTGCGGGGCCGGTTCGTCGTCGACTTCTACACCCTCGGCTGGAACCAGGCCTATGGTGCGATCAAGGCGGCAATCCAGGGCCGGGCCGGGGCCGAGCGGCCCGTGCAGAAGCAGCCGGCAGCAGGTCCGGCCAGGTCAGCGCCCGTGGCTAAGGATGTCACCCCGACCTCGCCGAACCGGAAGCAGCTCTACCTGAGCTTTGACCATGAGAACGACGGTTACTATCGAGAGGTTCTGGATACCTGGTCGAAGATGCCGGGCTTTGCCAGCTTCTGGGTCAATGACCAGCCACCGGCCGTACCGGTGGACAGCGAAGCCGCCGAACCCATCAAACAGGCACTCGCCAGGCGCATCGGTGCGGCCGGCGGACTGCTGTGCGTGGTGGGGCAGAACTCAAGCACGAGCGGCTGGATGGAGTGGGAGATCCGGAAAGCCGACGAGTTGGGCAAACGGCTGATCGCGGTCAGAGTCAATCGGGATTTTGCCTTCCCGGAGTTACTGTCCGATCTGGGCGCGACCTGTGCCATGTCCTTCACCTTTGAGGGGATTCGTCGGGCAATCGACGAGGCCTACGGAGGCCTGGCGCAGGAGTAGTCGCCGCGGCGCAGCGGCATCCGTCAGCCTTGGCTCAAGCACCGGCTTGACTTCGCCAGCGGACGGCTCGTTCTCTTGACTTTCCGGTCTGCCCGGTGAGAATCGTAGCGTGCGTGGATTCGCACTAGGCATACTGTTGCTCGCCGGCTGCTGCGGCTATTCGACCCGCTCGCTGCTGCCGTCACACCTCAAAGCCGTGGCGGTACTGCCGGCGGCGAACACAACGACGCAGCCGGGCCTGGCTGAGGCGCTCACCGATTCGCTGGCCGCGGCGTTCACGGCCGACCGGACACTGCGGGTGACGAACACGGAAGCAGCCGACCTGGTCGTGAGCACGACTGTCTCGAACTACAGCCGGACGGCATCTTCCTACACGGGCGACTCGGTGCAGGCCGTGTCCGCGTACGAAGTGAGTGTCAGCGCCCAGGTAGACGTACGGGACCAGACACGAAATGAGCAGTTCTACAAAGGGACCGCCTCGGCCCGGGTCAGCTACGACCCGAATGCGAAGACCGAAGAGCAGGCGGCGGCGGAGGCGATCAGGAAGCTGGCTTCGGAGATCGTGCGCCAGGTGCAGATTACATGGTAGTGGAACTCCTGATTGACAAGCTGGTCCAGGGCGGCGACGGCCTCGCCACGTTGGACGGCATGAAGGTGTTCGTACCTTTCTCTGCCCCGCAGGAGCGCGTGCGCGCCCGCATCGTCACCCAGAAGCGCGACTATGCCGTGGCGGAGATCGAGGATATCATCGAGCCCTCTCCCCTGCGCGTTTCGGCCCCGTGTCCCCATTTCGGAGTCTGCGGGGGCTGCCAGCTTCAGCACATCAGTTATCAGGGCCAGTTGGTCGTCAAGAAACTCTACGTCAACGAGGCGCTGCAGCGCATCGGCCAGGTGTTCGTCCCCGTGCGCAACGTGACCACGGAGGCCGAACCCTGGCACTACCGGAACAAGACCCAGTATCCTGTCGGCACGACCGGCAAAGGCATGGCGATCGGCTTCTTCCGGCGCGGCACGCACGACCTGCTGGACGTGCCGGTGTGTGTGCTTCACCCGATGGAGTTCGACCGCCTGCGCGAGGCCATCCGCGCCATCTTCTCCGCTGCCGGAGAGACCGGGTATGACGAAGCCGGGCACGACGGCAACATCCGGCACCTCGTTCTCCGGCAGGGAATCGGTGACGGCGGTCTGCTGGCCGTGATTGTAACCCGCACGCCCGCGTTCGACGCGCGCGCGGCTGAGCTCATTGCCGAGGAGCCCGGCGTAGTCGGGGTGGCGCACAGCGTTGTGCCGACGCGCACCAACCGAATCATGGGTTCGCACACGAAGGTCCTTGCCGGCCGAGCCCACCTGTATCAGACGGTGCTGGGTAAGTCATTCCAGGTATCGGCTCCCTCGTTCTTCCAGGTGAACATCCGGCAGGCCGAGGAGTTGTGCCGCAAGATCCTCAAGCACGTCGCACCCCGGGGAGATGAATCGGTCCTCGACCTCTACAGCGGGGTAGGCATGATCTCACTGCTCATCGCTCCCTTTGTCCAGCAGGTCACGGCCATCGAAGCCGACACAACTGCGGTGGAAGATGCCCGGGTCAACGCTCAGACTCAGGACGTCCGCAACGTTGAGTTCATGTGCGACGACGTCAGCCGCGCCATCAGGCGAGTCGCATCTGCCGACGTCGTCATCCTCGACCCGCCGCGCAAGGGCTGTCCGAGCGAAGTCCTGCGTCGGATTGCCGCTTTGAGACCGAAGCGCATCGTCTACGTCTCCTGCAACCCTCCCACCCTGGCTCGGGACCTCGCAGCGCTCGAGCAGTCCGGGTACACGACCCACGAAGTTGAGCCGGTTGACATGTTCCCGCAGACCTTCCACGTTGAAGTCATCGCCCGGCTTGGCCCGCTCGGGTCGGCTGACGCGTGAAGCTGACCGGTCAGACAATCGTCGATGCCCGGGCCCGGCAAAGGCCGGGAACGGTGGTTTTCGACACCAGGATCAGGGAGATAGTGATTGAGCGGGAAAGTGAGACAGCGACTGAGATTCGTTCCTTTGATCCTTCGACCCTTCAGCCTGCTCCTGCCGTCATCGTACCCGGGCTGATCGACTCGCACACCCATCCGCTTGAGACCGGGCTGCAGCTGCTCTTTGCCGATTTGCGGGGGGCGAGCTCGGTCGCAGAGGTACAGCAAAGCCTGCGCGACCGGCACCAGGATGCGCTGGCGCGCGGCATGCTGCTGGGTTTCAATCTCGAGCCGGACGGGCTGAAGGAGCAGCGCTACCCAAGCAGGGAGGAACTCGACGCAGTGGTCCCCGAAGTGCCGGTCTTCATCTATCGAGTTGACGGCCACTCGGCGGTCACAAACACCGCCGGGCTGCAACTGGTTCTGGCCGGGTGGCCGGGCGTACGAGCCCGGGGCATGGACGGCGACTGCAACGGCCGTCCCACCGGGGTGCTGCGCGGCGAGGCCTATGAGCGGGCATCGCGCCTGTTCAAACACCGGCTGGCCCCGGATACCGTGCGTGAGGCGCTGCACCTCGCCGGCCGACAGGCCGCGGCCAAAGGCGTTACGACCATCGGTGCACTGGTCGGCGTCGAGGATACGAGCGATGACGAATGGCGCGCGCTCCTGGATGGGCTGGCCGCGTGCGCAGTCGGGACTGTTCCCTACCTTCAGACCTGGAATGTGGAGACCCCGCGCCGGTTCGGTCTCAAGCAGGCCGGAGGATGCCTGCTCCTCGACGGGTCATTCGGGTCGCGGACCGCGGCGCTGAACGAGTCCTATTCCGACGCTCCCGGTAACAGCGGCGTCAGCTACGTGAGTGACGAGAAGCTGCTTTCGTTCCTGCGCGCGGCCATCGCTGCGGGCCTCCAGACCGCTCTGCATGCAATCGGCGATCGGGCAGTGGAACAAGTCGTGCGCTGCCACGAGCAACTCGCCGGACCGGATTCCGGCAATCCACTACGGCACCGGGTCGAACATGCCGAGCTTCTCAACGACGCCTTGATTGACCGGATAGCAGGGCTCGGACTGGTACTCGGTGTCCAGCCCGCTTTTGAGGACGAATGGGGCGGGCCGGACCGCATGTACTCGGTTCGGCTCGGCGAACGCTGGCGCATCACCAATCCCTATCGCCGTCTGCTCGACTCCCGGGTGCTTCTGGCGGGTGGCTCTGACGCCCCGATCACGCCGATAGACCCGATCGCCGGCATCCGGGCCGCCGTTGACCGCGGCAACTCCCTGCAGGCCGTCTCGGGCGAAGAGGCTCTGGCTATGTTTACGTCGGCAGCCTCCTTCGCCCTGGGCCGAGAGGCGACCTGCGGCAGCATTGGGGTCGGCAAAGATGCAGACGTCACGGTGCTTACCTCGGATCCGCGAACTTCCGGACTCTGCCAGGTGGTGGCGACTTTCCGTACCGGTATCTGCATCTACAAGAACGACGCCCTGGCCGACAGTTTGAGACTTGAGGCCTGAGCTGCGGAGCGTGGGTTCTCTTTCGTTCCGGTGAGTGGTTGAGTGGGCGGTTGAAGAACCAGGAGCTTGCCCGCCGGTTCGACCGCTTCGCCGATGCGCTGGAGCTGAAGGGCGAGACCGGCTTCCGCGTCCTGGCCTACCGCCGGGCGGCCCGGGCTCTCGCCGACCTCAGCGCCGACATCGAGTTGCTCGACGCTCAAGGAAAGCTCAAGGAAGTGCCTGGCATCGGGGCAGGCATCGCGAAGAAGATCCACGAATACCTCACATCCGGTCGGATACAGAAGTATGACGAGGTGGTCTCGAGCCTCCCACCAGGTTTGTTCGAGATGCTGGGGATCCAGGGAGTGGGTCCGAAGACCGTGAGGCAGTTGTATGACAAGCTCGGAGTTCAGACTCCGGCCGAGCTCAGACAGGCAATCGAGAGTGGCCGTTTTGCCGAGCTTCCGGGAATGGGAGAAAAGAAGGGCGCGAACATACTGCGCGGCATCCAGACCGGCGAGATGACCGGCGAGCGGATGTTGCTCGAGGAGGCGTTCGAGCTGGCTGACTCCGTCATCTCCCACATGAAGCTGCACCCGGACGTCCGCCAGCTCGCCTATGGCGGCTCGCTCCGCCGCGGCAGCGAGACGATCGGCGACATCGACATCCTGGCGACGGGCCGAAACCCGGACCGGATCGTCCGGCACTTCACCGCTCATCCCCGAGTCAAGCAGATGCTCGGAGCCGGAGAGACCAAAGCCTCAACCCGGTTCGAGAGCCGATCCGGGACCAGACAGGTCGACCTGCGGGTTGTGGTAGACACTGAATACGGCGCTGCCCTGCAGTACTTCACGGGTTCAAAGGACCACAACGTCGCGCTCCGAGCCCTGGCCCAGAAGAGGGGATTGAAGCTGTCAGAGTACGGCCTGTTCCGGGGCGAGAAACGGGTGGCGGGTCGGACCGAACAGGAGGTCTATGCGGCCCTCGGCCTCCCCTACATCGAGCCCGAGCTACGCGAGGACCGCGGCGAACTCGAGGCTGCAGCAGGAGACTCGCTGCCCACGCTTGTCTCGCGCGGAGATATCAAGGCTGACCTCCACATTCACACCTCTGCATCGGATGGTTCGGCGGACTTCGAGACGATGGTCGAAGCCTGCAGAGAGCTGGGCTACACCCACGCTGCCCTGACCGAACATTCGACTTCAGCCGGGTATGCAGGCGGACTCAGCGCAGACGAGCTACTGCGCCACTGCGACCGTGTCGACCGATACAACTCCGGGTCACGTGCCTTCAGGGTCCTCAAGTCTTCCGAGGTGGACATCAAGCCCAACGGTGCAATGGACTACCCGGACACGGTGCTGGAGCGGCTGGACCTGGTCATCGCCTCAATTCACCAGGGCTTCAAGAAGGATACCACGCAGCGAGTGTGCACGGCTCTCGCCAATCCGCTCGTCCACCTGATGGCTCACCCTACCGGCAGGATCATCGGCCGGCGAGAAGGCTACGATATCGATATCGAGCAAGTGATAGAGTGTGCGGCAAAGCACCGCAAAATACTGGAAATCAACGCGTTCTATGGCCGCCTCGACCTCAATGACATCTGGGCGCGCCGGGCGATGCAGGCCGGCGTGAAGCTGGCCATCAACACCGACGCGCACGCGCCTGGCGACCTGGAGTGGATGCGATACGGAGTCACGACAGGGCGCCGAGCCTGGCTGACCCGGAATGACGTAGTCAATTGTCTGAGCTACCCCAGGCTGCTGAAGCTGCTGGGTGGGATCCGAGCCGGCAGAGCCGACTAGCTACTTCTGCGTCGCGAGGCTCAGCCAGCGGCAGCCGGCGAGGACCTCCGCTGCCGGACCGCTGCCGTGCTCACCGGGCGTGGTCTTGAGCTCGGTCAGGATGCCATGTTCATTGAGAAGCCGGTACATCATCTCGTTGTCGGCGCGATTCCAATCCTGATTCCGCGTTACGAGATAAGCAAGATGTCCCGGTAGCTCCTCCCAGACGGCAAGCGGCACCGCCGCAGCATGCGGGCAGACCGCAACCAGGCCACGCACGAGTTCCGGATGCCGGAACATCGTGGCCAGGGCTTGCACGCCCTGCCCGGAGAAACCGAACAGGAACACCCGACTGGAATCAACCGGATACCGCGTCAGCAGCTTGGCTATCGTGCGCACGACGTCCGCGTCATTTGAGTCCGCGCTCCGGTGGTTGCGCGTGGCGTGGCAGGTGGCTGCTATCCACCCGAGCGAGTCGCCAATCGATCGGAAAGTATCCAGGTCTTTTGGCCCTGCACCGTTGCAGTGGAGCAGAACGAGCGCCGGCACGCGCCCACCGGCCTTGGCTACCTGTGGCGGAACGTAGAAGCAGTCCGAGTCCGGATCACGGACCAGGCCCTTGGGCAGGCTGGCCGCGAGCGCGGCTGCGGCGAGGAGCGCAAGAAGCACAGCAGTGCGCGAACCCACCGGGGTCCTGGCTTGGCTGACAGGCACCTGCATCCTGGATTCCTCGAATCCTTGACCCCTATCTGTCCACATTGAGCACCAGGAAAAGGGCAATTGTCCCGAACACGATGTTTGGCAGCCAGGCGGACAAGGCCGTGCTGATGACGTGCGACGTACCGAACGCCCGGCTGGTCTGAATTGCACCCCAGTACAGAAACGAGAGCAAGAGTCCCAGGCCGAGTCCGAACATCACCCCGCCGCGTCTCAGTCGTACCGCCAAAGGCAAACCAAGCAGCACCACCACGAGTCCGATAAGCGAGTATGAAAACCGGTAGTAGTACTCGACTTCCTGCCGCGCCACGTTCTCGCCGGCCCGCTTCATGCGGCCGATGTAGTTCCGCAGGGCGCGCGTCGATGTCTCCTCGACCGGTCGCGAGGTGCTGGCGAAGTCGAGTGGAGTTTCGGGGATCATGTCGAGTTCGAGGCTGTCGCTTTGCTCCAGCCGCTCGTTGCCGAGCGCGTCAAAAGTGCGCACATCGACGCCTCGCGCGTGCCATGCCCGTTCGCGCCACACGGCTTCCCGTACGTCGAAACGACGTCTGACTCTCCGGTCCGGGCCGAGCTCGCTGACGCTGAAGTTCTTCATCACTCCGTCGGATGAGATCTCGCGGATGTAGAAGATCCGCCCCTCGTCGCCGACGAAGTACAGGTTCTGTCGCCTCTGTACCTGGCTGGACTGGCGTCTCTCGATCCTCTGGCGTCGCAGGTCGGTGAGCCGGGCGTTGAACGGGATCGTGATCAACTCGTTGGCCGCCAGGTAGAGGACGACCGATGCCAGGCCCAGACCGACGGCCGGCACGAACAGCCGCAGGATCGGAACGCCCGAACTCTCCAGCGCATGCAGCTCCCGGTTGCGCGTCAGCTGCCCGTAGACCATGAAGACCGCGAGCACCATGCTTACCGGGTAGAGCAGGCTGATGGCAGAAGGCAGGCTGTAGAAGTAGTAGAGCAGGATCAGGTCCAGCCCCGTCTTCCGGCCGGTGAAGTAGCTGAGTTCCTCAAAAAGGTCAATCAGCAGGTAGATGACAACAACGCTCGTGACGGCGATGACTGCGAACTTCACCAGTTCCTTGACCAGGTGTCGGTCAACTACCTTCAAGATTCCGCACCTCTCATCCGGAAGAGCGATTTCTCATAGAAGGCGCGCAGAAACAACTCGGTGACCGGCAGCACGAGGATGAGGTTCGGCAGCCACATCCCCACGAAAGGTGACAGCCTGCCCGATTCGGCAAGGTTCTCGCCGGCGAGAAGCAGGACGTAGAAGACCGCGAAGAAGATGAGCCCGATGATGAAGCCGGTACCAACCCCCCCGCGTCGGAGCAGCAATCCGACGGGTGCTCCGAAGAGCACGAAGAAGAATGCCGAGAAAGCCAGCGAGAGTCGCTTCTGCAGCTCTACCTGGTAGCGCGCCATCTCCAGGTTTTTGTACCTGAAGCGGGACTTCATCTCGTCGTACTTCAGCTTGTCCGGCTCGCCGGCACCGGCCTTGCGTTCGGCCTCGCCCGTCTTCTCCTTCAGGTCCAGAGCTTCCGTGCCGAGCTGCTTCATCGTGGCCGCAAGCTGCGGCAAGAGCATCTCTTCGTTGCTGCGGTACTCGCGATCCCGCCGGACAAGGTCATCGTCCATGGCGACATTGATGACGTGTTTCTTGAACAGAACCCGCCGATAGGTGCTGGTGTCCACCAACTCGTGCATCTCTCCGTCAAACAGGGTCATGATCATGTAGGCATCGTCGGCTGTGTACGATATGTCGCCGAGCGGCGCCGTGACGAAGCCGGGCGTGCCCTTGCGGGCTCCGGTTGCGAAGATGGTCACGTTTCTGACCGTAGAGCGACGTTCATCAATCGCTCCGATGTAGATCATGTAGCCGGCGAAATCGTCCATGAACTGACCCTCGCGAATCCTCATCGCCGGACGCTTTCGCGCCACATCAGTGAGCAGGTTTCTCACCCGGTGCTGGGCCTCCGGTACGACAAAGCCATTGAAGCCAATCATCGCGGCCAGCAGCAGCAGGCAGGCGAACATGATCGGCGTGAACAAGCGGATCGTCCGGATACCGGCGGCCCTGATCACGCGGACTTCGTTGTCCTGTGCCATTCTTCCGAACGATATGACCCCGGCGATCAGGCTGCCCAGCGGCGCACAGATCGACACCACGAATGGCAGGGAGAGCAGCGCGACCTCGGACACCACTGTGACGGCGACGCCCTTGCGCACCAGCATGTCGGCCAGCAGGAAGAGGCGATCCATCAGCAGTACGAATGTCAGAATGAGGATGGCGAGGAAGAACGGCGGAACGAACTGCCTCAGCGCGTAGCGCTGGAGTAGCTTCACCGGCTGATGATAGCGCCGTGCCGACCCGAAGTCAAAGCCGTGCCCGCGCCAAGCTCCGGGTATGAGGCGGGCGCGTCAAAGACGCGCCCGCGCAATCGTCCGCTGCTGGACTAGGCCTCGACCTTGGCCGCGGCCCTGGTGGCTGCCTCGACGGCGAGCGCCTCCTTCGCCATGGTCACGATTCCGGCGAAGTCTTCGGGTTGATGGATCGCCATCTCGGACAGGACGAACCGGTCCATGGTGATCCCGGCAAGGTTGAGGGAGTGTATGAACTTCGAATAGCTCAACTCCAGCGGCTTCAAGGCTGCGCCCAGGCGGATGACGGCCAGCGAGCGGAAAGTACGCTTCTTGCGCCGGCGCTCCTTGTACGCGGACGTGCCGGCGTGGATGACTGCCTGACGTGCGGTCTGGTACAGTCGAGACCTTCCGCCCCAGTAGCCTTTGGCGTCGTTCAGCCACTTCTTGCGGCGTTGCTTGGTATACGGGCCGTTCTTCACTCTCGGCATCTGGTCTCCTTACTTGTAGGGAACAAGCTGGCTCATCCGCTCGCCCAGGCGGCCTTCGCACACGGCCGGGACGCGCAGGCCGCGCTTTCTCCGCTTGCTCTTGGACCCGTTGTTGTGATTCCTGCCGCAGCCGCCGTGGATGAACTTGCCGCCGGCGGTGCGCTTTATGCGTTTCTTCAAAGAACTGAGGGACTTGGTTTTCTGCTTCATTTCGGCACCAGCATCATCTGGATTGATTTCCTTCCTTCGGTCAGCAGTCGGGGAGGCGACTCAACGCGAGCGACGTCGGCGAGGTCCGCGCTGAGCTTGCTCATCAGTTTCATACCCAGGTCGGCGTGGACGATTTCGCGGCCGCGCACGAACAGCGTGATCCGGATGCGGTCCTTGTCGGCGAGGAACTCGCGCATCTTCTTCATCTTCACTTCGTAGTCGCCTGGCCCGATCTTCATCTTCATGCGCATTTCCCTGACCTCGGTCGCGTGTTGCTTCTTCTTGGACTCGCGCAGGCGGACCTTCTGTTCGTACAGATACTTGCCGAAATCGACGATGCCGCAAACCGGTGGCTCCTCGGTCGGCACGAGCACGACGAGGTCGAGGCCCTGCCGCCGCGCCAGCCCGACGGCATCGCGGGTCGGCAGGATGCCGATGAGCTTCTTGTCGGAGCCGATGACCTTGACATACGGTACGCGTATCTGTTCGTTTACTCTTGGCCTGTCTTTGAAACCGTCACGTGGGACTCTACCCGGGTACGTTGTTCTCCTCCTTGATTTGTGCGAGTGCTGACTCGACGGTAACCGCGCCGAGATTGCCCTTGCCGTGCCGGCGGACCGACACGGTGCCCTGGGCGGCCTCGCGACCGCCGACTACGAGCATGAAGGGGATCTTCTGGCGTTCGGCTTCACTGACTTTCTGGCTAATCTTATCAGACTTCAGGTCGATTTCAACTCTTATCCCGATGGCCTGCAACTTCCGTCCTACCTCCTGCGCGTAGCCGTTCTCGGCGTCGGTCACCGGCAGTACGCGGGCCTGGACCGGCGCGAGCCAGACCGGGAAGTCACCGGCATAGTGCTCGACCAATATCCCCATGAAACGTTCGATACCGCCCAGGACGGTGCGATGGACGAGATACACCGGGTGGTGCTGCCCGTCCTGTCCCATGTAGTAGAGGTTGAACCGCGGCCCTTCGTTGAAGTCGAACTGGCAGGTCGGGCACTGCCACTCGCGGTCGAGAGAGTCGAGCAGCTTGATGTCGATCTTCGGCCCGTAGAAGACGGCCTCGCCCTCGGCCCGGTGGTAGGGCAGGCCGATGCGCTCAAGCGCGCGTACCAGCGACTGCTCGCCCAGATTCCACTGCTCGTCGGTGCCGAGGTACTTACCCAGGTTCTTCGGGTCCCGCACCGACAGGTCGACCTTGAACTTCTCGAACCCGAACGCCCGGAGCATCTTGACCGACAGGCTGACCACACCGAAGACCTCGTCCTCGACCTGCTCCGGTGTACAAAAAATGTGAGCGTCGTCCTGAGTGAAACCGCGGACGCGCATCATGCCGTGGAGTACGCCCGACCTTTCGCGACGATAGACTGTCCCCCACTCACCCATACGCAGGGGCAGGTCGCGATAAGAATGCACCTTGGTCCGGTAGATGAGCATGTGGCCCGGGCAGTTCATCGGCTTCAGGACGTACTGCTCCTTCTCGACTTCCATCAGGTACATGTTCTCGGCGTAGTAGTCGAGGTGACCTGACGTCTGCCACAGCCCGGCGCGGGCTATGTGCGGAGTCAAGACCAACTGGTACCCGGCGGCGAGATGCTCCTTTTCCCAGTACTGCTGTATCAGGCGTCGGACGGTAGCACCCTTGGGGTGCCAGAACGCCAGCCCGGCCCCGGCTTCCTCGTGGAAGCTGAACAGGTCGAGAGCCGGTCCGAGCTTGCGATGGTCCCGGCGCCTGGCTTCTTCCAGCCGGTCCAGGTGCTCCTTGAGCAGTTCTTTGGACGGAAAGGCAATGCCATAGACGCGCGACAGCATCCGGTTCTTCTCGTCCGCGTGCCAGTACGCGCCCGCAACCGAAAGCAACTTCACGGCCTTGATCTTGCCGGTACTCGTGACGTGAGGTCCGCGACAGAGATCGACGAAGTCGCCCTGCTCGTAGACCGAGATGGTCTCATCGGGTATGCCCTCAATCAGCTCGAGCTTGTACTTCTCGTCCCGCGCCCGGAACAGATCCTCTGCCTCTTTGCGCGGCAGGAACTTGTGGACGATGGGTATGCGCTGCTTGGCGAGTTCGTACATCCGTTCTTCGATCCTGGCCAAGTCGGTCTCGGTGAAAGGCTTCTCGACGTCGAAATCGTAGTAGAAGCCTTCGGGGACGGCCGGCCCGATGGTCACCTGGGCGTCGGGGTACAACTGTTTGATCGCCTGTGCCATCAGGTGAGAGGCGGAATGCCAGTATACTTCTCTCCCCTGCTCCGAGTCGAAGGTAACTGCTTCGACCCTGGCGTCCTGCTCGAGTCGACTGGTCAGGTCGACCAGCCGACCGTCAACAGTGGCCGCAATCGCGTTCTGGTCGTTCAAGACCTGGCCAACGGCCATTCCCGGCTCAAGTTGCCGAGTTTCGCCACTTACGGTCACGTTTATCACGGTGCAATCATAGCGAGACTCGTGCGAGTGTCAATTGAGGCGAGGCGGACCGAGACGCTGATACAGGTCCAGCCGCTTAAGCACGAAGGACACGAAACGGAAGGTAGATGGTCGCTCCGGGCCGTTCATCCGGCTTCGTGTCTTCGTGGCTCAATACTCCGGTCCTGGGTCCGTCGCTTGGCTTGACCGATGGGCGCAGTGGGCTACAATCATCGCACTTGAACCCTCGTTTGTCCAACCGGGGTCGCCGCAACCAACCAAAGTACCGCATCGGCTTCGGCTTCGACGCCCACGAACTTGTCTCGGGCCGGCGACTTATGCTCGGCGGCGTTCACATCCTTTCCAGGCTCGGCTTGCGCGGCCACTCGGACGCGGACGTACTGCTCCACGCCCTGACGGACGCTCTTCTTGGCGCGCTGGCCCTACCTGACATCGGAACGCTTTTCCCGGACACCGACGCAAGGTGGAGGGATGCCGCAAGCGAGCTGATGCTGAAGGAAGCCGATCGGCGAGCAAGGGCAGCGGGCTACCGGCTGGTGAACGCGGACTGTGTGCTGGTCTGTGACCAACCGAAGCTCCAACCGTACTGCCTCGCTGTGCGTGAGAGCATCGCTGCCATGCTCGGCGTGCCGCCCGACCGGATCGGCCTCAAAGCCAAGACCACCGAAGGTATGCTCCTGGCGCTGAAACGCAAGAGCATCGCGGCGATGGCGGTTGTGCTCGTTGGCGCGGAACAGGCCCGGATGGTCGGACGACCCGGGTCGCTTCGCAAGCGTCTCCGCGGCCTATGATACCGCTCCGCGACGACATCCGCTCCGAGAAGCGGCCCTTTGTTACTTGGGGATTAATGACCGCCTGTGTCGGTGTGTTCATCTATCAGACCCTTTCGGAGTATCAAGACCCGAAAGCCGGTGAGCTGATAGTCAACGCCTACGGTATGATGCCGCGGGACATTACCTCCGGCCAGCATCTCTGGGCCCTCTTCACATCGATGTTCCTGCATGGCGGTTTCTTCCACATCATCGGGAACATGCTGTATCTCTGGATTTTCGGCGACAACATCGAGGATGCGTTTGGACACGGCTGGTTCCTCCTCGTGTACCTGTTCACCGGGGTAATCGGCAGTCTGCTTCAGGTCATGTTCATGCCCGGCTCAACTATCCCGACCATCGGTGCCTCGGGCGCAGTATCAGGAGTGATGGGTGCGTACTTCGTGCTGTTCCCGCGCGCCCGGGTCCTGACCCTGATTCCGATTTTCTTTTTCATCCGCCTGATCTACCTGCCGGCTCCGCTTCTCCTCGGCTTCTGGATAATAATCCAGGTCCTCAACGGTTGTGGTTCGGTGCCGGGCGCGGGCGGCGGCGTCGCCTACTTCGCCCACATCGGCGGGTTTGTATCCGGCTTGGTACTCGGCCTGGCTGTGCGCAACCGCGTGCGCCGGCCGTGGTATGAGATCAGCTAGCTGGCTGCTTGCAGCATCCCTGCTGATGACAGTCGTAACTCGGCTCGCGTTCACTCTGCTGCCGAGAGTTCCGCTCTCGACCAAGGCCGTCGCCTCCATCGGCGACAGCCGCGAGTACATTGAGCTCGCTCGCAACCTCGCAGGTTCTCAGACCTTCACCCGCGACACTGTCCCGCCCTTCCGTCCCGAGCTCTTCCGCACTCCCGGCTATCCGCTCTTTCTGGCCATCCCGTACGTCGTACATCGTCCATCGTTCATCGTTCTGGCACTCGCGCTGCAACTGCTGCTCGCACTCTTCACGGTCTGGCTGACCTCGCGGCTCGCGCTTGAGCTTGGACTTCGCCCCATCACCTCCGCGCTTGCCGCCCTCCTGGTGGGCTTGAGCCCCAGCCTTGCGTTCCTCTCCACCAAGTTGATTTCCGAGACTCTGTTCACACCCATGCTGCTGACTTGTGTGCTTCTCCTCAACCGCCATCGCCAGTCCGGCCGGGCACTCGACCTCATCGGAACCGGCGTCTGTTGCGGCCTGCTGGTTCTCGTCCGCCCCATCGCCACCTTCTTTCCGTTCCTCATCGCCCTCTATGTCTTTCTGCGTGGCATCGCCATCAGGAATTCGCTACTAGGTGTTAGGAATTCCGTTCTCCTCCTCGCCTCCGCCTCCATCGTCGTCGCGCCCTGGGTCATCCGCAACGGCATGAAGACCGGACGTTACATGATCTCGACCGCGTCCGAACACAATGTCTACCTGTACGACGCCGCTACCGTTCTGGCCGCCGAGAAGGGCATCAACATCCTCAAGGCCCGCGACTTGATGATGGCCGAGGCCGAGGCGAAGTTCGGCCCCATCGATACCAGCGATGAGGCGACTATGTGGCAGAAACTCGCGGCCGTAGCCCGACCGCACCTACTAAGGAAACCCGCGGTCGCAGTTCCAGTCTGGTTGTTCGGGGTCAGCGCCGACTTCCTGAACCCCATCAGCGTCGGCCCGCTGCTCATCCACTCCGGTGCCTCCCCGGCCGCGGGCAGCGCGAACCTGCTCCAGTCATCCCTAGCCCTGCTGGTCAAGGGCAAAGTCGCCCAGGCATTCACCCGGGCCTGGCAGGTACGGGTTGGCGGCGCGCCGCTCTTCATACTGGTTGTCCTCGCGTGCGCGACGCTGTTCAACCTCGTCCTCATCTGGTTTGGATTCGCCAGCCTCTTCCTGCCCAGAACCCGGGACATCCGCTGGCTGCTACTGCCAATTCTCTACTTCACGTTTCTGACCGGCACGGTCGGAGACGCCCGCTTCCGGGCTCCAATCGAACCTCTTCTCTGCCTCTTTGCCGCCGCGGCAATCACTCGCCCTCCGCGGCGAGGTCCGGTCGGGCAAACCGAGCTCTCGCCCGAGCTGATATCAGAGTTGACTCGCGGCAGCTGCTCGCTAGGGCTCTCCACACCCAAGACAAGTCACCAAGCATAGCCAAAGAGCATTGCGGACCGAGTGAACGGCCGCCGGAGTGCTGCTCTGGCTACCGACGCAGCAACTGCCGGCGCGACCTGAACTGCGACCGATCGAATGACCGTGGAGACGACGGCAGGACAACTCAGACAGCGACTCACGCCTCAGTCAGCCACGTCAAGGTCAGAACGCCGAGCACAACATTGAGGACGGCAACGTAGCCGGCCACCCACGGCCGCTACCACTCGGATAGCCCAACGGGCCACCGCCAGAACTGCGGAAGAGGAAATCCAGGCCGAGACTCAGGAAGCAGGGGAGGAAGCAGCCTGCTGTGCTTCCAGGCAGGCTGCGGGCGGAGCGATTCCGCCAGCAGTCTTCAGCGCAACCCGGAACACAATCCGGGGACTCCCGGGGTATAGCGGAGGTAACTCCAGGCGACTAGCTCTTCCGGCCTGGCATCAGGCATCCGGGAACACCTGTGTCAAGTCAACGTTCGCCGAACGGTCGTTACCCCGTCCGGCAAGCGAACAGACCTGGTGACTGAGGCAAGCAGGATGTATGTCGGTTGGAGGCCGACTGGTACGGTCAGACGCGGGACGTACTTTTACTCTTCGGCCGTGGCTTCTTTCGGCGTATCTGGTCGACCCGGTCGAGCAGATCGGAAGCGGTGCGTCCATCGAGGCCGGCTTGTTTGAGCAGATCCTCCACCGTCCTTCGGCCAAGATTGTCCTCGCACCTGACCAACCCGGTAACTACCTGACGAGGGCCATCTGCGACACCGCTGGCCAGCATGAGAGCCAGGGCCTCTGCCAACTTCGGCGCTGCCTCAGAGCACTTCCCCTGGGCAACCAGGATGAGGCCGATGTTGCCAAGATCGGCCGCGACACCAAGCTGATACCCGATCCTTCGCGCCAGGCCCAGCGATTCCTCTCCGTACTTGAGTGCTTCAGCGTCTCTTCCCTTGAGACGGTAGATGCTGGCCATGCCTCCCAGGCTCGTCACCACGCCGAGGCGGTGCCCAAGCTTGCGCGCGATCGCCAGCGCCTCTTTGTTGAGGCGAAGCGCTTCGTCGAGAGATCCCTGGTCGCGGTAGATGCCGGCGATGCCGGCAAGATCGCTGGCCACGCCCCACTTGTCTCCGAGGGCGCGAGATAACTCCAGGGCCTGTTGGTGATACTCGAGCGCCCGATCGAGCTCTCCCTTGTCACGCCAGATGTTGCCGATGTTGGCCAGGTAGATCGCCTCGGCCCACTGGTCTCCCAACTGGTGAGCCTGAGCCAGCGCCTTCTCCTTGTACTGGAGCGCCACGTCGAGCTCTCCCCGATCGTGCCGGACTACCCCGATGTTGCCAAAGGCAGGGGCCTTTCCATCTTCGGCCCCGAACTGCTCTGCCAGCCGGGACGCCTGCTCAAAGCTCGAGAGCGCGGCGTCCAGCATACCCTGGGCGTATCTGCACACGCCTGTAAGATTGAAGAGAGCAACAAGCTGAGCCCCCTTCGCTTCCGGCATCGCCTGCTGAAAGCAGCCGACTGCCTTGTCCCAGGCATTGTCTTCGATGGCCGCAAGCCCGAGCTCGAACGGTTGTCTGACGGCATCAGCAGAGCTGGACAGACCGTCGAGGTACTGCGTCATCCGGTCCACGTCACGCCTGATCACGTCGCGGCTCGCCGCTGCCATCCGGGCGCGCCGGCGGATCGGTCCCAAGTAGTACGCGAGAAGCATCACGATTCCCGCTATCAGGGAAACGCCTGCCAGCACGACTATCCAGAACGACGCCGTACCGAACTCATGCCCGGAGAACTTAACCAACGCTGCCAGTCTAGCTATCTCCGGTCTGCAGTCAACCCTGTTCCTGAGCCCTGAAAGAGAAGGCGGGCCGCGTCGCCGCGGCCCGCCTTCCAGGAGACGTGGTTCAGATTACCCGGAACTCCAGTCCGATCGCAGCCCCGGGCCAGATGGCGATGTTGGTGCTGCCGGTCATCTTGTACATCGGTATCACCGACAGGAAGGGGATGCCCGATCCGTCCTCTCCCTGATCCGACAGCCAGACGTTTGCGGCCAGCCCGCCCGTGATTGCCAGCTTCGGCAGGATCTCCCAGCCGCTGGTCAAACGTACCTTTGCCAGGTAGCTCATGCCGTCGAAGCTCATCATCTCGTCCATGAGATCGACCCGGTAGCCGACCAGATCCGCGTCGACGAAGAAACGGGAGCAGCCGCGGGGGAAATGTCCGCCGATGCCGTACCCGATCATCACCCGGGCCGGATCAGTAGGATGGTAGCCGAAGCCCAGAACGTTGTAGAAGGAGCGCCCACCGGTCTTGAGCTCGAACCCGGCGAGGGGTGCCTCACTGGCGAAGACATGGGCACGCAACTGGCCGTTGAGTATGACGTTCAGCGGGCCGATGGCGACGTCGTTCTCCCGGGCGAAGTTGAAGGCGCCGAGCTGGAAGCCGCGCACCTCGCCGGCGATGTTGGCAGCCCCGACCTGTACGCCGAGCGCGCCCCCGGCGAGGTTGAACAGACCCATCTGCAGGCCGCTCGACCGGTCCGGCCACTCGCCAGCCTGGGTGCCGTAGGTCATGCAGCCGAACTCGCTGACCTTCGCGGCCTCGGCCTGGTTGCCGAGGACGTTGATCCCGCCGAGCTGCAGCTTGCTGGAGCCGCGCAGGAAATTGACTCCGCCCAGAGCGATATCGTTTTCACCGCCGCCGATGTTTATGCCACCGAGGGTGAAGCTCGCGTCGTGCCGCGCCACATTGCAGCCGCCGATCTGCGCCGCAGAGCTGCCGCCCGTAGCGTTAACGCCGCCGAACTGCACCGACGCATCGCCACCGGCAACATTGACTCCACCTAGTTGAAGAACGCTGGAACCGGCGACCAGATTGGCTGCGCCGAGGGCGACTCCGTTGTCGCCGCCGCCGAAGTTGACACCACCCAGTGTCAGACCGGTCTTCCCGCGAGCCGCATTCACCCCGCCGAGCTGCAGGCCCGCGCTGCCACCCGTGGCATTCAATCCGCCCAACTGAATCGGCACGTTCCCGCCGGCGATGTTGACGCCGCTCAGCTGCGCCACGCCTACGTCGCCGCGTGCCAAGTCAAACAGGCCAAGCTGCAGTCCGGCGCCACCCCAGGACAGGTTGACCCCGCCGAACTGACAGGCAGCCCAAGTGCCACCGAAGTTGACCGCGCCCAACTGGAGGCAGCGTGCCTCTCCCTTGGCGACGTTGACCCCGCCAATCTGCAGGCCGCGGGCGTCCCGCATCACGAAGTTGCCAAGCAGTGCCAGCTGGAACCCGCTGAAATCACCCCACAATCTGGTTGCGGGCCCGCGGCCGCAGAGCTGATTGCCGCCCTGTGCGGCGACGTTCGCGTCACCGCAATGCTCGTTGGCGGCGCAGGACGAGCCGACGCCGACAACATTCACGCCGCCGGCCAGCTGTATCCACCTGGCGTCGTAGGCCTCAACGTTGAAAAGCGCTCCCAACTCGAAGCCGCGAAGTTCGCCGACGTAACCGCCGAGGATGTTGAGTGAGATGTTGGTCGCAACGTTGCCTGACTGGCTCCCGTTGGTGGAGATCGGCGGGAACAGCGACAAACTGACAGGGTGGTGGACGATGAGAGAGCTGCTGCTGGCGCAACAACTCGCAGTTGCGCTGGACACCGGAATGATGGCGGCCACTAAGACGGCAACCATCGCGGTCCTGATACGACCTGTTGTAGACACGCTAGTTCCTCCTTGCGGTAAGGTGACCAATGAAAGCCGACAGCACTGCCTAGGCTGAGTCATCATTGCTTGACGCGCTAAGTCTACGCTACGACTGTCGGCTGTCAACTTGCGCAACAGAGGAACTTTAGGGTGCCAGCGACGCCCCCAGCCCGCGATTCTGGCAGGCTCGTGCATGGATTGGGCAGGAACTGGACCGGTGAGGGCCGGCCGCTGGTTGTGGTCCACGGTGCGGAAGAAAAGGCCGGCCGGGCGCGCGGCCCGGCCGGCGATACTCCGTGGTCCCGCTACTTCTGGGCGGCTTCCTTCTCGCGCTTGGCTTCGTCAATTACCTTCTGCGCTACCTCGCGCGGCGTCTCTTCGTAGTGAGAGAACTCCATCGTGAAGAAGCCTCGACCCTGGGTCATGGAACGGAGGCTGTTTGAGTACTTGTACATCTCCGCCTGCGGTGCCTGGGCTTTGATGACCTGCAGGTTGCCCTGCACTTCCATGCCCATGATGCGTCCCCGGCGGGAGTTAAGGTCACCCATCACGTCGCCGGTATACTGGTCGGGCACGGTGACTTCGACGTTCATTATGGGCTCGAGCAGTATCAGTCCGGCTTTCTCGGCGCAGTTCCTGAAAGCAAGCTGACCGGCGAGCTTGAAGGCGATGTCCGAAGAATCAACGTCGTGGTAGGAGCCGTCGAAGACTACCGCCCGGATGTCCATCATGTGGTAGCCGGCGAGCACGCCCTTGGTCATCGTCTCGACGATGCCCTTCTCTATCGGCGGAATGAACTTGGTCGGAATCGACCCGCCCTTTATCTCGCTCACAAACTCAAACCCCTTGCCGCGCGGCACCGGCTCAAGCCGCAGCCAGCAGTCACCGAACTGACCCCGTCCGCCGGTCTGCTTCTTGTGCCTGCCCTGGGCCTCGCCCTTCTTCGATATCGTCTCGCGGTACGGGATTCGTGGTTTCACCAGGTCAACCGTAACGTCGAACCTGCGTTTCAGTCTGGCAACCAGCACGTCGAGGTGAAGCTCGCCCATGCCGTTGATGAGCTGCTGGCCGATTTCGGAGTTGAACTCGTAGGAGAAAGTCGGGTCCTCCTCGCGCAGCCGAGCGAGGCCGGTCGAGACCCGCTCCTCGTCTCCCTTGGTGTGCGGGACGATGGCGACTGAGATCGAAGGCCTTGGGAAGACGATTGGTGGCAAGCTGGCGGGTTGGCGCTTGTCGCAGAGCGTGTGGCCGGTGTGCGTCTCCTTAAGCTTGACCAGCGCGCCGATCATGCCGGTGGTCAGCTTGTTCACCTCGACCCGCTCCTTGCCCTTGACAACGTACATCTGATTGACCTTCTCTTCACGCTCGGTGTGAGTGTTCATCACAACCGCGCCCGCCTCAAGCTTGCCACGGAAGACGCGGACGAGGTTCATGTCGCCGACGTGAGCCTCGGAGACGGTCTTGAAGATGAAGGCGCAAACCGGGCCGTTCTCTTCGGGCTTCACCTCCAACACATCGGTCGTTCCGGGCCGGGTCGCGCCCAGCCCCGGCATGTCGAGCGGGCCGGGCAGCACGTCTACGGCGAGGTCAAGCAGCAGATCGACACCGACCTGGGCGAGGGCGTCGCCACCAACCAACGGATAGACGACACCGGCCGTGATGCCTTTTCTAACTGCGGCGCGCATCTCCTCCGGCGCGATCTTGCCGCCCTCGATGAACTTCTCCATCAGGGTCTCGTCGACCTCGGCCGCGGCCTCGACCAGCTTCTCCTTCCACTGGCTGATGGCGTCGGCCATGTCGGCCGGCACCGGAATCTCCTTGCGGACGCCGTTCTCGTAGCCGTACGCCTTGTCGTTCAAGAGGTCCACGACCCCTTTCAGGCCGGCCTCCTTGCCGATCGGCAGGAAGAGCGGCGTGACGCGGGTGCCGAACGCCCTGCGCAGGTCCTCGGCCGTGGCGTCAAATGAAGTGCGTTCCTTGGTGAGCTTGTTGACGAAGACGGCGCGGGGCAGTTTCGCCTCATCGAGCCGTCGCCAGACCATCTCGGTCCCGACCTCGACCCCGGACGAGGCATCGACGACTATGATGCCGTTGTCAATCGCGCGCACGCCGGATACGACGTTACCGAAGAAGTCGGCGTAGCCAGGGGTGTCGACCAGGGTGACCAACGTATCTTTCCAGTCCCCATAGCCGAGCGAGAGGTTAATGGATATCTTGCGGCTGATCTCATCTTCGTCATAGTCCAGGAGCGACGTCCCCTCGGCCACCGAGCCCAGCCGGGTGTTCTGCTTCATTGCGAGCAGAAGCGCCTCGCAGAGCGAGGTCTTGCCCGAACTGGCATGACCGAAGAGGCCTAGGTTGCGGATCTTTTCCGCGCTGTATTCTATCACGGGGTCCTCCTGAAAACTTGTCTAGGTGCTGCGCGGAATCATAGCGAAGGAGTCAGGCAAGTCAAGCCTCGTGGCCGCCAGATACAAACGTAACTCCTCTCTCCGGGGCACGATTCTTGACTCCTAGTCCGCTTCTGATAAGATAGCCGCCCATGCTCAAACTGACTCCGTTTCACGATCGTCACGTGGCAGCCGGCGGCAAGATGGTCGACTTCGCGGGGTACGACCTGCCGGTCCAGTTCCACGGGATTATCCCGGAACACACCCGCGTGCGATCCACCGTCGGCGTCTTCGACGTTTCCCACATGGGCCGGATCGAAGTCCGTGGCAAGGACGCCCTCGCCTTCATCAACCGGATGACGACGAACGACGCCGGCAAGCTGGCCGAGTATCAGGCCCAGTACTCGGTGCTCTGCTACCCGGATGGCGGCATCGTCGACGACCTCGTGGTCTACCGGCTGCCCGACTGCTATTTCCTGGTCGTGAACGGCGCAAACAACGAGAAGGATACTGCCTGGCTGCGCGAGCACCTGTCCGGCGACGTGCGGATGGATAACATCACCGACACGCAGGCCCAGCTCGCCATCCAGGGGCCAAAGGCCGAGGCGGTGATGCAGAAGATCTGCTCGATCCCGCTCGCGCCAATCGGCTTCTATTGGGCGGCCCATTGCGAGATAGCGGGAGTGAAAGGGCTCGTGTCCCGCACCGGTTATACCGGCGAAGACGGATTCGAGGCATATTTCCCGGCCGCGAGCGCGTCGAGAGTCTGGGACGCCATCTTCGCTGCGGGCAAGGAATTCGACATCGAGCCCATCGGTCTTGGCGCCCGCGACACCCTGCGCATGGAAATGAAGATGGCCTTGTACGGCAACGACATCGACAAGACCACGAACCCGATTGAGGCCGGCCTGAGCTGGGTGGTGGCTTTGGATAAACCCGAGGGCTTCACCGGCTCAGACATCCTCAAGAGGGTCGAGGAAGAGAAGCCCACGCGCCGCCTGGTCTGTCTGGAGATGCAGGATAGGTCGATTGCCCGTCCCCACTACCAGATTCTCGCGCAGGGACAACCGGTCGGTACCGTGACGAGCGGCACGCTCTCCCCTTCACTCAATAAGGGCATCGCGCTCGGCTACGTGAAGCGCCAGCTCACCAAGGCCGGCACCGAGGTAGAGATCGACATTCGCGGCCGCCGCGCCGCCGCGCTCATCGTGAAACCGCCGTTCTACAAGAACGGATCCCACAGACCCAATTAGGACAGGATGATTGCCACTAAGACACCAAGACGCGAGGCCAGCCCGGTTCCGGAACCCCCTAGTGTCTTTGTGACTTGGTGGCTAGTCTGTTCCGTCTCAATAAACTGAGGAGGATCGTTGGCCAACTTCCCTTCCGACCTGAAGTACGCGAAGACCCACGAGTGGCTGAAGATTGACGGCGACATCGCGACCCTCGGCATTACCGACTTCGCCCAGGGCGAACTGTCGGACATCGTCTACGTCGAGATCACGGCAGTCGGCAAGACCATCAAGCGCGGCGAGCCGATCGGCACCATCGAGGCGGTTAAGGCCGTCTCCGACCTCTACTCGCCGATTTCGGGCCAGGTGCTCGAGGCCAACGAGGGACTCAAGGATGCTCCGGCCAACGTGAACAAGGACCCGTACGGCGCCGGCTGGATGGCCAGGATCAAGATGTCGGACCCGGCCGAACTCAGCGGTCTCCTCGACTCAGCGGCGTATGCCGAGCTGGCCCGGAAGTCCGCGCACCACTAGCCCCAGGCAGATGACGAAGTCCGAAACTCGAACAGCGAATCAAGCCCGAACTCGCGAAAATGCCCAATCGTACATTCGAGCTTGGTCATTGATTCGTCATTCGTATTTCGAGCTTCGAGTTTCCGCGTAATGCGGTTTACTCCTCACACCGACGCCGACCGGAAGTTGATGCTCGAGCGCATCGGCGTGAAGACGATCGACGAGCTGTTCGCCGGGATACCAGCCGGGATCAGACTGGACCGGCCGCTCAATCTGCCCGAGCCGCTGTCCGAGCCGGAGGCAGTGTGCGTGCTGAACAAGCTCGCAGCCGAGAACACCGGCGCGAACCAGCTCGCCTGCTTCGCCGGTGCTGGCGCCTACGACCACTACATCCCGGCCATCGTCGATACCATAGTCTCGCGGCCCGAGTTCTACACGGCGTATACGCCATACCAGGCCGAGGTCAGCCAGGGAACCCTGCAGGCCATCTACGAGTTCCAGTCGCTCGTGTGCCGGCTCTATGGAACCGACGTGGCCAACGCCTCGATGTACGACTGCGCAACGGCCCTGGCCGAGTCCGCGCACATGGCCCGCGACATCACCCGCCGGAACCGGGTACTGGTAGCTGCCAGCGTCAACCCGACGCACGTCGAGGTAGTCCGCACCTATGCCCACGGCCTGAACATCCCGATTGAGTTCGTCCCGCTGGCGGGCAACACGATCGACCTGGACGCGCTCAGCCGGATGTGCACCGCTGACGTGGCTGCGCTCATCATCCAGCACCCGAGCTTCTTCGGCAACACCGAGCCGGTCCGGAGCGCAAGCGAGATTGTCCACAAGGCCGGCGCCCTCCTGGTTGTCTCCGCCGACCCGATCTCGCTCGGAGCGCTGGAGCCGCCCGGGACATACGACGCCGACATTGCGGTCGGCGACGGCCAGCCCCTGGGCATTCCCCTGAGCTTCGGCGGGCCGTACCTCGGCCTGATGAGCGCGAAGAAGAAGTACATCCGCAACATGCCCGGCCGGATTATCGCGCGCACCGTGGACACCGAAGGCAAGCCCGGATTCGTGCTCGCGTTGCAGACCCGGGAGCAGCACATACGGCGCGAGCGGGCCACATCGAACATCTGCACGAACCAGGCCCTGTGCGCGCTCGCCGCGAGCGTCTACATGGCGACCATGGGCCGGACCGGAATCACCGAGGTAGCAAACCAGAGCATGGCCAAGGCCCATTACCTTGCCGCCGGCATCGCCGCAGTGCCCGGTTTCTCGACCGAGACCTCTGCCCCATTCTTCAAGGAGTTCGTGGTCAGAACCCCGGTGCCGGCCGCCCGAGTGGTCGAAGCGGGGGTCAAACGGGGCATCTTGGCCGGCGTGGCGCTCGACCGGTTCAATCCCGAGTGGAAGGACCGACTGCTCGTGGCCGTCACCGAGAAGCGGACCAAGGCCGAGATGGACCAGTACTGCGAGTTCCTCAAGCAGGAGTTCGGGAGCTAGTATGGAGTGCAGTCTTAAGGCGAATCGGGAGAGCTGTGCCTGTACCTACGAACCGTGTTCCCGCAAGGGCAAGTGCTGCGAGTGCGTCTCGTACCACCGTGCGAGCGACGAACTACCCGCATGCTATTTCACGCCCGAAGTCGAGCGCACCTATGACCGGTCGGCCGCCCGCTTCGTTGCGTCGAGGAAACGCTGATGCCTGAGAAGACCTTGTTCGAACTCTCCAGTCCCGGACGGCAGGCATGGTCCCTGCCCAAGCTGGATGTCCCGCCGGCCGATGCCGGCGAGATAGCGCGCAAGAGCAACGAGCTGCCGGAACTGAGTGAAGTGGACGTCGCTCGCCACTACACGCGGCTCTCGATCATGAATCACCACGTCGACAAGGGGTTCTACCCACTCGGTTCGTGCACGATGAAGTACAACCCCAAGGTCAACGAACTGACCTCGCGACTTCCCGGTTTCGGCAGCGTTCACCCGCTTGAGCCCGAGACGCTCACGCAGGGCTCATTGCGACTGATGTACGAACTGGGCGAGATGCTCAAGGAGGTTACCGGCTTCGACGCGGTAACGCTTGAACCGGCCGCGGGCGCGCACGGCGAACTGACCGGCATAATGATGGTGCGCAAGTACTTCGAGAAGCGGGGCGAACAGCGGGACGTGGTGCTGGTGCCGGACTCGGCCCATGGCACCAACCCGGCTTCCGTTACCTTATCCGGTTTCAAGTCGGTCCAGATCAAGTCCAACGCCAAGGGCGAGATCGACCCGAGCGAGCTGGAGCGCGCCTGCTCGACCTGCGTAGCCTGCCTGATGGTCACCAACCCGAATACGCTCGGCATCTTCGAGCCCGAGGCCAGGCGGATCTGCGACATCATGCACAATCAGGGATCGCTCGTCTACCTGGACGGCGCCAACCTCAACTCCTACGTCGGTGTGCACCGCCCGGCCGACGCCGGGTTTGATGTGATGCACATCAACCTGCATAAGACCTTCTCGACCCCGCACGGCGGCGGCGGCCCGGGCGCCGGCCCGGTAGCGGTCAGGAAGGCGTTGGAACCCTTCCTGCCGAAGCCGGTGGTAAGAAAGGGTTCAAGGGTCCAGGGGTCCAGGGGTCCAGCTTCAGAACCGGAACCCCCGAGCCCTGCAGCCCCAGAACCCCTTTTCTACCTCGACTCCGACCGGCCTGATTCCATTGGCCGTGTCATGGGTTTTCATGGGCAGTTCGCGGTGCTGGTTCGTGCATACACCTACATCCGTCTGCTCGGTGCTGCGGGCTTGAGGGACGCGGCCGAGAGCGCGGTGCTGAATGCGAACTACGTCCGGGCCGGGCTTGAAGGTGTCTATGACCTGCCCTACAGGGACCGGATCCTGCACGAGGTTGTGTTCTCCGGCACGAACCTGCGCGAGCACGGTATCAAGACGCTCGATGTCGCCAAGCGCCTGCTCGACTACGGCATGCATGCCCCGACCATCTACTTCCCGATGATTGTGCCGGAGGCGCTGATGATCGAGCCGACCGAAACCGAGTCCAGGGAGTCGCTCGATGGGTTCATAGCCGCGATGAGGCAGATTGCCGAGGAAGCCAGGACCAACCCCGACGTCCTGCTACAGGCGCCGGTCACGACGCCGGTACGTCGGCTGGACGAGGCGCGCGCGTCGCGCGAGCTGGATGTCAACTGGGGAGCGCAGTCCTGATGTTCGCTTCCGATATCTCGGTCGAACGCCGCGAGGTGATCCTCACCAAGATAGCGCAGAAGGTCGTAGACCTGAAGCTGGCTCCGGTCGCCATCGTCATGCTGGAGTCGAGCAAGCCGCTATCTTTCGTCGGCTCGCAGTTGATGGTGTTCCTTCAGCCGGTAGTGACCTCGATCTTCCCGTTCCACCAGTACGACGAGGTCGCGGCCCTGATGGAGGACCGGGCGAACGTCGAGGAACTGATTCAGAGAATAGAGAAACTGGAGGATGGCAGACGTGATCGAAAAGGATAGGATAACGCGGATACTGGCGACCGATTGCGGTTCGACTACCACCAAGGCCATCCTGATTGAGAAGCGCGGCACCGAATTTCGTCTCAGCACGCGGGGCGAGGCGCCGACCACGGTCGAGGCGCCGTTCGAGGACGTCACCCGCGGCGTGCTGAACTCAGTAATGGAAGTCGAAGAGCTTTCCGGCGTGAAGCTGCTCGACGGCGAGACTATCATCAAGCCGAAGGCCGGGGACAAGGAAGGTTCGGACGTCTACATTTCCACCTCGTCGGCCGGCGGCGGCCTGCAGATGATGGTCGCGGGCGTTGTGCTCACGATGAGCGGTGAAAGCGCGGCGCGCGCGGCACTCGGAGCGGGCGCCATCGTGATGGACGTCATAGCCTCGAACGACGGCCGTCTCCCCCACGAGAAGATAGAGCGCATCCGTACACTGCGACCGGACATGATCCTCCTGTCCGGCGGCATCGACGGCGGAACCGTCTCGCACGTCATCGAACTGGCCGAGCTTATCGCCGCCGCCGACCCCAAACCCCGGTTCGGAATCGGCTACAACCTGCCGGTCATTTTTGCCGGCAACCAGGACGCGCGCGAACTGGTTCTCAAGACGCTGCGCGAGAAGAGCGCTATTGAAGTCGTAGAGAACATCCGGCCGGTGCTGGAGCGCGAGAACCTGCGGCCGGCCCGCAACAAGATCCACGACCTGTTCATGGAACACGTGATGGCCCATGCCCCGGGCTACAAGAAGCTGATGGAATGGACTGATGTGCCAATCATGCCAACGCCGGGCGCAGTCGGGCTCCTGATTGAGAACATCGGCAAGTCGCAGGGCATCGCGGTGCTGGGTGTGGACATCGGCGGCGCCACGACCGACGTGTTCAGCGTGTTCCAGGGCGTGTTCAACCGCACGGTTTCGGCCAACCTCGGCATGTCGTACTCGATCTCCAACGTGCTCGCCGAGGCCGGAGAGAAGAACATCATGCGCTGGCTGCCCATGGCGATGTCAGCGGCCGAGGTCCGGAACCGCATTCGCAACAAAATGATCCGCCCGACCACGATCCCCTCGACTCTTGAAGACCTCAAGCTTGAACAGGCGATAGCCCGCGAGGCCTTGCGGCTGGCATTGGTCCACCACAAGTCGATGGCGGTGGGGCTCAAGGGTGTGCAGCAGGAACGGACGATTTCCGACGCCTTTGCTCAGTCGCGAACCGGTGAGACCCTGGTGAGCATGATGGACTTAAACCTCGTCGTCGGTTCCGGCGGCGCGCTCTCCCACGCCCCGCGCCGGGTCCAATCGGCTATGATGACGATGGATGCCTTCCAACCAGAAGGTGTGACGCGTCTGACCGTGGACTCGATCTTCATGATGCCTCACCTCGGGGTTCTGACCGAGGTCCATCCTGAAGCCGCCTACGAAGTCTTCGAGAAGGACTGCCTGATTCACCTCGGGACCTGCATTGCCCCGGTCGGCGAGGGCAAAGATGGTGCCAAGTGCGTGCAGGTTAGAGTCACCAAGGCTGACGGCGGAGTTTCAGAAGCGAAGGTTGACTTTGGCGACATCGCGGTCCTGCCGCTAGGTGTCGGCGAGTCCGCCAGCGCGGTCATCAACCCCGAACGCGGATTCGACGTCGGGGCGGGTGCCGGAAAGGCACTTGAGGCCAAGGTCGAGGGTGGGCTGGTCGGTGTCATCGTTGACTGCCGCGGGCGGCCGCTGGTTCTCTCCGAGGACGACAAGACGCGGATGGAGGCACTGCGCAAGTGGGCGGCGCAGCTCAGCGCGTACCCGGCCTAGCTCAGGAGTGCGGCAGCAGTGCTGCCGCCTGGAAGATGCTGCGGGAGCTACCTCCCGCAGCTTGCGTTTCCCTGAAATCCCCGAGTATTGCCGCGTGGTCGAAGACCAGTTCGGTCTCGGATACTGCGTTCAGGTCAACCAGTCGGTGGCGGTCGGCATCGTCTCCGGCCTCAGGCTTCCCCATTCCTCGGGCCGTGAATACGACGGATACCACATGCCCACGCGAGTCGCGTCTAGGGTCTGAGTAGACTCGGAACTGAGTAAGGTCCTGTAGATCGAGCCCTGTCTCCTCTTTCATCTCCCGTCGCACCGCATCTTCGACGGTCTCTCCGTATTCGACGAATCCGCCAGGCAGCGCCCATCCGCGTGGCGGATTGCGGCGGTGTATGAGCAGCACCTTGCCCTCAACCAGGATGATGCAGTCAACGGCCAGCTTCGGTCCGTGGTTCATCAAGCGTCCCTTGAACTTCGTCCTCTCCCTTGATGTAGCTCATCAAGGCCCGATGCCACGGTCTCAGTTCTTTGCCGAACCGGTGCTTGAATTCTCTATTCTCAAGCACCGAGTAGGCGGGGCGCGGGGCCTTGCGTGCGGCGGTAGCGGTATTGATCGGCGCGACCTCGCACTTCGCGTCCGTCAGCCTCACTATCTCGACCGCAAGATCGAACCACGAGCAGTGACCTGAATTGGTCAAGTGATAGATGCCGAAGTGCTTGGACTTGGCCACCTCCCAGAGCGGCCGGCAAAGGTCGCGTGCGTAGGTCGGCGACCCGACCTGGTCGCTAACGACTTCTATTCGCGGGACTTGTGAACACTTCTGACGGATAGTATCAACGAAGTTGCGGCCGTGCCTGCCGTACAGCCAGCTGGTCCTGACGACCAGGTGCTTGTGGCAGGTCTTGATTACTGCATTCTCCCCCATCAGCTTGGTCCGCCCATAGACCGAAAGCGGATTCGGCTTGTCTCCTTCGCGATAGGGACGATCGGTCCGGCCGTCGAAGACGTAGTCGGTCGAGACGTACACCAGCTTGCACCGCAGTTCTTCGGCTCCCAGAGCCACTGCCCATGCGCCCTGGAAGTTGATGGCGGTCGACCCGGCTACGTCGTCCTCGCAACCGTCCACATCAGTCCGGGCGGCAAGATGGAACACGACATCCGGCCCCACCTGATGCATGCCGTTGATGGTCTTCTCTACATCGGTCACGTCGTGCTTCGGCAGATCCCAGCCGACGACTTCTTCGCTCTGATGCCGCAGGAACTCGACCAACTCGGTCCCGAGCATGCCCTCTGCTCCGGTCACTAGGCAGCGCACGGCGTGCTCCAATCTGCAGTTCGGGTCGAACCGGGTGCGCGCTTCATTGACTGAGTGTATCCCGAGCCTGCGCAGAATCAAGTTCCCATGAGTTTGACTAGACCTGAGGAGGGACTATACTGACCTCTTGCGAAGAGCAGTACTTCTTATCCTCTCTCTGATCGGCGCGTGCGTGGCCGGGTACGATGCTCTGTCGGTGTTCAGCGAGTGGATGATCGGCGGCTACAAGGCCGTCCTTTCGCCTCTGCAGGGCTCAAACGTCTGTAACTTCCACCCTACGTGCTCGCAATTCGCGCGAGGCGCGATCCGATCACGGGGATTCCTGCCGGGTGTACTCATCGGCGCGGACCGCTTGATGCGATGCAACACCCTTGCCTGGTCTTACTATGACACACACTACCGCGGAGACGTAGTTGGCGGGAGAATGCCTGACCCGGTCGAGAACCACATTGCGTGGCGCCCGCCACCGGGCGAACCAGGTCTCGTTCTCGTTGCACAGTCAGAAGGAACCAAGACGAAACCCGACGCGTCCAGTGCTCCCCGTCACCCGCCGGCTCCCAGCCTGGGTTTCGCCGACCATCTGTACTCCTCGGGCGACTACTATCAGGCGGCAGGCGAATACCTGAGAGTGAGATTCACCTCGGATTCGTCCGGCATTGGCAGCTATGCCGGGCTGATGGCGGGCGAGTCATACTTGCGGGCTGGAGATCTGGCGCAGGCGCGCCACGCGTTCGCCGACTTGAGCGCTCCCGCTGCGCAGGGTCTCACGCAGTACGGAGTCGCTCGCGCCGACTTTGCGGCGGCTGACTACGTCGGCACGCGAGCGGCCCTCGGCTCGATCACGTCGCCTGTTCTTGGCCGACAGGCCAAGGCACTCGAGGGCTGGACCTACTTCAGACAGCACCGGTTCGCTGAAGGTGCGTCAACGCTGGGCGCACTGGGGACCGACGAACCGTCGCTGCAGCTCGCAACGATGGACGGGCATGACATCCGCCGCCGCTCGCGACTGGTGAGCACGCTGTTTTCTGTCATCGTGCCCGGCGCCGGCCAACTCTACTCGGGCCGCGCCGGCGACGGGGCATATTCATTCCTAACCGTGGCTGGCACGGGACTGGTGACGTTGTGGTATGCGGCCGATCTGGCCCACCGTGACCGCACCGGCGTCAAGGTGTCCATCTTCGGCGCTATCACCGCCCTGTTCTATGCCGGCAATGTCTACGGCGCCAACATCGCTGCCCGTGACCACAATCTGCTACAGGAACGCCGCTACGTTCAGCGTGCCGACTCCCTCTTTGAACTCATGTCGCTGGAGCCCGACTATCGCCCCCTGCTAGACTCTGTTCCACCCGACATCGCCCCACCCGTCCGCGAATGACTCTGCTCCTCTTCCTTCTCCTCCAATCCGCGAATCCATCTCTGCCCGCCCAACCCGACACCGCGGCTCAGGCAGAATCCCCGCCCGCCGTCGCCCAATCTGCAATCTGCAATCTGAAATCTGAAGTGGCTCTGGGCGATTCCCTGCTCAAGCACGGATTCTACACCGAGGCAGCCCAGCAGTACCGTCGCTCACTGTGGCTGACTGACTCCTTTGACGACTCAGCCGGCCTGCCATACCTCAAGCTTGGGTTGAGCCTCGCGGGAGCAAACCAGCTGTTCCTTGCTTCTGAGGAACTTCGGGCTGCCGGCCGACTCCAACCTGGCCTGTCTGCTCCGGCTCAGACAGCTCTTGCCGGCTACTACGCACACAACAGGCGCTACGACCTGGCATCGTTCGAGGTCTCCGACCTGCTGGTCTTCACCCGGGATTCGGCGCGTCGCGCTTCTCTGAATTCGGCGATGGGTTGGCTCAGACTGCAAGACGGTGACGTTGCCTCTGCCGCGGCCAGCTACGAGCTTGCGGGCAGACCTGATGTCGCGAGCGCTCTTCGCCTGGCCAAGGCCGTTCCCCAGCGCAGCTCGACTCTGGCCGCGGTGCTGTCGTCGGTCATCCCCGGCTTGGGCGAAGTGTACGCCGGGCGCCCGGCACCGGGGCTGCTGGCATTTGCCGTTTCTGCCGGGTCTTTGGCTTGGGCTGTCACAGCCGCGAGAAGCGACGACTGGGTGAGTGCCTCGGTCATCGTGTCCGTCTTGTTCTGGCGGTTCTACAACGGATCCCGCGCCAATGCGGTTGCGTTCGCTGACGAGTACAACATGGCGGCGCGGCGGCATCGCATCGCGAACCTCGCCCCGAGAATCGCTGAGCCTGACTGGTTCGCCGGTACCGACAGCCTGCTTGGCTACAAGGTGAGGCCGGACACGGCGGCGACAGATTCCGTGGCCAGCCTCAGGTGAGACTCAGTTCTCGAACAGGATCTGTGACAGGTCCCGGGCCAGTTCATCGCGCAGTGCTGACAGGGCTCCGGCCAATGAGAAGTTCAACTCCTCTTTGCCGGTGCGAATCATGACTCCGCCGGCAATGCACACGGGTTCCCCGATCTTCGCCTCCAGCCTTGTCCCGAACGAACGTGTGTCAGCTTCCGACAGCGACACCACCGATTCGGGGCCGGCATGCTGCTTCACCAATCTGATAACGGAGCCGGCGTAGCCGGGGTCAGCGAGAACCTTCTCCTGGGCACGTCGAACGACTAAGTCCAGCACTTGCCAGCGTGCACCCAGTGCGGCGCTGCGCTGCTCCAGACGGGCGCGGCCTCGGGCCCGCTCAAGCATTGCCTCACAGTCACGCTGAGAGCGTTCCGCGCAGTCGCACTCAATGACCGCAACCTCCGCCGCAGATCGCTTCCGCGTTGCCACCACCGCCTGGCTGCTTTCATCCGCGATGGCGGCCGCACGTGTCCTGCCGTCGGCCAGTATCTTCTCGACCAGTTCGTTGGTGCCCATGGCGAGTTCTTGGCTTCTAGTTTCTGGTTCCTGGAACTAGCGACAAGAAACCGGAAGCTAGGAACCGATCCTGACGCCCATCTGCAGGAAGATGGTCGCAAGCAGGCCGAGCACCGCGTACGTCTCGACCAAGGCGCCGAAGATTACGCCCTTGGTGCCTTCCGTCGCACGCTTGGCAACCAGTTCGGCGCCGGCAGCGCAGACCTTGCCCTGCCAGATCGCCGTCGCGAGTCCGGCTACTCCGACCGGTACGCAGGCGGCGAACATCTGCACTCCCTGCCACACCGTGATCGGAACCAGGTTTCCGAGCACGCCCATCTTCATCATGGCCAGGAACGCGCCGAGGAATCCGTAGAATCCCTGGGTGCCGGGCAGGGCGACGAGGATGAAGAGGCTGCCGAACTTCTTGGGATCCTCGGCGAGTACACCCGAGGACACTTTCGCGACGTAACCGATGCCGATGGCCGAGCCGATTCCAGCCGGCAGGGCCGCCACAACACAACCGAGCAAAGCAATGGCCAAACCAATCGGGTCAACCACTAGTCCTCCTTATTGCTTCACGGCCACATACTCATTGGTCTCGCGGAACGGGACAAAACGCTCACCGCCGCCGGTGTAGAAGCGCGGAAAGAACTCGACGTACTGCAGACGAAGCGAATGTACAAAGGCCCCCAGCACGTTCACCGCGATGTTGTAGGTGTGACCCACTACCAGCACGATAAGCGCACCGATGATGCCGACCACCGGAATCGGCAGGAGCATCCAAGCTATCACGTTGATAGCCACGGCAACGCCACCGGTACACATGCCCAGGGCCATCAGCCTGATGTAGGACAACACCACGCCGATGTACCCGGTCGCGCCGTACAGCGCGTACCCGCCCCAAGCGAACTTGGCGAGCATCGATGCACTCGATGGCGACAAGAGGAAGAACAGCGCACCGGTCAGGCTCGGGATCCAGGCCGGCAGCACACCGGCGAAGTAGAGCACCACTGCGGCCGCGGCAAGTGCGCCCAGCCCCAGCGGTACCGGCTTGAACTTCCGCGTACGGATCGTACTAACGACGGCATGGACGAACATGCCAAGGTGAAGAAACCAGAAAGCCCACTTCGCCAGACTGAACCCGGCCGGCAGCCAGCCGAGCCTGGCCCCGACGAAAACCAGGAACGCGGAGAAGAGCGCGAACCAGAACGTCTGGCTGAACGCGGTCTCCCGGCTGCGCTGGGTGAAGACGATTATCGCGGCAACCGAAAGGAGAATAGTGAGCATCAGCGCTGTCATCGCCCAGTCCGGCAGGGACTTCGCGAGCACGAACCTCGCGGTCAAGGCATTCAGCGACAGGAACCACGGCAACTGCCCGAGCAGCCCGCCCCCGAAATCGCGGACGCGCAGGCAATCGACGATCTCAAACGCGATGCCGGCAATCATCTGCAGGTAGCCGAGCCCAATCGACAGTATGAAGAACTTCATCGGGTCCTTGACCGGGTCGAACCACATCAACCGGTTCTTGAACACCTGGAACCAGCTTACACCCAGCCGGTCCGGGATGTCGCCGAACCAGCCGCCGACCAGCGCCCCGGCCGGTATCGTCAGTATCGCGCCGATCAGGATAATGCCTAGCAGCTTGTTGCCCATGCCCATCTTCCGCATCATGAAGTAGGCGAGCACCGCCACCACGATCCCGTATCCGGCATCGGTCAGACAGAGAGCAAAGAAAACTCCGAAGAACGGGGCGATGATCCAGGTCGGGTCCAGCTCGTTGGGACGCGGCATGCTGAAGAGCTCGAGCACCATTTCGAACGGCCGGAACACGGGCCGGTTAACGAGCGCCACCGGCGTTTCCTCGCCTTCGGCCGGATGCACCCCTGTCATGGCCGCCGCCCCACTCTCGGTCACGAGTCTCTCCAGCCGTCCGAGATCGCGAGTGCGTACCCATCCGTGAATCAGCGCTACGGTCTCAGTTTTGGCAAACGCGGCGGCCGTCGCGCGCCTCAACTCATCGTTAGTGAGGGAGTCGGCCGCGACTCTGAGTTCGGGCAGGGCCGAACCGAGCTGCTCAATCTCAGCACCGATTGACTGCAGACGCCCCCGGGCTGCGGCAGCATCTTTGGCAAGGTCGGCCAGCGCGTCCTGCGGCTTGCTCTTCACGTTGTGCAGGTCGATTGTCACGAAGCGGTTCTCGCTCAGGGTTCTTGCGACCCGGTCAGCCGCCTCGGGTAGTGCCGCTACCAGCACGCGTACCTCATCGCCGGCACGACCCACGGTCTCGACCGCGCCCGGCCCGTCCTTCAAAACCTCCTGCACAGTACGGAGGTCGTCTTCGACCGGGAAGCAGCCGAACGACACAACCGCGGTCTTGAGCCCGTACATCTCGGCCGGCGAATAGTCGAGTCCCGACCAGGGCTCGAGCCTTGCCCTCTCGGCCGTAATCGCCTGAACCCGGGCTTCCAGCTCAGCCTGCTCGTGGGTCAGGCTCGTGAGCCGTTCTACAGCCGAGGAATGGTCGAAGTTCGCAGCGAGCAGGTCATACTCCTGTCGAGACAGCTCCTTGCGGCCACCGGCGTGCTTCCTCTTCTTCACTCTGGTCGTGAGGGTTTCGATTGCCTGAATGACACGCCGGCTGTCTGCGTTGACCTGGCTCTCCGGCGTTGCCGATTCGGTCTGCGTGATGTGCATCACGCCCAGACGTTGGAGCTTCTTGAGGAACGGATCGCGGCCCTCCTGATGGACCGCAACGAGAACGCGGGAGACTTTCTCTACTGCCACTGTCGGCGCAGGTTCTCGACCAACAGGTCAGCCGCCTTGTCCACCCTGTCTTCAGAAACGACCTTGATGGAGCTGGCAGCCGCCTCGGCCTCGGCCTTCGCTTTGGACTGAATGCCGGCGGCTTCCGCCCTGGCCCGCTCGAGAGCAGCATCGTGTTCCCGGCGGCAGCGCTCCCGGGCCTCGGTGATTGCCGCCGCGGCCTCCTGCTCAGCCTGCGCAATGGCCTGGCGACGCTGCTCTTCAGCCTGTTTGATCGCCTCATCCGCCTCGACTTCGGCGGCACGGATAAGGCCGATGATATCCTGAGATTGACCTGACATAAAGGACTCTCATGCTATTGTGGCAACCCCGAAAGTCAAGCAAACTCCGGGCGCAATGAGTTCTGGCCTGGGTACATGGTGACCCCCTGAGAGAGGTAAGACGGTCAGCGGGAATTGCTCCGCGGAGATGGAGAGAGATGAGACGGAACGTGCGTGAGATTTGTCGGTCGGCAGGCGCTCGGATGCGCCCGGGCAGACAAGAAGAAGGGCATCGTGCTCAACGCCTGGCTGGTTACACTTGTGTGATGAATA
>Ga0194113_10001070_pt1 | contig 37355 bp, 26 predicted proteins | sample TA2MahC200mmetaG_FD_146193 | JGI IMG/M metagenome (GOLD analysis project Ga0194113, IMG submission 146193) | Freshwater microbial communities from Lake Tanganyika, Tanzania - TA2015017 Mahale Deep Cast 200m | ecosystem: Environmental > Aquatic > Freshwater > Lake | place: Tanzania: Lake... | reverse complement strand
TCTGCGGCTCCTTGAGGAACTCGACCACCTCTTGCAGCTCGGCCTTCGACTCCTCCGCGCCGGCCACATCGCTGAAGGTCACGGTGGGCTTGTCGCCCGTGAAGACGCGCGCCTTGCTCTTGCCGAACAACAGCGCCTGATTGCCCGCGCCTTGCGCCTGGCGCATCAAGAAGAGCACGAAGACCGCCAGCAGAAGCACCGGGACAACCGATGCCAGCAGCGGCCCGGCCGACGTCCAGAAGCTGGGCGGTTGAACAGTGATCTGGATCTGATTGGGTCCGCTGCCGAAGGCGCTTTCTGGGACCCCCAGGTTGCGCAGCGTCTCCACGACGCTGCCGGCATCCTCTTTGCGCGAGCGAGCTGTCTTGCCATCGGCAAACTCCACCGTAAGCTCCTGGCCGCTCACCGCGATCCGTTCGACCTGGCCCGCGCGCGCCTGCTGGGCCACCTCGCCGATGTCCACAGAGGGGATCGTCTCCCGGTTGCGCGTGAAAGAGGAGAAGAGAAGCGCCCCCAGTATAACCAGCAGCACAACATAGATCAGATTGCTGCGCGCCGGACGCGTATTGTTCATCGTACTGCTTGCCTCGAAAGTCAGCGATCAGAAAACAAGGGCCGCGTGCGGTCTCGCACGGGGCGCCGTGATTCTGGATCAGTTTATCATAAAGTGCGCCGCAGGCCAATAATTCATCGCGCAAGTTGGCAACCTGCGCTACGTTACCACCCATTATCGCGCGGGTCGGTGGAGCGCTCCGTAGGGCCTCTTCCGGTAAGGGGCCTGGTGGTTGATTGGCGAAGTTCGTGCGTTCGCGCCCCCGCGTTCTTGCCATCTACACGGCCCCGATGATACACTGATGTCCATGTACACAGGAATCGTGCGGCGAGCCTGGAGCCGGCTCGCCTGGTTTGTCTTCGGCCGCGGCGCCACAACGGTCGAAGAGCGCAACTACCGCAACCTGCTCCTGAGCGGCTTTTGGTTTGGCCCCGTGGACGGCGGGATCTTTAACTACCTGCCGGTGTTTCTGGCGCGCCTCGGCGCGCCGGCATCCCTCATCAGCCTGCTGGCCTCGGGGCCGGCGTTCTTAGGCGTTCTCGCCTACGTTCCCGGCGGCGCCTACGCGGAACGCCACCGCGATCTGGTCTCGCTCTTTGTGCGCATGGCGCTCATCGCGCGGATCTCCTATCCGCTCATCGCCCTGACGCCCCTGGTCTTGCCCGCCGCCCACGCGCCGCTGGCGATCATCCTCATCTGGTCGCTGGCTGCGATTCCCAACGCCATCCACGTGCCTGCCTGGACCGCGTTCATGCAGAAAGCCGTGCCGCCGCAGCAACGCGCACAGCTCAACGGCGCGCGCTGGGCGCTGTTGAGCCTGACATCCGCGCTGTGCATCGCGATGTTCGGGTATATGCTCGATCGCGCAACCTTTCCGGTCGGGTATCAAATCGTCTTTCTGATCTCCTTTGTAGCCGGTGTGCTCAACCTGCAATACTTCGCCAGGGTGCAAGTGCCGCCATTTGAAAGCGCCAGCGGCCCAACATACCCGGTGAACGCCTCATGCAAGAGCCTTGCTCAAGACAACGGCGCTTCAGGGAACGGGCGTCTTCAGCGCGCCGCCAATCCCGGCCTGGCCGCGCGGATTACTGCGTACTTGCGGCCCTTCACGGAATCGCGAGCCTTCGTGCGCTACAACGTCGCCAGCCTGCTTTATCGTCTGACGCTGGCGATGCCGGCCGGGCTCTTCAGCCTCTTCTGGGTGCAGGATCTGCACGCCACTGATACCTGGATTGGGTTGCGCGGCACAGTAGGTTATGCGATGTTGGTGATAGGATACATCTTCTGGGGTCGCATGACCAATCGCATCGGACACCGCACGTTGTTGCTGGTGTGCGCCAGCTCGCTGGCGCTCTACCCGCTCCTGACGGCGTTGGCGCCCAGCATGTTATGGTTACTCCCCGCGGCCGCGGTGTGGGGCTTCACCGTGGCAGGCGTGGATATCGGCTTGTTCGACATGTTGCTGGCGACGTGCCCCGAAGGGCGCCAACCCACGTTCGCGGCCGCCGCCCAGATGTTTGTCAGCGTAGCCATGACTGTTGGCCCGATGTTGGGCGCCGCTCTGGCCGGCATGACCGGCACGCGCTCGGCGTTGCTGATCATCGGCGGATTGCAGTTGCTCGGCGCGGCGTCCTTTGTGCTGCTGCCCAGCCGAGAACAAGAGAGGATCGGCGCAGGCCTGGCTTGAGTACAGAGACTTGCCGGTTTTGTGGACCCGAAGTCTCGACAAGAACTACGAAGGAGGGTTTCAAGTGACGCGAGAACTCACAGACAGCGAATTGCTCGAACTCTATCGGCAGATGGCGCTCATTCGGCGCTTCGAAGAGAAATCCGCCGAGCTATACGCTGAAGGCAAGATCGGCGGCTTTCTGCATCTCTACATCGGCGAAGAAGCGATCGCGGTCGGCGCGTGCAAGGCGCTGGGCCAGCAGGATCACCTGCTGACCGCCTATCGCGATCACGGTTGGGCCATCGCCCGCGGGCTGGACGCGGGGCAGGTGATGGCCGAGTTGCTCGGCAAGGCCACAGGCGTCAGCGGCGGCAAGGGCGGCTCGATGCACCTGGCCAGCGCGGCGCACCACTACTGGGGCGGCCATGCGATCGTCGGCGGCCACCTGCCGCTGGCGACCGGCGTGGGGCTGGCGATCCGCTATAATGCGGGCGCTGAGGCTGTGTTGTGCGTGCTGGGCGAAGGCACGACCAATATCGGCTACTTCCATGAATCCTTGAATCTGGCTGCGCTGTGGAAGCTGCCCGTGGTGTTCCTCGTGGAGAATAACCAGTATGGCATGGGCACCGAGGTGGGCCGGGCTTCTTCGCTCACGAACATCTATGAGAAGGGCTGCGCCTACGGCATCGAAAACCAGCAGTTCAATGGGCAGGATGTGGCCGAGGTTTACCAGGCCATGTCCGGCGCTCTGGACTATGCGCGCCGCGAAGGCCCGGTGCTGCTCGAAGCCATCACCTATCGCTATGTCGGCCATTCAATGGGCGACCCGGAGCGTTACCGCACCAGGGAGGAGATCGAGCAATGGCGCGAACGCGATCCACTCTGCCGCGTGGAGGATAAGATGAACGCCGAAGGCGCGGCCAGCGTGGAGCTCTTCGCCAACATCCAGGCAGAGGTCGCGGCCGAGGTGGACGAGATCGTCGCGTTCGCCGAAAACAGCTCAGAGCCAGAGGATGTTGCGCTCTGGGAACATATTTACGTCAACCCCATTGGGGATCGGCGAGCGGAGGCATAGCATGGCACGCATGTCAGTTCGAGAGGCGATCAGCCAGGCGCTGCGCGAAGAGATGTACCGCGACGAGCGGGTCTTCATCATGGGCGAAGAAATCGGCAAGTGGGGCGGCACCTACGCGGTCACCCGCGGATTCCTGGACGAGTTCGGCGAAAAGCGCGTGCGCGATACGCCCATTGCAGAGAGCGTCATCGTGGGCGCGGCGATCGGCGCAGCCATCGCGGGCCTGCGGCCGGTGGCCGAGCTGATGACGATCAATTTTGCCTTTCTGGCGCTCGATCAGATCGTCAACCACGCCGCGAAGATGCACTACATGTTCAACGGCCAGATCAAAGTCCCGCTGGTGATTCGCACCGTCGGCGGCGGCGGACGCCAGTTGGGCGCCACGCACTCGCAGACGCCAGATGTGATCTTCGCCCACTTCCCCGGCCTCAAGGTCGTCGCGCCCGGCACGCCGGCCGACGCCAAGGGCCTGCTCAAAGCAGCCATTCGCGACGAAGACCCGGTGTTCTTCATCGAGCACGCCACCCTCTACCAGGCCAAAGGCGAAGTCCCTGATGACGAGGATTTCCTGGTTCCCATCGGCGTCTCCGACGTGAAGCGCGCGGGCGGGGACGTCACCATCGTCTCCTATTCTAAGATGCTGCAAGTCGCGTTGGAGGCCGCGGAGAAGCTGGCCGGCGAGGGCATTCAGGCCGAGGTCGTTGATCTGCGCACGCTGCGGCCGCTCGACATCGGGCCGGTCATTGACTCGGTGAAAAAGACGAATCGCGTGGTCGTGGTGGAAGAGGGTTGGCGCTCGTTCGGCGTCGGCGCAGAGGTGGCCAGCCGCGTGGCCGAGCTGGCTTTCGACTATCTGGACGCGCCGGTCCGTCGCGTGGCCCAGGCCGAAGTCCCACTGCCCTATAACCAACGCCTGGAGCAGTTGGCGTTGCCGCAGACCGCCGATGTGATCAACGCGGTGAAGGACGTGCTGTATCTCAAGTAGAGCAAGGAGCATTCACATGGCCGAACTCATCAATATGCCCAAGCTGGGCTTCGACATGCAGGAAGGCAAACTGGGCGAGTGGGTCAAGGCGGCCGGCGATTCCATCGGCCAGGGCGAGATCATCGCGATCATCGAAACCGACAAGGCCAGCGTCGAGGTCCCGGCGTTCCGGGGGGGCGTCCTGCTCGAAATCCTGGTACAGACGGGCGAAAGCGTCCCCATCGGCGCGCCGATCGCCGTCATCGGCGAGGCAGGCGAAACGGTGGACCTGGTCGCGTTGGGTGTGGGCAGGGTCGAGGCTGAGGCTAAGGTTAAGGCTAAGGCTGAGGTCGAGGCTAAGGCGGAGGCTGAGGGGGAGGAGGAGAGAGGGGCGGTTGCGGAGGGGGGGCGGTTGTTAGCTTCGCCGGTGGCCGCGCGCATGGCCGGCGAGCTGGGCATTGACCTGCGCAAAGTGCAGGGCACAGGGCCGGCCGGCCGAGTCATCAAGCACGACATCGAGACCTACCTGGCCCGCCAGGAGCGCGCTGCCAAGGCTGCAAAAGCAGCCCCGCCGTCGCCTCCCATGCCCATCCCCTCCTACGAGCCGGCCGGGGCAGGCTATCAGGCGATCCCGCTGGCTGGCATCCGCCAGACGATCGGCCGGCGGATGGTCGAGAGCAAGCAGCAGGCGCCGCATTTCTACATCACGATGGAGATTGACATGGCCGCGGCGATGGCGCTGCGCAGTCAGCTCAACGCCTTGCTGCCCGAAGACGGCAAGATCTCGGTCAACGATCTGATCGTCAAGGCCGCAGCCGTGGCGCTCAAGCAGTTTCCCAACATCAACGCGTCCTTTGCCGGCGATGAAATCCGCATCCACGAGCAGATCAACATCGGCATCGCGGTGGCGCGCGAGACGGGCCTGGTCACCACGGTCATCCGCGACTGCGACATCAAACCGTTGGCGCAGATCGCCGCCGAGGCGCGTGAGTTGGTCGGCCGCGCGCGCGATGGCCGGATGCGGCCGGATGACATGGTGGGCGGAACCTTCACGATCAGCAACCTGGGGATGTTCGGCGTGGACGACTTCATCGCCATCATCAACCCGCCGCAGGCCGCCATATTGGCGGTGGGCGCGGTGCAGCAGGCGGCCGTGGTGCGAGACGGCCAGCTCGCGGTGGGCACGCGCATGAAGGCGACCATCTCGGCCGACCACCGCGTGACCGACGGCGCGGAGGCCGCGCGCTTCATGCAGGCATTCCAGGCCGCGTTGGAACAGCCGTTGCGGTTGGTGTTGTAAGACCAGACCTGACAGGTTTCAGAAACCTGTCAGGTCTGGACGCGACGTTCGCCCGAATCACCCCTCGCCCACGATGTGCTGATAGATCGCCTGCAATTCCTCTTCGGAATAGAAGTGAATCACCAGCCGGCCGCCGCGCCGGCCGCGCATGAGGGAGACTTTCGTGCCGAGCACGCTGCGGAACTCGTCTTCTAGCCGCCGCGTGTGCGCGGCAGCGGGATCGTCGGCAGCCGCGGAGACCTCTTCCGCGGCCTGGGCCGCCTCCGCAACCGCCAGAAGCCGCCGCGCCAGCTCTTCCGTCTGGCGCACAGTCAAGCCGCGCGCCACGACCTGTTCGGCCGCCTGGGTGATCGTTTCGTCGTCGGGCAAGGCCAACAAGGCGCGGGCGTGACCCTCGCTCAAGGTATTTTCCGCCAGCAACGTCTTCACCCGTTCGGGCAGGCGCAGCAACCGCACGATGTTGGCTACGGCCGCCCGGCTGCGCCCTACCCGCTCCGCGACCTCCTGTTGGCTCAGGCCGAACTCCTGCATCAAGGACTGATAGGCCGCGGCCTCCTCCAGCGGATTCAGGTCCGCGCGTTGGATATTCTCCACCAGGGCCAGCTCGATGAACTGTTGCGGCGTGGCCTCTTTGACCACCACCGGCACGGCTGCCAGCCCGGCCGCCTGCGCGGCCCGCCAGCGCCGTTCGCCTGCGATCAGCAGATAGGGCGCCGGGTCGGTGGGCCGGCCGCGCGTGACGATCAACGGCTGGATCACCCCATGAGCCTTGATGGAAGCCGCCAACTCGGTCAGCGTCTCGGCCGAGATCGTCGTGCGCGGCTGGCGCGGGTTGGGCCGGATGTCGCCCACCGGCACGTTCAAGACGCCGGCCATCCCCGCGGCCGGCCCGGTCGCGGGGGGCGGAATCAGCGCGCCCAGCCCCCGGCCCAATCCACTCTTGGCTGCGCTCATGCGGCTCCCTCCCGCGCCAACAGCTCCTGGGCCAGCGCAGCATAGGCCGCCGCGCCCGTGGAGGTCGGCGCATACGCCAGGATCGTCTGACCATAGCTCGGCGCTTCGCTCAGCCGCACATTGCGCGGGATGATCGTGCGGAAGGTCTGTTCAGGAAAGTGTTTCCGCACCTCGTTGACGACCTGCATGGACAGATTGGTGCGGGGATCGAACATGGTCAGCACCATGCCGCTGATGGAGACGCGTGGATTGAGATGTTCGCGCACGAGCTGGATGGTTTGCCAAAGCCGGCCCAGGCCTTCGAGCGCCAGGTACTCGCACTGGATCGGCACGATCACCCCATCGCGCGCGGCCGTCAGCGCGTTGACGGTCAGCAGCCCCAGGCTGGGCGGGCAATCGAGCAAGATATGATCGAAGGCCGCGATCACCGGTTCCAGCATCTTGCGTAACTGGTGTTCCCTGGCGAACATGGACACCAGCTCGACCTCGGCGCCGGCCAGCGCCGGCGCGCTGGGCGCCAGCTCCAGGTTCGCGTGGGCCGTCGAGATGATGACTTCGGCCAGCGGCTTGCGGTTGATGATGGGGTCGTAGAGACAATAGGGCAGGATACTGCCGTCAATTCCCAGGCTGCTGGTGGCGTTCGCCTGTGGATCGGCGTCCACCAGCAATACACGCTTGCCGGCAGCCGCCAGGTAGGCGCTTAAGTTGACGGCGGTTGTCGTCTTGCCCACCCCGCCCTTCTGGTTGGCGAAAGCGTAGATGCGGGCCATAGGCGCCTCATTCGTCGTGGGCGGCTGGCGGTGTGGACGCGTCAGGGCCCGTGCGTCGCCAGCCACTCCTCAACTTGTCGCCGATCGGGTATGCCGTCCATCCCCATCGCCTCGACCGACATCGAGGCGACGATGTTGGCAAAGCGCGCCGCGTCGAGGGGGTCATCTGTCTCGGCCAGCCGGATCAAGAATGCGGCGGCGAAGACATCGCCGGCTCCAGTGGGATCCACCTCGGCTGCCAGGCGCGGGGGAACGTGCATGTTCACGCCGTCCCGATAGACCGTAGCGCCGTGCCAGCCATCGGTGACGACCATCAGCGCCGCGTGGCTGGCCAACTCGGCGATGTAGGCATCATCGCCGCCGGCGTCCTCCCGGCTGAGGATCAAGACGTCGGCGCAGGCCAGGAAGTCCGCGGCGTTGGCCCAACGCGCCGGTCTGACGTGGCCGGCCGCGTCCCATTCGCGCATCCAGCCCTGAGGCGTCACGCCGATCAGTGCGTTCGGAAATACCCGCGTCCACTCCGCCGGGATTTCGCGGGCGATCGGGCCCAGCAGCACGATTGGCGCATCGGCCCACGCCGCGGGCAGGTCCGCGGCGTGGATGGGATCGGCCAACGCTTCGATTACCTGGGTGCGCTGGCCGTCGCGATACAGATTCACGAAGGTGGTGCTGACCGGCGAAGGCAACAGATGGATCGCGACCCCCTCCAACACGCTGCCCGGCTGGGCCGCCGCATTGGCCGGAGGGCCGGAAGGCGAATCAGTAGTCAGTCCATCGGCCGACGCACGCGTCAGGATCGCGGCCTGGCGGCCCAGCCGGCGCGCGGTGACCGCGGCGTAGGACACTGTGCCGCCCAGGCGATAGCCGTCTGGCGTGCGATCATGGGTTATGTGACCGATGACCAGAAAGTCAATGCGCAAGAGCGCCTCGCTTGGTCAAGGTAGAAACTGCGTGCGTTCTACGCATCACGCTTCAGGATCACCGTCACTTTTCGCCGATCGCCCTCGCCTACGCTCTGCGTGTAGACCTTGGGATGATCACGCAGGGCCAGGTGGATGATGCGGCGCTCGGCCGGCGGCATCGGTTCCAGGGCCATGGTGCGACCGACCTGCACCACCTGCTCCGCGGTGCGGAAAGCCAGCTTGCGCAGCGACTCGGCTCGCCGGGCGCGATACCCGTTGACATCCAGCACGAAGCTGCTGCGCGAGCGGCTGCGCTGGTTTACCGCCAACCGCGTGATGAACTCCAGAGCCGAGAGCACCTCGTTCTGCCGGCCGATCAGCACGCCCAGGTCGTCGCCAACGATGTTGAGCACTTGCACACGCTCGTCGTCGTCCGATTCGGCGTCACTTTGCTGGGTGATTTCGACGTCGGCCTGCAAGCCCATGCGCTCTAACATGCCCGCCAGGAACTCGCTCCCCATCTGGAGCGCTTCAGTCGCCCGGTCATCTTCCCCGGCTCTGGCCGCCGAGACGGATCGCGACCCCTTCGCCGCCTCTGGCTTAGGCTGCGGCCTGGCCTGCGCTTGCTTGCCTTCGGCTTTGGGTTGCGCTTGGGGTGTGGGCGCCGGCTCAGTCGCGCTCGCTACAGGCTTGGGCGCAGGCGGCGCGGCCCGGGTCGGCTCTGGCGCGCTCCGCGGCGCAGGCGCAGCTTCGGCGCGCGCGACGCGCAACGGGACGATCCGCACGATCGCATCCTCCGCGCCGATGCCCAACACACCGCGGCTGCCGGGCCGCACGACCTCTATCGCGACCTCATCGCGGGACATCCCGAGGGCGGTCAGCCCGATAGCGGTAGCCTGTTCGACGGTCTTCCCGCGAAACTCTTCACTCTTTTCGGCTGTCATCCCTTTGCTTCCTCATCTCTAAGAAAAACCACCGGTCCGTCTCCGGCTCACTTGCGGCGCCGGCGGCGTTTGATGACCGGCTTCACGCGCTCATCGGCTGTGGATGGGGGAGGCGGGGAAGGTGGCGCCTGAACCGGGCTGCTCGCCGCAGCGGTGGCCGTGCGGTTCAGCGCCGGAATCCAATCCACCAATCCACCCCACCCTGTGATGAAATACTGCTGCACGATGCCCAGGATGTTCGAGACGGTCCAGTAAAGCGTCAGACCAGAAGGCAGCCCCAGGGTGATGTAACCGAACATGATCGGCATGAAGAACATCATCTGGTTCATCATCTGGCTTTGCGGGTCCTTCGCGCCCCCTTGCGCGGCCTTGGCTGGCTGCGACATCTTCTGCAGAACCAACTGCGAGACGATCATGATGATGGGCAGGCTGGCATAGGCAAATAGCATACCCCAGTCGCGGATGGTAAAACTGGTCGCGATCCAACCTGTGCCGGTGGTCAGATCAGGGAAGGAGAGGTCGCCGATCCAGTAGAAACCCGCGCCTTGCAGCTCACCCACGCTCGGGTTGGCCAAAACGTACAACGCCTGGTACAGACCCCACAAGATCGGTAGTTGGACCAGCAGCGGCAGACAGCCGCCCAACGGATTGACCTTGGCCTCCCGATACAGCTTGGTCTGCTCTTCCGCGAGTTTTTGGCGATCCTTGCCGTACTTCTCCTGCAGTTCGCGCATCCGCGGTTGGAGCGCCTGCATCGCCTTGGTGGATTGGAGCTGTTTCAGCGTGAGCGGCAAGGTGACGATCTTCAGGAAGAGCGTGAGGAGGATGATGGCCCAGCCATAGCCGTAAGGGATGCCAGCGCCCTCGATGACATCGTGCATGAAGATCAGGACCTTGGCGACCGGATAGACGATGACCGCCTCCCACCAACCGGGAGGCGCATTCAGGTCAACATCTCCCTGCGGAATGCCGCATCCCGTAAGGGCGACTGCCGCAAAGAGCAGCGCCGACACCAACAGCAGGCGATGAGGTTTTCTTTTCACGCTAACTAGAACTCCTTGGTTTTGATGATCGTCTCAGGGACCGGATCGTAGCCGCCGGGGTTGAACGGATGACAGCGCGTCAAGCGGCGCAGGCCAAGCCATCCGCCGTGCAACACGCCGAACCTGGCGATTGCTTCATACGCGTACTCTGAGCAGGTGGGCATGAAGCGACAGCTCGGCGGCAGAGCCGATGAGATGTATCGTTTGTAGAAACGCAACAGCGCAAGAACCACTGACTTCACGGCTGTACTTTCACTGGGTGACAGGATCGGACGGCACTCTTAGCAAATGTGCCCGCCGCAACAGGCGGGCACAGGCGCTCTGTAATTCGGAGAACTCGGCTTCGACGACCGCCGGACGCCCGATCCATACCATGTCCCAGCCCGGCTCGATCAGATCCCACAACAGGCGCAGCGCCTCGCGCATCCGCCGGCGCGCCCGATTCCGCGTGACCGCCTTGCCGATACGCCGGCTGACGGAGAAACCGCACCGGCTTACCGGCCCGGCGTTCGGCAACAGACACAGGACCAGCAGTGGACTCGCGAAGCTGGCCCCCTCTCGACGCACCTGCTGGAATCGTTCTGCGTCGGTCAGGCGCTGCCGGCGATTCACGCTGTGCTCCCTCAGCCATGCACGGCTGCCCGGCGCGGAGCGTCGCAGCCGCCAGCCGGGCGTTCCGCGTCCAATGATCCTCCACCTGCAACCGTCATACCGTCAATCGTTTGCGGCCCCTGGCGCGGCGGGATTGTAGAACCCGACGACCGCCGGTGGTCTTCATGCGAGAGACGAAACCGTGCACGCGCATGCGCCGACGCTTCTTTGGTTGAAATGTTCGCTTTGTAGCCATCTATTGTCGCTCCTTTAGACAGAAAAAGCAGGCGAGACAGACACACAGGTCTCACCCGCTTAACAGGAAGATTATACCCGTGAGCGGCGATCTCTGTCAAATCACACCCCCTTGCCCCCTGATTCCTGCCTCTGCGGGTCTATTAAGCGAGGGCTTAAGGCGGCCCTCAGCGCGCTGCGGTGCGCAGACCCTGGCTGGTCATCAACAGAAACAGGGCGCACGCCAGGGTGACAACTGCGCCCGTCAGCACCGCCGCGGTTGGCCCGAAGGCCTGGGCCAGGCTGCCCGCGAGGAGGGAGGAGAACGGCGCAGTGCCGAAGAAGACCAGCGAGTAGACGCTCATCACGCGGCCGCGCAACTCGTCGGGCACGATGGACTGCACCAGAGTGTTCGCCGTCGCCCCCTGGCTGATGAAGCCGAAACCCACCACCACCAGACAGGCGAGAGAGGCGGAGAAGGAACGCGAGAAGGCGAAGACGATGAGAGCGACCGGGAAGATCAGGCTGCCGATGTAGAGCAAGACGCTCTTGTGGCGCGACCGCGTCAGACTGGCGACCGTCAGCGACCCGACCAGCGCACCGGCCCCCACGGCGGCGTTCAACGCGCCGAGGCCAGCCTCGCCCACGGCCAACACCTCGGCCGCGAACACCGGCATCAGCACCGAGTAGAAGAAGCCGAACAGCGACGACACGCCGACCAGCGCGATCAGCGAGCGCACCAGAGCGGTGTCCCACACGTAACGCAGCCCGACGTTGACCTGCTTCAGCAGATGCTCGGAGCGGGACGCCTGGACCACGCCGGGCAACCGCATCCCCGCCAGCGCGACCAGCACGGCCACGAAGCTGAGGCCATTCAGCGCAAAACACCAGGCCGAGCCCAGGAACGCCAGCACGTAGCCGCCGATCGCCGGCCCGACGATGCGCGCCAGGTTGAACATCGTGGAGTTCAGCGCGACCGCGTTTTGCAGATCGCGGCGGTCTTCCACCATCTCGACGGCCAGCGATTGTCGCGCTGGTGCGTCGAAGGAATTGGCGATGCCCGAACAGAATGCGAGCACCGCGATGTGCCATACCTGAAGCAGCCCGGTCGCGGCCAGCGCGGCTAGCGCCAATGCCAGAACCATCATGGCACTCTGCGTGATGAGCATCAGCCGGCGCTTGGGGATGCGATCGGCCACCGCGCCGGCCGGCAGCATCAGGAACAGGGTGGGGACGCTGCCGATAAACGATATCGTGCCCAGCGCCAGCTTGGAGCCGGTCAGCTCGTAGACGACCCAGCCCTGCGCAACCCACTGCATCCAGGAGCCCATCAGCGACAACGCCTGGCCGATGAACCAACGCCGGAAGTTCGGATAGCGCAGCGCAGAGAAGGTGACGGGCAGTTGACCGCCGGGGGAGGTCTTCGAGGTCATGGGGCCATTGCTCTTTTTCACTGCAAACGCGCGTAGATCGTGCTGGCCGCCAGCACCGCCAGGAGCAACACATCCAGGCGAAAGAAGAGCGCTGGCAAAGCGCCGAGTAGGATGCCGAGCGGCGCGCCAGCCACGATCTCCTGGCCGATCAGCAAGAACAGGCCGCCGAGCGCGATGCCCGCGATGCAAGCCCCGGCCGCAATCCATTTCATCTCGCGGGCGCGGCGGCGTTTCACCGCCCGGCGGATCGCTTCTGCGATGAGGCCGCCTGCGAACGGACCAACGAAGAGCGCCGCGATGAAGCCGAACAGTCCGAAGCCGCCCAACACCGCGAAGGCCAGCGCGCCAACCGCCGCGCCCAGCGCCAGTGCGATGACGCCGGCGAGCGGCAGATCGAGACGCTCCGCGTTGTAGTAGACCGCCTGCTGGCTGCGCACGCACTCCCGGCAGCGAAAGCCAACCGGCGTCTGCACCGCGCACTGGTAGCAGATCGGCTTGTCGCAGCGATTACAGCGCAACATCGTCTCGCGGCCCGGATGGACCGCGCAGTAGAGGGTGAGTAGGGTTTCGGTCACGGGATCTCCATGTGTGGTGACTGGTAGATTGGTACATTGGTAGAGGGGTAGATTGGGGTCTGGTGCACGGAAGATGTGCTACACGGGCCGTTGCCACCAGCCCACCACTTCACCAATCTACCAACTACCAATCTACCAACCGTATCTTTTCAATAAGTGGGGGCCGACGGGGGTCGCAGACCCCCTGAAAGCAGGCTCGTAGGCAGTCTGTGACCGCCGTTTCCCCGGATTATTGAGAGGATACTACCAACCTACCACCTCAACCTCTCCATCAATGTCCGATAGAAGTAGGCGCGGTCTTGCACGTGCACGAACTGGCTGACGTGCGAGCTGGCGCAGATTTCCACCCGATCCCCTTCGGCCAGGGTGATCTCGAACTGACCGTCCACGGTCAGGATCGGCGGCTGGTCGGCGCGCGCCAGCAACGTGACGGTCGCGCCCTGGGATAGGACCACTGGACGGTCGAGGCTGAGGTGGGGGCAGATCGGCAGCAGCAAGATATTCTTCAGTTCGGGCGGTACGACTGGACCGCCGGCCGCCAGCGCGTAGCCGGTGCAGCCGGTGGGCGTGGCCACGATGACGCCGTCCGCGCGGTAGCTGGTCAGGTAGCTTTGATCAACCCACGCCTCCACGGTGATTAGCCGCGCCAGGCTGCCGCGGCTGACCACCACATCGTTCAACGCCTGATAACGATGATCGGGCGCGGGCGGCAAAGGGATCGGATCGCCGGGCGCGGGCGTGGGGCCATTGGAGCGCGCCACCGCGACATCGAGCAACATGCGTTCTTCCAGCCAGTAGTCGCCCGCCAGCATCCGGCCAAGCGGCTCCTGCCAGTTGTCAGGCATGATTTCGCCCAGGAAACTGACCCGGCCCAGCTTGATGCCCAGGATGGGCACACCGTAGCGGCTGCCGATGCGCGCGGCGCGCAATATGGTGCCGTCGCCGCCCAGCGTGACCAACAGGTCCAGGTCAGCCACGTGCGCCAGCGCCTCTGGCTCGTCCCACGCCGAGCCAGACCAGGTCGTGCAGCCGCGGCCATGGAAAAAGCTGGCCATCTGTCCGGCCAACACGAGCGATTCGGGTTTCCGGGGATGATGCAACAAACCAATGGAGGCGAAAGCAGATGTCGTCAAGGATTCACCCAGCTAAGGACGCGTCAAGAAACAAGTTACCGAACTGGCTCGGTCGGAGACCGGCCAGAGCGGGAGGTTATCTTTTGACAGGCGCTAAGTTAGAAGGGCCGATCGGCGTCCAACAGCTTGCCCAGCTCTTCGGCGTAGTTCCCCTCGATGCGCCGCACCTGGCAGCCGCTCATCCGCAGGCCCTGCTCGACCAGGGCGCTAATCGCGCTCAGACTGCCCAGGATGGTCACATGGCGAGCCTGGCGCGCCGCGATTTCATCGCCACCGACGACAGGTTGGAAGCGGCCGACATAACGCAAAACGGCCAGAAAATCCTCTTTCGAGCGGGCCACGCTGCCCACCAGCAGGTAGTGATCGCTGGTTTTGCCCGGCTCCAACGCGTTGAGATCGAAATCCACCCGCACCGTGTTGCGGCCATCCAACTCGATGCCCGTCTGCACCTGGCCGGCGCCGGCCAGCGGCTCGCCATCCTGCACCCGCGCCCGGTAGACGCCCGGAGGCAGGTCGCTGAAGCCATATGTCTCGTCGGCCGCCACGACCGTCGTGAGGGTTCCCCCTGGCCCTTCCAGGATCACCGTGCGGCCGGCGCCGTCTTTGACGCGGCCAATGACGCGGCTCTGCGTGACGACGGCCGCCGGCAGATCGAAATCCACCGTGACGGAATTCACCCCGTCCACCGTGATGTCGGCTCGCGCTGCCAATTCGCCCGCAGCAGCATCCGCCGACCGGATCGCGACCCGGTAGGTCCCCGCGGCCAGGTTCTCGAAGCGGTAGCCGCCGGCCGTCACCGTCGTGACGAGCTCGGCTGGCGCGGCCGCCGGGCCGCGCAGCACGACCGTCAGCCCCTCGCCATTGCGCACCGCGCCCGCGATCACGCTGTTGCTGGCCGGCGGCTCGGCGGGCGCCGGCGGCTGGACAGGCGACGGTTCGGCCGGCTGGACCGCCGCAGCCGGCGGCTCGAAGCGCACCCAGGCTACCCGGTTCGCGGCCAGCCGCACCTCGGCGCGCAGAGGCGGTTCGCCAGCGGCCGCCAACCCGGCCGGCTCCACCCAATAGACGCCTGGTCCGAGCGGCGCGAACTCGCACGCGTCGGGACCATACTCGGGCTTGCTGCCGGCCCGCTGCGTGACGCCGCCCCAGCCCGAAGTCCACAGCCGCACCTCGCGGCCGGCCTCGCCGATCACACGGCAGCGCACGAGCGCAAAGCCCGGCCCCGGCCCGCCATCTTCTACGGACCAGCGCCAGGCAGGCGGCGGCGCAGGCAGCTCGAAGTCCACGACGGCCTGGTTGCCGCCGTCCACCACGATGCCCTCGCGCTCTTGGGCCACGCCGGTCGCGGGCGCGCTCTCCATGACCGCCACAGAATAGATGCCCGCGGCCAGACGCTCGAAGCGATAGCTACCCGCGCTGTCCGCTTGCGTCTCGGCCGGGGTCGCGCCCGCGGCGGGCAGCAAGCGGACGCGGCGCCCTGCGCCGTTGGCGATGCTGCCGCGGATGATGCTGGCTCTCTGCGGCGGCAGTTCCAGGTCAACGCTGAGCCGATTCTGCCCATCCAGAACCAGGCCGTCTTTGGCGACGCCTGCGCCGTCCACCGCCACGCGATAGATGCCGGGCGGCAGCCCATCGAAGCGATATGTTCCGTCGTCGTTCGTGGTCGTGGTGCGCACCGCGTCTGGGCCGGTCAAGGTCAGCCGGCGGCCGCGGCTGCCCGGCCCGCGCAGATAGCCGGCGATGATGCTGGCGCGGGCCGGCTGGGCTGCGCTTTCAGTGTACGTGACCCACATCACCCGGCCGCCGTCGAGCGTGACCTCGGCCGCAGCCTCCACCCCTTCGGGCTGCAGTGTGTAGCGGCCCGCACCCAGCGGCGCGAACTCGCAGACGTCGGAGCCGTATTCCGGCTTGCTGCCGGTACGCTGTGTCATGCCCTGCCAGCCGACGGTCCACAGCCGCACCGGATGGTTGGGCCGGCCCGTCACCCGGCAGCGCACCACGCCGAAGCCTGGACTGGTGCCGCCGTCGCTCACGGCCCAGCCCCAACCGGGCGCGGCGAGATCCACCTCGATCTCGTTGCGGCCATCCATCGTCAGACCGGCGCGCGCGACATCGGCGCCGGCCAGCGCCACAACATAGACGCCCGCGGGGAGATCGCTGAAACGATAGGTTTCGTCGCCGCCGATCGTCTGCTCGGCCGCCCAGTTGTCGGCCGGCCGGGCCAGGCGGATGATTCGGCCGGCGCCGGCCGTCACCCGGCCGCGGATGACGCTGACCGCGGCCGTCACGCTGACGGTGGTCACATCGAAGTTGGCCGACGCGATCGGTCGCTCGCGGCTGAGCGTCACGGCCAGGCTGCGCTGGGCCTCCACGACGGTCACGGTGTATTCGCCCAGCGGCACATCGGCGAACGCATACCGGCCGTCCGCGGCCACGCGCGCTGCCAGGGTCCAGCCATCAGCCCGCGCCAGCCTGACCGTCAGGCCGGCGCCGGCCTGCACCAGGCCGCTCACCCGGCCTGCGATGCCTCCATCCCCACGCCAGACCCTGGCGCGCTTCGGTTCCGCCTTCAGCGCATCCACGATCGGCAACTTCTCGCCGGGCCAGCGTCCGCTGTACCAGGCTGCGCCTTCCCACTCCGGCGCCCAGTGGCCCAGGTTGTAGTTGGCCAGCAGCCAGAACGCTGTGCAGAAGTAGTAGTCGGGCGCATGATCGAAGCGCGTGCTGGTTCCCATCATGATCCGGCACGCTTCCAGGGTTTGCGCGGCGTGCAGTTGGGGCGTGGTGGCGGGGTAGCGCGGGTCCTGCCGCTCGCTCACGATGTAGCCGTTCTCGGTCGCCAGAATCGGCAACGAGCGGCCGATCTGGTCGCGAATCAGCCTGTCGTAGCGTTCGTAGGCGCGCCAGCAGGAGGGATCCTCGAAAGCGGTCGCGCCCGGGTTGCTGTGGTCGCGGCGCTCCTGGTTCACCCGATCCAGGCTCCAGCCGCCCCAAGCCGCGCCATCCCACGCCTCCAACAGCAGCCGATCGTAGAATTCCGGCGAGCAGGCCGTGCCGGTCTGATTGCCCGCGTCGTAGGGATAGTCCAGCGGATGGTTCAGGCTGTAGTTGTGGACCGCCTGCCACACCGGTTCGCCGAAGAGATCGCGGCGGCCCTGGCGGCAGATTTCGCCGACCAGGTCCCACTTCGAGCCGACCGTCATGGCCGGGATGCCTGGATAGCCGCCGATCTTGAGGATGGCTTCCATGTCCACGATGGCGTTGCGCGCCACGATCTCGATGGCGTTCGGCGGCACGCGACTGTTCTGCCATTCCACGGCCAGGTCTGGCTCGTTGTTGAACTCGAAGTAGTGCACGCCGAGCGCCGCATACTCCCTGGCCGTAGCCAGCGCCTCCTTGTCCAGCACACCGGGGTTGGGCTGGGGCCGGTAGAGCCGCACGATCGGCATGATGTCGTGGCTCAAGAGCAGCTCGATCAGCTCTTGTCCGCCGTCGTGGCGGGTCAGCTTGACCCACTTGACGCCCAGCGCCTTCAGTTCCGGCAGCCAGGAGTCACGGATTTGCCCCAGGCCAACCGCGGCCGGGAAGCCGGCGTTCCAGTGCACGCCGATGCCAGTGTCATCTTTGGGACGCGGATAGTCGCACAGGTCCATGAGCGCCTCACACTCGGGTTCTCAGCCATGCCACCACTTCGGTCAATGCGACGGTAGTCTGTTGGCCCTCGGCCATCGCGCGCGCCACGACGTTGCCGCTGGCCAGCTCCTGGTCGCCCAAGATCAGGGTGAAGGCCACGCCTGACCTGTCGGCGCTCTTGAGCTGCGCTTTCAGGCTGCGGCCGCCGAAAGCGAGCAGCGCGCCCACGCCGGCCTCGCGCAGATCGCGCACGAGCTTGAGCGCCGGCACGGTCGCGGCCGCGCCCAGGGGCGACACTTGCACCTGCGGCGCGGGGAGGGGCGGCGGCGTGACCCCTTGCTGCTTCAGGCTGGCGATCACCCGTTCGATCCCCATGCCAAAGCCGATGCCTGGCGTTGGCGGGCCGCCGAGCATCTCGATCAGTCGGTCGTAGCGGCCGCCGCCGCACACGGCCGCCTGCGCGCCGATCCCTTCGGCCCACGCCTCGAACACGGTCTTGGTATAGTAGTCGAGCCCGCGCACCAGCCGGAAGTTGATCGCGTAGGGCATCGCCAGCGCCTCGAGGTAGCTGCGCAGCGTCGCCAGGTGCGTGCGGCACTCCTGACACAGATAGTCTTCGCTGTGCGGCGCATCGTCGAGCAGCGGCTGAGCCGCCTCTTCTTTAGAATCCAGCAGGCGCAGCGGGTTGATCGTCAGGCGGCGCCGATCCACGTCGTTCAGCCGGTCTTCATACGCGGCGAAGTAGTCTACCAACGCCTGCCGATAGCAGGGCCGACAGACCGGGCAGCCGGTGGAATTGAGCTGAAAGCTGAGGCCGCGGTAGCCCAGGCGGGTCAGCAGGGTCCAGACGACGGACATCACCTCCAGGTCAACGGCCGGGTTCATATCGCCCAGGATTTCGATGTTGAACTGGTGATGCTGGCGGAAGCGGCCGGCCTGGGGCCGCTCGTAGCGGAAGATCGGGCCGATGGAATAGAGCTTGACCGGCTGCGGAAGGACGTGCATGCCGTGCTCGATATAGGCGCGCATGATGCCCGCGGTGAACTCTGGCCGCAGGGTGATCTCGACGCCGCCCTTGTCCTGGAAGGAGTACATCTCCTTATCCACGATGTCGGTGCCTTCGCCCACCCCGCGCACAAAGAGGCTCGTCTCCTCGAAGATCGGCGGATCAATCTGTTGCAGGCCGAAGAGGGCTGCTACGTCATGCATCTGCCCGGTGACGTAGCGCCAATAGGGCCGATCGGCCGGTAGGATGTCTTGCGTGCCACGCGGCGCCTGGTACATGGGTTGCCTCCGAAGTGGACTGTGAGTCGCCGGGCATTATAGCGTATTGTGGGGCGAATGTCTAAGCGACGCAACCATTGACGCGCGCGGCCTTTCCTGGTAGAATGCCCCCCAGTGGATTTCGTCGGCTGATGCACAAGGGGTCATGCCATGCCGAACGCGCTCCCTGGCAATCTGCGCCAGGCGCTCATCGAGCACTTCAGCCTCGAGGAATTGCGGACTCTCTGCTTTGACCTGGGCGTGAACTACGATCAGCTCGGCGGCGAAAGCATAGACGGCAAGGCTCGAGAGTTGCTGTTGCACCTGCGCCGCGACGGCCGGCTGTCCGATCTCTGCGCGTTGTTGCAGCAGCTCCGGCCGCGCGTGGCCTGGGCCGAGCTTGTCGCGGCGAGCGAAGCCGGCGCTGCGCGGTCAATCGGCGACGGGCTGGAGGCGCTGACCCACCTGGTTCACGCGCCGGCCGTGCGCGCGGCCGTGATCGTGTTCCGCACGCAATTCCAATCCGCCTCGGCCCAGATCAAGGTGCTGGCTGACTACAAAGACCTCCACGATCTGCTTCACACGCTGCAATTCCTCTGCTACAGCACCATGGCGAAAGAGGCGCCTCGCTTCCTCGCGGACGAGAGCGCCGAGTCCAACCTGCTTGACTACGAGCTGACGTTTCAACATCTCGTCAGCCAGATCCAGGCTGTCTCGGCGCGGCCATCTATGCCCACCGGCGAGGCGCTGTGGGTCAGCGATCTGCACCAGGCCCAGGGCAGGCTGCGCGAGGGGCTGGAGCGCCGCGACGCCGCGGCGCTCCAGCAGAGCCTCTGGTTGATCCGCCGGGTGCTCGATCGCTATCCCTCACGCATCAACGAACGCCTCAACGCGGCCGGCCGGGCGCTGCGGCTGGACGCCATCGAGCAGGCCATGACCGCCATCTGCGACGAGCTGGCCAGCCTTCAGCTCACCGGCGACGCGGTCGAACAGTGTCAGGCTGGCGCGATCGCCCTCGCCGCGCTCCAGCGCGACCTGGCCACATTGGCTGCGGAGCACGACCAATGGCAGGCCATTGATGTCGAGCTGCGGCGCATCGAGGCGGTGGTGGGCAGCGACACAGCGGAACTGGAAGCTTCGTGGCCCTATCTGAAGGCGCTCAGCAAGCCGCTCTGCGCCGGCCGCGCGGTTTCCTGGATCCAATCGCTGAGCGAGGCAACAGCCGGCCTCGATGCCGCTCTCGCGGCCCGCGATCCTTCACAGACCAGACGGCAGTTCGCCCGCTATCGGCGGCTGGCCGGCGCCTGCTTCTATCAGGCCGACAAGCAGCTCAAGGAGCTGTGCGATGACCTGCGCAAGATCGGCGAGCCGCTCTCTTCTCTGCTCAGGGTATTAGCATGAACGACCCTACGCAAGCCTACTCTCATGATGCGGCGCTCCAGTTCCCCTCCCTCGCCAGCCTGCGCGCGGGCCATGCCGGGCTGCTCCAGCGCCATCGCGAACAGGGCGCCACGGCCGAAATCCTGTCCCAGATCCGGGACTTCATCCGGTCGGGCCGGGAGGCCGGGGCCATCCTGGACAGTGACGAGGAACGCGCGATCGGCCAAAGCCTGTTGGACTACTGGCTGGCGATCCTCTACCGCGCGGGCGAGGAGCCGCCAGACGCCACACTGGCCGCCTTCGATCCCAGCTTGGCGCCGGAGCTGCCCGATTCGCCCTGTCCCTATGTCGGACTCGACGCGTTTCAACCGGAAGACGCCGCGTTCTTCTTCGGCCGGCGCCGGCTGCTCGATCAGCTCCTGGCCCATCTGGGCCAGAACCGCCTGCTGGCGGTGGTCGGCCCATCGGGGAGCGGCAAGTCATCGCTGGTGCGCGCCGGCCTGCTGCCTGCGCTGCAAGCCGGCGCGCTGCCCGGCAGCGCCGGCTGGCGCTACCTGCCGGTCATCACGCCGGGGTCGGACCCTCTGGCCAGCCTGGCGCGCGCGGTCAGGCCAGCAGGCGTTCTCCCTGAAGAGTGGGTTACACAACATGCGCCGCGCTTCCGCCGCGACCCCCATCGCTTGACGCAACTGCTCGCCGCGACTGGCCCCGCGCCGGCCGTGCTGGTGCTGGACCAGTTCGAGGAGCTCTTCACCCTTTGCACCGACGACCTCGCGCGCCGCGCCATTGCCGACAACTTGTTGTACGCAGCGCAGCCGCCGGCCTCGGGCCACGTCGTCGTGCTGACCATGCGCTCCGATTTCGAGGGCCAGGTGGTCAGGCTGCCGGAGCTGCACGAGCGGTTCCAGGATGCGGCGGCGCGTGTGACGCCCCTGAGCGCAGGCGAGCTGCGCGAGGCGATCCTGAAGCCTGCGGAACTGGTCGGCCTCAAGTTCGAGCCGGCCGTGGTGGACGCGCTCGTGCATGACCTGTTGGGCGAACCGGCCGGGCTGCCTCTCTTGCAGTTCACGCTGCTCAAGCTGTGGGAACAGCGCGATCGCAACCGCATCACCTGGAAAGCGTATCAGCGGGTGGGCGGCGGCCGACTGGCGCTCGCCCGCAGCGCGGACAGCTTCTACAACAGCCTGATCCCCGAGGAGCAAGCGACCGCGCGGCGCATCCTCTTGCGCCTGGTGCGGCCGGGGGAAGGACTGGAGGCGACCAGCAATCGGGTGCGCCGCGCGGCGTTGTATGCACAGGGAGAAGCGCATGATCGGATCGAGCGGGTGCTCGACAAACTCATCGCGGCGCGGCTGGTGCACCTGACCGAGGGGGATGCGCCGGCCGACACCCAGGTCGAAGTCAGCCACGAGGCGTTGATTCGCAACTGGCCCCGCTTGCTGGAATGGCTGGAGGCAGAACGGGCCGTCATCCGCCAGCGGCTGCGGCTGACGGTCGCGGCCGAGGAATGGGCGAAGCGCGAGCGGGATCCCAGCGTGCTGTGGCGCGGGGCCTTGCTGGAAGAGGCGGAGCGGCACGAGGACCTCAACAGCCTGGAACAGGAGTTTGTGCAGGCCAGCCGAGAGGCAATCGGGCAGGCAGAATGCGCCAGAGAGGAGGCCCGCCAGCGAGAGCTGCGGCAGGCCCGGGCGCTGGCGCAAGAGCAGCAGGCGCGGGCCGAAGAACAGGCTGCGGCCGCACGACGTCTGCGCCAACGAGCGTTTGCGCTCGCCCTGGCGCTGGTAGCCGCGCTTGCGGCTGTCGTGGCCGCGCTCGGCGGGTGGCAGCAGGCGCGCACCAACGAACGCCTGGCCGCCACGCGCGCCATCGAGGCTTACGTGGCCAGGTCCACCGCAGAGGCCGAGGCGCGCGTGCGCGGCACAGCCGAGGCCCAGGCGCAGCAGGCCAGGGCGACATCGGACGTGGAGGCGCGCAGCCGCACCACCGCGGAAGCGAACGCCCTATCTGCGCTGCGGGATTTGCAGGGAGCGATGGACAAACAGGCCACCGCGCTGGCGGCGCAGCTCGGTATGCTTGCGTCGCCCACGGCGACGCCGACTCGCCTGCCCCCGCCGATCACGCCACCCATCGTGACCAGGCCGCCGGTCAGCTCGCCGCTGGTTCCGACCAGGCCAACCCCGGTCGGCGCAGCGACGGCGACGGGGACGGCCACCCCGAGAGCGAGTGCGACAGCCTCTCCAACGCGCACTGGCACGCCCGCGGTCGTCATCGTGACGCCGAACCACGCGGCCACGGCCGCCGCGCTGCAACAGCAGTTGGACAGCGTCAAGGCCACGCAAACGGCAGTGGCTCAACAGCTCGAGGGCTATGCGCAGCAACGCGAGCTGACGGCGCTGGTTCCCGACATCGCGGTGGCTCTGCGCACACGACCCGCTGTGGACGCCGCCGGCGTCGAGATCGTGCGGGCGCCCGACAGACTGCGCGTGCTGAACGTCAACGACGACCTATGGGTGAAGGCCGTTTCCCCGCGTGGCAAGACCGGCTGGGTGCACGGCGACTCGCTGGTATTCGAGGGGGACCCCTTGCTGCTGCCTGAGCGCCTGCGCTATCGCGTGATCTCCAACCGCGGCGACCTGCCCTTCGTCTACGGCAAGGTGGTGTCATTGGGCGGCGCACGAGGCGACTATCTCCTGCGCGATCCGCGTGACGAAGGCAGCGGCTTTCTCTGGGTTCCTGTGGGCGCGGCGGTCATCGTGCTGGACGAAGACGCCGGCAGCCGCTCCTACGGCAGCGGCCGGTGGTATCGGGTCTTCCTGGTCAGCCCAGAGGGGAAGAACGAAGTCTGGGAAGGCTGGCTGCCGAAAGAGGTGATTGGCCCGCGGTAGTGGGAGACAGACGATGGCATGGTCGCGATGACAGATGGCGTTCGCCAATGCTTCACGTAGCATCATGTGTGGATAGAGGGGGTCGTCTGCACGCTCAAACAGGTTAGGCACGACCCGTCCCGCCACCGGCAAATGGTCGCACAGAAAACGATCGGCGCGCAAGAGCAGGTCGAAAGCATTTCCGACGAACTGCCGGTTGTCCATGAACTCCGCCTTATCGGTACCCTTGAAGCGGGCGACACGGAGCAAACACTGTGGGAAGTCTGGCAAAAGCCGATCAGCCCTGGCAAACGAAACGATAGCCGCCCGCAGGATCTGTCCTTCTTTGGTCACGCCCAACCTGCCACCCATGCACCCGCACGATGGTCGCGTCGCGATGGGTCCAGGCCAGGGTGATGGCGTTGCCGCCCACGCTCTGGATGCGGAGATCGGTGACGGCCGCAGGCGCTTGTGCGGACGCGGCGGGGACGCCGTGGTTTCAGCCGCCAGGCCCGGCCGGGGTGTGCGGCAACACGACCAACGGCACGCCTTGCGGCCCCCAGGCAGTGAACCAGGCCGCATCCTTCGGGTGCAGGCGGATGCAGCCGTGCGAGGCGGGATAGTTGCCCAGGGCATCCAGCCCTTCGTACACCTTCTGACCGGCGACCAGCCGGTAGGGCAGGCTGTGGATCAGGTTGCTGCCGCTGGGATCATCGAACAGATACCACCCTTCATCAGCCCACACGCCGAAGCCGTAAAATGTGCCCCAATAGCGGCCTACCAGCCCATACCAGGCCGGCGTCGGGTAGCCGATGGCCGGATCGCCGGTGCTCACCATCAGCTCGCGCACAGGCTGGCCCGGCTCCCAAATGATCATGCGTTGGCGGTCCTGATCCACCACGATGAAGCGCCGGCTGGGATCCATGCCGTAGCGCGCCACGATCGCTGCCAGGTCGTCTGGCAGCGGCTGCGCAGGCGCGACAGCCAGGGGCGGCGGCATGACTGCCGGGAGGGGCGTCGGCGAGGGCGCAGCGGTGGGCGTGAATGTGGGTATGACCAACGCGACCACCGACTGCGTCGGCGGCGGGGTCGCAGGCCGGGGGGTGCGGGTGGGCGTGGCGGTGTGCAGCGCCAGGAGGCCGCTGGTCAACTCGCGGCGCAGCAAGGGGCCCCACGCGGCCCACACGGTCGCGCTGAGGACAATCAATAAGACGCCAGCCAGGACGAGCGCCAGCCCGCCCCGGCGTGTTTTCTGGACGATGATGGTCAATTCACGAACCTTCTAACCGGCCGGCCTGCTGCTCGAAGGCGCGCAGGGCTGCCTGCAGCTCTTCCTGGCGCACGGCCACAGTGAGATCGCCCCGCGTGCGCTCCAAGACGCCGCGCAAGACATCGGTCGTTCGGCGCAGGCCGCCGGTGAGGGCATCGGGGAAGTCCATGGTGACGAGGTGGCTGTAGACCTCGTCCATCAGCGCCAGGTACGGCTCTCCTTCGGTCGTGCGGCCCAGACGGATCAGGTCGAGCGCGAAACGTCGTAGCTCGCTCGCGGCCTCGGCCAGGCCGTTTAGATACGCGGCCGGCGGCGCGGCCAGCTCGGCCGGCCCGGGCAGATCTTCCCCGCGCACAAACGCATAGAGCACATGCGCCTCCACCAGCTCCTTGAGCGCGTCCTGGGTGTAGCCAGCCTCGTACAGGTCGGGATAGTCCGTCACATCGGCTGCCATCACGGCTGCGGCTGCGGCTGCGGTCCGCAGCAGGCTGGCCGCCTCGTCCCACTCGTGGCGATGGACTGCGCGGATGCTCAGCGCGCAGAAGCGGATCAACTCGCGGCTGCGGCTGAGGGTCACGTCGCGCACCTGGTTCTTGGCGGTGAACCCGACGCGGATTTCTTCGATGATCTGGGTAAGTGCAGGCATCTGTGTGTTCCTCTGGCCGGGCATTATAACCGCACCCCGCGGCCCTGGGCAAGTTGGCCCCCCCAGTGGGACGGCGGATGAAAAGCTCACGCCAAGACGCAGAGGCGGTCAGAAGACCTTCTCGCTGCTCGGGCCGGTCTCCTGACCGTGCCCGCTGTGGCGACCTTCTCGCTGCTCGGGCCGGTCTCCTGACCGTGCCCGCTGTGGCGACCTTCTCGCTGCTCGGGCCGGTCTCCTGACCGTGCCCGCTGTGGCGACCTTCTCGCTGCTCGGGCCGGTCTCCTGACCGTGCCCGCTGTGGCGACCTTCTCGCTGCTCGGGCCGGTCTCCTGACCGTGCCCGCTGTGGCATGGTACGAGGTGGCTCGGTCGCAGACCGGCCACAACAGACGGAGCGGGCCATTTTCAGGACCGAGGCGATGCGATTGTGGCCAGCTTCGATTTGCCAAATCACGGCGCTTCGAGTATACTACTCACTGATTGCGGGGCGTAGCGCAGCCAGGTAGCGCACTTGAATGGGGTTCAAGTGGTCGGAGGTTCAAATCCTCTCGCCCCGACCATTGCCGAGGGGGTGGGGTCAAACCCACCCCTTCTTTCATGATGTGAGACTGGGGCTCGCAATGCGCGACGAAGCTGCAAGCGGTTCGGCTGAACTGCTGGAAAAGATCAAGCGCGGTATGGCCATCACGGCTGACCTGAGCCGATCCGATCTCCTGCTGGTTGTTCCCCGCAATCCCAGCCAGGTAGCGGTGCTGGCGCAAGCGCAGCCGCATTCCATCGCGTCCCTCTACCCCGGCAGCCTCGTGGACCAGACGCTGACAGAACGCGACGCGCCGGCCATCCTCGAGGCGTGGCGCAATCGGCGCCGCCTGCACACCCAGCGCGAGCTGATTCAATCGGGCGCGCCCGTGGATCAAGAGATCTATCCTATCTACGGCCCCGATCGTGAGATGATCGCGCTCCTCAGCATCGAGACCAGCCGGATCCAGCTCGAACGGCATCGGCAGCGCCACGTCTCGTTCCGCCATGCGGTCGAGTGGGTGAAGCGGATGTGTCTGCGGGGCGACCTGGCAGGCACGGTCGGGTTCTCGCCGTTCAGCGAGTGGGATGGGATCGTGCTGACCGACGCGCAGCGCCGCATCATGTACTTGAGCGGGATCGCGACCAATCTCTATCGCCGGCTCGGCTACATGGAAGACCTGCGCGGCCGGCGGCTCTCGTTCCTGGATACCGGCGATGACGAGTTGGCGGCCGAGGCGCTCGCGTTGCGCACGCCGATCGAGCGCGAAGCCAGGCTGAAGGAAAACGTCTTCCTCTGGGTGCGCAAGGTGCTGCCGCTATGGTCGCCGCCGATCCTCGCCGGCCGCCTACAGCGCCTCTTGATGCGGCAGAGCCGGCTGAGCGAGGCCAGCGCCGCGCTGATCTTGATCCACGACGCCACCGAAGAACAGCGCAAGAGGATCGAGCTTGAAGTCAAAACCACCCTGATTCAGGAAGTGCACCATCGGGTCAAGAACAACTTGCAGGCGATCGCCGGCATGTTGCGAATGCAGGCCCGGCGCACGCGTGATGACGAGGCGCTGCGCGTCTTGCACGAGGCCACGACGCGCATCTTGAGCGTGGCGTTGATCCATGAATTCCTGTCGCTGGACGGCGCGCAGGCCCTCAACCTGCGCGATGTCTGCCAGCGCATCATCAGCCAGAACATCCAGGTGCTCGTGAGGCCAGAGGCCCAGGTGATTTTCAGCGTGAAGGGGCCTGACATCCTGCTGCCCAGCCAACAGGCGACGGCGTGCGCGCTGGTAGTTAACGAGTTGGCGCAAAACGCGTTGGAGCACGGGATAGCCGATCGTGAGCGCGGGGAGGTGCAGTTGCGGTTGGTGGAATTCGGGCAGATGGTGCGGCTGGAGGTGTGGGACGATGGCGCGCCGTTGCCGGAGACCTTCGACCTGAGCGCGCCGCGCACCCTGGGGCTGCAGATCGTGCGCACGTTGGTGGAGAGCGATCTGCGCGGCAGTCTGAGACTGGAAAACCAGGAGGTGGGCGTGCTGGCGACCGTGGAGTTCCCCAAACAGGCCGTGGAGTAGGCGCGGCCGGGGGCGAAAGAAGATACTAGACTGACCCATTTAGGAAAGGGAACGGGTGCGAGGTGCAACATGGCAAAGGAAAAGCAAACGGAACGAACCCGTGTGATCATTGCCGACGATGAATCGCTGATCCGCATGGATTTGCGAGAGATGCTGACCAACCTGGGCTACCTGGTGGTCGGCGAGGTGGCAGACGGCCGGAGCGCGGTCAATCAGGCACGCGAGCTGCGACCAGACATCGTGATCATGGACATCAAGATGCCCGATATGGATGGCATCGAGGCGGCCAAGATCCTGACCGAGGAGCGTGTTGCGCCCGTGGTGTTGCTCAGCGCGTACAGCCAGCGCGAGCTGGTGGATCGAGCACGCGAAGCGGGCGTGGTTGCTTATCTGGTGAAACCGTATCGCGAAGAGGAACTGACGCCAGCCGTCGAGGTGGCGTTGGCGCGCTTCCGAGAGTTTCAGGATCTGCACAAGCAGGTCGCTGACCTGCAGCAGGCGCTGGAAACGCGCAAGCTGGTGGATCGGGCCAAGGGGATCCTGATGGACAAGCAGGGCCTGAGCGAGGCCGAGGCGTTTCGCAAAATCCAGAAGATGAGCATGGACAATCGCAAGTCCATGAAAGAGGTAGCCGAAGCGATCATCCTGGCGCACCAGGTGGGCCAGGGATGAAACTCTCGGTCTTGATTCCGTGTTACAACGAGATTGAGACGATCCGGGAAATCGTGGCGCGGGTGCGCGCGGTGGAAATCCGGCTGCGCGTGCGCGATGGGCGGTTCAACCTGCCCGTCGCGCACGATGGCGCCGTCGAGTTGGTGGTCGAGAAGGAGATCATCATCGTGGATGATGGCTCGACCGACGGCACGCGCGCCATCCTGCCCGATCTGGCGGCGCTGCCAGACGTGTTCATCTACTATCACGCGCGCAACATGGGCAAGGGCGCTGGGGTTCGCACTGCGATCGAGAAGGCCACGGGCGAGATCATGTTGGTGCAGGATGCGGATCTGGAGTACGACCCCCGCGATTACCCGGCGCTGATCCAACCGATCATCGAGAATCGCTCGCAGGTGGTCTACGGCAGCCGCTTCTTGGGCGGCCCGCGTAAGGCCATGTTCTTCACACACATGCTCGGCAACAAGCTGTTGACCTTGTTCACCAATATCCTCTTCGATACCATCCTCAGCGACATGGAGACGTGCTACAAGGTCTTCACGCGTCGCGTGGCCGAGCAGTTGCATCTCAAGTCGCACGGTTGGGGCTTCGATCCTGAGATCACGGCCAAAATCCTCAAGCGCGGCCACCGCATCTACGAGGTGCCCATCTCATACACCGGCCGCGAATACAACGAGGGCAAGAAGATCAGTTGGCGCGATGGCCTGACCGTAGCGTGGACCCTGCTGAAGTATCGTCTATTCGAATGAAGCGGAGCGCAGCAGAATAGAGGCGATAGGACTATGAAAGCGCGTGGGGCCGTTCTGTCTCTCAGTCTGCTGCGCTCCTTTCCGATCGTGCTATCGCTTCTCCGCTCCTCTACACTTTCGCTCGCGCTGATCGTCGCCGTCGCCGCAATCTGCCGCGTCGTTCCCTGGCTCGCCAACTATCCCCTGCACCGCGATGAGGCGCTTTACGGCTATTGGGCGCGCCTGATTGCCAGCGGCGGTGATCCGCTGCTGCTGGGCCCCTGGATTGACAAGCCTCCGCTGGCGATCTATCTGCTGGCCGGCAGCCTGCGCGCCTTCGGCGTCTCTGAGTTGGCGCTGCGGCTGCCCGGCATGATCGCCAGCCTGGCGGCCCTCTTCCTGGTCTACCGGATCGCGCATCGCCTGTACGGATCGCGGGCGGCCCTCATCGCGGCCGGCCTGTGGGCTCTCTCGCCCTTCGCCATCCTCTTTGCGCCGACCGCGTTCACTGATCCCTGGCTGACCCTCTGGCTGGCGGCCGGGGCGGGGGCGGCGCTGGCTGGCCGGCCCTTCTGGGCAGGAGCAGCCGTCGGTCTGGCCGTCGCGAGCAAGCAACAGGGTGTGCTGGCCGCAGCGCTGGTCATTGGGCTGCTGCTGGCGCCGAACGACCGGCAGCCAGGTGCGAAGCCCCCCTGTGGGACGGACGGCGAAGACGCGGTCTCTCGTTCGTGGTTCGTGGCCCGTCGTTGGTTGGCAGCCATCCTCGGCTTCGCCCTGGTCTTCGGGCCGTTGACTTGGTGGGACAGCCTGCGCTGGCACAACCGGCCCAGCTTCTGGGATCGCAGCTTGACGACCTATGGCGGATTGGGGTTGGCGCAGCCCTGGCAGTGGCCCCAACGCGCCGCGGATTGGGCCGTGCAACTGGGGTTCCTGTTCGGCGCGCCCATTTTAACCGCTGCGGTGTGTGGGTTGGCGGGCTGGGCGGCGAACCGCGAAGCCCGCGAGCGCAGACAGATCGGCCCAGGCCCCCTGTTGGCGCTGTATATCTGCGCCTATCTCGCGCTGCATCTGTTCGGCACGTTTCAGCCCTGGGATCGCTATTTGCTGCCGCTGCTGCCGTTGATCTGCATCCTGGCCGGCCGGGGGGTAGAAGTGGTGTGGGGGGCAGTTGTTCACCCCCCCCAAGCGCCAGGCGCTTGGGGGGCCATTTTCAGGACAGTTGCCCATGTCGGCCGCGGCGGCAGTGCGAAGCCTCCCTGTGGGACGGCGGATGAAAACGTTCGTAGTAACGACTTCAGTCGTTCGGCGCAGGCCACGGCGACTAAAGTCGCTACTACGAACCCGCCCATTTTCGGGACAGCCATTCTCGCGACAGCCCTGGCCCTTGCGCTGACCTACGCGGCCTGGCTCGGCGTCGGAGGGCGGCTGCCGGTGGGCAGCGCGTATGCCGCGTATGGCGGGGTAGATCGCCTGATGGCGACGCTGCGCAGCCGGCCAGCCGATGCGGTGATCTATCATCATTCGCTCGGCTGGCACCTGGACTACTACCTGTTCGATGCGCCCCAGGAGCGGCGCTGGTGGGATGCCGGCCCCAAGCTGGCCGCCGACGCCGCACGCACGGCCCAGGCCGAACCGTCGCGGTCGCAATGGCTGGCGCTGACCATCCAGCAGCAAGCCGATGTCTCCACACTTCAGGCGGATTTGGCCGCCGAAGGTTTGCTCCTGGCCGATGCGAAGTTGTTCCGTCGGCCCGATGGCGACCTGTCGTTCGTGCTCTATCGCATCCTGCCCCTGAGTGGCCAAGATGAAAGATCGGCAGTCGAGTCGTGTCCTTGCGCCCAACCCTGAGACCTCAGCCCGGCCGCCCACCGCCTGGGCCGCCGGCCGCGCTCTGCTCGCCTGGGCCGGCCTGGCAGCCGCGACCCTGGCGATCGTGTGGCCGTTGGGGCTGACCAATCGCGTCCTGGCGGGGGTGGACGCGCTCACCTACTTCACGCCCTATTGGGCGCATCGGATGACGGAGCTAGCCGCGGGTCACGCGCCGCTCTGGAATCCATACCTCTTCCTCGGCGCGCCATTCCTGGCAAATCCTCAGGCGGCCGTGCTCTATCCGCTCCATTGGCCGCTGAGCTGGCTCTCTCCCGCGCAAGCCCTGGTCTGGTCCGCGCTGCTTCACGTGTGGCTGGCGGCCGGATTCGCCTATACCTTTGGCCGGCGCTCGCTGCGCCTGGGCCGGCCGGCGGCCTGGCTGGCGGGCCTGCTGTTCGGCATGGGCGGCTTCACTCTGGCGCGCGTCGAGAACATCAACCAGCTCAACACCCTGGCCTGGTTGCCGGCGCTCCTTTGGCTGTTGGACGAGTGCGCGGCCGCACGCGACTGGCGCGGCCGCATGCGCTGGGGCGCCGCGCTCAGCGTGGGCATGGCGCTGCAACTGCTGGCCGGCCACACCCAAACCGCGTTCATCAACCTGGTCGGGTTGGCGTTGTACGCGGGTTATCCGGTCGGTGAAGTGGTATATTGGTATATTGGTGGCCTGGTCAGGCGATACCGACCTCAATTGCCAGGCCGTTCTGCCGGCGCGCCAGTTGGCCGACTTGCGCCGCTGGCCGCCATCATCCCGGCTCTCTTGTTGTCGGCCGCGCAACTGCTGCCCACCCTCGAATTGAACGGTCTCGGCCTACGTACGGCCGGGCTTGCCTATCGGCAAGCCGTGAGCTTTTCGCTCCGGCCGCGGCTCCTGGCTCAGACCTTCCTGCCCTCCTACAGAGGCGGGCTGGCCCAGGTTTTCGGCAGCGAGGGCTACGCCGAATTCATTGGCTATGTAGGGATCGTGGGCCTGGCGCTGGCCGCCGCGGGCGTGGTCGCGCTCTGGCGGCCGCGATCGTGGAGGGGCGACGACGAACAGCCGCCGGCGGACGCCGGCTCTTCGACCCCCAATCCCATTCCCCCCCGTCGCGGACCGCGGCCGGCCGCTCCCCTGGCGCTGCTCGCGGCGGTTGGCGTCTTCCTGGCGCTAGGCGCGTACAATCCGTTTTACTATCTGCTGTGGCGCTTCGCGCCCGGCTTCGATCTGTTCCGCGCGCCCGTCCGCTGGCTGGCGCTCTATGCGATCGGCGTCGCGGGGCTGGCCGGCTTCGGATTCGATGTCTGGCTGCGCGAGATCGGGCGGCGGAGCCATGTGATCTTTGGGGGCAGGCTGCGCGGCGTCCGGCTCATCCTGATCGTTTTCGCGCTCCTGGAGCTCTGGTTTGCGGCGCGCGCGCTGCCCTTCGCCCAGGCGACTGCGCCCGCGGCCCTGGGTTTGCGCAACGCGCCCGCGGCGTTGCTCGCCGCCACGGCCTATCAGCCGCCGGCTGGCCGCGACCGTTTCTTGAGCTTGTCCGACATCCGCTTCGATCCCGGCGACCTGGCCGAGCTGCGCGATCTCCAGGCCGCCCTGCTGCCGGCCGATGCAGTGGAACGCTACGTGCGGGCCGCCAAGCAGATGGAAGTCATCGCGCCCAATCTGTCGTTGCTCCTGCGGCTGCCGGCCGTAGACGGTTACGATGGCGGGATGTTGCCCACCGCGCGCTACGGCGAACTGCAGACCCTCTTCTTGCCGCCGGAGCTGCGCCTGCCCGATGGTCGCCTGCGCGAGCAACTGCGACAGATCCCCGATGGCCGGCTGCTGGATTTGACCGGCGTGCGCTTCGTCATCACCGACAAGCAGAACGATCTCTGGGCCGACGACGTTTATTATGATCTGGAGCAAGCAGCCATCTTGCAGCCGGCCGAGATGCTGCGGCTGGATCTCAACGCCTACCCGCGCTTCTCGGCCACCCATGTCGGCGTCGTCGCGCACCTGGAAGCTGCAACGGCCGCCGGCGCCGAGCCTGTGGCCGAGCTGCTGATCACGGACGCGCAGGATCAGACGTTCGCTCTGTCGCTGCCCGTGGTCCAGACCACAGGACGGCCGTCGCCCGTGCGCGTGAGCCTGCCGCGGCCCGTGACGCCGACCGCCATCGCCATCCGCGTCCTGCCACAGGCGCCGGCGCCGGTCGTGCTGCGCGGGCTGAGCCTGATAGACGGCCGCACCGCCGCGCACACTGCGATCACCGTTTCCCCGCGCGGCGATTTCCGACGCATCCACACCGGCGACGTGAAGGTCTACGAGCGCACAAACGCGGCGGGCCGGGCGTGGTTGGTGCACGGCGCTGTGCCGGCGGCCGATGACGAGGCGGCGCTGGCGCTGCTGGCCGCATCCACATTCGATCCGCGCGTCGCGGTCGTCTTAGCGGGCGACGCCGCTCCTCGGCCGCCGGCGCCGGTCGCGGAGAATGAGGCCGTGGCGGTCGCGTCCTTCGAGCCTGAGCGCATCGTGCTGCGGGTTGTGGCGTCGGCGCCGGGCCATCTCGTGCTCGCCGATGCTTTCTATCCCGGCTGGCAGGCGACCGTGGATGGGGTGGCCGTCCCCATCCTGCGGGCCAATCTCCTCCTGCGGGCTGTGGCGTTGGAGCCGGGCGCGCATGAGGTGGTGTTCGTCTATCGGCCCGCGAGTTGGCGGTGGGGCGTCGCGATCAGCATAGCCGCGCTTGGCCTGCTGGCGGCTGTGCTGGCGGCAACGACGCTTCGGGCCGCGCGCCCTTTGCGCTGAGCCTGAAACCCCCCAAGCGCCAGGCGTTTCGGAAGCGCCTGGCGCATGGGGGGGGCGATTTTCAGGGCAGGCCGTTGTGGATTGACAGTAGGAATGACGGACCATCTCTGCTGACAGATGGAGTCGCATCGTTTTCGCTCGGCTGGCGTCTTTCTAGGCAGATACAGGAATCGAGCTGACTATGAGCTTACACTTCACGCTTTGCGCCGCCTTGCTTCTCATCGCCGGGCTGGTATCGGTCGGGGTGGGGTTACTCGTCCGGCGCTGCTCGCCAGCGCCGGGCCAGAGGGCACTTACCTGGTTCATGTTTGCGGTTGCGGTGTGGGCATTGGCAAATGGCCTGGAAATGGCGGCGATCGGCATTCCATCCAAGGTCTTCTGGTCAGTCGTGTCATATGTGGGTATCGTCAGCGCGCCGGTCCTGTTCTTCATCTTCGCCTTGCAGTACACGCAACGCGACAAATGGCTGGGTCGGGGCAACGTGGCGCTGTTGTGGCTGGCGCCAGTGATCACGTTCAGCCTGGCAGCCACGAACCACTGGCATGGGCTGATCTGGTCCAGCTTCACGCCCGGCCCCAGACCCGAGGACAACATCCTGATCTACGGCCACGGGGGGTGGTTCTGGGTTCACGTAGCCTACTCCTACTCGCTGTTGATGGCGGCAGCCATCGCGCTGGCGCTGGCCGCCTGGCAATTCCATAGCATCTATCGGCGTCAGGCGCTGACGCTGTTGATCGGTCTGCCCATCCCCTGGCTCGGCAACATCATCTACGTCGCAGGTTTCGGCCCGATCCCCGGCCTCGATCTGACCCCCTTTGCGTTCATCGTGAGCGGCGCCGTCATCGCCTGGGGTGTGTACGTCTGGCGGCTGTTCGACCTGGCGCCAATGGCGCGGGATGCCGTCGTCGAGCACATGAGCGACGCGGTGTTGGTGCTCGATGCCCAGTCGCGCATTGCAGACGCCAACCCGGCGGCGCGGCGCTTGCTCGGCCTCGATGCCGCGGCTTTCGGCAAGGACTTGACGACGACCCTGGCGGCCTGGCCTGAGCTGATCAATGCGTGTCGCCACGCATTCCAGGCGCAGACCGTCATCCGCACCGAACGCACGGAAGCGCAGTACCTGGAGTTGCGCATCGCGCCGGTCTTCGACCACAGCAAGCATCCTACCGGCCGGCTTGTCATCCTGCGTGACATCACCGAAGCCATACGCGGCGCAGAAGCCGAGCGCGAGCAGCGCAGCCTGGCCGAGGCGCTGCGCGATTCGGCCGGCGTGCTCAACAGCACGCTCAACCTCGATGAGGTGTTGGACCATATCCTGGCAGAACTGGAGCGCGTAGTGCCCAATGACGCCGCGGCCGTGTATCTGATCGAGGGCCGGCACGCGCAAGCGGCTCGCTGTCGCAGCCGGCGCGGCACCATAGATGATGTGCTGGGTCGGATTTCTTGGGACATCTCCCAAACATCCAACATGCGCCGGATGGTGGCCTCTGGCGAGCCTGTAGTTGTCCTCGATACTCACGCGGCCGCCGACTGGATTCGCTTTCCGGAGACCGAATGGATCCGCTCGTATGCCCGCGCGCCGATCCAGGCGCGCGGGCAGGTCATCGGCTTTCTGGAAGTGGATGCGGCGACACCTGGCTTCTTCGGCCTGCGCGAGGCCGATCGGCTGCGGGCTTTCGCGGATCAGGCAGCTATCGCCATCGAGAATGCCCGGCTCTACACGGAATCTCGCGCAGGTCGCGAAGCCTTGCAGGCGGTCAACCAGGAATTGGCCAGGCGGTTGGATGAACTGGATGCAGCAAATAGCGAACTGCAAGCGCGTAACGCCGAGCTGGATGCCTACGCCCACACGGTCGCGCACGATCTCAAGAACCCGTTGGCCCAACTCCTGGGCTACGCCGAGTTGTTGCAGTGGGAGCGCGGCGACCTGACCGACGAGAACATAGACGAAGCGCTCACGACGATCTGGCGTCAGGGATACAAGATGCAGAGCATCATCGAAGAGCTGCTTGTGTTGGCCGGCATGCGCAAGAGCGACATCCAGATGCAGCCATTGGATATGGAGGCTGTCGTCGTCGAGGCGCAACGTCGCCTGGAGCCTCTGACCAAAGAGTACGGCGTCGAGTTTCAGATGCCGACGGTCTGGCCGGTCGCTTTGGGCCATGCGCCGTGGGTCGAAGAGATCTGGGTGAACTACCTCAGCAATGGCATCAAGTACGGCGGCCGGCCGCCCCGCCTGGAGTTGGGCGCCGGCGCGCAAAGCCCCGGCGGTCAGGTGCGCTTTTGGGTGCGCGACAATGGACAGGGTCTGACAAACGAAGAACAAGGGCGGCTCTTCACGCCTTTCACGCAACTCAACCAGATGCGCGCCAAGGGGCACGGCCTGGGCCTCTCTATCGTGCGACGCATCGTCGAGCGTCTGGGCGGGACGGTCGGCGTGGAGAGCGCAGCCGGACACGGCAGCACCTTCTATTTTACGCTCCCCGCGCCGGCCGGTTGACCGCTCAGCGCAGGCTCCGCGCGGAACCTTCCCTGCTTGCCAAAGCGTCATTAGTCGGGTAACATTCCCCATATCTTTAAGCGAAGGAGATGCAGCTATGACGAATAGCGACGTTCAGAAGCGTCGGACCGACCTGGCGCTGATTCGCCGCGCCGCGACCCGCATCCTGGGGTTGGCGCTGACCATTGCGGCGTTGACCCTGTTGGCGGGGGTGCAGAGCTCGCAAGCCGAGATCGCGACCCCGTCCTATGGCCCAAAGTGGCTGGCCAATTTCTGCGTGGGCAACGAGCAGTGCGCGGTGGGAGACTTCAACGGCGATGGCAGGGATGATGTCCTGGCATTCGTGCGCGACACCCAGGCCGGCGCCGGCCAGGGAGATGTCTGGGTTGCGCTTTCGAACGGCTCGGCTTTCGCGGCGCCGCAGAAGTGGCACGACTTCTTCTGTACAGGCAGCGAAGTCTGTTTGATTGCGGATGTGAACGGTGATCGCCGAGAGGATCTGGTGGCGTTTGTCCGCGGCGGCGGGGGCCAGGTCTACGTGGCCCTCTCGGACGGCGTGCAGTTCGGGGCCCGAACTCTGTGGAAGAGCGCCTTCTGTCTCGGCGATGAGGTGTGTCAGGCCGGCGACTTCAACGGCGACGGCCGCGCCGACATCGTGGCTTTCACGCGCAGCGCCTACTATCCGGCCAGCGTCGGCGTGGTCTGGGTGGCCCTGTCCAGCGGCGCGGGCTTTGGCACAGCGACGGTATGGAATAACTTCTTCTGCATCGGCCTGGAGACATGCAGCGTGGGCGATTTCAACGGCGACGGCCGGGCAGACATCATCGCCCTGGCCAAGAGTGCGGCCGGCAGTCCCCAGGGCGCGGTCTGGGTCGCGCTTTCTAACGGCAGCAGCTTCATCGCCTCTGCCAATCGCTGGAATGATTTCTTCTGCGTCACCGATGAGATTTGCGGCGTGGGCGACTTCGACGGCGATGGCAAGGAGGACATCATCACCTTCCTGCGCAACTCCTATGCGCCCAACAACGTCGGTGATGTTTACGTCGGCCTGTCGAGCGGCGACAGCTTTGCGGCCGGGGTCAAGTGGCACGATGACTTCTGCGTCGGCCTGGAGACGTGCGGCGTGGGTGACTTCAACGGCGATGGCCGCGATGACATCGTAGCGTTCGTGAAAGACACCCAAACCGGCGCTCGTCGCGGGGAGGTGAACGTGGCCGTGGCCGGCGGCTCCGGCTATCGCTTCACAGCCGGCGCAAAGTGGCTGGATACCTTCTGCTTGGGCAACCAGCAATGCGGCGTGGGCGATTTCAACGGCGACGGCAAGGACGACGTGCTGGCATTCGTCCGCGACACCCAGGGCGGCGCCGAGCAGGGCGATGTGTGGGTGGCGCTCTCATCGGGCGCCAGCCTGGGCTCGGTCGCCAGATGGCACGATTTCTTCTGCACCGGCAATGAGGTGTGCCTGATCGCGGACGTGAACGGCGACGGTCGAGATGACCTGGTCTCGTTCGCGCGCGGCGCAGACGGCGATGTATTTGTC
>Ga0194113_10001067_pt1 | contig 37372 bp, 26 predicted proteins | sample TA2MahC200mmetaG_FD_146193 | JGI IMG/M metagenome (GOLD analysis project Ga0194113, IMG submission 146193) | Freshwater microbial communities from Lake Tanganyika, Tanzania - TA2015017 Mahale Deep Cast 200m | ecosystem: Environmental > Aquatic > Freshwater > Lake | place: Tanzania: Lake... | reverse complement strand
TAAGCGCGCCCCCAATCGGTGATCAGCAACAAATCCTGGCTTTCATCGGCGGTGAAGATCATGCTGGGGGCGTCTGCCTCGGGGATGTCCAGGTCGAAGATTCCCATCCCCGCGCGGTGTTGGCGAGGGTACAAATGCCGAGGGGTGCGTTTGATCATCCCCTGGCGGCTGATGGTGACAAGATTCATCGTTGATGGAGGTTCGGGCGGCAGCGCCTGTTCCTCTATTTCTGGCCGGGTTTGGAGGGGCGGCTCCTTCCGATACAATGTAAGCTCACTTTCCAGTTGTTCGATATAACGCAGGATTTCCGTGCTCACCTGAGTGAGATCTGGTCGTTCTATCTTTGTCATGATATTTTTCTCCATCGAAGAAGACGTAGAGCGATTATTCGCCTTCGAGAATATTCATAATTTGTCGAAGAGTCATAATGGGGATAAATAATTTTCATTGTGTACACATTCTCCATGGCGCGTACATGCTAATACCCCACGAAGTACCAGAAAGCTTGCGCAATAACAATTCCGAGCAATGTTCCTGCCAGGGCTTCGATGGGGGTGTGGCCTAATACTTCCTTCAACTGCTCCTGCGTCTCATGTCCAGGCAGGTGTCCGCTGCTCAACTCGTTGACGATTCGATTGATCAACCCGGCGTGTATCCCCGCCTGACGCCGTATGCCGGTAGCATCGTAGATGACGATGATGGCCAGGGTGACCGCCAGTGCAAAAAATGGAGAATCAAAGCCCTCGAACAAGCCGATGGCATGCGCGGTAGCTGCAACCAACGCGGAGTGGGAGCTGGGCATTCCCCCGGCGCGTAACAGCAAAGCCCAATCCCATTGGCGCGTGCGCAGATAGCCGATGGGGGGTTTCAAGACCTGGGCCAGAATCCAGGCGGTCATCCCGGCCCAGAAGATGGAGTTCTGGAAGATGGCTGCTATCTTCATCTGCCCGGCTCGAAATCTGCCAACTCATCACCGGAGAGTTGTTTCACTTTTAGTTCGGCGCCTTCTAGCAAGGTCGCGCAATGGCGGGCAAGCGCCTGCCCGCGCTCGAATTTGGCCAGGATCTCATCCAGGGTTTGTTCGTCGGCTTCCAGGGTGTTGACGATGTTTTCCAATTGTGCAAAGGCTTGCTCGTAAGTCAATTCAGCGATAGGGATTAGTGCTTTATTCATGAGAACTTCCTTTCCTTAGTCGCAGGTCTGTCGTCAGCGTTCGGCGACATCAACTCCAAACGCGCCGTCGCTCACGCGTACGTTCAGAAAATCGCCAGCTTTCACTTGCTTCACGGACCGCACATTGTACCCATCAACGTTCGAGACCAGCGCGTAGCCGCGGGCTAACACGGTTTGGGGGTTCAGATCGGTCAGACGTTGTCCGGCTGCATCGAGGTGAGCGCGCTGCATTTCTATGAAATGAGATAGAAACGTCACGGCGCGATGGGATAACTCATCCAGGCGCTGGCGGTCGCTCATGATGTGGGCTTCCGGAGAAAGCCGTCTCAAGCGGCTGGCAAGCTCGTTGAGCCTCCAGCGCTGGTCGCCGATGCCTGCATGGATGAGCTGTATCGAGCGCTGTCTTGCCTCGTCGAGGACGATGAGCAGGTCGTCGCGGTTGGGGGTGGCTAGCTCGGCGGCGGCGGTGGGTGTGGGGGCCCTCAGGTCGGCGACGAAATCGGCGATGGTGAAATCTGTCTCGTGGCCGACGCCGGTGATCACGGGGGCTTCCGAGGCGGCGATGGCGCGGGCGACGCCTTCGTTGTTGAAAGCCCACAGATCTTCGATCGAGCCGCCGCCGCGGGCAAGCAGGATCACGTCAGGGGCGGCTGCCCGGTTCAGGTCACGCAGACCAGCTATAATTCCCGCGGGAGCATCCCTGCCCTGCACCGGGCTGGGCGCGATGACCACTTCCACCAGGGGATAACGTCTGCGCAAGGTGTTCAGCATATCCCGCAAGGCAGCCCCGGTCGGTGAAGTCACGATGCCGATGCGTTTTGGCCAGGGTGGGATGGGGCGTTTGCGTGCTTCATCGAAGAGGCCTTCAGCCTCCAGTTTGGCCTTCAGGCGCAGAAATTCCTGGTAGAGCGCGCCCTCACCGATGGGCTTGATCGTGTCTGCGTAAAGCTGGTACTGACCGCCAGCCTCGTAGACGCTGATGCTGCCATGCGCCTCGACAGAGTCGCCATCCTGTGGGAGGTAAGCCAGCCGCTGGGCGTTGTTCCTCCACATCACACAGCGAAGGGCGGCGCGCTCATCTTTGAGCGTAAAATAGATGTGGCCGGAGCTAGGCCTGGAAAAATTGGAGATCTCGCCCTGCACCCAGAGATCGCCCAGGTTATAATCACTCTCGAGCAAATCGCGCAGATAGCGATTGACTTCGGTGACCGTCCAGGCTGCGAGGGGAAATAACGAAGGCTGAACCATAATAAAACAGTATACGATGAGTGGGCTGTATTCGCAACACTAAGAGAGATCGAATTGACTTTTTTAAAGTTGAGGTAAAATACCACTACCTGCTCTACCAATAATCAATATCCTTTTATCTCTCGACCTGGAGGAAAAGCTATGACTTACGTAATTACCAGTCTTTGTTTGCGTGATGGCGGATGCATCGAAGTATGTCCTGTAGATTGCATCGTCCCCGGCAAGCCCGTCGAAGAATGGCCGTGGATGTACATTGACCCCGATGCCTGCATTGATTGTGGCGCCTGCGTCCCGGAGTGTCCCTTCGAAGCCATCTTCCCCGAAGACGAAGTGCCCGATGCCTACGAGGCCAGGGGCGGGGAATATATCAGCAAAGCAGGATTGACGGACCACTACGAGGCCAAGGATCATCACGGCAACCCGGTTGTCCTGGACACTGTACGAAAACTGGAAGCCGGCGAAGTTATTGATCTCACGAAAGACATCCAGACCAATAAGGATTTCTTCGAAACAGGTCCTGGGTATGGTGCGCTCGATTAGCAGGCCGGTCATCTACAAAAAGAGGAAGCCGATAGCGGCTTCCTCTTTTTGTTTTATCATCTGCCCCACATTCCGCACCTAAAAATAGCGGCTCCGCAGAATTATTTTTACCCCGCAAACAGGCAGAATCGGGCTTCTCCAGCCGGATTTTTGGATTCGCCGACAATAAAACGGCGATCCGTGCCAGCGGAGTAGAAGAAAGAATCCCTGTTCGTACCTGACAGGGAAGGATTTCTGCCAGATTCTGTCATCGTCAACCAAAGGTCGAACAGGATGGTGCTCGGAAAAACTCCTGTCAACGGATTTCGGGAACGGATTTAGCGGATTATGCGCCGCTGGCGGCGTCGGAATCTGTTCAAGCGGAAATGATGCACGATAGCTGAAAACAAGTGCGGAATGTGGGTTTTATAATCGTCGGGCTGTGAATAAAAAGCTCTTTCATGAAATAGGTTATTTCAATATACGGTAAGTAGTTGTCTACTGTGGATTTGCCAATGGAGATAAGTGCGATTTACTCTTTGCCGTCAAGGTTTCCTTCCTCCAAAAATGCCAAAGCCCATATACTCGAAATACTGCCGTGGGTTAGAGCCGATGTATTTCATCAACGAACGAGTCTCGCGATCTGAAAAGAACAGCCAGAAAAACCGGCCCAATATCCTCAGATAATCTCGAAAGCTGATCAGTCCGCTTTGATTACGGGCCTCACCCCGCATAGTGAGTTGATGGTTTTCGCTATGGAGATCAACCAGCCCGGAATTCTGGAACAAGGTCTCCCAGATTTCGGGAGAATAGAATTGTTGGCCGGTAGCTTCTTCGATGGTCTCGGCGACAGTTTCCGAAGGCGCTTTGACCCAGATGGCTTCGGCAAATCCAATGTATCCTCCCGGCTTTACCACCCGGATGTATTCCCGTAAGGCCTTTTCTTTGTCTGGCACGAAGGCGTTGACCGACTCGCAAATCAGGGCATCGAATTGGTTCTCCTCGAATGGCAAATCCTGGGCATCTGCAATGCGGAATTCCAACAGTTCTGTGAGGCCTTTGGCTTCGGCCCACCTTTGTGCGCTTTCGACCATGGCCGGCAAGATATCAACTCCTATAACGCGGCAGCCATATCTCTCGGCCACATAGGCAGCATAAATCCCAGAGCCAGAACCAACATTCAAGAGAGTTATCCCCGGCCCCAACTGGCACAGTTCAGCCAGCTTCTGAGTGACGTATATGCCCCCCAGGTGCTTGGTATGCCCTATTTTAGCCTGCATGTCGAAGTACATGGGCAAGCCATAATCAGCAGCGCGCGCTTTTATTCTTTCGGGCATCTGTCTCCTTTACCAAATCCCAGGCGCCAGACGGTAACGAGTCCGCAGCGTATATTCCTTGTAGCCTGGTAGCTCGTCTCGAAGAGTCTTGTCTTCCAGTGAAGTACGAATGATGGTAGTGACCACCGTAAGCGCGGTGGGAATGAACGCCCATATGGAATTGAATATCAGCGGCGTCATCGAAAACCATAGGATGCCCCCGGCATAACCAGGATGTCTCACCCAACGATAAGGCCCCGTATCACAGACGGTATGCCCGCGGTCTGTTTGAATGCGAACGACGGTGGAGAAGAAGCGGTTCTCGATCATCGCCCATGCACTGAAGGCGAGGCCAAACACAGCCAGCCCTAAGGCGGCAATCTGCACCCCAAGCGGACTCGGATCCGTCCAGCGATAGCGCATGTCCAGGCCAGCCACAACGCCGATGGTGATTGGCCCGTAGAGCGCCGCTATGGGCACCAGCGCCTTATCCCAACTTTTTGCATCCTCGGCATCCCGATAGCTGGCGCGCTCTTCCAGAAGATCGGGATTTTTGCGAATGGCCAGCACCCGGCTGGCGATCATGCCCAAGGTCGAAACGCCGAAATAGACCCATGCCATCCCCCATCTGATCGTCCCTGCGCTCAGGAATACGATCAATGGGTTGAGCAATAGATAGCAAAAGAAACCAATCACCGTCCGGAGGGCGATTTTTTTGCCTGTTTCAGATTTTTCCATCATTGAGATCCTCTTAGCAAACGCATTCCATTGAGAGTAACGATCAAGGACGCGCCCATGTCCGCAAAGACCGCCATCCACATCGTCGCCAAACCGAAGAACGCCGCCGCCAGGAAAACGGCTTTGATCAGTAGCGCAAACCAGATATTGAAACGAATCGTTCGCAGGGCTTTGCGTCCAAGGCGGATGGCCACGGGCAGTTGGGTAAGATCATCTGCCATCAAGGCCACATCGGCGGTCTCCAAGGCTTGTGTGGCGCCTGCGCCCCCCATGGCAATGCCGAGGCTGGCCGCAGCGAGAGCGGGGGCGTCATTGATGCCATCGCCGACCATGGCGACCTGCTCGAATTCCTTCACCAGTGCCTGCACCGCGCTCAACTTATCTTCCGGGAGCAGACCTGCCCGGACATCATCAACCCCCAAAGCGCTCCCCACGGCCTGGGCTACATTGGGATTGTCGCCGGTCAACATCACTGTGCGCAGGATGCCCACCTGTTTCAACGCTGCTAAAGCCTTCTGGCTGCTCTGTCGCGGGGGATCGCTGACGGTGATATAGCCGCGCAGTTCATCATCTTCGCCAACGATCATCACGGTCTGACCAGCGGATTCTTCAGCCTCGATTCGCTCGCAAAAATCTCTGCTGGTCACATCGCTGCGGCGTAGATAGAGCGTACAATCGGCGACATGGAACCCGCCATTATCCGTGTGGAACAAGTCATGATTGCCAACTGTGATCTGTTTTCCGGCGACAAGGCCGCGAATACCGCGCCCTGGGAGCATCTCCACTTCGCTCGCTTCGAACCCAGGTAAATTTCGCTGCTGAGCTGCCCGGCTAATGGCGCGGGCCAGAGGATGGTTGCTGCGACTTTCTACCGCGGCCGCCAATGCCAGCATTTCATTGCAATGCGCACAGGTCACAGCCGTATCGCGCGGGCGCGTTTCGTGACAGCATTCATCTATGCACGCGACGGTGGTGAGTTCAGGGCGTCCGTGGGTCAATGTGCCGGTCTTATCGAAGGCGATTACCCGCACTCCGCCTAACGATTCCAGGAAGGCGCCCCCCTTGACCAATACCCCGCGGCGCGCCATGGCCGAAATGGCGCTGACCACCGTCACCGGCGTGGCAATGACCAGGGCGCAAGGGCAGGCGATCACCAGCATCGCCAACGCTCGGTAAAGCCATCCGTGCCCCTCGGGTGGATCCAAAAAGGACTGTCCGAAAAGCAGCGGCGGCAGCGCAGCGATCAAGACCGCGCCGATGACCACTACCGGGGTGTAGACGCGGGCAAAGCGATCCACGAAACGCTGCACTGGAGTTTTTTGGGATTGAGCTTCTTCCACCATGTGGATCAGGCGCGCCAGGGTGTTATCGGCTGCCAGGTGGGTGATCTCGATCTCCAGGGCGCCTTCCTGGTTGATCGCGCCAGCGAAAACTTCTGCGCCGATATTTTTTTCGACGGGGATGCTCTCACCCGTAATCGGGGATTGATCCACCGCCGAGCGCCCGGAGCACACAACGCCATCCATGGGAATGCGCTCGCCGGGCTTGACCAGGATCAAATCGCCCAGGCTCAAGGCTTCCACCGGGAGAACCTGTTCATGCCGGCCGCACCAGGGGCAGGGGCCGCCAGTATACAGACCTTTAGGGTCTTTGGAAAGTACGTCAAATTGAGCGTTACCTGTCTGAGACCCTAAAGGTCTGCCGAGATGCTCTTCACAATCCATACAACTTTGGATCACGGTAGCCTCTGGCGGAGCCAGGAGCATCAAACTGCGGATGCTGTCGCGGGCGCGCTCCATGGTGAAGCCTTCCAGGGCTTCGCCGAGACTGAAGAGCAAAATCACTGTGGCGGCCTCGCCGTACTCACCGATTGCATAAGCGCCTACCGCGGCGATGGTCATCAGCACATTCATATCTAATCCCTGGCCGCTGCGTAAAGCCATCCAACCAGAACGCGCCGGATAGTAAATGCCAACTAATCCGCCAATGGTGAAAAAGCCGATTTGGACGGGTTCAGGAAGACCCAGCCACCCAGCGGTAAAGGCGGACAATACCAGAATCATGCCAATCAACGCCAGGAGATTGCGCGGCCGGCGCGTTGCCTTCCATGCCAAACGCCAACCCGATAGAATCACTGGTCGCTCGCTGACCTCGGCTACGCCGTACCCCATGCCAGAAACATATTTTTCGATTTCAGCTTCATCCAATAACCCTTCGACGCCACCGATGTTCATTTTAGCCGTAGCGAAGTTGACGCGGCATTCTGTCACGCCCTCCAGTTTGCCGACGCCTTTCTCGAGAGTCAGGGCGCAATCAGCGCAGTCCATACCGGTAATGTTGAGTTCGAGGTGTATTGGCATATTTCTTGACGGGCGCTATCGCGCTTTACTACGAACATATCTTTGCCGATAGAGGTTAGAATCAACGACGGCTTCCATGGCAGCCTCGTTCAACTCGCCGCCCAGAAAGCGGTTGATTTGTCGAATCTGGGGGCGAGGGTCTTCGAGCATGGCATTGTAATCAACGACCATGTAGCGTAAGTTGGATTGCTCCTCCATCCAGGCCTCGACTTGCTTGATATGCTTTTGGAATAGCACAGCCATAGCGTCGTCAGCGACCTTCTTGTCCTCGCCGCGGCGTTCCAGCATCTTATCCTGGGAGGCCAGCACCTCGTCCATCCTGCGGCGCATGAACAACACCCGATATTCATAATCTGGGGGCAATTCTACTAACAAAGCGCCGATCACTTTGACGGCTTTGCCCTGCGCCTCGGGCAACCAGGTCACATCGCCCTCTTTCAGCTTCTTGGCGCGTTCGAATTCGTAATAGCCCTCGGGATTATCATCATCCGCTGTGCGGATATGATCCGTTAGCGGGGGAATCCCGCCAGCCTCGAGCATTTTCATTACCATCGAAGTGCCCGAGCGGGGCAGGCCGGAGACGATGATGACAGGTTGGTTTTCGTTAGATGATCTTTTGAACAGACGATTCATAGGGCATCCATACATTCTCATTGCGCCTGCTCCAACAAAGCTCGCACAGCTTTGACCTGGCTTACGGGTAGCCCCAGCCCTTTCAAAGCGCCATCATGATCCCCTTCGACAATCCGCTGCCCCAGCCCGGAGTGCCGCCACATCCTCAGATCCTCTTCGATGGGAGATCCGATGATATCTTCACGCACGATCTTACCATCTTCCAAGACTACGACACGATTGGTTTGACGAGCTACGGCAGGGTCATGGGTGACGACGATGAAGGTAGTGCCCTGGCTTTTGTTAAGCTCATGAAGTAGCCCCATCAGCGCTCGGCCAGCCTCTGTGTCCAGGTTGCCGGTGGGTTCATCGGCTAATATCAGGGCGGGATTGTTTGCCAGAGAGCGCGCCACGGCTACGCGCTGTCTTTGCCCCCCCGACAATTGATTGGGGAGATGTCGCATGCGATCTCCCAGTCCGACTAATTCCAACAGCTCCCTGGATCGTTTGCGGCGGGCGAAGACATTCATCTGGCCCATCATGGGCACTTCGACGTTTTCCCTGGCTGTCAGGGTGGGGATCAGGTTGTGGAGCTGGAACACAAATCCAACCGTTCTGGCCCGAAATTTATCCTTGTCCCGAATCTTGGCCAGGTCTTTGCCATTGATGAAAACTTGCCCGCTGGTAGGCTTATCCAGGGCGCCGATCATATTCAGCAGGGTGCTCTTCCCACTACCACTCGGCCCCATCACGGTGACCAGTTCCCCATGCCTGATCTTCATGCTGACGCCATCCAGGGCGCGGATTTCCTCGCCATCACCGTATACGCGCCTCAGATCCTGGATTTCGATCAGGTAGGGCGCGGGTGTCTCTTTTTGTTCATTCATAAATTATCTCCAGTGGTGGTATCCAGGCACAGGGTAAACAAGGATGTTGAACCCTGCTACCGGTATACCTGATACCAGGTTACTCCTCTATCTCAACATCTACGAAGGCCGTCATGCCCCAGCGCAAGCCCGCCGGGATTTCGGCCAATTCGATGACCACGGGATAATTCACGCCAGAGCCTTCGGAATCTTTAGGGGCGATGCGGGTAACGGCGCCTTCCACGACGACATCCGGCAGAGCATCGAACGTTACGATAGCTGTGTCGCCGATTTCGATTTGGGCTACATCAATCTCGTTGAGGTCAGTCGTCTCGATTCGCAAGTGACTTAAATCTGCCAGGAGCAACACCGGTTGACCAGGTGAAACCCATTCCCCGGTGTGGATGTAGAGGTCGCCGATGGTGCCAGCGAAGGGGGCCAGCAACTCCAGATCATCCAAAGCAGCTTCAGCAGCGGCCAGTTGCGCCTCCGCATTCACCAGGCGGGCTTCGGCAACAGCTACGTCATCGGGATCAGGGCCTTCCAGCAGGATTTCGTACTCGCGCTGAGCCGAGGCCAATTGAGCCTGAGCCAAAGCCAGGTCCGACTGAGCTTCGGCGACATCGAGGTCATCTCCCAAACCGGTCAAGGCGTTGTAGAGACGCACCGTGGCATCGTAATTCTTCTGGGCCTGGGCGAGTCGGCTGAGGAAGTTAGCCCTGCCGAGGTCATCCTCGGGTTTATCCTCATAGGGTTCGAAATCCTCCTCGGCCTTATCGAGTTCATCTTTCGCCAGCACCATGTTTGCGAAGGCCTGATCAATATCCGGCTGGGAAGCTGTTTGAGAGAGATTCCTGAGGCGACGTTCAGCATCCTCGATGGTTTTTTGGGCATCAACGATGGTATGTTGCACTCGCGCCAGTGCTAACTCAGGATCGTCATAAAGGGCATCCAAAGCCTGTTGGGCAGAGACAACCTCGAATCGAGTCGCCGCGATCGCCGCTTCCAGGCTTTCAGTTCCTTCCAGGCGCGCCAGCACCTGGCCAGCGCTCACAAGATCGTCTTCTCCCACCAGAATTTCGGCGACAACCCCAGCAGTCTTCATGCTGAGCGTGGCAAATTCGGTGGGCAGGACCTTGCCGGTAGCGCTGACCACCGGTACGAAATCTTCGACAACGGGCAGCGGGGTAGGGGTAGGTTCCGCCAGCCCCGGCAGGCTATCACATCCTGCGAGCAACAGTGTTCCGAATGCTGCTGCAAAGAAGGTCATGATCAGGTTCTTCTTCATGTTGTTTTGCTCCTTCTTATTCAGTAACTACTCTGCCAAACGGGGAAGTTCCCGAAAAAAGGGTGTGCGAAGGGGGCGCAGCCCCCTTCGCACACCCTTTTTTCGGGCTAATCCGTTTGATGGCTGAGCAGTTACCTTATTCATATCTAAGCGCCTCGACAGGCTGCATGCGGGTAGCACGGAAGGCGGGGTACAGGCCGCCCAGCAAACCCAGAAACAAAGCGACGGATATCGCCTTGAGGAAAGTATCCAGTTCCCATCGGGTTACAAGCATACCACTGAACATAGGAATGTGATTGAAGGCATTGAACAAAACAGACGCCACGCCAATGCCAAGAACGCCTCCCAATAAACCTAATATAAGGGATTCACTTATGATCAAACGCAAGATACGCCAGCGACGCCATCCCAGGGCGCGGAAAACGCCGATCTCCCGGGTGCGTTCCATCACGGCCATCAGCATCGTATTCAAGACGCTGACTCCGCCGACGAAAATCGCCAGGAATGAGATCGCCCCTAACATGGCATTGACGTTTTTCATATCTGGCATTTCATCCATAAATTCACCACTCAGGCTAGCATGGGCATCCGGTAGTTGAGAATTGATTCTTACAACGACAGCTTCGGCTTGTGTGGGGTCATGGACTTTGACCATCAACATGCCTACTTTGCGGGGGCGCCCCATGAAATTCTGAACATCGCGCAGGGTAGCCACGCCGCCCATCTCCTGCCAGGTGACGCTCGATTCATAGACGCCAACCACTTTGAAACGGTTGCTGCTGATTTCGATGGTATCCCCGATCGTGAGATGCAGGGCCTCGGCAATCATCCTGCCTAGCATGATCTGATGATTCGAAACAATCCGCTCCCCCTCGATCACGTTGAATTGTTGGATAGCGTATTCGTGTGGCGCATAGCCGAACAGGATGAAAATCATACCGGAATCGGGTAACATCGTGCCTGAAAAAGCCACGCCGCTGACATGCGCTACTTCGGGATACGCAGCGATCTTATCAACGATTCGCTCATCGAGGGCGCTATATTCTGTATCAGCAACGCCAGCCTGGCGCACCATGATTTCCGAACCCGCGCTCAAAAAGGCGAACGTATCCGTCATGCCGAAAACGGCTGCTTCCAAAGCGATAATGCCTCCAACTGTGATGGCGATGACCCCTAAGGTCAATAACGTTCGGGTTGTGCGCTGAAATAGATTTTGGAGCGCCAGGCCTCCAAACGGCAGCCGTCGGACTTTCCCGCCGGATGCGCCGCCTTCATATCGCAACGCGGCTACTGGGGGTAAACGTGAGGCCCTCCAGGCGGGATAGACGCCCCCAACGAAGCCCAATACGATCACTGTGGTGATTGCTTGCTGGATCAATGCTGGAGTGATGCTGGCCGAAGTGGCGCCGAAGAATCCAGCGAATTCTTCGAAGCTGAAGATCATCAACCAGCCGATGACGATTCCCAAAATTCCCCCCATCAGGCCAATAGTGAGGGATTCGCCTAAAATCATGGCGATAATGCGCCAGCGCTTCCACCCAACTGAGCGCAACACACCGATTTCTCGGGTGCGCTCGACGACGGCCATCAATTGGGAGTTCATCATTCCCACGCCGCCGATGCTGATCGCCAGCCCGGCTATGAGCCAGACGAAAGCATTCATCATGTCGCCCATCATTTGTTTGTTAGCGAAATCATCAGTCCGGCTAAGCGAGAGATTTGGCCAGCGACGTTCGACGCGGCGCTCGATGCGCTCACTCAAAGCAGCATCCTTGAGTTGGATGTAAACAATGCTGACCTGGCGCAAGCGACCAAGTAATTCCTGGGCGTCTCTTAGAGGGATAACTGCGCCATTATCCTCGAGGGTGGCGCCGGTTTCGTAAATGCCTACAATCCGAAATACTCGCTCTTGAATTCGCAGGGTATCGCCGACTTCCTTTTTCAGCGACTCCGCGGAACCCGATCCCAAGAGTATTGGGTTGCCACGGCTGTGAATTACTTCTCTTGAATCCAGGGGGACGCCTTCGACGATCTCGAAGCGCCCGAGGATGAAACTATCTTCGGGGTATCCAAAAACAAAGAAGAGTGGGATTTTTTCAGCCTGGACGATGCCTTCCAACATTCCACTGGCATTCGAGATTTCTGACATCGCTTCGAGCTCCTGGCTGACGCTTTCATCAACTGTGCTCATGCTGACATCGAAAGCATCGGGCTGGCTGAGGATCAAGTCAGCTTTGCTGCCGGTGAGAAAAGAGTCATATCCCGCCGATAAGCCATTGGCCAATGCGCCCAATCCCACAATAGCAGCAACGCCAATGGCGATACTCAAGATTGTCAGAAATGTACGTCCTTTTCGTCGAAGTAAATTCTTTTGAACCATGGTTTATACCATTATCAGTACTTCACGAAAATAGGATCGAAGACCCATTGCTTCGGTTCACTCAGCACAGGCCTCGGGTCGCCCGGGGCTTGCACCGAGCGTAGTCAAAGTGACGGGCTTCCGATCTTTTTCGTGATCTACTGATTATCGGAGAGGCGCCCCAATTATGCTGTTTTTGTCCAATGAGTATCCTTAAATTATTAGGGGGGTTTAGTTGAACCTAAATCCCTGATTCAGAGTATCGTCACTTCAGGTATCGTCAAAAGATGGAATGCCAGGGTGGACATCCATGCTGCTTTGCGCAATTTTTGTTCTCCTCGAGCGGCTTCACTGCGCAAGATGATCTCCCGACAGTGTTCTAATACAGCTTTGTCGGTAAAATAGCATTCCAGGGTTGCCTTGCCATTGAGAATCTCGCGGAGACCGAGTTTCAAGTAGATGGTGCTGACGACCTCCGAGACCCATCCCTGGCTAAGCACTAATTCATCGGCCATATCACGGATGGCGAGGTTGAAGATCATCGCCAGGCGGATGACTGCTTGTTCGCGCGGTGTAAATGCGGCCCACTGTTTTCTACCATCCAAAATGTGCAATCTCGATGGCAAGGCCTCGTCCGCTGCCAGCGCCTGGATCCCAGGCGTGATCACGCAGCACCTGTTCTGGACGAGCGATACGGCAGAAGCCAGAGCGTAGAGCAATTCGCCTTTGATCACGTATCCACCACACCCGGCGTCGAGAATTCGTTCAAGCGGCTCTATGGAAGCCCTGGTAGCTGTGTACAGTATCTCTGGAGGTTTAGGCAGCCGCCGGGTCATGGCTGCCAGCTCGAAAGGTAGGATCGGTTCTCCAGGAATCTCTGTGTCCAGGATCACCACATCGGTCCTGGAATCTCCCTGGGTCAGGAAATCCGCCAATCCTTTTTTATTCGTCACTTCGCCAACCACCCGCGTACGCCAATCGCGCGTCAACAATAAGGACATCAAATCCCGGGCGAAGGGGTCATCTTCGACGATCAATACGCGAATATCTTTGTGCATTGCTCATTCCCTTTCCACGTAGATCTGCTGCGTGATGCGCATTCCCAATACCACCGCTTGATCACGGCCGTTGATTTGCAGAGTGAGATTGCCGTCGAAGGGAGTGTAGCCGGTCACGGTAAAGCTGGCAGGGGGAACGATGCCATGATCACTCAAGAAACGCAGCAGTTCTGGGTCGGTATCGCGCACACGCCGAATCGTCCCCCGATCATTGGGACGCAGATGACTTAGACACAAGGTCGCATGAGGGGGTATTTCCAAATCCCGAGTCGGGATAGGGTCGCCATGGGGGTTGTGGGTGGGATCACCCAGCACCCGGGCGATGCGCTCTTCGAAATCTTCCGAGATCACGTGTTCCAAGCGGTCAGCCTCGGCGTGAACCTCATCCCAGGAATACCCCAGGGTCTCTTGAAGGAATAGTTCCAACAAACGATGATGACGAATGATCTCAATGGCCGCTATTTTACCGTCTTGCGTGAGCACCACGCCACGATGTTTCTGATATTCGACCAAGGGGGGTTTTGCGCCGGCTAGCCTCTTGATCATCCCAGTAACCGAGGCTGGGGCTACATTCAATACTTCGGCGATTTGGGTGGTGCTGGCGCGCCCATGGGTGAGCGATAGATCGTAGATGGTTTTTAGATAGTCTTCTATTGCATGAGTAAATTGGTCTCTCATATCGCCTAAATCTTGTTTTAGGGGTAACTAATTTTCTGGATTTTAGCAAACGTGAGTAGAGTTGTCAAGCTCTCTGTTCGTTAAACCGCGCAGTCAGCCCCCAGTATTTTATTACTACTGGGGGCTGAAATCGTTAGTTCTGCTTCACGCCAATGGTGATTTCCTGACCTTCTACTTTATGGGTTTCCACAAAGGCTTCTTTTGGTGGTTCTCCGGCGATCAACCTGGTGGTCAGGGTTTCAGCCTGGATGTAGTCGCCCCATGCCTGGAGGACTTCGGTCAATTCGCCGGAAGCGACGTACCAGGTGGTGATCCGGTCTTCGATGTTGAAGTCGGCGTTCTTGCGTTGGGCCTGCACGCGGCGGACGATCTCGCGCGCCAGGCCTTCGGCTTTCAATGCAGGGGTGATGTTGGTGTCCACTGCCACGGTGACGAGCCTGTCGGATGAAACCGCCAGGCCTTCCGCGGGCAGAGTCTCGATGAGAATCTCATCTGGTGATAAGGTTACACTTTCTTGGCCGGTCGAACATTCGACGTTCAATGTGACATGTTCTTCGGCTTCCACTCTGGCAGCAACTTCAGCGGGATCGAGAGCGGCGAGGGCGGCGCGCAGATTGGGGAAGTCGGCGCCGAATTTGGGGCCTAAGAGTTTGTTGTTGGGCAATACTTTGTAAGTTACCAGCGATTCGACATCCTCGACGAACTCGAATCCTTTGACATTCAATTCATCGGAAACGATCTCGACCAATTCGTCGGTCAGTTCGGCCCAGCCCTCTTTGACATGCACCATGACTTTCGATAAGGGTTGGCGCACTTTGATGCCGGCGTTGCTGCGGGCGCTCAAGCCCAGGCTGGCGGTGCGGCGGGCGAGTTCCATTTGCTCGACCAGTTTCTCGTTGATGACCGCTTCGTCAACTGTGGGCCAATCGGTGTGGTGGACGCTTTCGTGAGCTTCTTCGTAGACTCCTCGCACAAGATTTTGATACATTACTTCGGTGACGAAGGGGATGAAGGGAGCCAGCAGGCGCGTCAGCTTGACCATGGTGTGGTAGAAGGTGGCGTAGGCGGTCTCTTTATCGCTGTCATGTTCCGATTTCCAGAAACGGCGTCGAGAGCGGCGCACATACCAGTTGCTCAGGTCATCCACCAGACTCTCCAGGGCCAGGGTGGCGGTATAGGCATCGGAATTAGTCAACGCCTCGGTGACGCGCCCCACCACCTGGTTGAGACGGGCCAGGATCCACCTGTCCAGCGGGTTATCGCTTTGGGGTGTGGGGCCCTCTGGGGTTCCAGGATTCCCCCCCCCCTCAATCTCCCCCGTCAACGGGGGGGAAGCTCCCTCCCCGTGAGCGGGGAGTGCTGGGGTGGGGTCTGTTGTCCAGCCATCCAGAGCGGCATATGTCGCAAAGAAGGAGTAAAGATTCCACAGGGGAATCAGAAAACGCCTCCGGGTTTCTTCCGCGCGATTGTAGCCGAAGAACAGGTTGTTCTCGGGTTTGTGGGCGCAGTACAGCCATCGCATTGTATCCACGCCCATCTTGTCGGCGGCTTCGTTGAACTCGATGGCGTTGCCCCAGGATTTGTGCATCTCGCGCCCATCCTCGGCGAAGAGACTGGCATAGCCGAAGTTCTCCAGGAAGGGCGGCGAGTTGTCTATGACGGTAGCCATGGCCAGCAGGGAGTAGAACCAGTTGCGGAACTGGCCGGGGAAGGATTCGCTGATCCAGTGGGCGGGGTACCATTGGCGCCAATAGTCGGGATCGGCGCGATAGTTCAATGTGGAGAAACTGACGATGCCGGCATCCAACCAGGGGTTGCCCACATCGGGGATGCGGTCCATCCACCCGCCGCACCCCTCACATTTCAGCTTGACGGCGTCTATGTAGGGGCGATGGGGTGTGTGGCCTTCGAACTCGTCCCAGCCCTCGACCGCTCGCTCTTCGAGTTCGTGTTCGTCGCTGATTACATGGTAATCTCCACAATCCTCACAAACCCAGATGGGCAGTGCCAACCCCCAGTAGCGCTTCTTGGAGATCATCCAATCGTGCATGTTGCGCAGCCAATCGAGTTCGCGGGCGTGGCCGAATTCAGGAATCCAGCGGATTTGGTCAACCACGTCCATAATCTGATAGCGCAGCGACCTTTCTTTCTCCTCGGCTGTGACCTGCTCGCGGGGTTTGTCGTATAGCTTGCCCATGCTGATGAACCACTCATCTACCAGACGGAAGACCAACTCGGTCCCGCAGCGCCAGCAGGTGGGGTAGCGGTGGGTATAGGGTTCGACATGGTAGAGCAGACCTTTCTTTTCCAGGTCTTCGAAGATGGGCGTCGCCGCTTCTGAGACGTGCTTGCCGGTCAGCCAGCCGAAGCCTGCGACGAAGAAGCCTTCATCCTCGATGGGGGCCAGCAGTGGGAATTTATACTCCTTTCCCAGCACAAAGTCTTCTGCGCCGCAGCCGGGGGCGATGTGGACGATGCCGGTACCTTCGCTCTCGCCGACTAAATCCCACAGGATGACCTGATGAGTTTGGGCGGCGGAGGATTCGATGCCCTCGATGAGTTCCTCGAGTTCGGTCACCCCGCCGGGTTGCCGGGCGGCGGGCAGGTCATCGAATGGGCCGTCGTAGGTCCAGCCTTCCATTTCTGCGCCCTTGAGTTCGGCTAAAACTTCGTAATCGTCGCGCAGCATATGCAGTGTGCCTTTGGAGAGATACAGGATGTGTTCGCCGTCCCTTCGACCAGGCTCAGGGCGAGTGCGCACTTTAACATAATCCAAATCCGGGCCGACAGCTGCGGCAACATTGGATGTCAGCGTCCACGGTGTCGTCGTCCAAACCAGGAGAGATTCGGGCAGGCTGGTATCAGGATCGGTGCGGGGTGCGGAGTGCGGGGTGCTTCCTACTTCCTGCTCCTTACTCCCTACTCCCGATGTATCTCGCAAGGGGAATCTCAGCGTGACACTTCGATGCGTCAACTCCATATACCCATCCGTCACGATCTCGTGCTGGCTGATGGCAGTGGCGCAGCGTGGGCACCAGGGCATCACGTCAGCGCCGCGGTAGAGCCAGCCCTTCTGCCAACTCTTTTTGATCATCTTCCAGATCATGTAATTGTTTTCATTGGAGAAGGTGAAGTAGCTTCCGCCGAGCTGGGCCAGGCCGAGCTGACCAATGATCTGTTCGACGGTGTCGGTGACGGTATTGCCGTTTGGCCCGGTAAAGGTGATCACTTGCATGGGGTCTTCGAGCAGCTTGTCAGCTAGCATGTTGAGGTCTGCCGGGTCATTCCATTCCATCCAATAGCCCAGGCGGATGGATTGCTTTGTCTGCACCCCGGCGTAGCGCAATACACGGGCCTTGCATTCTTTGACGAATTGGGCCAGGCCGTAGGCTTCGATGTCCATCTTGGATTTGAAGCCTTTTTCTTTCTCGACTTCGACTTCTACCCAAAGTCCCTGGCAATCGAAGCCGTTCTGGTAGCGAAGCTCACGGCCGCGCATCGTCCAGTAGCGGTTGTAGAGGTCTTTGTAGGTACGTCCCCAGCCATGATGCACGCCCATGGGGTTGTTGGCCGTGATCGGGCCGTCTATGAACGACCAGCGCGGTTTGCCTTTGCGCAGGGCGCGTGATTTCTCGAAGGCGTTGGTCCCTTTCCAAAAATCTAATACTTCATATTCTTGGGCGATGAAGTCCACTTTGTTGGGTACTTGTTCGAAGGGCATGGTAGTCTCCTAAAAAAAACTCCCGTCCACTCTGGGACGAGAGTTGAATACGCTCCCGCGGTACCACCCGGATTCCCGCCACGTGGGCGGGCGCTTGGTCGAGTACGATTTCATACTCGTGTCTTCGTAACAGTAGACAACGCCGGCTCCCCTACTCGCTTTCGCTTTCAGTTCACAGCTCCGGAAGGATTTTGGGCCTGCTGTTGCTGTCCTGGCTCGCACTCTCCCAGGTTCGCTGCCAGCTCGAGGCGGGCTTACTCGTTTCCATCATCGCTTTTCGTGTGTGGTTTTGATGTTGGTATGATTATGCCATAATTTTATTTCGAGGTCAACAATATTTCGTTTGTAATAGCTCACTCTCCCGCAGGTTTTTAGACGGCTTCGAGAAAACCCGGCCAAAATGCAGACCATAACGTGTCATTTCGTCGGACTTATCAACCTGCGGGAGGGTAGGCTGAGTGGTAACTTTCGTTTTACGTTTTCACGCTTCTCGAAATTGTGGCATAATATCTTCGGATTGGTTGTAGTGAAAGGATAGCGTATGAACCCGATGATCGAAAAAATCCACTGGCTCGGCCATGATAGTTTCCGCATCGAAGCTGACGATCTGGTGATCTACATTGATCCCTGGCAGTTGGGACGCTGCCCGGATGCGGATATCATTCTGATCACCCACGATCACATAGATCACTGCTCCCCCGATGACGTGGCGAAAATCCAAAGAGACGATACGGTGATCGTCACGACGAAAGAATCAGCGAAGAAGCTCAAGGGGCAAATCCGAGTTGTCAAACCGGGGGACAGCTTGACGGTGAAGGGTGTGCCCATCGAAACCGTCCCGGCGTACAACCTGACTAAATTCCGCAGCCCGGGGGAGCCATTTCACCCCAAGGATGCCGGACACGTTGGCTTTATCCTCACCCTGGGAGGGCAGCGCATCTACCACACGGGTGATTCTGATGTGATCCCAGAGATGGAATCGATCGAGGTGGACATCGCTCTGCTCCCTGTCAGCGGAATCTATGTAATGACAGCGGAAGAAGCTGCCGAGGCGGCCAGAATCATCCAACCCCAGGTCGCTATCCCCATGCACATCGGGCGCGGGATCGGTTCTATGGATGCTGCCGGACAATTCGAGCAAATGACGTCCATCCCAGTCGAAATCCTTGCTTTAGAAACATAACTTTCGAGTAAGGCTGGACCCTGGTCAGTTTTGGCCAGGGTTTAGTTTTTCTTGTGTTATTGTAACTGCTCAGCCATCGAACGGATTTACCCGAAAAAAGGGTGTGCGCAGGGGGCGTAGCCGCTTTGCGTGCGCACACCCTTTTTTCGGAAATTTCTCCGTTTGGCTGAGTAGTTAAGTGTTATTTACCCTGGCAAGTGGTGATGTTCTTCAATTGAGGCTCGATCAGCGAAGCAGTATAATTCACTCAACGCCATCGAAAAAATTCGAGGCTGGCTTATGAAATCCATGCTTCGCAAACTCAACACAGGCTCTTCGTGGATTGGGCTTTCAACTGAGGCAGTGTCTGCACTGAGCGCAGCCGAAGTATCGGTTTTGCAAAGCAGCCCCGATTTCCAATCGTTGGCCTGAATCGAGGAAGTTTGATTTCTAAGAGAGTGTTTTAAAACTCAAATCAGCCACAGATGAACACAGATAAAAGGGATTTCGGCGATGAAAGACGGCTGTTCATCAAGAAAATCGGTGTTCATCTGTGTTTATCTGTGGTTTCTGGCGACTTTTAAAACAGTCTCTAACATTAAGAATCCAGGAGGTTAAACTTTGGCACTTCCTAAATTTGCTTACTTCAAGGGAGAGATCGTACCCTATTCTGAAGCGAAAGTGGGGGTTCTGACCCATGCCCTGAACTACGGGACGGCTGCCTTTGCAGGATTACGGGGATATTGGAACGCTGATGAAAAGCAACTTTTTATTTTCCGTCCTCACGAGCACTTCAAGCGGCTCTTGAATTCGGCGAAAATATTGTGCATGCAGACCGATCATACAACGGAGAGCCTTACGGAGATCACCAAAGAACTGATACGAAAAGAGGCCTATCGCGAGGATATTTATATCCGTCCCTTGATGTACAAAGCCGATGAGAAAATCGGCGTCAAGTTGCATGGCTTGAAAGACGAACTCAGTATCGTGGCGATACCCTTCGGCCTGTATGTCGCCAACGATACCAATGCCCATGTGACGGTTTCCTCCTGGCGGCGGGTGGATGATACGGCTATTCCTGCGCGCGGCAAGATCGCGGGGGCGTACGCCAACTCGGCGCTGATCAAGACCGATGCGGAGCGGGCCGGGTTCGATGAGGCTTTGGTGCTTACAGGGGAAGGTCATGTCTCCGAGGGAAGCGCCATGAATCTCTTCATGCTGCGTGATGGGGTGCTGGTCACGCCGCCTGTCACAGAAAATATCCTCGAGGGGATCACGCGGCGCTCGGTGCTCGAATTAACTTCCAGAGAACTCGGAGTGCCGGTAGAAGAGCGGCTGATTGATCGCACCGAGGTATATATCTGCGATGAGCTATTTATGACCGGCACGGCGGCCCAGATTACCGCCGTCACGCGGGTTGATTATCGCCCGGTAGGCTCGGGAGTTATGGGTCCCATCGCGGCCCGCCTCCGAGAGCTATTCAACGATGTGGTGCGCGGCAAGGCGCCCGCCTATCGAGATTGGGTAGAGCCGGTTTATTGATTGAGGAAATGTGGGGTGCACTTCGAAAGTGCACCCCACATTTTTTCCCTATTCGATCTCGATTTTGACCCCGTGACGTTCGAGAGCACGCAGGGCGTGGGCGATTTCTTTGGTTTTCCCGACTTTAGCGTAAAGATCTCTTAGGATGCTTTTTACCTCTCTGGGGTGGGAGGCGGCCCATGAGCCTGACAAAGTCCGGCTGATCACCCAGACGTTTGGGCGTGGTTCAGCTCCCCAGGCGGATACCTGCCTCAAAACGGATTCTGCTGATCCGCTTTGGGCGATGGCTTGCATGGCTTCGACAATGGCGGCGCACACGCCGGGGTCCTCGTCGTCTTTCAGAGGGGCGATCAGGGCGAGGATGTCTTCGCCATACGAGGGCGATAGAGCCGGGAGGGCGGTCAGCGCAGCGGTGCGCACTTTGGGCGAGGGATCTCGCAGCCAGGTTTCCACGAGGTGTAGTAGACGCTCTGGGTGCGCCTCACCCGCCTCCCTTAAAGTTTCCCCGAGAGCAGCCCGCACCTCGGGACGCGCGTCCCTTGCGGGGCGAATGATCATCTCAGGGTTCACGTCTTCCCCAATCAAAAAGCGCTGCGCCAACGCCGCCGCTCCAACAGCGCGAAGGGCGGCCGGGCGATCATCCAGCAAGGGCAGCAGTCGAGCCGCGGAGAGGCGGGATAGGATTTCCCCAGCCGGGCGAATGAGCTGGCTGAGGAAGCCTGCTTCGAAGCGATCGTTGGCTTCCACTATTGGGAGGGCCCGCAGGCCGTCGAGGGCCATCTCGATCGCCTCGGATTGTCCCAGGCGGACAGCAGCCTTGAGATCCCCCAGGATTTCACGAATTTGCGCTTTATTCATGAGTCCACTGCAAAAACTACGAGTAGAGGATTCGGGGCGGCATATATGGGGGTGCGTGCGCAGCACGCACCCCCATATATGCCGCCCCGCCCCCACGTTCAAGGGTTTTTTCAGTGAACTCATTCATTTTTTGTGGCGGGGGCTAGATCAGGGAGCAATCAATTTTTCGATGGCGTTCTGCGCGGCTGTGGCCGGGTCAGTTTGCTCTTTGAGTATATCGAGTGCGCTTTGTTCCAGAAGTGGTCCCAGAGTCAGAAGAATATCCGATGAAGGGATCAACTGCGCCGTTGGGGCGACCTGGCTGAGCAGGCCGTGGAGCGGCGTGTTCTCCCATGCTGTCAATGCGCTGGGCCGTGGGGGCAGAAATCCTGCGGCGGCATTCCATTCGGATAGAAACTCTTCAGTGGTCAAGAATTCGGCCAGTTGGGCGGCTAAATCCAGGCGTTGGGGGTCGGTACTGGTCAGCGCCCAGACCCATCCTGTGGCGGTGGTGGAGGGGACGCCGTTGGCTGTGGGTATCGTCGCGGCAGAGGCGTCCTGTGGCATGGTTTGGATGTAACGAGAGAGCCAGGTGACTGCCATGTTCGCCTGCCCTTCTTCGTAGGCTACCCAGGCCTGGTCGTCGGTTTCGTATTGGGTGAGCCATAAGGGCATCAGCCCATTTCGGTTGGCCTGGTAGTAGAAGGTGAGCACATCGGTCAGGGGAGTCATATCTAAGATTGGGCGGCCGTCTTCGTCGGCAATAGCTCCACCGGAGGCGCGATAGAGGGTCAGCGTCAGGAGGCTATTGGGGTCCGCAGCGGGGAAAGCGAGCGGCTCGGTGATCTGCAACGCAGATTCCCAATCCGCCGGGGGTATTTCGACGACCTCGGGTCGGTAAACCAGGATCAAGGCATCCCCGGCGAAAGGAATCCCGACGATGCTGTTCTGTACGTAGGAGAGCTGTCGGGCGTAGTCATACCAGTCCGGGTCGTCCATGGCATCGGTCAACCCGTCGAAGGGGCGCAGCAGGCCTTTTACGGCTATCCTTTGCAGGGCATCGTAGGGCAAGGCCACCAAATCTGGGAGCGCCAGGGGGGCAGCCGCGCTGGCTGTAGCCAGGGTATCCTCGATTCCTCCGGGGCCGGACACATCTTTGACGCGTGATTCCAGGCGAACCTCGCTGCGGCGGGAGGCGAATTCTTCCAGGCGGGCTTTCAATAATGCGCCTGCCAGGCTACCATTCGAGGGATCGAATTGGGGGGGCAGCCATATCCTGAGGGTCAGGGACCCTGCGACGGGCGTCTCGGTTTCGGCGATGGGAATCGCAGTAATGGTTGCGGTTGGGAATCCGGTCGCTTCGGGGGGAGGGGTTTGTGTTCCCACGGGAGAGGCCGTGCACCCCGCGATCAGTATCGCTGTCAAAAGCAGCGCGCTCAGGCTCGGCCTAATTTCGATGGGGCGTTTTACAGACATGGTTCGTATACTCTACATCTACGGAGTCGCCTCTACAGTCGGCATCGGCGATGGAGCAGTTGTTTCCGAGGGGACGAGCGTGAAAGTCTGGGTTGGGGTGGGTGTATCCGTTGGCAAGGGAGTGGGAGTCAGCGTCCAGGTCGGTGTAGCCGTGGGAGTATTGGTCGGCAAAGCGGTCGGAGTAAGGCTTGGCGTTCTGGTGATCGTGGGGGTGAACGAGGCGGTTGGGGTATCGGTAGGCGGCCGCGGCGTCAGAGTCGGATAGGGCGTCAGCGTTGGATATGGGGAAGCTGCGTAGGGTCCCTGGGTCTCTGTAATGGTTTGCAGCGGGGTCGCTGTGGGGGTCGGCGTGGGACGGCTTTCGTAGCGCAATACCACCAGCCCAGCGCAATAGCAGGGCAGCGTTGCTAAAGTGATGGCAATGAGCCATATTCGTAGACGGGCGCGAGAGGATAGCTGATCGAACATAATTCGGCGGTGTAGATGATAACACTAGCTCAATGGAGAGGCAAGGAAAGACCGGGGGAGTTAACAGTGGGCAGTGGGCAGGAGGCAGTGGAAAGGAGGCAGTGGGCGGTCCGGATCGGTTCGACGATGCAAATTGCCTGTTGAATCGGAAGCGTTGGTTGTGTACAATGAGTACATCGAAAACAATAGGAGCGAGTATGCACTACCGACGTTTGGGACGATCTGGGTTGAAAGTCAGTGAAATATCGTTAGGCGCCTGGGTGACTTTTGGCGGCCAGGTTGACGAGCGCACGGCGAATGACCTGATCCATGTGGCGTATGATCAGGGGGTCAATTATTTCGACAACGCCGATGCCTATGGTAATGGAACGGCTGAAATAATCATGGGCAAAGCGATCGAAGATTTGCCTCGTGAAGCCCTGGTGATTTCCAGTAAGGTGTTCTGGCCTACCATGCCGGGCCCCAATGGGCGCGGGTTATCTCGCAAACACGTGATGGAATCGATCCACGCTTCGCTGAAACGTTTGGATACCGATTACGTTGACCTGTATTTCTGCCACCGCTATGATCCCGATACGCCCATCGAGGAGGTCGTCTCTACGATGAACACGCTCATTCAACAGGGCAAAATCCTGTATTGGGGAACTTCCGAATGGACAGCCGCTCAAATCTCGCAGGCCTTTGGCGCCGCGCGCCAATACAATCTCATTCCGCCCACCATGGAGCAGCCTCAATACAGCATGTTACACCGTCAGCGCTTCGAGACCGAAATCGCGCCTCTAGCTAAAGAATTAGGATTAGGCCTGACGACATTCAGCCCGTTGTATTTTGGTATTTTGACTGGAAAATATAATGATGGCATCCCCAAGGGCAGCCGCGCCTCCCTCGAGGATATGACCTGGGTTCGAAATTACCTCACCCCGGGGCGGCTGGACATTGTCCACGACCTGGGGTTGATCGCTGCTGAGTTGGGCATTTCCCAGGCCCAATTGGCGATTGCCTGGCTGTTGCGCCGCAAGATCATCAGCAGCGTAATCACCGGCGCTACCCGATTGAGTCAATTAGAAGACAACCTCGGCGCAGCGGATGCGGTCGAATTGTTGAGCGATGATTTGCTCGATGAAATCGAGACCGTCCTTGGAACTGAGTTGGAAAGCTGAATCGAAAAATAGAGAGCGGGGCGTGTGCAACACGCCCCGCTCTCTATTTTTCGGAAGACTCGTTATAAATCATCACCGGGGATGGGTTCTACTTCTCCTTCGATGACATCTCCCGGCTTTTTGCGCAGCATCAGGAAGCCGACTACGATGGGGATAGCGATGAAAATGATGCTGACACAAATAGACACGATGCCGGTGGTTATGGCTGCACCGGGATCGCTGCTGCCAAAGACATCGATTTCCGAGCCGGGCACAAAACCCGCTATAGCGAAAAGAACTCCAAAGCACAGACCAACCAAACCAGGGCAACCGCACAGGACCACAGCTGCGACTGTTGCGATTATCCCTTTCGTTTTCTTATCCATGATCATCTCCTCATTATCTGTAGTGTGAGTCCACTGCAAAAACCACATGTTGAGGATTCGGGGCGGCATATATGGGGGTGCGTGCTGCGCACGCACCCCCATATATGCCGCCCCGCCGCCTCGCTCGTGAGTTTTTTCAGTGAACTCTAGTGTGAATATCGTAGATAGTGTAGACGAAAACGGCGCTAAAATCAATTGGCAAAATTTACCTACCTGATTACCCTGTATACCTTGATACCGATTTGCATCTATCCTCGCAACTGCGCACCCAACTCCCTTTCCAACCGTTTGACGATCTTGTCTCGCAGCCCGGCGGCGTCTTTGTCCGTCAAGGTGTGTTCCGGGTGCTGGTAGGTCAGGCTGTAGGCCAAAGACTTCTTTCCCGCCCCAATCTGCTCGCCGCGGTAGATGTCGAACAGACGAACTTCGGTGACGGTGAGGCCTCCGGTCTGGCGGATGAGCGCTTCTACTTCGGCGGCAGGGACAGCTTCGTCTACGATCAAAGCGATATCCTCCAGGATAGGGGGCGGGCCGGGGATGGGACTTACGTCGAAAAGTTCAGGCACAGTATTGATGATGACGCTTACATCGAAGTCGGCCGCAAGTAACGGGGTTTCAGGCAACTCGTAATTCTCCTTTACCTGGGGGTGGAGTTCACCCATCACACCGATTGGATGATTATCCACCAGAACGCAGGCGCACTTTCCGGGATGGAAGCTGGGGTGTTCGCCGGCCTCATAACGGATATCTTTCAGGTGCAGGCCTCGCAATGTAGCCTCGATGATGCCTTTCAGGTCGAAGAAGTCCATCGGGGTGACGTCTGCGCCGCCCCAATCCGCCGGGGCGCGCGGGCCGGTGAGGGCGATTGCCAGTCTGGGGGCCTCTTGGGGCATTTCACTCCCTTCGGACGCCAGGTAGATCGGGTTGATCTCGAAGAGAGCAATGCGCCCACGGATGCGGGCGTTGCGCTCGACAGTTTCCAGCATAGAGGCCAGTAGACTGCGTCGTAACACCGAGCGCTCTGGGGTGATGGGGTTTGTCAGGGTGAAGTAGGGTGCATCAGCCAGCGGAGTGCCCGGCGGCAGAATGCGCTCTTCGCGCTCCGGGGAAGTCAGGCGGTGAGTGATGACCTCCTGAAGGCCAAGACCAACCAACTGGTCGCGCAGAGCCTCTTCGATTTCAAGCTCGTGATTCCCTCTTTGAGGTGGAAGGTCATCGGCCATGCGCGTCTCAGGGATGCGGTCATATCCGTAAACGCGCGCGATTTCCTCCATCAGATCGGCTTTCCCGATGACGCCTTCACCGATGTCGAGGCGGTGGGGAGGGGTGGCGATGGTGATACGGGGTTGGTGACTGGTGATTGGTGACTGGGAATTTGTCCCTTGTTCCTTGTCACCAATCACTATCTTGCATTCGAATTCGAGCGGTTCCAGAATCCGCACAATTTCATCCGGCGAGAGTTCGATGCCCAGCCATCGGCGGACATCGGCAGATGAGATTTCGATTGTAGGGTCTTTGGGGGGTAAGGGATACTCATCTACCAGACCCTTCGCAATCGCGCCGCCAGCCCACTCGCGCATCAATTGCAAGCCGCGCAAGACGCCCTGGGGGGCCATCGCTGGATGGACGCCGCGCGAGAATCGGTAAGCCGCCTCGGAGGGCAGGTTTTGGGCGATCACCGTGCGGCGAGTGTTGATGATATTCCAGGCCGCGCCTTCGAGGAGCACATGGGTGGTTTTGTCGGTGATTTCCGACTCCAAACCGCCCATCACGCCTGCCAGCGCCAACGGGCCGCTCTGATCGCAAACCAGCACGGTGAAGTCATCGAGCGTGCGTTCGATGCCGTCGAGGGTGGTGAGTTTTTCGTCCTGTTTTGCGGCGCGGGTGATGATGGTGGGTAAGTGGGACGGGTTGTCAACCCGTCCTACGAGAACATCGTAATCGAAGGCGTGCAGCGGTTCGCCCAATTCGAGCATGGCGTAGTTAGTAGCATCCACCAGGGAATTGATAGGGCGCATCCCGGCCAATTTGAGCCGAAGCTGAACTTTATAGGGGCTGGGCTGGATTTTGACATTTTCGATCAGACCGAAGACGAAGCGGGGGTTGAGGTGAGGGTCGGTGATCTTGATTTTTATACGTCCCTCCAGGGGCGGCCCCTCCATGGGGATTTTCAGGTCGGGGTAGCGCAGCCTGGCCCCGGTGAGGGCGGCGATCTCGCGCGCTACGCCGATGACATTTGCATCTCGGGCGGTATTAGGGGTGATGGCGATATCGAATACCGCATCGCCCAGATAATCCGCCAGGGGCGCGCCGACAGGCGCGTCTTCGTCGAGCAGGATGATGCCCTCGTGCTCATCGGAAATGCCTAGCTCGCGCTCCGAGCAGGCCATGGAATAGGATTCCACGCCGCGGATTTTCTTGCGCTTGAGGATGGTTGGTTGATAGCCAGGCTCGTAGGCGTTGATGATGGTAGCGCCTTCGCGGGCATAGGAGACCTTGAGCGGGGTATCCAGCGGCCCTTTCCCTTTGTATTCGAACAGGTTTGGCGCGCCGGTCAGCACAGTGTGGATCTGCTCGCCGTCATCCAGCTTGCACAGCACCAGTTTGTCGGCGTCGGGGTGCGGCGTCACCTCGAGGACAGCGCCCACCACGATCTGCTCTGGCGCCCAGGCAAATCCAGATATTTTCGTCTCGCGCCGGGCATGCCCTCCGGAGCGGCCTTCGATCTTTCCTTCAGGGAGCGGCAGCCCCACATAACGGATTTCCTCCACCTCCAGCCCGGCCAGGGTCAAACGATGGGCCAGGTCTTCGATGGACATATCAATATCAACGTATTCTTCGATCCAGGATAAGAGCACTTTCATAGGTTAGTCCGATAGTCTAATAGTCTGATAGTCTGATAGTCTGATAGTGTGTGGTAACTGAACACTGTTTACTGTCTACTGTTTACAGTTCACTGTCACCGTCCATCCGGTTGATGGCCTTTTGCAACTCGGCATTGATGGCGCGCAGCACTTTAGAAATCTCGTCCCGTGCTTTGGCCTCGACTTCTCCGCTTGCAACGCGAGTTTTCAATTCCTTGGCCTCTTCTTTGAGTCGCTGCGCGGCCTCGCTGGCGTTGAATTCGTCCACGGCCTCGTTGGCTGCTTTGCCCAATTCGGTCAGCCCATTCCTGATGTCCTGGCGCAGTTTTTGCGCTTCTTCACTCGCCCAGGCGGTTTGCAGGATGTTCTTCAAGTTGTCGCCCAGTTCGCGGAATTGGGAGGTAAGATCAGGGTGGGGAGATGTATCGCTCACGGTAGTCTCCTTCGTGCATGTATCATGTGTCAAGTGTTCAAGTGTCATGTGGTCGCCTGGGACGGGAACACATGATATGTGACACTTTAGCACTTGCTTTTAGAACTGCTCCAAAAACCTCAAATCGTTCGCCCAGAAATATCGAATATCCTCGATCTTGCGCCGCAGCATGGTAATGCGCTCCGGCCCCATGCCGAAGGCGAAGCCAGTATATCGTTCGGGGTCATAACCGCCGTTCTTCAACACGGTGGGGTGCACCATACCACAGCCGAGGATCTCCAACCATCCTGTGCTCTTGCAAACAGCGCAGCCTTCTCCGCCGCACAGAAAACATTCGATATCCATCTCGGCGCTTGGCTCGGTGAAGGGGAAGTGTGAGGCGCGAAAACGCGCCCGCACGTTCTGCCCGAACATGCGCCGGGCGAAATCCGACAGCGTCCCTTTGAGATTGCTGAAGGTGATATTGCGCCCCACAGCCAGCCCCTCCACCTGGGTGAATTGAGATTCATAGCGGGCGCTGACCTGTTCATAACGGTAGCACATCCCTGGCAGGATGATGCGTACGGGAGGTGGGTTTTCGGGATTCTCGGCAGAGTACTCGCGCATCGCCCGGATCTGTCCCGGCGAGGTATGCGTCCGCAACAGGATGGGATTATCGCCGCGCTCCTCCTGCGATTGGATGTAAAAGGAGTCCTGCATCTCCCGCGCCGGGTGATGGGGGGGGAAGTTGAGTAATTGGAAGTTGAATTCGTCGGTCTCGACCTCACGCGAGCGATATACCTGGAAGCCCATATCGGCAAAGACGCGGTAGATTTCGCGCAGGGTTTGGGTGACAGGATGTAGCCGTCCGCGCGGGATAGCGCGCCCCGGCAGGGTCACATCCAGGCGTTCCTGGCTCAGGGAGCGCCGCAGCGCGACCTCGCGCAGGGCAGCCATTTTTTGGGTGAGGGCTGCTTCCAGGGCTTGTTTGACCTGGTTGGCTTCACGCCCCACAGCCCCACGTTCCTCTTTGGAGACCTCCCCCATATTCTTGAACAGATCCATGATGGCAGAACTGCGCCCCAGATGGGTGACTTTCCACTGGTTGAGAGCAGCCTCATCGGCGATTTCGGCGAGCGTCGCCAGGCCGACTTGTTCGATCTCTGCTAATTTTTCGAGCATGCACACCTCCGAAATAAAAAAAATCCCATCCCTCTCGAGGGACGGGATCATTTCCCGCGGTACCACCCTGATTGGCCGCGCTGGCGGCCCACTCTGTGGCTGACGTGCGATCGGCTCCCCGTGTAACGTTGGGGTCACGGCACAGACTACTCGGTGTGTCAGGTGTTTCGGTGTCAAGTGTCAAGGAGTCACCTTGTTGATACAAAACTTGACATCTGGCACGTGGCACTTGACACGTGATACACCTTTCCCCTGCGCGGCTCGGGAGGGAACTTCGGTCGGTTTCTGCCTGGCGGGGGTTTCAGCCTTTGTCTCTGTAGGGAGATCACTCGCCCGTCGCCTCTCTGTTGGTTTCCGCCGACGTACTTTTCTCCGTCAATGCTTTTAAGGATGTAGGGCAGGTTGCCAACCTGCCGACAGGTTACCAACCTGCCGACGGGTTACCAACCTGCCGACAGGTTATCAACCTGCCGACAGGTTATCAACCTGTCCTACGGTTTTCGATGATTGGTCTAATTATCTGCAAATCGGCGCGCTTGTCAAGGTTTACGGTGAGCAAGCCTCGCCTGAATATTGGTCATTGGGGCAGGGTACCCTGCACTCAGCCTGTCGCATATTGGGAGATTGCCACCAGCAGCCCTGCGGTTTTGGTTCCCTGGTAGGCGTCGGGGTCAATGTGGGCGTGTTGGTGGGCGTTGGTGGTGGAGTCCTGATTGGGACAACGCCGATATCGCCTTCGACTTCGAGCAGCTCGACCCAAATCCAGCAAAGCCTGCCCCAGTTAGGCCCAGCGATTTGCAGCCAGTCGCCATCCTGGGTACGGGCTTCGACAGTCGCGGTCTGACCTGCGAGCAGGTAATCCACTTCGTGGTAGATTTTTCCCGGTCCAAAGCGGCAGGTGGCGTTCTGTCGGGCGGTCACGGTGGGGGTTCTGGAAATGAAGGGGGTTGTGACCGTGATCACCGGGATTTCCGGCGGCGCCGCTGACGTTCCTTCTTTTGTTTCATAAGCTCCCAGGTCGCAAAAAGCGCCGCCAGGCCGAGCAACACCGCGCTGGTCTACAGGGACAGGCGCGCCCCCAACAGTAGTGCAATCCGGCGCGGCATCAATTGCGGGGCTGCCAGTTTGCAACGCATGGGTATGTGTTGGGCCGCCGTTATCCCCCAGCGGGGCGAGCAGTGGATCGTCGGTAAACATGAACCCGGCGCAACTTCCATCGCTGTCGAGGTTTTCGTCAATCGCCGAAATATCTCCGCCTCCCGCGGCGCAGTCCGCTCCCGAAGGGCTGTAGGCAACGATGGCGTTCTTGATTTCCAGCAACCCGCCGCTGGCAGCGATCCCGCCCCCGGCAGGCGCGCTGTTGTAGGCCACTGTGACATGGTTAGCCTGCATCGCTCCCCCGCCGGAGGTGTCCCCTCCGATCATCGCGCCCATATTGAACAGGCCGCCGCCCGAGTCCGTGGCAGTGTTGGCCGAGAAGGTATTGTTGGTGAGGAGAGTATTTCCGCCAACAGAGGCCAGGCCGCCGCCGCGAAAGGCTGTGTTGCCTACGAATGTGCTGCCGGTCACCGTGGCTGTGCTGTAGGTGTTGATGCCGCCGCCGTCCGCGCTGGCGATATTTGCCTCGAAGGTGCTGTCTTGAATGGTGATCTCCCCGGTATTGTGGATGCCGCCGCCCAGCAGGGAAGTGATATTGTCAGCGAAAGTGCTGCCCATGACTGTCAAGCCCCCCTCATTGAAGATGCCGCCTCCATCTTGCCCGGCTGTATTGGATGCGATTCTGCTGCTATGGATGCTCATTTCGCCCAAATTCGCAATGCCTCCCCCATGGCCCTCCGTCGTGTTCCCCTCGATGAAACTGTTCAGGATCGTTGCGACCCCCTCGTTGTTTCTGATCGCGCCGTCGCTGGCGGTAGGGTGACCGGAGGCGTGGTTATTGATGACCTGGCAATCTGTGAGAGTGAGTTCTCCATTGATCAAATGGATGGCGCTGCCCAGTAAGCTGGTGTTGTTTTCGAGGGTCACCTGCTCGAGGATCACCACAGATCCGAAGACGCCAATGCCGCCGCCGGCATCGCTGCCGCGGGCTGTGTTAGAACTGATGTGGCTAGCCACAACCGTCAGCGATCCTGCGGTCTCCCAAATGCCGCCCCCTGCCTCGGCGTCGTTATCGTTAATCCGGCTGTCATTGTCAATCAGCATAACGCCCCCCCAGTTTACAATCCCTCCGCCTGGGCCATTCGTGGAGGAGTTATGGTCAACTGTGGAGTTGTGTATCGTTGTCGTCCCTCCGAGGTTGCAGATTCCTCCGCCGCGGAACATGGTTTCGTTGCCGGAGATGGCGCTATCCTCGACAGTCAGAGCGCCTTCGTTGAAGACGCCGCCGCCATCTGTTCTGGCGGTATTTTGTTGGAGGGCGCTCCCATGGATGACGAGCGTCGTATCGGGCCGGATGATGTAATGAGAGAGTTCTACGGCCCCATTGTGGATGCCGCCGCCATTCTCTGCCTGATTGTTTTGGAAGACGCCGCCCTCGATGGTCATCAGCTCGCCTGAGAAGTGAACGCCGCCGCCATCTAATGCGGCGATATTGCCGTCGAAGGTGGTATTGGTGATTTGTACTGTTTCAGCCGCGTCGTCCTGGTAGCCCAGACCGCCCCCATACTCTCCGGCCTGGTTGCCGATGAATTGGGAATCGACGATGGTTAGTGGGGTGCGCCAGATAAAGACTCCCCCGCCGCTCCAATCGGCAGTGTTATCCTCGAAGATGGTATTGGTGATGGTAGTTGGCAGGTCGCCATCCCCACTGTCTTTGAAGATGCCGCCTCCGCGCCGCACGGAATGGTTGTTAGAAATTGTGCTATCTGTGATGATCAGTTCGGCGCCATGCCCCACGTTGATTCCCCCGCCCTCGGTGCTGGCGTCGTTGTTAGCGATGGTACTGCCGCTGATCGTTAGCTGCCCGCTGTGATATACGAAAATACCGCCGCCGTGAGGCGCAGTGTTTTGACTGATCAAGGAATCGTTGACATGCGAGACGCCTCCCTGGATGGAAAAGATGGCCCCGCCATGAAAGCTGGCTTCGTTGTCAACCAAATTACAGCGATTGACCTCCAGCAGGCTGTTACTGTTGTAAATGGCGCCTCCAGAACCAGGAAAAGCGCTGCTCGAGTGCTCGGCAAACCCGTTTTCGATGGTCAAGTCGTTTAAGGTCAATTCGCCTGTATCCTTGAGGTAGAAGATGCGAAAATCCGGCGTGCCGGCATCCCTGCGGATCATGGCATTGTGGCCATTGATGGTGATCGGGGTGATGATGGCGGGGAGGCCATTTTCACCGTACAAGTCGGTGTTATTCACTGCTGTCAGGATATATTCGCAGTCGGGATCCAGCTCGAGAGTGTTATGGTTGTTATTCGCGTTGGCATCGTTGATGGCGTCAATCAATTCGGCGACGCTACAGGCCACCTCGATGGGACTTGTGGGCAGGTTGCAGGCTGGTAGTAGCAACAATAACGTCATTGTGGCCAGGATTTTTAGGGAAATCTTTATTTCGAACATCGTGCTCCTCCTGTCCCGGACAAGTCGTAACCAAACAGTTTTTTTGAGGATTCGTGGGGGCATGTATAGGGGTGCGTTCGCAGCACGCACCCCTATACATGCCGCCCCATCCCCTCTTTGTTAAGGCGTTAGTGTACGCGTGTGATGCGCCAATAGATATGAAAATTATTATTGTCCCAGGCAAGAGGTTCGGCGTCACGGCATTCATGCCAGCCCGAGGCTGCGTAATGGTATCCATCTGGGCTGGCCCCATAAGCGATGTCGCGCGAGTATTCGATGAAAACATTGCCCGCGTAGTCATCTGCCCCCAGGCCAGCGTCGTCCTCATGGCCATCCGCCATGATTACCAGGTTATGATCTGCCGGCATGTCGAAGTCGAATGTAAATAGGGGATTATCTGCCAGCACCCAATCTTCCTCATTGTATGCCCAGGGATCTTCGGATGTGTCAACATCCACAGTGCCAAACCAGGGGTGATTCCTCTGCCCGATCCATATCACATCGCCTTCTGGAGGACGATGACCAACCCATATCCTGAAGCGGTATTCAGCTTCCTGGTCGAGGAAATTTTCACAGGGTGAACCCCAATGAAGCTCTGTAATTCGAACATGCATCCTGACTGGCGTTTCGTAGATGTTGTTACTGTCGTCGGTTTCCTCGATGGCGTTGTCCGGGTCAACGATGACGCGTAGATCATAGGGTTCGAGGGTGAGCGTTTCGCCTTGCAATATCACCCCGCTTCCAGAAGGGATGGTGATATGTTCCCAGGTCCGCAGATCAATCACTGTATTCGTGCTCATGCGCACCAGGTTGACGGTGATGTTTTCGTCCACCAGATCGGAGGCGTTGTTGAAAACGTGGATGCGTAGCTGCCCGGAGGTTTCTGCGGCGGTGACATCGGTGATGGTCAGGTCGGGCAGGCGATCGGGGCCGCCGGCTTCGGGGCCGACCAGCACATCAACCAGCACGTGCATATTGATGCCGTTGTCATAGACGACGTACTCCCCGGGGACGATCTCGCCTCCAGGAACATACGCGTCGCCGTCGAAGGCACTGCCGCCGCCTTCTTTCCAGATGCTGGCGCCAAAGGTCAAGGCTTCACGAGGGCCTAATTCGACTTCGATATAGTTCGTGCTGGGGGCGTAATTGCTGGTGCAGCCGCTGCCGACGCACGACCAGGCTTCACGTTCGATGTCTGCAAAGAGGGTGGCGATATTGTAGACCTGCCCTGGGGCGAGGTATCTTTCGGTGTCGTCTGTGGCGTCGAAGCTAGGCGGGCCATCGCGGTAGTCGGCGACGAGCATTTCATCGTTGGCGAAAAATGTGCCGCTGATGGGACCCTGGCGGCTTCCCAAGCCAGCGGATGTGTCGAACGACAGGAACGTGAGTATTACCGTGCGCGGACAGGTCAAGCCGTCCCAGACTTGGGTGTTGCTGCGTGGTGATTCGCGATCCGGGGCGTCATCCAGCTCGGTGAAAGCGGTCATCTCGAATTCCATGACCTCCCCGCAGGAGGGGCGATAGGCTGCGACCTCCACGGAACGCTGACGGGAGGAAATCAGGTCAACGAAAGAGCCGTTGACATAGAGCTTGAAGCCGGTGATCCACTCCTCGGTGCCGTCCCAGCGAAAGCGCATGTTGAAGGGGCCTTCGCCCCTCGGCCCCAGCGTGATGGGATTCAAAATGGGGGCCTGGAAATCGGTTTCCTCACAGGAGGGAACGCAGATGCGATACCTGGCCTGGAAGGCTTCTCCATCCCGACCAATGCCGGTGGCTAATAATTCTCGGCCATCCCATTCATTAGAGCTGTGGGCATACGCATATGTGCCCAGATCATAGACGGTTCCCCAACCGCCCCCTGGACCAGTGTAGATTGTGTCTGCGCCGCAGTTCACGAAGATCAGCAGGGGCTCACTCAGCACTGTCGCCAGGCGAACGCTGTTGCCGCCGCCCAGCACTGCGCCGATGTCCCAGAAACGATCTCCTTCTGGGGAAAACTCGTAGCGCTCCATTTCGCTGTCGGCGACTCGCACGTAGCACCAGACGTTGCTGAAATCTCTGCTGACGCTGAACTCATAGGCCTCGACTTCTACAGTGACGGGGATCTCGACTTCCATGCCGAAATCAGGTATCTCGAAATCGAAAGCGGGGCTGTCATCTTCAGGCACAGGATCGTCCTCGGGGGGAGGGCAGAAGCCTCCTTCGGCATCGCCAGCTTCGTGAGGGCAGGGATCCACATCGTCCGCTGCGCCATCACTGTCGCTATCCCCCGCGTCGGATGCCGGGGCGCCGCCTCCTTCGGGGGAGCCAGGCTCCTCGGGGGCCAGGTCATGATCATCGGGGACAGTATCCCCATCGAAGTCGGGAGCGCCGCCGCTCTCAGCCGGGCCAGGCTCGTCGGGGTCGGCGTCCGAATCATCTGGGATGCTATCGCCATCCCTATCTGGGCATCCAGCTTCTTCAGGCAAGCCGCGCTCTTCTGGGCAGGCGTCTTCTTCATCGAGCACACCGTCCCCATCGGAATCCCCAGGAGTCAGGCAGCCATCGTGATCAGGCCAACCAGCTTCATCGAGGCAGGCGTCTTCGGCATCCGCTACGCCGTCGCGGTCGCGGTCATCCGGCAAGGGACAGCCATCAGGCGTTGGACTGGCCTCGTCGGGGCAGGCGTCAACTTCGTCCTCGATGCCATCGTCATCTCGATCGGGAGACTCGACTGCTTCGACGGTGATGGAAGCATGGGCGCGCGCGCCCTGGCTGTTGAAAGCCCTCACGATCAGGGTATGATTTCCAACAGATGTCGGTTGCCAGTTTGTCAGGATGGGGAAGGGCGAGATGCCCCCTGCCAGAATACTGGTCTCGACTTGCGCCATTTCTCCATCAACCCAGAGTTCGAGGCGGGTGATATTGTTTTCATCGCGGGCCGTGGCGTGGATGGTGATTGTCTGACCGACTTCGAGCTGGTCGCCATCGAGGGGAGCGTGGATCAGCACCAGCGGCCTGGGGGCGGCCTCAACCGGGGTGAGAAAGAAATAACCGGCCACGACCAGCAGCGCCAGGATGCAGCTCAGTGAGCCGACAATCGCTACGATAACAGGCAACTTACGCCGTAAGGCAGTGGATTTCGAGGGCTTGGATGGACTCATCGTTCAACCTCCAGGGGTATTTCGCTGGGTCAAAAAAAGTATCATTGTGTTCACTGAAAAAACTCATGAACGAGGGGGCGGGGCGGCATATATGGGGGTGCGTGCGCAGCACGCACCCCCATATATGCCGCCCGGAGCCTCTACTCGCAGTTTTTGCAGTGGATTCATCATTATTATCAATCGCCACAGGAGAGAGGTCTAATTCCTATGGGGATGGCTACTAATCTCAATCGAATGCCTGATTCGGTGGAACCATTGCTCAGGGCGTATTCACCATCGGCGATCTCATCGGATCTCAGCGTCAACTGGGCTTCGAATAAAACATCATCTCCATCGTCAGAATCGTTGTCCATAAAGCGCTCGCCGATGGTCAGATCTTCATCGGGCATGACCCCCACCGCCAGGATGTTGGTATCAGGCACGGTGTAATCCTGTATAATCGGGCAATGGGGGTTTTCTGCTTGTACTCGACGCACCGTGCAGAAAAAGTCATCCCAGATGCGATTGCCGGCATATGCTCCTGGCTCATCGCTGACAAAATAAAGGCCCGTACAGCGCCCCTCCACAATTTGGCGGCAGTCGGAGATATCGAATGTCAGGGCCTGACGCTCGCCGCCGCTCTCGGCCCAAAACTCGCCATAGATCGGACCCACGCTGTTGGTGTGACCCTCATCGGGGGGAAGGTCGAAAGCGGGCAGCGTCTCGAAATAAACCAGGACGTAGGCAGGGCAGGCGTCGGCTGCGATGGCGTAAACGCTGCTGGGGGCAGACCAGATGATTTCGTCGTCATATGCGCCCTCGCGGTGGTAGGCTCTTACGAAATATTCACAGCGGTCGTCGCAGTACACATCGAAAAAGGGAGGGTCTTCCAAAGAAGAGAGGTGTTCCCGGTCTCTCGGGAACCAGTAAATGGTCGCGCTGCTGTCCTCGCAAATTTTGAATACCAGGAATCCATCCAGGTATTCTTCATCTCCATCCCATGTCCATCTCATCAGGTAATCTATGGATGGCCCAGACTCGACCTGGTACCAGGTCAGGATTGGCGGTGGCAACGGTGATTCGGCGCACGAACTGGCGCAAATGCGGTATTGAATTTGAAAGCCGTGCCCTGAGTCGCCTGGAATTGAGTCCACATGGCCGGGGGCGTTCAAAAAGAGCACACGTCCGTCCCATTCTTCCTGGGGGTGATTGGTGGTAAAGCTGCCCAGGTCGAAATTTCCCTCCGGGGCGAGCATCGGCTGGTATGCCTGGCATTCCATGTAAATTC
>Ga0194113_10001064_pt1 | contig 37416 bp, 42 predicted proteins | sample TA2MahC200mmetaG_FD_146193 | JGI IMG/M metagenome (GOLD analysis project Ga0194113, IMG submission 146193) | Freshwater microbial communities from Lake Tanganyika, Tanzania - TA2015017 Mahale Deep Cast 200m | ecosystem: Environmental > Aquatic > Freshwater > Lake | place: Tanzania: Lake... | reverse complement strand
CGGGATGATGTGATCCCCGGGGGCAGCCGCCCCTACATCGCCCGCACCAGCCGGGCGTGGATCCGGCAGACCGCCAGGGCCTGCCGCGGCGGATCACTGCAGAGGCGCCCCAGCTCCCGGTTCAGGGACTGAAGGTCGTCGAGCGACAGCCCCACCGCCGGCCCCGTGGTGAGCAACAGCCCCCCGAGGGCCATGGGCAGCAATGACAACAGGCGGGGAGAGGCCACGGCACACCTCCTGGCAACAGGGCAGCATCTCAACGGACGAGACTGGTGAGACCTCCCCACTGTGGGGGCAATTCCGATCCGGTGGCCCAGGCTTCAGCTTCCCTTCCCGGCCACAGCAAACGGCCTGCAGGCCGGGCGTTTTGAGCGGCGGCTAGGCCTCCAGCTGGCGCCGGTAGGCCGCCACCTGCAGATCCACCCCGGTGATGGCGGTACCCACCACCACCGCATCGGCGCCGGCCTCCAGGGCCTGGCGGGCCTGCGGGGCACTGGCGATGCCCCCCTCGCAGATCAGCAGGGTGTCGGCGGGCAGCTGCCGGCGCAGCTCAGGCAACAGCCCCCAGGCCGGAGGAGCCTGCTGGGCCGTGGCCTCGGTGTAGCCGTAGAGGGTGGTGCCCACCCAGGGGCACCCCAACTCCGCGGCCCGCAGGCCGTTGGCCGTGCTGTCGATGTCGGCCATCAAGGGTGCCCCCAGCTCCTCACGGGCGCGGCGCACCAGGGTGGCCAGCTCCTCCCCATCGGGGCGTACCCGCTCGGTGGCATCCAGGGCGATCACATCGGCCCCGGCGGCCCACACCGCCTGGATCTCCTGCCAGCGGGGGGTGATGTACACGGAACTGCCGGGGAACGTGCGCTTCCACAGGCCGATGATCAGGGCCTCTGGGCAGCGGCGCCGCACGGCACCGATGTGCTCCGGGCTTTCCAACCGCACCCCCACGGCCCCATTGTTGAGGCTGGCCTCCGCCATGGCGGCGATCACATCGTTGTGGCGCATGGGGGAGCCCTCCGGCGCCTGCACCGACACGATCAGGCCGCCCTGCAGGCGCTGGCGCTCAAGCCGCACGGCGGCGCTCCACCCGATCCGGCAGCCAGGAGCGCAGGCGGGCCAACTCCGGGTTGGCCTGGGGGGTGATGGGGGCTGGTTTCGGCTGCGGGGGCGCAGGCCTGGACTCCGGCACGGTGGCCGCGGGCGCAGCGGCCCCCTGCTGATGCCCCTGCCACCAGGCCATGGCCTCGGGATCCGCCTGACCCAGCTCCTGCAGCAGCGCCTGCAGGGCCGGGTGGCCCTGGCGGTGCACCCATTGGCCCAGCAACCGCTCCACCCCAGCCGCATCGCGCCGGCCCAGGGCCTCCCGCAAGGCCGCCTGGTGGGCCTGGCGGCGGGCCTGGGGGGAAAGGGGCGGAGCGGGACGCGGCGTCACGGCGGGGGAGGGGTCAGGAGAGCTTGCGATCCAGCAGCGGCCGGATCAGCAGAAACAGGCCCACCGCCAGCACCGCCAGCACCCCCAGACAACCACTGGCGGTCACATCCCCATAGGGGGCCTGCAACACCACGGCGGAGAGGGAGAACTGGCCCGCGTAGGCGGCCCGTATCGGTTCAATGGCGAAGGTAAGGGGATTCAGGGCCGCCAGCCACCCCAGCCAGGGGGGCATGAAGGTCAGCGGCGCCAGGGCGGTGCTGGCGAACAGCAGGGGCAGGTTGGCCACAAAGATCACCGCGATCAGCTCGATGTGGCCCGGCAGGGCGAAGGCCAGGCCCAGGCTGAGGCCGGTCACGGCGAACACCAGCAGCAGCAACGTCACCAGCACCAGCAGCAGGCCACCGCCCCCGGGCCAGCCGTAGCCCAGGGCGGCGGCCGTGGCCATGATCGCCAGGCTCTGCACCAGGCTCAACGCCGTGATGTAGAGCACGGAGGCCAACACGATCGAGCTGCGGGAGCGCAGGGGCGCCACCAGCAGGCGATTGAGGAAGCCGAATTCCCGATCAAACATCACCGGCAGGCCGGCATTGAGGGCGGCACTGAAGGCGGTGAACACGATCACCCCAGCCCCCAGGAAGCGGCCATAGCTGAGGCCATCGGGCAGCAGGCCGGCGGGGGCATTGGCGAACAGGGCCCCGAACAGCACCAGCCAGATCAGGGGCTGCAGCACCCCGGCCACCAGGGTGGAGGGGCGGCGCAGCAGCTGCAGGAACAGGCGCCGGCAGAGGGCCAAGGTTTCCTGGGCCAGGTCCGCCGCCGCCGAGCGCGGTGGGGACTGGCTGCCATCGGGACTGAGCAGGGAGGGGACGGCGCTGGTCATGGCGGTGGAATCAACGGCGGAACAACAACGGGGACTCGGGGTCAGCGCATGGCCTGCTTGCGCTCCGCCTTGGCATCACGGCTACCGGCCACCGCCAGCTCCGCATCCATCAGCGTGCGGCCGGTGGCCTGCAGGTAGACGTCATCGAGGCTGGGGCGGCTCTGGGCCAGGGCAAACACCGGCAGGGAGGCCTCGCTCAGCTGGCGGCGCAGCTGCTCCACCACACCGTCGTGCTCCACCACCAGGTTGAGGGAATAGCCCTGGGCGCGGTTCACCACCACCTGGCGCACGCCGGGGCAGGCCTGCACCAGCTGCTGCACCCGCAGGGCTTCCGGTTCATCGCTGAACTCCCGCACCCGCAGGGTGACCCGGTCACCGCCGAGGGCCGCCTTGAGCTCCTGGGGACGGCCGGCGGCGATCACGCGGCCGTCCTCAATGATCGCCAGGTGATCCGCCAGGGCATCCACCTCCTCCAGGTAGTGGCTGCTGAGCAGCACCGTGGTGCCCTGATCGCGCAGCTGCCGCAGCACCTGCCAGATGGCGGCACGGCTTTCGATGTCGAGGCCCACGGTGGGCTCATCCAGCACCAGCACCTGGGGGCGATGCAGCAGACCCGAGGCCAAATCCAGGCGGCGACGCATGCCTCCGGAGTAGGTGCCGCAGCGGCGGTCGATCCAGCCCTCCATCCCCAGCAGGCTGATCAGCTCAGCGATGCGCCCATCGCGCTGCTGGCGGGGCAGGTGATAAAGATCACCCTGCAGGGCCAGCAGCTCCCGGCCGCTGAGGATTTTGTCGAGCGCCACCTCCTGGGCCACGTAGCCCAGTCGCTCCCGCACGCCCCGCGGATCCGCCAGGGCATCCAGGCCCGCCACCCGCACCACACCGCTGCAGGGGGCCAGCAGGGTGGCCAGAATCCGCAGCGTGGTGGTCTTGCCGGCCCCGTTGGGCCCCAGCAGGCCGTAGAGGCACCCCTGGGGCACCGCCAGGTCGAGGCCCCGCAGCGCCTCCACGGCGCGGTCACCCTTGCCGTAGCGCTTGCGGATGTCCTGCAGCTCAATCACCGGACCGGCCCCCGCACCCTGCACCGCTGACAACCCCCTTCGGCCCGACGAGGCTCAAATCTAGAAAGCTCACCCCACCGCGGGCGCGGCCAGGGTGGAGGCTGCATCGCCGGACCCCAGCAGGGCCAACAGGTCGAGGCCCTGGCGGCTGAACTGCTCCCCCGCCGGCAGGCGGGCCAGCATCAGCAGCAGGCAGAGCCCAAACAGATAGAGGATCGACCAGCGGAACAACCCCTTGGCCCGCTGCAGGTCCTCCGGCTGACGGCGCAGGCCCCAGGCCATCTGCAGCAGGCGGGCGTTGAAGGGCAACAGCAGCACGCCGTAGAGCAGCCCGCCGCTGGGCAAGGTCCACACCCCCAGCAGGCTGAGCAACGCCGTGGCCCAGGCATAGACGCCGATGCTGCGGGCGGTGACGGTGCTGCCCTTGACCACCGGCAGCATCGGGATGCCAACGGAGCGGTAGTCGTCCTTGAGCAGCAGGGCCAGGGCCCAGAAATGGGCGGGGGTCCAGGCCATCACCAGGGCAAACAGCCACCAGCTGCCCAGGCCCAGATGGCCGCTGGCGGCGGCGGCCCCCACCAGGGGTGGGATGGCGCCGGCCACCCCGCCGATCACGATGTTCTGAGGGGTGCGGGGCTTGAGCAGCACCGTGTAGAGCAGCACATAGCTGCACAGGCCCAGCAGCGACAGGCTGGCCGCCAGACAGTTCACCCCCCCCACCAGCAGGGTGGCGGCCGCCAGGGCCAGGGCCACGGCGATGGCAAAGGCGGTGCCCACCGACAGGCGCCCGGAGGGCAGGGCGCGGCCGCTGGTGCGCAGCATCCGCCCATCCAGCTCCTGCTCCCAGAGGCAATTGAGCACCCCGGCGGCGGCGGCGGCGAGGGCACCGCCCCCCAGGGTGCAGGCCAGCCGCAGGGGCGGCAGGGGCCAGCCCTCCGAGAGGGCCATGCCCCCGAGGGTGGTGGCCAGCAGCAGCGGGATCAGCCGCGGCTTGGCGATCTCCAACCAGGCGGGCAGCCGCACCTTGGCGCGGGAAGGCACCACCTGCTCGCGGCTGAGGGGAAGCGGCGTGGCGGCGCCGACGGGCGGTGCACTAACCATGGGCTTGAAGGCGAAGGATCGGACCAGCCGGGCCAGCGATGGGGCGGCTGCGCACCACCAGGGCGGCCAGCACGGCCACCAGCAGGGCGGCACCGATCTGATGGGCCACGGTGACGGCGGGCACGCTGAGGCTGAGGCGCAGGGCCACAACCCCCAGGGCGATCTGCCCCAGCACCAGGGCTGCCGCCAGGGCCGCCAGGGGGCGCTCCTGCGGGCGCCACCACAAACCGCCCCCCGCCAGGGCCAGCACCGCCAGGCCTGCCCCCCGGGCGCCGAGGCGATGGGCCCACAACCAGCCGCAGCCGTCACCGGAGGCGAGGCAGGAACCCGCCGCCCACTGGCTGGCCATCAGGCCCCCGAGGGCACACTGCAGCAGCACCAGCAGCGCCACCCCGGCCGTGAGCCATGGCCACGCGGACGCCAACCCCTGGGGAGCCGTTGGGGCGGGGGTCGCCTGCCGGGGCGCCAGCCACAGGGCCTGGGTGCAGGCACTGAGCAGGGCCACCAGCAGCAGGGCCGTCACCAGGTGGGCGGTGACCACCGAAAACGGGAGCAGCAACGTGACCGTGAGGGCCCCCAGGGTTCCCTGCAGGGCCACCAGGGCCACCGCGGCGAGGCTCAGGGCGGGCACCAGCGCCGGCAGCTGGCGCCGGCACCAGCAACTCACGGCCGCCAGCACCACCAGGCCCACCCCCACCACAAAGGCATCCAGGCGGTGGAACCACTCCAGGAACACCTGCAAGTTCATCTGCCGGCCGGGCAGCAGGGAGCCGTAACAGAGCGGCCAATCGGGGCAGGCCAGCCCAGCCTCCATCACCCGGGTGGCCCCACCGATCGCCACCAGGGCCACCAGGGCCACCAGCAGGTGGGCGCTGAGGGCCGCCAGCCGTGCGCGCAGCGGCGTCGCTGAACCCAGTCCGATGCTCGTCATGGGCCGCTCCTACCGCGACTGGTCGCACGCTAACGAGGGGATTCGACTTGGGTGAACGGCGGTGGCGAGAGGGGCGTCAGCGATACCAACAGTGATCTTTCGGTGAGCAATCCCACACCCCAAGGGCCGCGATTGCTGCAACCGGCGACAAGCGCGCACCGGCGGCGATGCTTCTCCCTAGCGTGCGGTGATCAGCATCGGGTCCCATGCGGATTCCCGCCGCCATCCTTACCCTCCTGGCCGGCATGGCCCTTGTCCTGACAGGGCTCTGGGTGGGTCAAAACATCAATCTGCTGCCCGAGGACGCCAGCCTCAACGCACCGGTTTACGACGAACTCTTCAAGGTTCTCTTCAGCATTGGCACGATCCTGCTGATCGGCATTGCCGGATTGATTGTTTACAGCCTGGTGCGCTTTCGCCGTGTCAGTGGCGACAGCGGTGACGGCGTTGCCATCGAAGGCAATCTGCCGCTGGAAATCCTCTGGACAGCCATCCCCGCCGTGGTGGTGCTGTTCGTGGGGATTTACAGCTACGACATCTACGACCGCATGGGCGGCATGGCCCCGCTCAATGACCACAGCATGCATGCCATGCACAGCGAGCCCGCCGATGGGCGCACCTGGGCCGGCATCAGCCCGGTGGCCCAGGTCGGCGAAGGGGAGAGTGCACCGCTGCCGATCGATGTGACGGCGATGCAGTTCGCCTTCATCTTCCACTACCCGGAGGCGGGCATCACGGCCGGGGAACTGCACGTGCCCCTGGGGCAGCCCGTGGCCCTCACCATGAAGGCCAACGATGTGATCCATGCCTTCTGGGTGCCGCAGTTTCGCCTCAAACAGGACGTGATCCCAGGCCAACCCACCCTGCTCAGCTTCACCGCCACCCGCCCCGGCCGTTACCCGATCGTCTGCGCCGAGCTGTGCGGCCCTTACCACGGCGGCATGCGCTCCACGGTGGTGGTGGAGGAGCCCCAGACCTTTGCCGACTGGGTGGCCCAGAACAGCCCGGCCGCCAGCCCTGAAGCCCCCACCGCCGTTCAGTCATGACCCTGACGCTCCCCTCGGCGAGCCCCACCGCCGCACCGCTGCAACCCCAGGGTTGGTTGCGTTACCTCAGCTTCAGCACCGACCACAAGGTGATCGGGCTGCAGTACCTGGTGTGCAGCTTCATCTTCTATTTGGTGGGGGGTGCCCTGGCGGGGGCGATCCGCACCGAGCTGCTGACGCCGATCTCCGATTTTCTGCCGCGGGAGACCTACAACGAGGTGCTCACCCTGCACGGCACGGTGATGATTTTCCTGTGGATCGTGCCGGTGGTGAATGGGGCCTTCGGCAACTACCTGATCCCCTTTTATGTGGGCGCCCGGGACATGGCCTTCCCGCGCCTTAACGCCGTGGCCTTCTGGTTGATCCCCCCGGCGGGATTGCTCTTGATCAGCAGCTACTTCATCGCCAGTGCGGCCCAATCCGGCTGGACCGCCTACCCACCCCTGAGCCTCACCACCCCCGCCACGGGCCAGATCATCTGGATCCTCAGCGTGTTGCTGCTGGGGGGCAGCTCCATCTTCGGGGGCATCAATTTCATCGCCACGATTCTCAAACTGCGGCGCCCCGGGCTGAAGCTGATGCAGCTGCCCATGTACTGCTGGGCGATGCTCGGCACCAGCATCCTGGTGGTGCTCTCCACCCCGGTGCTGGCGGGCACCCTGGTGCTGCTCAGCTTCGACATCATTGCCCACACCGGCTTCTTCAACCCGGCCTTGGGGGGCAATGCCGTGGTGTACCAGCACCTGTTCTGGTTCTATTCACACCCGGCGGTGTACATCATGGTGCTGCCGGCCTTCGGCCTGGTGAGTGAAATCCTGCCAGTGCACGCCCGCAAACCCCTGTTCGGCTACACCACGATGGTGTACTCGATCATGGGCATCGTGTTCCTGGGTTTGATCGTGTGGGCGCACCACATGTTCACCAGTGGCACCCCCCCCTGGATGCGGCTGTTCTTCACGATCGCCACCGCCTTCATCGCCGTACCCACCGGCATCAAGTTCTTCAATTGGCTGGCCACCCTGTGGGGCGGAAAGATCGCCCTCAACAGCGCCATGCTGTTCTCCTGCGGGTTCATCCTCAATTTCGTGTTCGGCGGCATCACCGGGGTGGCCCTGGCCCAGGTGCCCTTCGACATCCATGTGCACGACACCTACTTCGTGGTGGGCCATTTCCACTACATCGTCTATGGCGGCACGGTGTTCGTGATCTTCGCCTCGATTTACCACTGGTACCCGAAGGTCACGGGTCGGTTGATGAACGAACCGCTGGGCCGTTTGCATGTGCTGCTCACCTTTGTGGGCTTCAACCTCTGCTTTGCACCCCAGCACTGGATGGGGCTGAACGGCATGCCCCGCCGGGTGGCGGAATACGACCCGCAATTCGAGCTGATCAACCAGGTGAGCAGTGTTGGGGCCCTGCTGATGGCCATCAGCACCCTGCCCTTCCTGGTGAATGTGGTGCTGAGCGCCTTCCGCGGCGAACCGGCGGGCGACAACCCCTGGAACGCCCTCACCCCCGAATGGCTCACCACCTCCCCACCCCCGGTGGAGAACTGGCACGGGGAAGCACCCCTGGTGCACGAGCCCTATGGCTACGGCGTTGAGCCCGGTGCCCTCAGCCTGGCCGCCACCAGCGGCCGTGAGATCTGGGCCGTGGGCGACCCCGAACGCAAATCCTGATGGCACCCTCCCCCGCAGCGGCCCGATGACCAGCCTCAGCAGCAATCCCGACCAGCGCCAGGGGGCCCTCGACGCCCACGGGGCCGAGCACGCCGGCGCCGATCACCATGGCGACTACCGCATGTTTGGCCTGGCCACCTTCCTGGTGGCGGACGGCATGACCTTCGCCGGCTTCTTCGCCGCCTACCTCACCTTCCGAGCGGTGAACCCGCTGCCCTCAGGCTCCACCTACGAGCTCGAACTGCTGCTGCCCACGCTCAACACCGTGATCCTGCTGGTGAGCAGCTTCACGTTCCACCGGGCCGGAGCGGCCCTGCGCCAGAACGACACCGACCGCTGCCAGCGCTGGCTGTTGATCACCGCGGCCCTGGGGTTCAGCTTCCTGGCCGGGCAGATGAAGGAGTACTTCAGCCTGCCCTTCGGCCTCACCGACAACCTGTTCGCCAGCACCTTCTATGCGATCACCGGCTTCCACGGGCTACACGTGACCCTCGGGGGGCTGATGATCCTGATCGTGTGGTGGCAGAGCCGCAATGGCGGCCGGGTGCGCAGCGGCGACCACTTCCCCCTGGAGGCGGCGGAGCTCTACTGGCATTTCGTGGATGGCATCTGGGTGGTGCTCTACGGAATCCTTTATCTGCTCTGATCCCCTTGGGCCCCAGGGCCTGGGCTCACAAAAACTGAATCTTTTCGTTCCAATCTGCCCTTGCGGAAGTTCGCGGACGATCGGCACAATCGGGCCAGCGGCCCTCAGCTCCTCCGGTGTTCGTCGAAGAGAAAGTCAGCGCCCCAGTGCAGATGCTGGAAGGCAAGGCCCTGCTCGATAAGGCGCGCTCCCTGAGCAATCGCCCGGAAGATCAGATCGCCCGAGCCTGCGGCTATGTGGGCCCCAGCGGGCGACTGCTCAAAAAAAGCTTCTACCGCGCGCTGGTGGAGGCGAAGGGTTACGCACTCCCCAGCCACAGCTCGAGCGGCGGCGGCGGCGGCAGCCGTGGTCGGCAAGCGGAATTCCGCACCCGCGTCCACGGCAACGGCAACCTGCTGATCGGCCACGCCTACACGCGGCGCATGGGTCTGGAGCCGGGCCAGGAATTCAAGATTGAAGTCCACAAGGAAACCGGCTCCATCTGGCTGCTGCCCCTGGAGGACGAGAGCTCCAGCTGAGCGTTCAGCCCTCCGGCTCGTGGAAGGCGGCGCTGAACACCAGCAGATCCACCCCGCTGAACAGGAAGCTGATCCCCACCAGGATCCCGAGCACCGTGAGCAGTCCGCCGGCCTGCATGGTCACGATCAGCAGCCCCAGGATCAGGGTGACGATGCCATTGGCCAATCCCCAGCCCCAGCCGGCCATCTCCCGGTGGGAGAGGGCCACGATCGCGGCCACAACCCCCTCCACCAGGAACACGATGCCGATGGCGAAAGCCAGGGCCGCCACCTGGGCCGCAGCTGGCACCAGGCCGGTGCTGAATTGCTGAATAATCCAGGCACCGGTGACCACGAACAGGGTGGACACCACCAGGCGCCAGAAGCAGTGCCAGCGGCTGAGGCGACGGGAGCGGTTGAGCCCATTCACCCAACCCACAATGCCCCCCACCAGGAAGGCCAGGGCCACCACCACGGTGACCCAGGCGGAAGCAATCACGGGGAACACCAAGGCCAGCACACCCAGCACCAGCAGCAGGATGCCCTCGGCGATGGTGAAGCTGCGCAGGGAGCCGAGGCCGAACGCCTCACGGTCGGTCGCCATTGCGGATGGAACGCACATCATCCGGACGCTATTCAGGCCAACGCCATGCGTCAGCGGGCGGCAGGGTTTTGCAATCTCATCCCCAACCGTGCTCCGCCAACCAGGCGGCGGTGAGTAACGGCGCTGCCTCGGGGCCGGAGTGATCGGCCTGCCGCAGCAGCCGCTCGGTGTACTTCGCCAGCAGATCCGCCTCCAGGTTCACCGCAGCTCCGGGGCGCAGCTGCCGCAAGGTGGTAGTCGCCCAGGTGTGGGGAATCACCGCGATCCAGAACGTCACACCATCGCCGTCGCAGCCGGCCACCGTGAGGCTGATGCCATCCACCGCCACGCTGGCCTTCTCGCAGATGTAGCGCCCGTAGGCGGGATCGTCCCAGCGGAGGCTGAGGCTCCAGGAGGCGGGCTGTTGCTCCACCGCCACCACCGTGCCCTGGCCATCCACGTGGCCGCTCACCAGGTGCCCCCCGAGCCGATCCGCCAGCCGCAGGGCCGGCTCCAGATTCACCCAGCCGCGGCGCTGGGCCTTGGCCGCCAGGGTGGTGCGCGCCAGGGTCTCTTCACTCACGTCGGCCCGGAACCCCTGGGGGGAATGAGCCGCCACCGTCAGGCAGACGCCGTCCACCGCCACGCTGTCCCCCAGCTGCAGTGCGGCGGGATCCAGGGCCGAGCCGGCGGGGATCAGCAGCTCCACCCCCGTGCCGGTGCGCTGCAACTGCCCGACGGCCTGCACCAACCCGGTGAACATGCGGTGCCCCGTCCAACCCTGGCCATAATCGGGCAGAACGGCCTGCGGGCAAGCGATGGTTGAGATGCGCGTGGCCGGCATTGCCCTGGACGCGGCCAGCCGCAGCCCCATCGTGCTGCTGCGGGACCCCTCGGGACGCCGACAGGTGCCGATCTGGATCGACCAGGCCCAGGCGCAGAACATCATGGCCGGCCTGAGCGAGCAGCTCCCGCCGCGGCCCCTCAGCCACGACCTGATGGCCCAGCTGCTGGAGGCCGGTGGCCTCACCCTGGAGCGGGTGATCATCCACACCATCGAGGACAGCACCTTTCGGGCCGTGCTCAAGCTGAACCACGGTGACGGGGAGGCCAGCGAGCTGGATGCCCGCCCCAGTGACGCCATCGCCCTGGCCCTGCGCACCGGCAGCGGCATCTGGATGCTGGAGGAGGTGGTGGCCGACGCCTCGATTCCCGTGGACGCGGAGGCCGATGCGGAGGATGACGCCGATTTCCGCCGCTTCCTCGACCAGGTGAGCCCCGCCGAACTGGTGCGGCAGATCGGCCGCGCCCGCAGCGACGCCAACGGCGAGGAGCCCGGCGACGACACCGATGGGGCCCCCGGCGACGGTGGCGGGACGGACGACCCTGACTGAGCCGCGACCCTTCGGCCGAGGGCCCGCCGTCTCCCCCTTCAGCCTGGGGACGATGCGGGCCACCGGCAGCCCCCAGCAGATGGCGGCCGTGCTGGGGGCGGCCCTGGAGGCGGGCCTCTGGCACCTCGAAACCGCCCCCGCCTACGGCCCAGCGGAGCGGTTCCTGGGGCAGGCCCTGCGCACCCTGCAACAGGAGCAGCCGCCGCAGCACCGGCGGCTGGTGATCACCAGCAAACTGCTGCCCGGCCCCGACCTGGCGGAGGGGCAGCAGCAGCTGCGGCAGATCCTCGAGCGCCTGGGGATCGAGCGCCTGCACAACCTGGCGGTGCATGGCCTCAACCGCCCCGAACACCTGGAGTGGGCCACCGCCGGCCCCGGCGCCGAGCTGCTGCGCTGGGCGGTGGGCGAAGGGCTGGTGGGGCAGGTGGGCTTCTCCAGCCATGGCAGCAGTGCGCTGATCGAGGCGGCCCTGGCCAGCGGACGCTTCCAGTTCTGCAGCCTGCATCTGCACCTGTTCGACCAGACGCGGCTGCCCCTGGCCCGCGCCGCCCTGGCGCAGGGGATCGGGGTGCTGGCCATCTCCCCCGCCGACAAGGGGGGCCGGCTCTACGACCCACCGGCGACCCTGCAGGCGGATTGCGCCCCCTTCCAGCCCCTGGAGCTGGCCTACCGCTTCCTGCTGGACCAGGGCATCTCCACCCTCAGCCTGGGGGCCGCCCAACCCAGCGACCTGGCCCTGGCCGCGGCCATCGCCGGCCCCACGGCCCCGGCCGCGCCCTGGCTCAGTCCGCCCCAGCGCCAGGCCCTGCAACGGCTGGCCCACGCCGGTGCGGAGCGGCTGGGGGCGGAGCGCTGCGGCCAGTGCCGCGCCTGCCTGCCCTGCCCCAACGCCGTGCCGATCCCGGAGCTGCTGCGACTGCGCAACCTGGCGGTGGGCCATGGCATGCAGGCCTTCGCGCAGGAGCGCTACAACCTGATCGGCCGGGCCGGCCACTGGTGGGAGGCGCTGGATGCCTCCGCCTGCCACCGCTGCGGCGACTGCCTGCCCCGCTGCCCCTTGCAGCTGCCGATCCCCGATCTGCTGGCGGATACCCACCGGCGCCTGGCGGCACCGCCGCGGCGCCGGCTCTGGGGCTGAGCTTCAGCCCGCCCCCCGGGCCGGCCCCATGGCCCCATCCCAGAGGGTCTGCCAGCGCCCCTGCTCAGCGGCGCTGAAGGGGGGCAGGTTGGTGCAGCGGGCCAGCACCGCGGGCGGGGGCAACAGCAGCGGCCGTAGCCGCCGGGGCCAGCGGGCCAGGGCCGGCTCCAGCCGCTGCGGCGGCAGCGGCGGCACCCACCCCGCCGCCAACAACCGATCCAGCAGGGGCAACGTCAACCCATCGCGGAGCCATTCGAGCGGCATCGGCGCCGCCCCATCGCCATCGGCGGCCAGCTGCAGCAACAGCTGCCAGGAGAGGGGCGAGCCGCTCTCCGGCAACAGGGCCTCCAGGCGCGGATCCCGCAGCAGCAGCGGCAGGGCCCGCTGGCTGGGCACCACGGCGGCATCGGCATCGCCTGCCAGCAGCAGCTGCACCCCATCGCGCTCATCGAAGGCGAGGGCCTGGCGCCGCAACTGTGCCAAGCGCTGCGGCAGCCGCGGATCCCCCAGGGCCCCTGGGTCCGCCGCCGCCAGCCCCAGTTGGCGCAGGGCCAGCTCGATCACCACCCGCGGGCTGGAGGGCAGCACCAGCCGCCCCCGCAGGCTGGAATCCAGCAGCAGACCCCAGCCCTCGTCGCGGCGGCGCAGCAGGTCGGAACGGTTGCGCAGCAGCAGCACCCAGGTGCCGAAGGCCCAGGGGAAAGCCAGGGTGGGCGCCCCCAGCGGGGCGAACAGGCGGCTGGGGGCCAGGGCCATCGGATCGAGCTCCCGCAGCAGCCCCTCCACCGCCAGGGGGGCCAGGCGGGCGGGCGGCAGCCCCGGGGCCCAGCCATCCCCCAAGGCCACCAGGGTGGGGGCCGGCTGGGGGGCGGCACTGGCCTGCAGCAGCGCCTGAGGCGTGTCGAAGGGGCGGGGCCGCCAGGGCTCCGGGAGGGCCTTCCACCAGGCCGCCGGCAGCTGGCCGCGCACCAGCAGCAGCTGCGGCTCCGCCGCCCCCAACCCCCGGCAGCCCCCCAGGGCGGCGACCCCCAGCAGGGCGCCACCGGCGGCGGTGAGCTGCAACAGCCGGCGGCGGCTCAGCAGGGCACGGGTCTCCATGGGGCCGACCCTAGGAACGCAACCCCGCACAGGCCCGGTCGCAGGCCTGGGCCAGCTGCAGGGGGCTGCGGCCGCTCAACTCCCAGAGCAGGGCCAGCCCCCCGGCCCCCACCCCCTCCTTCACGTAGCCCTGCTCGTAGGCCAGCAACTCCGGGGCCGAGCAGGGCGTGAACCGCAGGCCGCTGGCGAAGGCCAGCGGGGGCTGGCCCCAACGGCCGCCGATCCGCTCCAGCAACAGCCCCAGGTCGCTGCTGGCCTCCCCCGCCACCCAGGCGGTGGTGCCGATGGCCGCCCGGGCCAGCAGCTGCGGACGCTGCGGGGGTGGCGCCAGGGCCAGGGCCAGGGCCAGCACCGCCGCCATCTGGCTGCCCCCCGCCAGCAGCAGGGGCTGCCCCCCCCGCAGGGCCCCCAGCAGCAGCCCGGCCGCCAGGGCCTGCATGGGATCCCCCACCGCCGCCAGCACCGCCTGCGGGGGCGGATCAGGGCCCAGGCCGGCCGCCGCCAGCCCCTGGGCCACCAGCTGGCCCTTGAGGCCATGGGCCGGCTGCCGCAGGCTGCCGCTCACCAAACCCGCCGCCTCCACCCCCAACCCCTGCAGCAGCGCCTGGGCGGTGGTGGTGCCCCCGGGCACACACTCCGCCAGCACCACGGGGGCCCCTTGCGCCGCCAGCCGCTCCCCCCAGCGGCGGCCCAGGGCCAGCAACCGCTGCACCCGCTCCGGCTCCATGGCCGCACCGCCGCTGAGGCAACGGGCTGGGCCACCGCCGCAGCGCAGGTGCGGCACCGCCGGAGCCACCGGCACCCCCAGGTCCACCACCAGGGGCTCAAGGGCCAGCTGCTGCACCACCACATGGCTGATCAGCGCCGGGCTCACCCCCGCCGGCAGCGGCGGCAGGGCATGGGGCCGGGGCCGCCGGGGGCCGAGCAGCAGCAGCTCCGCATCGGCGGCGGCCGTTTGGCGGCGGGCCGCCGGGGTGGAGCCGGCGGCGGAAATCCCCGGCACGGCGGCGGTGTCGGTGCCGGCCAGCAGCAACAGCAGCCGGGGAAGACCCGTGGATGATGCCCCCAGGCTCTGGCCCAGCTGCCCACACCACTGCTCCGCCTGGGCGGGGTCGCCGCTGAGGCGCCGCAGCGTCAAAGCGGATCGAGGGCCAACAGGGGCCGCAGCAACGCCGGCGGGTCGCTGATGGGGCTCTGCAGACGCGAAAAGATCCACAGGGCCACGGCGTGCAGGGCGAGCACGTAGATGAGGTTCTGCAGCAGCACCAACCCCACCGCCATCAGCTGCACCTGCAGCAGATCCGGGCCGCCCCCCAGCTGCAGCACCCCCGCCAGCCGCTCCAGCAGCTGGGCCGCGGCGGTGGTGATCACCACCCAGAGGTTTTCCCCCAGCAACACCGACAGCACCGCCACCCGCACCAGGAACCCGGCGCTGCCGATCAACAGGCCGATGCTCCAGCTCAGCCACCAGCTGAACCGCCGCCGCCAGCACCACCCCAGCCACAGGGCCAGCAGGCCATAGGGGAACAGCACCAGCGGGCCGCGGATCGGGCCCATCAGGGCCACCAGCAGCAGGGCCGTCACCGTGACCCCCTCCACGGCGCAACGGCCGTTGTGGCGCAACTGCAGCAGCGCCAGGGGCAGGGGCAGGGCCAGGCGGAACAGGGCGCCCCCCACCGGCAGGTAATAGAGCCCCACCCAGAGCAGGGCGGTGGCGGCCGCCAGGTAGGCCGTGTCGGTGAGTTGGCGGGCCTGCCGGCGGGACAGGCTCATCGCGGCGGCGGCGCTGCGCTGCGCTGCGGCGTGCCATAGGCCTCCCCACCGGGCTTGACCCGTTCGATCGTTTCCACCTCAAAGCTCACGCCAGCGGCCCGCAGGGCCTCGGTGACCCGCTCCGCCGGGGCGGCCGGATCGGCGGCCGGCAGCTTGATGGTGACCCGGTAGGGGGCTGGGGTGGCGGCGGGCACGGCCCGCAGCGGCCGCGGGGGGGTGGGGAGCGCAGGCTTGGCCGCCGCGGCGGCCTTGGGCTTCGCAGCAGCGGCGGGATCGCCCTTGCCCGGCGCAGCCTCCGGAGCCGAGGGCCGGGGGGCGGGGGGTGCGGCCGGCGGCGTGGAGAAGCTGCGGGAGAGCTGGTCGCCGAAGGGGGTGCCGCTGCAGCCGGCCACGGCCACCAGGGGCAGCAGGGTCAGCAGCCGGCGGATCCGCGCAGGGGGCATCAGCTGTCGGCGGCGCGGATGATGCGCACGGCGCTGGCGCGCAGCCGCCCGGTTTTGGTGGTGGCCGGGGCCTTTTTGGCGGCGGCCTTCGCCTTGGGGGCCGCTTTGGTGGCGGTCTTGGCGCCCGGCTTGCGGCCCTTGGTTTTGCCGCTGGCGGCCTTGGCGGCCAGCAGCTCCACCGCCTGCTCCAGGGTGATGGTGTCGGCGGTGGTGCCCTCCGGCAGGGAGGCGTTCACCTTGCCCTGTTTCACGTAGAGGCCATAGGGGCCGTCGAACAGCTGGATGGCCTCGTCGGCCCCCTCGGGGGTGCCCAGATCCTTGAGGGCGGTGCGGCCGCCGCGGCCCCGCTTGGGCTGGGCCAGCAATTCCACCGCCCGGCTGAGGCCCACCATCAGTACGTCGTCCTCGGCCTTGAGGGAGCGGTAGTCCTTCTCCCCCTTGCCCTTGTGGTGCACCACATAGGGGCCAAACCGCCCGAGGCCCGCTTCAATCTTGCCGCCATCCGGGTGTTCCCCCAGGTGGCGGGGCAGGCGCAGCAGGCCGAGCGCATCCTCCAGGCTCAGCTCCTCGGGCTTCACCCCCTTGGGCAGGGAAGCGCGTTTGGGCTTGGGGTTGTCGTCACTCACCTGACCCCGCTGCACGTAGGGGCCGTACTGGCCGAACAGCAGGTACACCAGCTCGCCGGTTTCCGGGTCCTCCCCGAGGGATTCGGGGCCGTCGGCCTTGTGCTTGAGGATCAGCTCCGCCCGCTCGGCATCGAGATCGGCGGGGGTGATCTCCTGGGGCAGGGTGGCCTTGAGCAACTCCTCGCTGCCGTCGTCGGCCACCCGCTTGGTCTCCAGGTAGGCGCCGAAGCGGCCGATGCGCACCACGCAGGGCAGGCCCTCGAGCTCGATCGTGCGGGAGGAGCCGGGGTCGATGTCCCCCTCCCGCTGGGCCACCTGGGTCTCGAGGCCGTTGTCCCCCTTGAAGAAGGCCTCCAGGTAGGGCAGCCACTGCTCCTTGCCGGTGGAGATCTCGTCGAGGCTGTTCTCCATGCGGGCCGTGAAGCCCGTGTCCACCAGGTCGGGGAAGTGCTCCTCCAGCAGGGCCGTCACGGCGAAGGCCGTGAAGCTGGGGGTGAGGGCGTTGTTCTGGAGGGTGGCGTAGCCCCGGTCGACGATGGTGCCGATGATCGAGGCGTAGGTGGAGGGCCGGCCGATGCCCTCCTTCTCCAGCATCTTCACCAGGGCCGCTTCGCTGTAGCGGGCGGGGGGCTGGGTCTGGTGGCCCAGGGCCTCCACGGCGCCGCAGGCCGGTTGATCACCCGTCTTGAGGGAGGGCAGCAGCACCTCCTGGCCCTCGAGGGCCGCATCCGGGTCGTCGCTGCCCTCCACGTAGGCGCGGAAGAAGCCGGGGAAATCGATGCGCTTGCCGCTGGAGCGGAACTGGGCGGGCCCCAGGCTGCCGCCATCCACCTCCAGATCCACGCTCAGCATGGTGAGCTTGGCGTCGGCCATCTGGGAGGCCACGGTGCGCTTCCAGATCAGCTCGTAGAGGGCCAGGTCGCGGCCGTCGAGGCCGGTGGCGCCGGGGTCGCGGAAGCTTTCGCCGGCGGGGCGGATCGCCTCGTGGGCCTCCTGGGCGTTGCGGGCCTTGGTGGAGAACTGGCGCGGGGAAGGGCTCAGGTAGGGCTGGCCGTACTTGGCCTGCACACAGCTGCGGGCGGCGTTGATGGCCTGGTCGCTGAGATGCACCGAGTCGGTGCGCATGTAGGTGATGAAGCCGCGCTCGTACAGCCCCTGGGCGGTGCGCATGGTTTCGCGGGCCGAGAGGCGCAGCTTGCGGTTGGCCTCCTGCTGCAGGGTGCTGGTGGTGAAAGGGGCCACGGGCTTGCGCACGCTGGGCTTCTCCTCCACCGCCGCCACCCGCCAGGGGGCGGTGAGCACCGCCTCCCGCAGGCTGCGGGCCTCCGCTTCGCTGAGCAGCCGCACCGTGCTGCCGGCCTTGAGGGCACCGGTGCTCTCGTCGAAGTCGGAGCCGCCGGCGATCCGCTCCCCCTTGAGCTGGGTGAGCTTGGCCTCAAAACGGGCGCCGGCCTGCTGCAGCTCAGCCTTGAGGTCCCAGTAGCTGCCACTCCTGAAGGCCCGGCGGGCGCGCTCCCGTTGCACCAGCAGCCGCACCGCCACCGACTGCACTCGGCCGGCGGAGAGGCCCCAGGCCACCTTTTTCCAGAGCAGCGGCGAAAGGGTGTAGCCCACCAGCCGATCCAGGATCCGGCGGGTCTCCTGGGCGTGCACCAGCTCCATGTCGAGCTCGCGGGTCTGGTCCAGGGCGCGGCCGATGGCCTCCTTGGTGATCTCGTGGAACACCATCCGCTTGACGGGCACCTTGGGCTGCAGCAGCTGCAGCAGATGCCAGCTGATCGATTCCCCCTCCCGGTCTTCGTCCGTGGCCAGCAGCAGCCGATCGGCCCCCTTGAGGGCGTCCTTGAGCTCCTTGACCACCTTTTTCTTGTCCTTCGGCACCACGTAGAGCGGCTCGAAGTTGTTGGCGGTGTTGACGCCAAGGTTGGCCCACTTCTCCCCTTTCTGGGCCGCGGGGATCTCGCTGGCGTTGTTGGGCAGGTCGCGCACGTGCCCCATGGAGGCCTCCACCCGGAAGTCCTTCGGCAGGAACCCGCGGATGGTGCGGGCCTTGGTAGGGCTCTCGACGATGACGAGGGTGTGCGCCACAGGCAGGCGGAAAACCGCTTCCTTCTTTATCGCACCGGCGGTCAACCCCCGGCCGCGGCGCCCAAATCCCGGGGGCAACGCGGCTACAGTCCCAGCCATCGGGCGACCCTGACCAGCTGTGCTCTCTCTCCTGGCCGCTGCCGATCTCGGCAACGCAGCCGCCCCGGCGGTGAGCGCCATCACCTCCCTGCAACTCAACGCCGGGGCCATCGCCCCCGAGGGGGCGGTGCTGCTGGCGATGCTGGCCTGCCTGCTGGTGGACCTGGCCGGTGAGCGCGCCGCAGCCCGCTGGGTGCCGGTGTTCTCCTACGCCGGCCTGGGCACCGCCCTGGGGCTTCTGGCCCTGCAATGGAATGTGCTGCCCCTGGAGCCCTCCTTCCTCGGAGCCTTCCTGGCGGACAACCTGGCCATCGCCTTCCGGGCCGTGGTGGCCGCCTCCACGCTGCTGTCGCTGCTGATCAGCTGGCGCTACGTGGAACGGGCCGGCACCCCCGTGGGGGAATACGCCGCCATCCTGCTGGCGGCCACCCTGGGGGCCATGCTGCTGTGCGGCTCCACCGACCTGGTGAGCATCTTCGTGTCGCTGGAAACCCTCTCGGTGGCCAGCTACCTGCTGTCGGGCTACATGAAGCGCGATGCCCGCAGCTCCGAAGCCGCCCTGAAATATCTGCTGGTGGGCTCGGCCGCGGCGGCCGTGTTCCTCTACGGCGCCTCCCTGCTCTACGGCCTCACCGGCGGCAGCACGGGCCTCGATGCGGTGGCCCTGGCCCTGCAGAGCAGCGCCTCGCCGGTGGCGGCCCTGGCCCTGGTGTTCGTGCTGGCCACGGTGGCCTTCAAGATCGCAGCAGTGCCCTTCCACCAGTGGACGCCGGACGTCTACGAAGGCTCCCCCACCCCGGTGGTGGCCTTCCTCTCGGTGGGGTCGAAGGCCGCCGGTTTCGCCCTGGCCCTGCGCATCCTGGTGGGCTGCTTCGAGCCCTTCGAGGCCCAGTGGAAGCTGCTGTTCACCGTGCTGGCGATCCTGAGCATGGTGCTGGGCAACGTGGTGGCCCTGGCCCAGACCTCCATGAAGCGGATGCTGGCCTACAGCTCCATCGGCCAGGCGGGCTTCGTGATGATCGGCCTGGTGTGCGGCACCGAGGACGGCTACGCCGCCATGGTGCTCTACATGGCGGCCTACCTGTTCATGAACCTGGGGGCCTTCGCCTGCATCATCCTGTTCTCCCTGCGCACCGGCAGTGATCGCATCTCCGATTACGCCGGGCTTTACCAGAAGGATCCGCTGATCACCCTGGGGCTGAGCCTGTGCCTGCTCTCCCTCGGTGGCATCCCTCCGATGCTGGGCTTCTTCGGCAAGATCTACCTCTTCTTCGCCGGCTGGGCCGACCACCAATACCTGCTGGTGGTGGTGGGTCTGCTCACCTCCGTGGTGTCGATCTACTACTACATCTCGGTGATCAAGATGATGGTGGTGAAGGAGCCCCAGGAGGCCTCCGAGGTGGTGAAGGCCTATCCCGAGGTGAACTGGAGCGTGGCCGGCCTGCAACCCCTGCGCGCCGCCCTGGTCACCTGCGTGGTGGTGACCGCCGTGGGCGGCATCCTCTCCAACCCCCTGTTCGGCTGGGCCAACGGCGCCGTGGCCGGCACCCCGATGCTGCAGAAGGCCCTGGCGGCCAGCGGGCTTCCCATCGGCTGATGGCCGATTCCGGGGTGCTCGTCGCCGAGCTGGAGCACGTGCGCAAGGTGTACGGCGAGGGCGACACCGCCGTCACCGCCCTGGACGACCTCTGCCTCAACGTGAACCGGGGGGAGTACCTGGCGGTGATGGGCACCTCCGGCTCCGGCAAGAGCACCGCCATGAACATCCTGGGCTGCCTGGATCGCCCCAGCAGCGGCAGTTACCGGCTCAACGGCACTGCCGTGGAGCACCTCAACGACGACCAGCTGGCGGACCTGCGCAACCGGGAGCTCGGGTTCGTGTTCCAGCAGTTCCACCTGCTGCAGGAGCTCACCGCCCTGGAGAACGTGATGCTGCCGATGGTCTACGCCGGGGTGCCGGCGGAGCAGCGGCAACGGCAGGGCATTGCCGCCCTGGAGCGGGTGGGGCTGGCCACCCGCCTGCACAACAAGCCCAACCAGCTCTCCGGCGGCCAGCAGCAGCGGGTGGCGGTGGCCCGGGCGATCATCAACCAGCCCCACCTGCTGCTGGCGGACGAGCCCACCGGCGCCCTCGACTCCCGCACCACCGCCGAGGTGCTCGACCTGTTCGATGAGCTGCATCAACAGCAGGGCATGACGATCCTGCTGGTGACCCACGAACACGATGTGGCGGCCCGGGCGGAGCGCATCGTGCACTTCCACGATGGGCGCCTGGTGGAGAGCGGCGCCGGCTCCCAGACCTAACCGCGGGGTTGTGCGGGCCGCTCCAGGCTGCTGAGCAGCTGGCCCATCAGCAGGGCGATGGCATCGCCCCCCTGCAGGCCGGAGCCGGCATCGAACTCACCGGGGTCCACCGCCACCCATCCCCCGGGGGCGGGCTGGCGCAGCTCGAAGTGCAGGTGGGGGCCGGTGCTTAACCCCGTGCTGCCCACCCGACCGATCACCTCCCCCTGGCGCACCCAATCGCCGGCGCGCACAAACAGCTCCGAGAGGTGGCCGTAGAGGCTGCGGCGCAGGGGCCGCTGGTGCTCCAGCTCCACCGCCAGGCCGTAGCCCCCCGCCAGGCCGCTGCTCACCACCCTGCCGCTGAGGGCCGCCACCACCGGCGTGCCCTCAGGGGCCGCCAGGTCTTCGCCGGCGTGCAGGCGCCAGGCCCCCAGCAGCGGATGCAGCCGCCAGCCGAAGCCGCTGGTGGGGATGGCGCTGCCGATCACCGGCAGCAGCAGGCTGCGGTTGCCGTTGCCCAGCACCGGTGCAGGGCGGGGGGTCACCCGAAACACACTGGCCAGGTTGAAGCTGCCGCCGGGCCCCGCCAACAGGGCCGACACCGGCACGGTGATCGGCGGCAGGGGCTGGCCGTCGGCGCCGAGGCGCCCCTCCCCCGCGGGCAGCCGGCGCCCCCAGCGCAGGGCGATGCCGCCGCGGCACTCCCGGGCCGACAGGGCGCCGCCACGGCAGGCCCGCTGAAAGGCCCCCACATCCAGGGGCGCCATCCCGGCCCCGCCCCGCAGGAAGCTGCGCTCATCGGGGGTCACCACCCCCTGGCGCACCAGCTCATCCAGCGACTGGTCAAAGCGTTTGGGGGGCTTCACCTCCCCCAGGCGCTGGGGATCGAAGCGCAGGGGCGCCTGGGGGGCGGGCAGCTGCTGGGGTGGGGGCACCGGCCCCCCAACCGGTGCCGCGGCGGGGTCGAGCCCCGCCCAGGCCAAGCCACCCCCCAGCAGCAGGGGCGGCAGCGCCATCCAGGGGTGCCAGCGGTGGCGGGGGGGCACCGGCGAGGGGCGAAGGTGCCGCAACTCTAGAAATGGCGTTGCAGGGTGACCCGCTCGCCGCCGGAGGCCAACCGCAGGCCCCCATCGGCCGCCAGCCCCTCCACGCCCCAGCGGCGCCCCAGGTGCTCAACGCCATCGGGCATCCACAGGCGGCGTTCCGCCTGGCGCCGCACCAATTCGGGCTGATCCGCCGCGGCCACGGCCCACTCCAGGGCCCGCAGCACCCGTGCCGTCAGGCGATCGGGGCGGGCCTGGGGGTGGTGGGGGTGCCCCAGGGCCGCCGCCACGCTGGTGGCTCCGGCGGGCACGGGGTTGCAGCCGTTGAGGCCCACCCCCACCTGGGCATGGCGCACCCGCCCACCTCGCCAGCGCAGCCGCGGCAACAGCCCCGCCAACTTGTGCCCCCCCAGCAGCAGATCGTTGGGCCACTTGATCCGGGGCTGGAGCCCCAGGGCCTCCAGCTGCAGCGCCAGCCCCAGGGCGGCCGCCAGGCTGAGGGCCGCCGCCGTGTGCTCGGGCCAGGGCAGGGCGGCGCTGAGCCACACGCCGCCGCGGGGTGACTGCCACAGACGCCCCCGCTGGCCCTGGCCGAAGCGCTGCCGGTCCGCCAGCACCGCCAGGGGCGGCGGCGCCGCGAGCAGCCAGGGCTCCAGCTCCAGCTCCGTGCTGGCGCACACCGGCAGCCGCCGCAGCCGCCAGGGCAGGGGATGATCCCCCGGCAACCGCCGCAGCGCCCGCAGCACCGGGGCGGCGCCGTGGGGCAGCGGCGGAGCGCTCACAGCTGCGCCAGCCACTGGCCCATGCGCCGGGCCCCCTGCTCCAGCTGCTCGATGGGATGCACCAGGGCCAGGCGCACGTGGCCCTCACCCCCCGGGCCGAAGCCGTTGCCGGGGGTGAGGCAGACGCCGGTGGCCTCCAGCAGGCGGGCGCAGAAACTCTCCGCATCGAGGCCAGCGGCCCGGGCCTGCGGCGGCAGCTCCAGCCAGAGGTAGAGGGCCATAGACGGCAGCCGCACGGGCCAACCGGCCGCCGTGAGGGCCGCCGCCATGCGATCCCGGCGCTCCCGGTAGATGGGCCGCAACCGCTCGGGCCACTGCGGCGCCTGCTCCAGGGCCGCGATGGCACCGGCCTGCAGGGCCAGGGATTGGTTGAAATCCACCACCCCCTTGAGCTGGCGCAGGGCAGTGATCAGGGGCTCGGCACCGATGGCGAAGGCCAGCCGGTAACCCCCCAGGCACCAGCCCTTGGAGAACGAAAAGAACTCAATGCCGCACTGGCGCCAATGGGGGCTGCGCAGCAGCGCCGGCGCCTCCCCCTCCAGGGCCAGATCCACGTAGGGGTTGTCATGGGCGAACACCAGGCCATGGCGCACCGCCCGCGCCGCCGCCGCATCCACCCAGGCCTGCTGGCCGGTGGTGGCCGTGGGGTTGTGGGGGAACCCCAGCACCATCAACTTGAGGGCATCCCACTGGCCGGCGCTGAGCTGATCCCAATCAGGGGCGAAGCCGCGGTCGGCCGCCAGCGGCAGCAACCGGGGCTGGGCCGAGGCCAGCTGCAGGCCGCCGCGGTGGGAGGGGTAATAGGGGTCGAGCAGCAGGGCCTGGTCGCCCGGGTTGAGCACCGCCAGGGGCAGATGGGCCGTGCCCTCCTGGGAGCCCACCAGCAGCAGCACCTCCCGGTCGGGGTCCACCGCCACGGCGAAACGGCGCTGGGCCCAGGCCGCCACCGCCTCCCGGAAGGGGCGGGTGGCGCCATGCAGGCAATAGGCCGCGCTGGCGGGCTCAGCGAGCTGCTGGCGGATGGCCTCCAGGGCCACGGCGGGGGGCTGCAGATCGGTGGAGCCCAGGGAGAGGTCGAGCAGGGGGGGCATCCCCTGGGCGGCGGCCGCCGCGGCGTAGGCCTGTTTGCGCCGGTCGTTGCGGGCGAACACCCCGCTGCCCAGGCCCCGCACCCGCTCGGAGATCAGCCCATCGGCCATCCCCTCAGCGGCGGGCATGGGGCTCAGAGGTGGGCATCCAGAAACGCCTGCAGCTGGGGCTTGGCCATGGCGCCCTCATGGCGGGCCAGCTCCACCCCGCCCTTGAACACGATCAGGGTGGGCAGGCCCTGGATCTGCAGGCTGTCGCGGGTGGCGGGATTGGGGTCGGCCTCGAGTTTGCCCACCGCCAGGCGGCCGGCATAGGCGGTGGCGGCCCAATCCATCATCGGGGCCATCAGCCGGCAGGGGCCACACCACTCCGCCCACACGTCCACCAGCACCGGGGTGGAGGCATCCAGCACCTCGGCCTGGAAGTTGGCATCGGTCAGGTGCAGCACGGACACGGCGGCGGGATCGGGGTGGTGGGGTCGGCTGGGATTGTATGGAGGATCGCGGGCCTCAGAGCTGGTCGATGGAGCGCTTGAGCTGCTCCAGTTCGGCATCCACCTCGGGCTGCTGCACCTCCACCGTCACCGGCTCCATGGCGGCAGCGGCGGCGGGCAGGGCCGCGGCAGGGGCGGCGCCGGAGAGCTTGCCCTTGAGGGCCGCCAGCTCGGCATCCACCTCCGGGGCCCCCTCCAGGGCGGCGAACTGGCTCTCCAGATCCGCACCGGCCAGCTCGGCGGCCGCCTGGCTGCGGGCCTCGAGGGCCTGCACCTTCTCCTCCATCTGCTCGAAGGCCGCCATGGCCGAATTGGCACCGAGGTTGCCCACGGCGCTCTGCAGCTGCTCCTGGGCCTGGGCGGCCTGGGCCCGTGCCTTGAGCATGTCCTTCTTGGTTTTCGCCTCGGCGATCTTGCTTTCCAGCTGCACCAGGCTGCGCTTGAGCTGCTCCACCTGGCCCGCCTGGCCCTGCAGCTGCGTGCTCAAGGCGGTGGCGGTGTCCTGGCAGGTTTTGCGCCGTCCCAGGGCCTCACGGGCCAGCTCCTCCTCGCCTTTCTTGAGGGCCAGCTCAGCCCGCTCGTACCAGGTGGCGGCCTGGGCCTGGGCCTGTTCCGCCTGGTTCTGGATGCGCTTCTGGCTGGCGATGGCGGTGGCCACCGCCTGGCGCAGCTTCACCAGGTCGGCCTGCATGTCCGCCACCGACTGATCCAGGATCTTGACGGGGTCTTCGGCCCGGGTCAGCGCCGCGTTGGCATTGGCGCGCACCAGGCGGCTGAGCCGATCAAAAAAGCCCATGGATCCAGGGTTGGGGCAGGGGCTGAGACTAACCAGTTCAACCGGAAACGGTGCAGCGGGATCGCCGCACCTCCCCTAGGGTCGGCCCATGGCCATCGCCCCGCCCAACCGCAGCCGCCGGCAGGGGAACGTCAACCTGTTGCTGCCGCCGCCGCGGCCCCCGATGCAGGGGCTGGGCAGCTGCCTGGAGGCTGTGCAACGGCAGTGGGACGGCGATGCGGGGCTGGCGGCCCTGTGGAAAGCCTGGCCCCGCCTGGCGGGGCCCCAGCTGGCCCCCCACTGCAGCCCCCTGCGGTTGCAGGGGGGACGGCTGGTGGTGGGGGCCAGCCAGCCCCAGTGGCTGCAGGCCCTGCGCTTCAACAAACACCAGCTGCTGGGGGCCCTGCGGGCTTCGGGCTTCAGCGTCAAGGAGCTGGTGTTTCAGCAGCACCAGGCCACGGCCCTGCCGGAGGCGGGCACCGCCGTGGAGGCCCAGGTCTGGCAGCGGCACCCCAGCCGCATTGATGTGTTCGGCCTGGCCCATTGCCCCCGCTGCCAGCGCCCCTCCCCCGCCGGAGAACTGCAGCGCTGGGGCCACTGCAGCTTCTGCCAGCGGGAACGCATGGCCGACGGCACCGCCCAGGGGCCAGCCAACAACCCTCAGTAGCGCTCGGGCCGGGGCCGCTGCCAATCCGGCCCCGGCAGACCCCGGCGGCGCAGGTCCTCCACCCAGGCCTGCAGCGCACTGCGCCGCACACGCCACAGCCGGTAGAGGCCCTCGGAGCCCAGGATTTCGTGGGGAAGGCCCGACCAATGGGGCAGCTGGGCGGTGCCCTGGTCGATCACCACCAACACCGTGGCCCCGGGGGTCACAGGGCTGGGGTGCTGGCCCCGGCGCTGCTCCCGCAGCAGCCGGTCCGCCAGGTTGGCGGGGCCACTGGGCTGCACCCCCTCGTAGATCACCACCTGGCCGCTGTAGTAGTGCAGCGACGGCTTGAGGATCCCCACCATCGCCAGGGGTTCCGCCGGCGCGCGGCGCTGCAGCACGGCGGTGGCCATGCGGCGCACGGGCTGCTGGCGCAGGCGATCACCGAGGCCGATCAAAGGCACCAGGGCGGTGGTCACAAACAGCCCCATGGCCAACTGCTGGGCCAGCAGCCACAGCGATCCCCAGGGCCGTGGGGCCCACCACAGCACCAGCCCCGCCAGCAGGGCCAGGCCAAAGCAGAGCCCGGCCCGCAGCACAGCCCCACTGGCGAGCAGTTCGGCCGGCAGGGTGGGCAGCTCCGGCTCCACGATCAACGGAATCCAGCGCGCCGAGCCCAACAACCCCAGGCTGAGCAGCGCCACCAGGGCCAGGGTGGCCAACCGCCACCAGCGGCCGCCCCGCAGCGGCGGCACCACCAGCACATCCTGGGCCGCCAGGGCGATCAGCAGGCCCGCGGCGGGGGTGGCGGGAATCCAGTAGCTGGGCAGCTTGGTGGCCGCCAGGGTGAAAAACAGCAGCACCGCCAGCAACCAAGCGCCGGCGAAACGCCCCAGGGAGGTGGCAGGGGCCGCCTGCCCAGGGGAGGGCCAGCGCAGGTGTCGCCAGAGCCCCGCCAGCAGCAACGGCGAAAAGGGCAGGGACGCCACCACCAGCACCGGCAGGAAGAACCACCAGGGCTGCAGGTGGTTGTTGACCACGCCGCTGAAGCGCTGGAGGTTGTGGTAGCCGAAGAAGCTGTTGAAGAAGGGGCGCCCCTCCACCAGCAGCTCCAGGCCGTACCAGGGCAGGGCCACGGCGGCGGTGATCAGCAGCCCGGGGCGGGGCCGCAGCCGCTCCAGCAGAGCGCGGCCATCCCGCTGCAGAACCGCGAAGAGCAGCAGGGTGAGGGCCGCCAGCACCACCGCCACGGGCCCCTTGGCCAGCACCGCCAACCCCAGCAGCAGCCAGCCGGCCCACCAGGCCCGGCCGCCGGCATAGCGCCACCAGAACAGCACCAGTGCCGCCCCCAGCAGGGCACTGAACAGGGCGTCGCTCACCGCCATGCGACTCCAGAGCAGCACCAGCGGCGACAGGGCAAAGGCGAGGGCGGCGCTGGCGGCGGTGATGGCCCGCAGGGCCGGCGGCACCGGGGCGTCTCCCGCGGCGGGCTGCGGCCAGCGCAGCAGGGTGGCCGTGAGCAGCAGCATCATCGCCACGCTGCTGAGGGCCGACGGCAGGTTGGAAGCCCAGGTGCCCAGCGGATTCCAGCGCGCCTGCCCCGGCAGGGCATAGCCGAGGCCCATCAGCCAGTACACCAGCGGTGGCTTGTCGTAGCGGGGCAGTCCATTCACCCGCGGGGTGAGCCAGTCGCCGCTGCGGGCCATGGCCCGGGCGGAGGCGGCGAACAGGGGTGGCGTTTCATCCACCAGGCCGATGCTGCCCACGCGCCACACAAACAGGGCCAACCCCAGCAGCAGCACCGCCAACAGCAGCCACCAGCATTGGCGAGGGGCCAGGGGCCAGCCGGCGCTCACGAGGTTGCGGTCGGTCACGGCGGCAGGCGTCCGGCGCTGACCCTATCGCCGCTGGTCACTGGGGCTCCAGGCCGGCCTGCAACCAGGCCTCGAGGCGCTCCGCCAGCACGGCCCGGGAGGCGTGCTGCTCCACCCAGCGGCGGCAGGCGGCCCGCTCGATCCGCTCCACCCGACCCACCGCCTCCGCCAGGGCATCGCGGTCATCGGGCTCCACCAGTTCACCGGTGATGCCAGGCTGCACCAGCTCGCCGGGGCCGCCGCGCCGGTAGGCCACCACGGGCACCCCACAGGCCAGGGCCTCCACCACCACGTTGCCGTAGGCCTCATTCCACTTGGGGGTGTTGAGCAGGGCCCGGCAGGGCCCCAGCTGGGCCTGCAGCTCCGCGGTGGGCAAAAAGCCGCGCCACTGCAGGGTGCCGGCGGGCACCGACGCCTCCACCGCCGCGGCGTAGGCCGGGTCTTCCCGCAGGCCCCACACCGCCAGGGGCAGCCCCAGGCTGGCGGCCACCGCCGCCGCATCCTCCAGACCCTTTTCGGGGGCCACGCGCCCCACCCAGCCCAGCAGGGGTTCCGACTGCGGACAGAAGCGGTAGGCCTGCAGGTCAAAGCCGTTGCCCACCACCACGGGGGCCGCGGGCAGGTCGAAGTCGGCCGCCTGGCTGCGGCTGTGGAAGGCCAGGCGCCGCTGATCCCAGCGGGCCAGCTCAGCGATTTCGCGGTCGAGGGCGGCCTGCACCGAACCCATGCTCACCAGGTGGAAGATCGGCAGCGGCGCCGTGGGGGTGAGCCAGAAGGGCAACCAATCGGCGCTGAGGTTGAGCACGGCGTCGAACCCCGCCGCGGGCCCCTCCGCCAGCACCCGCCGCCACAGCCGCGGCAGCAGGCCATCGGCGGCGATCGTGATCGGTGCCTCGCGGGGCTGGTGCTGGAGGCTCGCCTGGGGGGTGCCGGGGCAGGTCCACAGATCCGCCGCCGCGGCATCCGGCGGCAACACCGACCCCTCGGCCGCCAGCACCGTGAGCCCGTGCCCCCGCTGCAGCAGCCCCACCACCAGGTTGGCCAGGGTGAGCTCCACGCCGCCCCCGGCGCCACTCCCCAGGGGCCCCAGGGGGGAGGCCACCACCAACAGCTTCATGGGGCCCCCTCCACCGGCAGGGGATCCGGGGCCGGCAGCCACAGGGAGGCGCGGCGGTTGATCAGCACCACGCTCACCAGGGCCAGGCCCGCCCCCAGCCATTGCAGCGGCCGCAGCTGCTCCCCCAGCAGCACCACACCACAGAGCAGGGCAAACACCGGCGTCAGGAAGGTGAGGGCCGTGAAGCTGGTGAGCTCCCCCTGGTTGGCGAACCAAAAGAACAGGCCGTAGGCCAGGGCGCTGCCCAGCAGGGCGGCATAGGCCATCAGCCCCCAGGCGGCCCCATCCCACTGGGGCCATGCGGGGGCTGCGGCGGGGTTGAGCAGGGGCGCCAGCAGCGAGGCCAGCAGCAGCGGCAGGGCCCCCAGCAGCATGTGCCAGCCGGTGACGGCCACCGGATCGCTGTGGCGGCAGGCATAGCGGCTGATCACGGTGCCCAGGGCCATGGCCAGGGCGGCCGCCAGCATCCACAGCTCCCCGTGGCTCCAGGCCCGCTCCCCCAGGGCCTCCGGCCCCATCAGCCACCACTGCCGCAGCACCGGGGCAGGCAGCCCCAGGCAGAGGATCCCCAGCAGCCCCAGCAACAGCCCCAACCAGCCCACCGGATTGATGGCCTCCCCGAACAGGCTGCGGGCCAGCAGGGCCACCAGCAGCGGCTGGGAATCAATCAGCACGGAGCCGAGGCCGGCACCGGTGCCCCCCAGGCCCCGGGCCAGCAGCCCCTGAAAGGCCGTGGCATCCACCAGGGTGAACAGCAACAGCCACAGCCAGTCGCGGCGGTCCACCGCCAGGCCACCACGCCACAGCTGGGCCGCCAACAGCACCACCGCCCCGGCGGGCAGCAGCCGCAGCCAGGCCAGGGTGAGGGGGCCGGCCCCGGCCAACAGGGGCTTCATCGCCGCCATGGCGGTGCCCCACAGGGCAAAGGGCAGGAGCATCAACAGCCAGCGCAGCATCACCGGCTTCAACGGCCCACGGGCTCCTTTTTAAGATCCAGCCACTGCACACCGCCGCAATGATCTGGCCCTGGCGCCGCACGTCCCGCCGGAAACTGGCGCGCATCGCCATCGAGGGCCCGATCGCCGCCGGCACCCGCACCCGGGTGGTGAAGGCCCTGCGGGAGGTGGAACAACGGCAATGCCCGGCGCTGCTGCTGCGGATCGACAGCCCCGGCGGCACCGTGGGCGACAGCCAGGAGATCCACGCCGCCATCGGGCGGCTGCGGGCCAAGGGCTGCCGGGTGGTGGCCAGCTTCGGCAACATCTCCGCCTCCGGTGGCGTTTATGTGGGGGTGGCGGCCGAACAGATCGTGGCCAACCCCGGCAGCATCACCGGCTCCATCGGCGTGATCCTGCGGGGCAACAACCTCTCGCGGTTGCTGGAGCGCATCGGCATCCAGTTCGAGACCGTGAAGAGCGGCCTCTACAAAGACATTCTCTCGCCGGATCGCGCCCTCACCGGCGCCGAGCGGACGCTGCTGCAGGAGCTGATCGATTCCAGCTACGGCCAGTTCGTGGCGGCGGTGGCCCAGGGCCGGGGCCTCGATGAAGCCACGGTGCGCGGCTTCGCCGACGGGCGCGTGTTCAGCGGCGCCCAGGCCCTGGAGCTGGGGCTGGTGGATGCCCTGGGGGATGAGGAGAGCGCCCGCCGCCTGGCCTGCGAGCTGGCGGGGCTCGACCCGGAGAAAACCAGGCCCCTGGAATTCGGCAAGCCCAAAAAGGGGATCGGCGGCCTGATCCCTGGCCGCAGCGCCCTGGCACGGCTGGGGGATGCCCTGCGGCTGGAGCTGGCCTGGAGCGGCCAACCCCTGTGGCTGCATCGCCCATGAGCGGCGCCAGCCCCCTGCGGGCCCTGCGGGGCGCCACCACCGCCAGCGCCAACACGGCGGCGGCCATTGAGGCGGCCGTGAACGAACTGCTGGATGCCCTGGCGGACCGCAACCAGCTCAGCGGTGAGCAGCTGCTCTCGATCACTTTCTCGGTGACCGCCGACCTGGATGCCTGCTTCCCGGCGGCCATCGCCCGGCGGCGCCCCGGCTGGGGTGCGGTGGCCCTGCTGGATTGCCAGCAGATGGCTGTGGCCGGCGACCTGCCCCGCTGCATCCGCCTGCTGGCCCACGCCTGGCTGGAGCAGCCCCCCCGGCACGCCTACCTGCGGGAGGCCGCCAAGCTCCGGCCCGACCTCGCCGATCCCGGCGCCTGAGGGGCCTGCCCCGGCGCCCTGCCAGCTGACCCGCCGACCACCAGCCTCGGTCGCGGGCAAGTGCCACACGAGAATTTCCATGGGGCCTTGGCCCCCCTCACACACACCGACCATGTCCCTCTTTCGCACCGCCGCCCTCGGCGCCGCCGCCACCTGTCTGGCGGGCGCGGCTTCGCTGCTGGCCCCAACCGGCCCTTTGGGCAACCCCGGCCTGCCCGGCGCCCGGGCCCAGGGCACCCCCAGCATCATGGAATTCCGCTGGGACCCCAGCCGGGATTACCGCAAGCTCTACTACTTCACCACCAGCACGGTGCGACTGCAGCGGGGTGAGTACTACTTCGTGCTCAAACCGAAGGACCGCAAGACCGCCATCCTCAAACTGGCCCTGAGCTTTCCCAAGGATTTCGAAAGCACGATCGAGGCCAAAAACGTCAAGCTCTGCTACATGGCCGCCGGCAGCTTCACCAAGCGCACCCGCTGCGACAAGGACATCCCCGCCACGGTGGAAGTGGCCGCCAATGGCAAAACCGTCGAGGTGTTCCCGAACACCCCAGTGCCCGTCGGCAAGACCATCGGCGTCCACATGATGATTTTCAACCCCCGGCAGGCCGGGATGTTCCAGGTGAATGCCATGGCCCAGGCCCCCGGCGACATCCCCGTGAGCGGCTACCTCGGCAGCTGGCTGATTCAGGTGGATGCCAGCGTCTACTGACCCCCGCCAACCCGTGCTCTTCCCCCCCATGCTCCGCAGCATCCGCCCCCGTCAGCTGGGGGCAGCCCTGGCCTGCGGCCTGAGCCTCGCCACGGGCCTGACGGCCCTGCAGCCCCCTGCGGCCCGCGCCGATGTGGGTAACAGCAGCGGCTTTGAGTTCCGCTGGGACTCCGACAAGGAGTTCCGCAAGCTCTGGTATCACGTGTCCTCGGGCCGGGCCACCAACCGCTCCGACTACTACCTGGTGCTGGGGCCGAAGGACCGCAAGACGGCCCTGCTCAAGCTGGCCATCTCCGTGCCCAAGGACTTCGACGCCTACATCGATCCGAAGCGCATCCAGCTCTGCTACATGCTGCGGGGGGGCGTAACCCGCAAAACCGAATGCCAGGAGGTGATCCCGGCGCTGGCGGAGGTGAGCAAGGATGGCTCCGCCATCGAGATCTTCCCCAACCAGCCGGTGCCGGTGGGGCGCTCAATCGGCGTGCGCATCCAACTCACCAACCCCTACAGCCCGGGGATGTATCAGTTCAATGCCCTGGCCCAGGCCCCCGGTGATGTGCCGATCTCGGGCTACCTGGGCAGTTGGGTGATCGAGATTTCTCCCAACGAGTGAGCCCTCAGGGGCTCCCCAACCCGACTGATAGGGTGGTGGATCGCCCATGACGCCGCAGCCGAGATCAGGCCATGACCAAACGCACCCTCGAAGGAACCAGCCGTAAGCGCAAGCGCGTCTCCGGTTTCCGGGTGCGCATGCGCAGCCACACCGGCCGCCGCGTGATCCGCTCCCGCCGCAAGCGCGGCCGCGCCCGCCTGGCGGTCTGATCCCAGCGCCAGGCCCGCTCCGAGGCCACCCCCAACGCCCCCTCAGCCCATCCCGACCGCCATTTCCCATGGTGCTACCCCGGGACCAAAGGCTGCGGGGGCGTTTTGTGTTTGACCGCCTCTACCAGCGGGGCCAGCGGTTGCATGGCACCTGGATGACCCTGCGCTGCCTGGCGGCGGAGCCGCAGCTGTTGAAAGCCGACCCCCGGGATCCCAGCCCCGGCGGCCACCGGGTGGCCGTGGTGGTGAGCAGCAAGGTGAGCAAGCGGGCGGTGCAGCGCAACCGCCTGCGGCGTCTGCTGCATGGCCATGTGAGTGCGCTGCTGCGCCAATCACCCCGCCAGGGGGGGCAGTGGCTGCTGATTTCCCTGAAACCGGGCTGCGAAACCGCCGAGCCAGCGGCCCTGCTGGGAGAATGTTCGTCACTCCTCGCCCAGGCAGGGCTTCAGCCATGAGCGCAGCCGCACAGACCCCACCGGTGGCCCCCGGCGCCAGCATCAACGAGGAGGTGTTCTACGAGGGCGGCCCCGCCAAGGGCGACCTGATCCTCAATCTGCTGTTCGGCCTCAGCCTGATTGGCATCCCCTTCGCCGTGGGGGCCCTGGTGCGGGCCCTCTGGCTGCGCTTCCGCATCACCAGCCGGCGGGTGGAGGTGAGCGGCGGCTGGCTGGGGCGCGACCGCACCCAGGTGGTGTACAGCCAGATTCGCGAGGTGCGCTCCGTGGCCCGCGGCTTCGGCTTCTGGGGCGACATGGTGCTGGTGCTCAACGACGGCATGAAGCTCGAGATGCGCGCGGTGCCCCGCTACAAGGAGGCGGAGGCCTTCATCCAGCAGCGCATGGCCGCCAGCCCCGCCGCCAAGGGGGCCGCCAAGAGCGGCTTCGGTGACAACGCGGCCGCCTGAGCCACCCGCCTGACACACTGGCTCCACACCCGTCCCCCTCCCCCCAACAGCCCCCGACGTGATCGGCTACATCTCCGACAACCTGCTGCTGCCGATCCTCGATTTCTTCTACGGATTGGTGCCGAGCTACGGCCTGGCGATCATTGCCCTCACGGTGGTGATCCGCCTGGCCCTGTTCCCCCTCAGCGCCGGCTCGATCCGCAACGCCCGCCGCATGCGCATCGCCCAGCCGGTGATGCAGAAGCGCCAGGGGGAGATCAAGGCCAAATACGCCAACAACCCCCAGAAACAGCAGGAGGAGCTGGGCAAGTTGATGCAGGAATTCGGCAGCCCCCTGGCGGGCTGCCTGCCCCTGCTGGTGCAGATGCCGATCCTGTTCGCCCTGTTCGCCACGCTGCGGGGCTCACCGTTCGCGGATGTGCCCTACACCCTCAACCTGAAGGTGCTGCCGGCCGAGCAGATCGCCACGGTGGAGCCCAAACCCTTCAACAGCGCCAGCCACTCGATCTTCGTGACGGCCACCGAGCACGTGCCGGTGATCGCCAGCCTGGAGAAGGGCACCAAGCTCGGTGTGGGCGACACGGAAACCGTGAGCCTGCACACCAAGGAGGGGGCCAGCTTCGCCTCGGTGCTTAGCGGCGTGGAGGACGGCAGCAGCTTCACCCCCACCTGGAGTGTCACCAAGGGTGAGGGGGTGGTGAGCGTGGATCAGAACGGCACCATCCATGCCATCGCCGCCGGCGATGCGGTGGTGGAGGCCAAGATCCCCGGCCTGGCGGCCCGCAGCGGCTTCCTGTTCATCAAGGCCCTGGGCCAGGTGGGCTTCTACACCGATGGCGCCATCAACTGGGACATCGCCATCCTGGTGGCCGCCTTCGGCGCCAGCCTGTTTGCGAGCCAGATCCTCTCGGGCATGGGCATGCCCGCCAACCCCCAGCAGGCCACCGCCAACAAGATCACCCCCGTGATGATCACGGGGATGTTTCTGTTCTTCCCGCTGCCGGCCGGGGTGCTGCTCTACATGGTGATCGCCAACATCTTCCAGGCGGTGCAGACTTTCCTGCTCACCCGCGAGGCCCTGCCGGACAACCTCCAGGCCATCCTCGATCAGCAGCTGGCCTCGGAGGCCAAAACCGTCACCGCCACCGTGAGCGGCAGTGAGCGCCTGCCCTTCGAACCGAAGGCCAAGAAGTAGGGCCATGGGCGTGCCTCCAGCCCGGTTGTCCCAGGGGGATGCGCTGCGGCCCATCAGCCTCCAGGAGCTGAAGCTGCAGGCGGAGGGCCGCCACTGGCGCATCGATCAGGCCCTGAGCGCCCTCGACAGCCTCACCCCGGTGCGGGGCGCGCTGACGGCGGTGCACCGGGGCAACGCGCTGGAGCTGGAGGGGGAGGCCAGCACGATCGTGACCCTCTGCTGCGACCGCTGCCTGCAGCATTTCAACCACCCCCTCAGCTTCCACACCCGCGAGGTGGTTTGGCTGGGGGAGGAGGCCCGCAGCCAGGGGCTGGAGCCCGAACGGATCCTGGAGGGCGGTGACGGGGTGCTGGAGCTCGACCCCGATGCCCTCAGTGAAAGCCTTGATCCCCGCGGCAGCTTTGACCCCGAGCACTGGGTGTTTGAGCAGCTGCACCTGCAACTGCCGGTGGTGAACCGCTGCGGGGCGGACTGCCCGGGGCCCAACCTCAGCCCAGCCGCCGACGCGAGCCCCGTCGACCCCCGCTGGGCCGCCCTCCGCAACCTGCAGCAGCCATGAGCCGCGCCTGGGCCGACCACCTGGATCTGCTGATCCGGGCGCGCACCCCCATCCTCTGGATCCGCAGCCAGGAGGAGGAGCGCATCGCCCACCTGCTGGCGGCGGCGGCCAAGCGGCTGGGCAACCGCCAGCTGGCCCGCTGGGATTTCATCGGCGGCCTCAAGGGTTGGCCCGGCCGCGACGGCGAGGCGGCCCGCAACCCCCTGGCGGCCCTCGACAGCCTGGCGGCCCTGCCGCCGGAGCAGGGGGCCCTGCTGGTGCTGCACGATTTCCACCGCTACAGCGACGACAGCAGCATCTGCCGCAAGCTGCGCAACCTGGCCACCAGCCTGCGCCAGCAGCCCCACACCGTGGTGATCACCGCAGCGGAATGGCAGCTGCCGCGGGAGCTGGAGGAGTGCATCACCCTGCTGGATCTGCCCCTGCCGGACCAGGGGGAGATCCAGGCGCTGCTGCGCAGCATCGCCCAGGCCAGCGGCCAGAGCCTCGCCGAGGATCTGCTGGAGCAGCTCACCCACAGCTGCAGCGGCTTGAGCGAGCAACGGATCCGCCAGGTGGCCGCCCGGGGCCTGGCCAGCCGCGGCCAACTGGGCATCGAAGACCTGGAGGAGGTGCTCGAGGAGAAGCGCCAGGCCATCGCCCGCAGCGAGCTGCTGGAGTACTGCCCCACCGAGGCCACCCCGGCGGACATCGGCGGCCTCGATGCCCTCAAGCGCTGGCTCGAGCAGCGGCACATGGCCTTCAGCGATGAGGCCCGCCGCTACGGCCTGCCCCTGCCGCGGGGGGTGCTGCTGGTGGGCCCCCAGGGCACCGGCAAGTCGCTCACCGCCAAGGCCATCGCCCACAGCTGGAGCATGCCCCTGCTGCGGCTGGATGTGGGCCGCCTGTTCGCCGGGTTGGTGGGGGCCTCGGAGGCCCGCACCCGCGACATGATCCAGCGGGCGGAGGCCATGGCCCCCTGCGTGCTCTGGATCGACGAGATCGACAAGGGCTTCGGCGGCTCCGGCGACGGCCGCAGCGACGGCGGCACCAGCCAGCGGGTGCTGGCCAGCCTGCTCACCTGGATGGCCGAGAAAAGCAGCGCCGTGTTCGTGGTGGCCACCGCCAACGGCGTGGAGCGGCTGCCCGGCGAATTGGTACGCAAGGGGCGCTTTGATGAGATCTTCCTGCTCGACCTGCCGGATGGGGCCGAGCGGCGCGCCATCCTCGATCTGCAGCTCAAGCGCCGACGGCCGGAGCACCGGCTGCCGCTGGAGGTGGTGGTGGATCGCACCGCGGGCTTCTCCGGGGCGGAGCTGGAGCAGGTGGTGATCGAGGCGATGCACCAGGCCTTCAGCGATGGGCGCGACTTCGGGGAAGCCGACCTGATCAGCGCTGCCGCCCAGCTGGTGCCGCTGTCGCGCACCGCCCGCGAACAACTGGAGAGCCTGCAGCAGTGGGCCAGCGGCGGCCGGGCCCGCCCCGCCTCCTCCCATTGCGGTGCGTAACGAAGCCCAACGCCAGGTAACGAACCCGCAGCGGCGCCAAGCGCCATCGGCTGAGCCCCAGCACACTGCCTGCAGCACCTGGGTTTTCCGTGGAACAGCGCCCCGCCCTCACCACCCAACTGGCCGTGGCCTGCCTCGGCGCCGGCGTGATCACCAGCTTCGCGGTGGCCCAGGGCCAGAACCCCTTCACCGCCCTTGGCATCACCCTGTTCTCCGCCGTGGCTGCGGTGATGGTGGGCCAGGTGCTCTGATGCCCAGCCTGCGGGCCCTGCTGCCCGCCCTGGCCAACAAGACCTACTTCAACTACGGCGGCCAGGGGCCGCTGCCCACCCCATCCCTGGAGGCGATCACCGCCAGCTGGGTGCGCATCCAGGAGCTGGGCCCCTTCACCACGGCGGTTTGGCCGTTCATCGAGCAGGAAGCCGGGGGCGTGCGCCGGCGCCTGGCGGCCGCCTGCGGGGTGGGGCCCCACCGGATCACCCTCACGGAGAACGTCACCAGCGGCTGCGTGCTGCCCCTGTGGGGGTTGCCCTGGCAAGCGGGTGATGAGCTGCTGATCAGCGATGCGGAGCATCCCGGCGTGGTAGCCGCCTGCCAAGAGCTGGCGCGGCGCCAGGGCTGCCGCCTCAGCACCCTGGCGGTGCAGGAGCTCTGCCGCAGCACCCCCCAGGCGCAGCTGGAGGCGGCGGTGCTGCAGGCCCTGGAGCGGGCCCTCACCCCCAACACCCGCCTGGTGGTGCTCTCCCACCTGCTCTGGAACACGGGCTCGGTGATGCCGATCCCAGCCGTGGCGGAGCTCCTGCACAGCCATCCTCGCCGGCCCTGGCTGCTGGTGGATGCGGCCCAATCGATGGGCAGCCTGCCGGTGGCGGAGGCCGCCGCCGCCGCGGACATCTATGCCTTCACCGGCCACAAGTGGTG
>Ga0194113_10001063_pt1 | contig 37418 bp, 27 predicted proteins | sample TA2MahC200mmetaG_FD_146193 | JGI IMG/M metagenome (GOLD analysis project Ga0194113, IMG submission 146193) | Freshwater microbial communities from Lake Tanganyika, Tanzania - TA2015017 Mahale Deep Cast 200m | ecosystem: Environmental > Aquatic > Freshwater > Lake | place: Tanzania: Lake... | reverse complement strand
TCGATGCCGTCCCCCTCATCTACCCGACCGAGGGCCACTTCAAGTTCTTCCAGGGTCCCCCAGGACGCCCCCCAGGCCGCGCGGCTGTCCTGGTCCAGATTACCACGGCGGAAGGCTGCGTCGGCTGGGGCCAGAGTGTTCCCGTCCCCACCTGGAGCTACGAAACCCTCGAATCCGCCTACTGGACCCTCACCCGCTACCTGGCGCCCGAGCTCATCGGCCTCGACCCCTTCGACACCCCCGCTATCCAGGCCGTGCTCGACCGAGTCGTCGCCCCGTCGTTCTCGACCGGTCAACCCATGTGCAAGGCCGGCCTGGACCTCGCCCTGTTCGATCTCACCGGCCGAATCCTCGGCCAGTCCGCCGCCCAACGATGGGGCCGTACCGGCCGAGACTTGCTCACCCTGAGTTGGACCCTCAACCCCCGCTCGCTGGACGAAGTCCCCGGCCTCGTCGCCCAAGGGCAAGCCCGCGGTTACGCCCACTTCAACGTCAAAGTCGCGCCCGACCTCGCGTTTGACCTCGAACTGTGCCGACTCGTCAAACAACTGGTGCCCGACGGGTTCCTCTGGGCCGACGCTAACGGCGGCTACGACGAAGCCACCGCCCTGGCCGCGGCGCCCAAACTCGCTGAGGCGGGCGTGGCCGTGCTCGAACAACCCCTGCCCCCAAACCGCCTCCGCGGTTACCGCCGCCTCAAACAACAAGGCGCACTCCCCATCCTCATGGACGAAGGCATCGTCTCCTGCGTCGAACTCGAAGAATTCATCCAACTCGGCTTGCTCGATGGCGTAGCCATGAAACCCGCTCGGTGCGGCGGCCTCACAGAGGCGCGCCGTCAAATCGAACTCGTGCACAACGCCGGTCTCCTGTTCCTCGGCAGCGGCCTCAGCGACCCCGACCTGGCCCTCGCCGCCTCGCTCGTCCTCTACGGCGCCTACGACCTCGCTTATCCCGCAGCCCTCAACGGTCCCCAGTTTCTCCGCGGCTCCATCCTCGAATCCCCGTTCGAGGTCCAAGCCGGCCAAATCGCCGTTCCCCAAGGCCCCGGCCTCGGTGTGCTTGTCCAGGCCGACCGCCTCGAGGCCCTTCGCGTGCGCGACCTCTAACCCCCAACTACGCGCTCGAGCCCGCAGCCCCACTCGACTGGGGCAGGCCCGGTGTTGCCTCGGCCTTCGCTTGCCGACCGAACACCAAAAACCGTCCACGCTCACTGACGCCACCTCGCGTTCGCCGCCTGATCACGACAGGGATTTCCTCGCTCGACCAGGGTGTGCTCAGCGAGCCTCGCAAAAAATGACAAGAAAATGACAAAATTGGATATACAAATACTGTGGACACTGTAGCCGCCAAGGAAACTAATGAGGCCGTGATAAGCGCTAACTCGCAACCAGTCCGTTGCCACGCCGGTGATGCCGACCGGTGCGGTGCGCTTGCCGCTCGCAGTGTAGCTCCCAATAAACCAACAACCGACACTACCATGAACTGTCTCAGGTTCCATTCTCCTCTGCGCCCCCGGCGAGCTTACGGCCTCGTCGGGCGGGTAATGGTGGTGGCCGCGGCCTTCGCCGCGACCGCGCAGGCCGGGCCGCCTGGCTATAAGGTGCTCCGACACGAGGCCGGCGGCGTGCTGCCTCACCCGACCATCACCTCCATCACCAAGGGCGACAACGTGACCATCAACTGGATCGGCATCGGCGGGCCGTTCCAAGTCGAGCAAGCCACCAGCCTCCCAGGCGAGTGGCAGCCCCTCGGCGACCCCGTCACCGGCAACTCCCTGACCGTCCCAGGAGCCGGAGCCACCGGGTTCCTGCGCGTGAAGGCCCCTACCCCGTTGTACGCCGGAGCCGTGCGCACCGAGACCCTCCAGACCCGCTGTGATCTCTGCCACGACGACGTGGCCCACACCTGGCTCGAAACCGCACATGCGCGCGCTCTCGAGACTCTCAAGCGCATTAACCAACACAACAACGCGCGCTGCCTCCAATGCCATACCGTTGGCTCGATGGTCGAGACCGGCTTCAAGAGCGAGGCGGCCACCCCGCACCTGGCGGGTGTCCAATGCGAAAACTGCCACGGCCCAGGCGGACCGCACGTCGCCCGAGTAACCCGTGTCGCCAATCAGCCGATCGTCTCCCTCTCCGCCAATGTCTGCGGCGGCTGCCATACCGACGCTCACCACCCCACCTTCGACGAGTGGGAAAGCTCCCTCCACGCCCACGTGACAGAGAGTGTCGCCAGCGGCCTCTTGAGCTCGAACCCGGCCACCAGCCTCGGCCGCATGAACTCCTGTGGCGCTTGCCACTCCGGCGCCGTCCGCAATGCCTTCCTCCAAGCAGTCGAGTATAACGAAGAAGTCAAATACCCCACCGGCGAAGAGGCTGCCGAGACCGGCATCACCTGCGCCGTCTGCCACGACCCGCACAAGGTGACAGGGCACCCCGCACAGCTCCGGTTCCCGGCCGCGTCGACCGAGGACTACAGCTACTCGACCTCGACCGCCTTTGCCCAGCAGTACAAGCCCAACGTCAGCATCTGCGGTCAATGCCATAACGCCCGCGGCGCCGTCTGGACCCAGACCAGCCGCTACCCCCACTACTCGCCGCAGTACAACATGCTCAACGGCATCATCGGCGTCACGGGTGACGTCGCCAAGCCGCCGCAATCCTTCCACATGGATCTCGAGAAGCAATGCGCCCAGTGCCATACCCACGGGCATGAGGCCGAGAACCTCAGCGAGGCGACGCCCAACTACACCGGCCACGAATTCAAGGCTCGCATGGACTCCTGCATGCCCTGCCACGATGATGTGGGCGCGTTTGTCATCACCGAGGCCGTCCAGGAAAACACCAAGAAGCAGATCAAGGAAGTGAAAGCCTTGCTCGACCAATGGGCCCTCACCAAATCTCACGAGACCCTCCGTAGGTACGGCGTGCTCGCCTGGGAATACACCACCCGCGGCCACGTCTCCGACGGTGCCCCCGAAGGCCTAACCCCTCCCACCACCGCCCACCAGGCGCTCATCCCGGATGAGATCAAACAGGCACGCTTCAACGTCTACATGGTCTACCAAGATGGCAGCTACGGCGTGCACAACGGCAACTACAGCCGCTTCCTCCTCAAGGTCGCGCGCGACAAGGTCAACGCCTTGCTCAAGTAACCCTTCGTCGTGGTCTCGGGCCGCCCGGTTGGCAAGTCTCCGGGCGGCCCTTTTCTTTCTAGCGCATGCGCTCGAGCAGGTTGGCCGTGATCCGCTGAACCCGCGCGTCCGGCCCCTGCGGTTCCGTGTACACTTTCGGGCGCACATACCCCGGGGGCGCTGCCAACCCGTCCGCCCACCAACAGGTCGAGGCGTTGAACACCAAGTTGCCCTTCGGCCCCGGGTAAACCGTGGCGGTGTAGAACCCACGGTCGCGCCCGTTAAAGGTCTCGCCGCAAGATACCACCTCGAGCCCAGGAATCGCCGCCGGATTCCCGTGCCATTCCCAACCCACCAAACCCGGAATCCCCTCCCCCGCCTGCATCCCCGTGCCTGCGAAGAGCCAATGCTCGGGCTGCGCACACACCCACGGGCCGCCCCCCGTGATCGGCGACACGTTCCCGGCGCCCACCAGGAGATTCGAGTTGGGACTGGCATGCGGTAACCTGGCCATCGAGGGAAACCGCCGCACCGTTTCCTCCTCCCGCGGCCCGTAGAAGTCCACCCGCGAGTAGATCCGGTGAGGGATGCCCCCTGAGCTGGGCCGCGGATCGATCCGCCCGCAGCACGTGTTCCCGGACAGGAAAGCCACATTCAGCCCCGCCGCGATCGCCGCCCGCAGATGCTCGAACATCTCGATCGAGTAGTACTCGTCGTGGCCCACCGACAGAAAACCCTTGGCCCGGAGGAGACCCGCCGCATCCGCATGCGTGTCCAGGTTCGACACATAAGTCACGTCGTACCCGCGCGACTCCAGCCAGTACGCCAACGGGTACTCCCAGAGAAACCACTCGCCCGAACCGGTCGAGAGCGGCGCATCCAAGATCTGACAATACTTGCCATACGGCCGGTCAAAGCTCACATCCACACCCGGCCCCCAATACCACTGCTCACGACCGTCATCGTAGAGCGAGAATTGGCTCGGCCAACGATTGTACGCCTGCCAAGTCGTGTCCGAGCACTGGAACATGAAGTCGGCCGCGCGATCGTCGCGCACGATGAAGATCACATAGCTCTGCCAACCCTCGCGCGCCGCGGTCAACTTTCCCACGTACACCCCGCTCAACCAGTCCGCCGCAATCCGCAGCGTCGCGCACGCCGGCCAGCGGCACTCGCGCACCCGGTTCGGCCCGATCGGCGGCTCCGGCTGGACCTGGCCCTGGAACGGCCCCAACCGCTTCAGCCAACGCCCGCCCATCCCCCCATAGTAACCGGTGCGAAACAGGTCCAGCGTGAACGGCGAGGCCGGGTTCGTGCTCACGTGGAAGCTGATGGTCTCACCCGGCCGGACACTCGTCCGCGAGCAGTACCCCTCGATCCACGGACAGCGGAACTTGCTCGCCGGGTCCACCCCCGTCTTCTCGAGCAGCCAATCCCGTGTGCCCAGCCGATCGTTCTCGCGCCGCACCGCCTCGGGGCGCCGCCGCCAGCCAAGCCCCGCGCGGCCACTCCTTGGCGCCAACCTAGTCGCACAGCCCATGAGCCCAGCCGTCACCGCCGTGCCCCCGAAGCGCACCAACCATTGACGTCGGTTCGTATGCATCATCCCGCCTCTCCCTAATGTCGCCGCAGATTCAACCGATGCTCCAGGCGCCGCGTCTGGTGATACTCCAGCGGCGGCAACTCCGTGAGCGTCGGCGACTCGGTCTCATCCAACAACTCGCGCGCGTGCCGGCGCAGCGCCTCCCAGCGGGGCCACTCGAGTTCGGGCGCATGCGCCACCTGCCGCAGCAGACTGCGCCACTCGATGATCATCCGGTCAATGTCGCCCGTTCCCAGCCACGGACTCGCCCACGTGTGCCTCGACTGCGGATCTCGATGCACGCTCGCTACCACTTGTTCCGCGCCGGCACCGTACTTGGGCGGCACCCCATTCTCGAGGTAGCCGGGAATGGACTGCAGCCCATAAGCCTGATGACACGCCAGCGCCAATCGCCCTGCCCAACGGTTCTCCTCCCCGCAAAACCGAAAGCCCGCATCCAAGTCCGCCAAATCGTACGCCAGTTCCTCGAGCGGATAACTCTCGTCCTCGAGCGCGGCGGCAATCGCCAAACCGTCCCCTTGCGAGAAGCAACTCACCACCTGCCCCCGGAGCGTCGGTGCCCCCGCCCCGTCCACCAACCGCAGTCGCCGCCACAACATCGCCGTGCCGGTCGCCGTCGGGAGTTGCCGGCAGAGGCTCACCAGGTCGCAGCGCGCGCAATCCGCCGCCAACACCTCGCGCTCGCCCGGCCGCCACAGCGCCACCCCGTGAGCGTCCACCGGCACCCGCAGCCGCCAGTCCGCCAAGCTCACCAACGCCGTGATCTTCTCCGCGCTCGACTCGAAGCGAACGACCGGCGTGCGTTGCTCCGCTAGCCGGCGCTCGACTCGCGGAGCCAGTTCCCGCTCCCACACCGTCTGCGGCACTTGGCGGCCGTTCCATTGCGTCAGCCGGCGAACCCACTTGGCCAACAGCACCCGTTCCCCCGTCAAACGCTCCGCGACCGTCACCGCCCGGCCGTAATACCGGAGGCCCTCTTCCTCGCACAACACCACCAAGGCGCCCGTCCCCGCCCGCTCAAGCGCGGCCGGCTCCGTCAGCGCCGCTCGCAACTCGCCGTCCCCATCCTTCGAGCATACCACCGCATCCGCGCCTTCGGCCGACAGCGTCGCGGTAGGCGCCTCGACCTGGCCAGCCGGCCCCGGCGCCCGGGGCGGCACCTCCGCCCCAGGAACTCGGCGCGGCACCCAAATGTGCCGCAACGCCACCTCCTGATGCGCCGGCCAAGGTTGCCATTCGCCCCGGCTGTTGCGCAGCTCCCGCAGCCGCTTGCGCACGTGCCGCGCGCGCTCGGCGTCGGTCTTCAAACCGCACGGTGTGTCAGGCCGCTCGAGCGAGTGCTCGACACCCAGGTGGATCGGCTTGACCGTAAACAGGCGTTCCTGCACGCGCACCGCCTCCGCGAACGGTTCGCGTCCCTGGCGCGCCGCCGCCCGCATCAGGCTCAACAAGGCGGCCCAGTCCACCATGCCGTTGCGGGCGAGGTGACACGCATGCGCCTCGCGCAGCCGGATCTCGTTCGCGCACACCAACACATACCCAACCTCATCGATGCCGCGCCGCCCCGCCCGACCGAACATCTGCAGGATCTCGTCCGGACGCAGCGGCTGCTCGACCAAGTCGCGCCGGTACGAATCCCCCGCCAGCGCCACGCTCCGCAACGAGAAGTTGATGCCGGCGGCCAAACCCATCGTCGCTACCACCGCCCGCAACTGCCCCGCCTTCGCCAAGGGCTCGATCACCCCGGCTCGCGCCGCATAGCTCAGCCCACTGTGATGATACGACACGCGGGCCTTCAGCATCCGCGCTAAATGCTCCCCCACCAGTTGTTTCTGAGCCGCGTTCAGCGCCAGCGGGTCCGGCGTGGGCAGTTGCCGAGCCAACTCGAGCGCCAGTGCCTCCGCTCCCTGCCGGCGCGGCGCAAAGATCAGCAGCGGCCCCAGATTCTCCGCCAGCGCCTTCGCCACCACCCGCGGCCAGTACCCGCGAATCTCGCTCGGGACATGGTAGTTGAGCGTGTTCGCGTACACCTCCTCGAGAGGCACCGGCCGCTCCGTGTGCCGCACCAACGTCGCCTCGCGCCCGAGTCGCCGCAGCCACTTCACCACATCCTGCGGGTTGTCCACGCTCCCGCTGAGCAACAGCAACTGCGTGTGCTCAGGCGCCAGCGCAATCGCCAACTCGTAGTTCAAACCCCGGTCCGGGTCGGCGATCATCTGGTACTCGTCCACCACCAGCAGCGCCGGCCCGTCGCCCTGAATCAACCGGTGCTTCTGAGTCTCGAGGGTCGCCACCAACACCGGCGCCCGCAGGTTCTCCGCCACGTCCCCCGTCGCAATCCCCACATCCCACCCGCGTGCGCGCCACTCGGCCAACTTGTCGTTCGCCAACGCCCGCGTCGGCACCGTGTAGATGGCCTGGCCCCGATTCCGGCCCTGGTTCGACCACAGCTCGAACACCAACGTCTTACCCGCACCGGTCGGAGCCTGCACCACAACGTCCCGACCCCCACGCAGCGCGCTCACGGCCTGCTGCTGCCAGAGGTCCGGCACGACCACCTGGTTGAGCCCCGCCAAACTCTCGAGCTGCTCGCCGAACGTTTGCACACCGCGAACATACTCCAAAGCCCCACCGGCGAAACGGAGAAAATGTCCGCCGCCGCGGCCCTGCCGTTTGCAGCCGAGCTAGCCGCCGCAGGCGCACGGGACCGGCCGCGCCGCACCCGCCGGCCCCACGGCCCCGCGCAGAAACTCGATGCGCCAGGTCCCGTCCGGGAGTCGCTCCGACCGATGGCTGAATCCTTGCTGGTCAAACTTGGCGTACAGGGGCATCGGCTCGAAGGGCACCAAGAGGATCAACGCCTGACCGGGAACCACCGCCGCCGCCGCCTCGTCGATCGCCGCACAGGGAGTGTCGCCGCGCGCAAAATAGGGACGCACGTCCAAAGTCACCGGCGGTACCGACGCCCGCGCAGCCTCCCGCGGCGCCACCCTCGCCTGCGACGGCACAAAGCCGGGATCGGGAAAGTCGCCCTTCGCGATCCGCACCCGCCAGACCTCCGGGCCTTGTTCGAGGTACTCCCAGTGAAACCGACCCGCGTGTTCGCACACGAACTGGTAGTACAGCGGAACCGGATCGTGGTCGTTCACCAGGAGCATCGCACCCCCCGCGGGTAACCCTCCCCATGTCCCAAAAACCGTCGGATGCCGTTCCCGTGCGGGTAAGGAGCGGACATCGATCAGTTGCTCAGTCACCGTTCCAGTCTCGTTCGCGTTCATGAGACAGGAGCGTAGTGGCGGGCCAGGTTGGCCGCCTTGATGCGGGTCAACACCTCCAGCGGCCGCGCGCTCGCAAACCGCTTCCCTGGTCCCGACGTGAAGTCCGTCGTTAGCGGGGCACAGCGGTCGGTTGGCCGAAACCCTCGATGAACTTCACCAACGCGCGTACGTCGTGGTAATTCGCCTTCCAATTGTGCGCCTTGGCCGTGCTCTTCGGCTGGCCTGCCGCCGTCACGCTCTCCCGCCAAATCCCGTCCTGGGGATCGATTTGGTGCCCGTCGAGAAAACGCAGCAGTGCCAGCAACGCCCGCTCGTAGTCCGCCCGGGGGCCGCGCCCCAACCCGTCCGTGAGGGCCGCCAGCAACTCCGATTGCACCCACCAGATCTTGTCCGTGTCCGTAGCGGGCTCATTGCCGAAACCGCGGTTGTACAACCCCCCACGCTCGTGGTCGTACCCGCACTCGAGCGCATGGGCCAGTAGCGAGTCAAAATGGTCCCAGGAAGGGCGCCGCCCCAGCACCTTCTCGGCACGGATCATCAGCCAGGCGAACTCGACATTGTGGCCGTAAGACAACCCATCGCTCCGCGGGCCTGTCGCCCGCCGCCAATCCGGATGCCGATGAAAAGCGGCTTGACCTCCCGCGCGCGGATAGAAGTAAACCGCGTTGAGCCGCAAGGCCTCCTCCAGGGCATCCTTGACCCGCCGATCGCCCGTCGCCTCGTACAACTCCGCCAGCGCCTCCATCCAGTGGAGATGCGCGTTGGCGCTCTTCATCCCCGCCAACTCGACCTCGATCCGGTCGTCTTGATCCGTCAGCAGGCGCCAATCCCGCGTGTAATGCTCTCCCCAACCGCCCTGCGCTCCATCATGGCACCGCGCCTGAATCGTCTCGAACAGCCCCAGCGCCTGCCGCAACGCCTCCGCGTCGCGGCTGGCCCGATGGTATTCGACTGCCGCGTAGATCACGAACGCTTCACCGTAGAGGTACTTCCGGTCGTTGACCGGCTGCCCCGTCAAGTCCGTCTTCCAGTAGTACCCGCCGTGCTCCGGGTCCAGGAACTTATCCTGGAGGAACCGATAGCCGTGCGCGGCAGCCTTGAGGTAATCTCTGCGACCGTCTCGGTACCCCTTTAGGTGGGCGTGTGCGAAGCCCCAGACCATCCGCGCCTGTGTGACGATCTGCTTCTCCGTCGCCGGTCGTCCTGGCCGCCCACCTGCATCCGCAAGCACATAACCGCCTCGCTCCCAGTCGATGGCGGTGTCGTACCAGTACGGCAAGACCTTCTCCGCCAACTGAACCCTGAACGCCTCGGCTTGCCTCCTGAGATCCGTCCGGGCGGCTGATGCAGGGGCGGTTGACGCAGCAGGTTCGAGCGCGACCGAGGCCAAGGCCGAGGCTACGGCTAACAAGACAACCGGGACCGTCCCTGGCACTGCAACAGCGGGGATTGCAGCGGCGCCTCGCAGACACAAGCGGGTCTTCACGCGCCCGAGGCTTCCATACCCCCTCCAACCGTTCAAGTCACAAGCTGCGCCACAAGTTGCGCGCAAGCTGTGAAGGCCGGACTGGACGCCTCCTCCCCTTCCCTGGTCCACACGCCCCATCAAGACCATCCCCCTCCCGCCCTCCCGCCTCCCCGGTCCCCCCGCCCTGCTAACCCACCCTGCTCCACTGACTTCCAACCGCCTGAAACGAGCTCAGCGCTTAGGGTCTAACCTTTTGACTATTTGGCATTTATCCTTCAGTCGAACCCTCGGGCTGGACGAGACTGCTGCGCGGCCGTGTCAAGTTCTATCAACCCGATCAATTAAACCTGTCCAAGCCTCACCCCAGGACCTGGGATCGCCGGCGTGTCAACTTCTATTCACCCGTCCAAATACGCTTACTGGTCTTGGTAGCACATCTGTCGACTATTCCAGGACCTCCCCGCCTCAGTGCCTGCGATCGCGTCAACTTCTATAAACCGGCTTCAATACACGTACCGGTTCCCGACGACTGCCTGTCTGACGGTCCAGGGCAAGTCTCCCCCATCCCCATCCCCATCCCCATCCCCACCCCCAGGAGCCCAGATCGGGGTGAGATGGGCCAGATCGGTTTACCTCGTGGGCGCCCAGGGGGCGGGGTAAGCTGCCCGCCACCATGAAACCGACTCACTTGCGCGTCGCAGCGGTCCAGATGAACTCGCGGGCCACCGTAGCCGAGAACACGGAACGTATCTGCCGCTTGATCCAGTCGACCGCACGCAGGGGCGCCGAGGCGATCCTCTTTCCCGAGTGCGCCATCACCGGGTATTGGCGGCGGTTCACGGGCCTGCGCCCCGACGCTGTCGCCGCGGCATGCACGGCAGTAGCCGAGGCCGCCCGGCAGGCCAAGTGCCATGTCCTGGTGGGTTCGCCACGCTATCGGGAGGGTCACTGGTTCAATGAACTGCTCCTGTTCAATCGCCAAGGGCGTTTGGCGGCCGAGTACGCGAAGATTCACCTCACGGCCTGGGACACCCGTCGCTTTTCGTCGGGAAACGCGCTGGCCTACTTCCACGTGGCGGGGGTGCCGGCTACGGCGATCATCTGTCATGAGCGGCGGTATCCGGAGTTGGTGCGGCTGCCGGTCATGTTGGGGGCGCAAATCGTCTTCCACCCGAACGCCGGCCTGGACCCGATCGAGGTCTCGAGAACCAAGCGCGGCGGGCGCGACGGGATTGTCGCTCGCGCGTTCGAGAACCAAGTCTACTACGTGTTCGCCAATTCGGTCGGCCAACAGGAAGCTGGGCTCTGGTCAGCCGGCGACTCGAAGATCGTCGCCCCGGACCTGCGGGTGCTGGCGCTGGCCAACGATCGCGACGAGACGGTCCTCACTGCGGAGTTGGACCTAAGGCAAGCGGGACGGAAGTACGCGCGGGACGCGATGCGCCAGCCAGGGTTCTTGCGGCCGTTCTGGCAACAAGGGCTGGCGCTGTGCCGTCAGCAGCTCCGCGAACGGGGCTCGGGCCGTCCCGCCGGACGGGTTCGCGGTCAGGCTCGAGGGTGGGCTCGGTCGTAGGCGGCCTTGAGGCGTTCGGTGGTGAGATGCGTGTAAACCTGGGTCGTGGCCAAGTGGGCGTGCCCGAGCAGTTCCTGGACGCTGCGCAAGTCGGCCCCGGCATCGAGCAAGTGGGTGGCATAGCTGTGGCGCAGCTTGTGCGGGGTCAGCTTGGGGTCGAGGCCGGTGGCGATCAGATAGCGCTTGAGGCGCAGTTGGATTAACCGCGGGTACACGGGATCCGCGCGTTGTTCGTGGAGCAGGAAGACCGGCAGAGCTCCGGTGGGCGGGTGCGCCAACTTCGACCAGTAGGCGCGGATAGCCTCGAGCGCCGGCGTGCCAATGGGCACCAGGCGCTCCTTCCTGCCTTTGCCGCGGACACGCACCATTTGTTCGTTCCATTCAAGATCCTCGGCGCGCAAGCCGCAGAGCTCGCTCACCCGCAGCCCACACGAGTAGAGGGTCTCGAGCATGGCCGCGTCGCGATGGAATTGGCTCTCGACCGGCGGGGACTCGCTACGAATGCGACAGGCCTCGAGCTCTGCGAGCGGAGCGCGGAGGAGCGCCAGCATGTGCGGGGCGGTCAGGAACTTGGGTAGGCGTCGTTCGAGTTTGGGCAAGGCAAGCTGCCGCATGGGCGTAGCCGCCACCAGGCCACGCCGAACGAGGAACCGGTAGAAGGAGCGCAAGGCGCTGAACCGAAGGTGGACGGCCGCGCGGCCGGCGCGGCGTCGGCCCAGCGCCCGCAGGTACGCGCGGAAATCGTCGCGCTGGAGGCCGTCCCAGGCGGGTGGGGCTTGGCGTTCCGCAAGGTACCATTGGTGGAACTCGTGCAGGGCCTGACGGTAGTTGCGCTGCGTGTAGACCGAGGCGGCGCGATCGGTTGCCAGGTGATCGAGAAAGGCCCGGACCGCGGCGTCTTGGCTCGGGTCGGAGGGCGGTTGGGGCGGATGCTGGCTGGAGTCGACCACCGGCTGGAGGCCCGGAGACGCGCCCGAGGGTTCGGGATCTCACCGCGGCTCCCGGCGAGGTAAGGCTAGCCGTCGCGGGTGGGGAACTCGAATCCGACCTTGCCGTTTTCCTCGAGCACCAAGTAGGCGGCGAAGGGCCGGCCGGATTTGGCCGAGATGAACTTCTCGAGCAAGTCGGTCCGCTGCTCGCTGAGGAGCCGCGCGACCTCTGCGCGGGCGATGGGTCGCTGCAAAATGAGCTTGCCGGTCCTGAATTTGCACGGCTTGGCCTCCGCTTGGCCGCGCTCGCACACGTAGTGCGTCTCGGACTCGAAGACGCGGGCGCCACAGATGGGGCAGGCCCCTACCGGTTCTTGCCCCGTGAAATCGAGGGGAGCGACCGGTCCAGCGCCACCGCCGGCCTTGGGTCCGCCATTGCGCTTCGGTTTGGCCGGCCGGGGCGGGAACTCGAAGCCCACCTCCCCTTGCTTGAGGACGAGGAAGGCCTCGAACTTGCGGCCCGTCTTTTTCGAGACGAAACCTTTGAGCAAGTCGGTCTTGCCCTCGGCCAGCAACTTAGCGCATTGGGCGGGTTCGATGGGTTGTTGGAGGATCACGGCGCCGGTCCGGAAATGGCAGGTCTTCTTCGGGCCAGCCGCCTGTTCGCAGATGTAGTTCATGCCGTTCTCGAACACGCGACCGCCGCACTTCGGACAAGGCCCGAGGGGGGTCTTACCGCTGAAATCCACCGGGGCCGACGCGGCGCCGGTGGCGTCCTGTTTGTCGTCACCGAAATCGAATTCCATACGCCAATCCTGGTTGAGCCGGATGACCGCGGCGAAGGGCTTGCCTTGTTTACTGCGAAAGCCCTGCAACGGGCCGAGTTGCCGGCGGGTGATTAACTCCGCAATCTCGTCAGGCTCGAATGGGCGGCCGGAGAGGATCTTCCAGAGGTTAAACTCGCACCGCTGGCACTGGAACTTCTTGTAGTTCTCATGCACCTCACCGCCGCACTTCGGACAGGGGACCTTCAGGATGCCAAAATCGCCGGGAATCGTGTCGTGCTCGAAGGCCTTGGCCTTCGCCACCAGGTCCCGAGCCAGCTCGCGAATCTCCGCCATGAACGCCTCGCGCCGCAACTCGCCCCGCTCCATCTGCTTGAGCTTGAATTCCCAGTCCCCGGTCAGCTCGGGCTTGGTCATCGTCTCGACCCCCAACCCGTTGAGCAAGACCATGAGCGAAAACGCCTTGGCCGTTGGCTGCAATTCCCGGCCGTGCCGCACCAGGTAATGCTCGTCAATCAAGCCCTCGATGATCTGGGCGCGGGTGGCGGCCGTGCCCAGCCCCTTTTGCGCCATCGCCTCGCGTAACTCGTCGTCTTCCACCAGTTTGCCTGCCCCTTCCATTGCGCTCAGGAGCGTCGCCTCGGTGTAGCGCGGTGGGGGCTTGGTCTGGTTGGGCTTCACCTCGACGAGGACCGTCTGGACGCCCTCGCCCGGTTGCACTGGCACCAGACGAGGCGTGTCGTCGTCCTGGGCCTCGCGACCGTAGACCTCGAGCCAGCCGGGCTTCACGAGCACCTTGCCGACGCTCTTGAAAGGCTCAGTCGTCACGCGCGTGATGCGGTTGGTCTCGAGGAACTCGGCTGCCGGGTAGAAGACTGCCAAGAAGCGGCGCGCCACCATGTCGTATAGTTTTTGCTCCGCCTCGCTGAGGTGGCGGGGCGGTTGCGGGGTGGGGATGATGGCGAAGTGGTCGCTGACCTTGGCGTTGTTGAAGAGGCGCTTGTTCGGTCTGACCCAGTCGGCGGTCAGAATCTTGGCGGCGAACGGACCATAGGGCGTGCCTTGCAGCGACGCCAGAGTCTGGCGCGCAGTCTCGAGGTAATCCTCCGGCAGATGCCGCGAATCGGTGCGGGGGTAAGTGATGACCTTGTGCCGTTCGTACAGGGCCTGGGCAATCGATAAGGTCGCCTTGGCGCTCAAGCTGAACCGTGAGTTCGCCTCGCGCTGGAGCGTGGTCAGATCGTAGAGGAGCGGCGAGAGTTGGGTCGTGGGTTTGCTCTCCTCGGTGACCGTGCCAGGTTGGCCGAGGCACTGGGCGCGAATCGCCTCCGCCCGCTGCGCGTCCCAAACCCGCTCCGCCCTCAGTTCCGCGTCGCCATCCTTGCCGTTTTTGTCCCGCGTGAACTTCTCATCGAACCATCGGCCGGTATAGGTGCCCGCCGCCGCCTGGAAGGTGGCGATGACTTCCCAGTAATCCCGCGGCACAAAGGCCCGGATCTTCTGCTCCCGCTCGACCACGATGGCCAGTGTGGGGGTCTGAACGCGGCCCACCGTGGTTTTGTTGAACCCGCCGGTCTTGTTGTTGAAGGCGGTCATCGCCCGCGTCCCGTTAATGCCGATCAGCCAATCGGACTCCGCCCGGCACAGGGATGCGTCGGCCAAAGGCCGCAATTCGGCGTCGGACCGCAGGCGGGCGAAGCCCTCGCGGATGGCCGCTGGGGTCATGGATTGCAGCCAGAGCCGCTGGATGGGCTGCTTGGCCTTCGTGAAGGCCGCGATGTTGCGGAAGATGAGTTCCCCCTCGCGTCCGGCATCGCAGGCGTTGACGAGCGCATCCACATCTTTGCGCTTGATCAGTTTCTGCAACACCTTCAGCCGGTTCTCACTGCGGGCGATCGGCTCGAGGTCGAACCGCGGCGGCAGGTGCGGTAACTGCGCAAAGGTCCACTTCCCCCGACCCACCTCGTGTTCGGCCGGAACCGCCAACTCGAGCAAATGCCCCACCGCCGACGACAGCACGTAGCGCTCGCTTTCGTAATAGTCGTCGTGCTTCTTGAATCCGCCTAGCGCCCGCGCAATGTCGGCGGCGACCGACGGCTTTTCGGCGATGATCAGTGCTTTGCCCATGCTTGGCTCCCGGCGGCCAGGACCGCGCTGGCCACCCTTGGCGGCTCGACCACAGGCCACGAGCGCGGGAACTTGGCGAAAAAAGTGCTAGAAGTCAACTGCGCGGACTGCTCCCCGAGTCCTCGAATCCTCATCCACAGCGAGCACGGAGTGCGGACGGTCGCTTTCGCCCAGCGCCCCGCGCTCCCTATAACGCTCAGCCGGTCTCACCCAGGATCGCAGGCGGCATGCCCATCGCTAGGGACTCGGGACCGGTCGGATCCGCGCGGGCCGAGTGGGCTCCAGGGGGGTGAGGGTGACGGGGCCCAGGAGGCCGGAGTCATACAGCGGCCAGGAGGCGGCGTCGAACGGCCGGTACTGCAGATTCACGAAATTAATGTCGTGGAAGTTCTTCCAGAGCACGCCGCGCCGGTCCAGATCGCGGATGCGGTTCGCTCCGAGGTTGGTCACCTCGATCTCGAGTCGGTTGGCCTGCGGCTGGAGGGCCCCCACTCGGAGGCGCGTCGGTGACAGGAAATGGATGCCGCAATCCCGACCGTTCAGCCGAACGCGCGCGCTATGACAGACGCGGCCCAAATCGAGCTGCCAGTCGCGCGTCTCGGCGGTGGGCGCGTCGAAGTCGAGCGTGTAGCGGGCGGTACCCGCAAACCGCTGAGCCTCGGGGTCTCTCTGCTCGGTCCAGGAGCGCAGCGCCCCGGTCTCGAACGGCCGCGGCAGCACCGGTCCACCGGCGATAAACTCGACTCGCCACGAGCCGGTCAGCGGCACACCTGGCCCCGACTCTCGTGCATAGGACCAGCCAGGGCCCTCTAGGTCTTCGTCTCTGAAGGTGCGCAGCAAGAGCGAGGCGCCCGGTTCGAGCTGGAGCCGGACTTGGGCATTGCCGTCGGCTGTGGGACGAGTGCTGCCGAGGCCGGCTTGGCCCGTCATGGGGTCCAGGAGTACGACCGCGGTGGCGGGTGTGGCCAGCGTCATCCAATCGTCCAACCGCTGCTCGCTGGCGTTGACGACGAAGTAGATGCGACCTCGCCCGAGGGCGCGGCGGATGAACCGGATTCCGTCCCGATCCACCAGCGATTCGCGCGCCACGCCCGACTCGGCAAGAACTTCGGGAAGTGCGCCCACCAGAATTCGGCCTTGGCCGATGCGCCCCTGGGCGGGCCGGCCGGGAGTGTCGCCGGCGGCGCTCAACCGCACGCGCTCCAGGAGTCGCCGGTACTGGGCACGCCGGGTTTCGAGGTCGCCCAGGCCCGGGACATCGGGCGGCAGATGCTCGACGAAGGCGACCGTGGCGCCCTCCTCGGCCAGGCGCACCAAGCAGGCGAGGGTGTCCACGGGCAGGTGGGTGGCAGGCGGCACCAACACCAGCCGATACAACCCACCCGCGGTTTGAATGCCCGTCGGGCCGGCGTGTGCCTGGGCGAGTTGACGGTCCGAGACGTAATCGAAGCAATAACCGCGCCGCCACAGCTCGCGCGCGACGGCGCCCAGGGGTTGCTCGTGGAGCCAGGCCGTGTTGTGGACCGTCAGTTTCTGAACTCGACCGTCGGCTTGATGCCAGAGGTCGTGAATGGGCCAGTACACGAGGACGTCGTGGTCGGGTTGGCCGGCTTGGAGGAAGGACTGGCAGCGGGCGATGTAGGCGTTGAGGGCCGGAACGTCGCGCCAGAGTGGATTGCGCGGGTTCATCTGGGTCGAGGCATAGAACAGCCAGCCGGGCCACGGGGCATCGTCGGGCGAGTAACACGTGCCGTGGTAGAAGACGTGGTTGACGCCGCTCACGAACAGCTCGTCCGCGAGCCGCTTGAGACCGTCCAGGGTCTCGGTGAAATGCTCGCTCAACCACGTGCCCGTCTCGGCGCTGACGCGCGGGCGGCCGGCGACGTGGGCGGCCGAGGAGGCGAACTTGGCCACCAACGGATCCCGGTCCCGGTTAAACATCTCGGTCTCTGGAATATCGGCGGCGGCGTACAAGTCGAGCAGGTTGCCTGGGGACCCGTGGGCCTGATTTCGCGTGACGCACCCCAAGCCCTGCGCCCAACGCGACCAGGGCTCGATGAACCCCTCGATCAACAACTCGGCCAGCGTCGCGCGGTAATCCCCCTTAAGCCGAGCCACCACGTCGTTGGTCTCCGCCCCAAAGAACTCCGCCAGGTGCGCCTGCAACCGGTAGCCACGCCGTCGCTCGAACTGCGCGAAGAAGTCCGGTGTCCACTCGCTCGAATACTCGAAGGAGTCGTGGTACATCGCTCGCGGCCGGGGTCCCTCGTAAGCGGCAAAGGCTGCCGTGAACCGCGCCAGGTAGCGTTCGAGACCGGCGCCGAAAAACGGGTTTAGCATGTGCCCTGCACCCCCGGGTGCGGCGCGCTTGACCCGTTGCCCGGACGGTTCTTGGGAGACGGCAAACACGCGCCACGTGCCGGCGGGCGCCTGCCAGTCGACCTGGCCCTCTCCCCCCATCCGGTCGGTTAAGTCGATCGGAGGCGCGGGCGAGTCGCCGAACGCGACCAGCGCTTGCGTGGCCGCGCGCTCGAAGGCGCCGGGGCACCGCTCGCCTGAGCTGACGGTGAAGGTCCGCAGCACGACTTTGGCGTTGGCCTCCTGAGTCGAGACGTCCGGGCCGCCAAAGCACCAGCCGGTCCCGGTGGTCATGTCCAGGCCGAGGTCGAGTCGGCGTCCCTCGCGGAGGGCGTGCTCGAGCATGGCGAACCAGCGCGGGCTCAAATACTCGAGGTACTGGGCTTCATAGCCTTTGGCGCCGTAAATGGGAACCACGTGCACTCCGCCCAGGCCCGCGTCGCGATAACGTTCGAGTTCGCGGCTCAGGTCCGTCGGGTTCACCGCGCTCCCCATCCACCACCAGTAACTCCACGGACGCGCTTCCCGGTGGGCCGGTGGCCACTCGAACGGGCCCAACTCAGCCCCGCGCACCAAGCCCAAGGCGCCCACATGACCCGTCAGCAGCGCCACCAGCCCGGCCCAGGCCAAGCGGGCTAAACCGGTTCGTGCCCCAGCGCGGCGGATGGCTTTCACGGGTGGTCGATGACGAGGTCGGAAAGCTGGCGGCGCGTCGTTCGCGGCGGGGTCTCCGCCGCATACCCAACGGGCAACAAGCCCACCGGCCGTTGGCCGGCCGGCAAGTCTAACGCCCGGCTGACTGCGTCCTCGTCAAACGCGCCGATCCAACACGTCGCCAGGCCCAGGGCGGTCGCCGCCAGTTGGGCATAGGCTACTGCGATGGTGGCGTCTTGCACGCAATAAAGTTGCTCGCCGCGCTGGCCATACTTGGCGGCGCGCGCCGGACAAGCGCAAAAGACCAAGACCACCGGGGCTTGGGCGAGGAACTCTTGTCGCAGCGCCGCGCGGGCCAGGGCCTGGCGGATCTTAACCTCGCGGAAGACGTGCACCTGATAGGCCTGCAGATTGCCCGCCGACGGCGCTTGATTGACCGTGGCGAGGATGGTCTCGAGTTGGTCGGTCTCGACGGCCTTGGGTTGAAACGCGCGGATGGACTGACGGGCTTGGATGACGTCGAACAGTTTCATTGGTTCACGTTGCGTTCGCGCAGCGGTTACCCGGCCGGAGAGCGCGACGCGGCTCGAATCGATCGGCTTCGCGCAGTGCGCCTGCCCGCGCCGGTCCAACCAGTAGATCAGCAGGGCCCCAGCCCGTCGAGCCTCGCGATGCCCCTTGCCCCGCCCCATCCCCGCGCACGCGCGCGGCCGCTGCCGAGACGCGGGCGGATTGGATTTTTGCTTCAGCTCCCGGCGGCGGGCGGTAAGATGCGGCTCATGCGGTCCACAGTCTTTAGCAGGGTGGTTCGGAGCACGTGGTGTCTGTACCTGATGGGATGCGTGGCTGCCCTGGATGGGGCTGGCGGCGAACCGGCAGCCCGTCTCGAGGCACAGGAACCGCCCGCCCGACCTTCAGCGGCCGAATCGGCGGCGGACTTCTTCAAGGCGCACTTCTTCCCTTACGAACCCTTTTACTTCCTGGCCGGTCCCGAGGCGCCGGTGGCGAAATTCCAGCTCAGTTTCAACTACCGCATCGTGGCGGCTGACCCGGAGTCGACCAGCGCCCTGCGCCGAGCGCTGAGCGGGGCCTACTTCGCGTACACGCAAACCTCGCTCTGGGACCTCGACAAGCCGTCGGCGCCCTTCTTCGACACCAGCTATCGGCCCGAACTGTTGTACGGTCGGGAACACCTGCTCCGCGCCAGCCTTCCGCGTTGGGCGCGGCTCGAGGCCCAGGCGGGCGTCAAACATGAGTCCAACGGTCGGGATGGAGTCCATTCGCGCAGTCTGAACATTGCCTACCTCAGCCCGTGTGTACAATTCGGCTCGCCGGACGGGTTCAACGTCAAACTCGCGCCTCGGGCCTGGGTCTACTTGCCGGACCTGGACGACAACCCCGACCTACCCGAATACCGCGGCCATGTCGACCTGCGGACGGTCGCGGGGTGGGAACGGGGCCCGCAACTCGCCGCCCTGGTGCGGATGGGGGACGGCGCCCAGCGCGGCAGCCTGCAACTGGATCTCACCCTGCCCTTTCCCCGGCGATTCAGTCGCAGCCTCTTCTTCCAGGCCCAGTACTTCACGGGCTATGGCGAGAGCCTGCTGCGCTATCGGGAACGCGAGTCGCACTACCGCATCGGTTTAGCCTTGTTCCGCTAGCGTCGGTGCGGGCGCCGAGTGGGTCGTGGGTCGCCACAGCCGCTGGTCGGACGGGACTGCCCGGGCTTCAACGGGCTGAGGATTCGGGTCGAGTAAGTGGCTTGCCTTAAATCCCTTTGACTCGAAACGGCGCTGGGCTATGCTTCGCGTTCAATTTTGAGTCTTGTGGTATGGCGAAGTTAACAATCAAAGACGTCAATCTCAGCGGCCAACGCGTGTTGGTGCGGGTGGATTACAACGTGCCGATGGAAGAGCGCGAGGGCCGGATGGTGGTCACCGACGCGACCCGCATCCAGGAGACCTTGCCTACGCTCAAGCACCTCCTCCAGCAAGGCGCGCGCCTCATCTTGACCGCGCACCTGGGCCGGCCGAAGGGCAAACGCGAACCCGCCATGTCGCTGGCGCCGGTGGCCGTCAAACTCCAGGAACTGCTCGGTCAACCGGTGCGGTTCGTCGACGACTGCATCGGGCCCAAGGTCGAGCAAGCCGCTCGCGACCTCAAAGACGGCGAGGCCCTGCTGCTCGAGAATGTGAGATACTATGCGCAGGAAGAGGCCAACGACGCGGCCTTTGCCGAGCAGTTGGCCGGCGCCGCCCAAGCCTATGTGAACGACGCCTTCGGCTCGGCTCACCGAGCCCACGCCTCGACCGAAGGGGTGGCCCGGATCATAGCGCGCCGCGGCGGCGTCTGCGTGGCGGGCCTGCTCATGGAGAAAGAACTCAGGTTCTTAGGGGAAGAACTCGAGCAACCGGCCCGGCCGTTCGTCGTCATTTTGGGCGGAGCCAAAGTCTCGGACAAGATCACCGTCATCGACCGGTTGATCGAGCAAGCCGACAGCATCCTCATCGGCGGCGCCATGGCCTACACTTTCCGCTTGGCTCAGGGCGCCCGCACCGGCCGCTCGCTGGTCGAGCCCGACAAGGCCGAAGTGGCGCGAGCGGCGCTGGCCAAGGCCAAGGCCCGCAACATGCAATTCCTCCTGCCCAGCGACGACATCGTGGCCGTTCCCGTCACGACCGATCGAGTGGACAAGAAGGGCAAGCCGGCGATCGATTATCAGAACGTGCGGACGAACACCCAGGTCCATTGCCCGGACGACGCCGCCGGGTTGGACATCGGGCCAGCCACGGTCCAGGCCTATGCGAACGTGGTGGCCGGGGCCAAGACGATTCTGTGGAACGGCCCGATGGGGCTCTTCGAAGACAAGCGCTTCGCCGAAGGCACCAACGCCATCGCCCGGGCCGTCGCCACCGCCACCCAGCGTGGCGCCAAGAGCATCATCGGTGGCGGTGACAGCGTCAAAGCCCTCAACAAGGCCAAGCTCGGCGACCAAGTCACCTTCATGAGCACCGGCGGCGGGGCCAGTCTCGAGTTCCTCGAGGGCCAGGTCTTGCCGGGCGTCGCCGCCCTCGCCGACGCGCCAGCCCCTGGCCGTCAGGCCCCATGAGCCCGCTCGACTTCTACCCTGACGCACACCACCCATGAACAAAGACCGCAAACTGATCATCGCCGGCAACTGGAAGATGCACAAGACGGCCGCCGAAGCGCTGGACCTGATCGTCGGGCTCAAGCGCGAGTTGGCTGCCATTAAGGAGGTGGACCTGGTGGTCTGCCCGCCTTTCACGGCCTTGGGGGCCGTCTCGGCGGAAGTGCTCGACTCGAATCTTCGCTTGGGCGCGCAGAACGTCAGCGAACACAACGGCGGGGCGTACACCGGCGAGATCTCCGCGTTAATGCTCAAGGAGTTCTCCGTTCGCTACGTGATTCTGGGGCACTCCGAACGCCGCCAATACCAGGGCGAATCCAACGAACTCGTCAGCCGCAAGGCCCTGGCCACCCACGCCGCCGCCCTCAAACCGATCGTCTGCATCGGCGAGACCCTCGACGAGCGCCAGGCCAACCGCACCGAGACCGTGCTCGAGACCCAGCTCAAAGGCTCCTTGGCTGGTTTAACCAAAGACCAGATGGAAGAGACCGTCCTCGCCTACGAACCGGTGTGGGCCATCGGCACCGGCCAGACCGCCACGGCCGAACAAGCCCAGTCCGCCCATGCCTTCATCCGGAAAGTGCTGGTGAGCCTGTTCGATGAGTCGATTGCCAAGCGCGTGCGCATCCAGTACGGCGGCAGCGTTAAACCGTCCAACGCGCGCGAGCTCATGAGTCAGTCGGACGTGGACGGAGCCCTGGTCGGCGGGGCGTCCTTGGAAGTGCGGAGTTTTACGGATATCGTGAAGCATTCGATCTGAGCAACGTAGCTCACCACCGTTTATGAGTCTCTTGATTGGCCTCTTAACCCTGATCCTGGTGCTGACCAGCCTCCTCTTGGTGCTGCTCATCCTGATCCAGTTGCCCAAAAAGGACGCCGGCGCCGGCCTCGCCTTCGGCGGCGCCGCCAGCGACGCCCTCTTCGGCGCCGGCTCAGGCAACGTCCTGACCCGCATCACCAAGTATGCCACGGTCGTCTTCCTCGGGCTCTCCCTCCTCTTGGCCGTCCTCCAAGGGCATCACTCGAAAGCCACCTCCCGCGGCGTCGTGAGCGAACTCGAGAAACGCGCCAGCACCCAACCCGTCTCCCCGCCGCCCTCCGCCTCCGCCACCACCCCGTCGATCCCCACGCTGCAATCGGCCGCCGCCAGCAACCTGATTGTCCTTCCCACCAACGCCACCGCCAGCCCAGCCCTGCCTGCGCCCGAAGCCACCGGCGCCCCGCCAGCCACCGTAACGCCTCCGACCGCACCCGAGCCCACTGCCCCACCCGCCGAGCCGCCCACCGCGCCGAACCCTAGCGCTCCGCCGGCTAACCCGCCCGCCTCACCGCCTGGGGAGTAAGGCAAGTGGCCCATGAGGCTCGGTGTGGGTGCCCCAGGATCCGTCCCCGGGGACCCGCATCCCTCGCGCATCGGGCCACATCGGCTCTTCACCCTGTTGCTCCTGGGCGCAGGCGCCCTGCTCCACAGTGGTTGTCGCCCTGCCGATCGGCCCGCCGACTTGGTCATCATCAACGGCGCCGAACCTGAGTCGCTGGATCCCCACCTGGTGACCGGCCAAGCCGACGGGCGGATTGCCTTGGCTTTGTTCGAGGGCCTCACCCGGTACGACCCGCGAACGGCAGAGGCGATCCCGGGCTTGGCGGAGCGTTGGGAGATCTCGACCGATGCGCGCGTCTACACCTTCTACCTGCGCACCAACGCCCTCTGGGCTCCCGGCGAACCCATCACCGCACACGACGTGGTCTGGTCCTGGCACCGCATTCTCGACCCGGCAACCGCCAGCGAGTACGCCGGGGTCTTGTTCTACCTCAAGAACGGCGAGGCCTACGCCACCAGCCGGCTCCGCGATTTCTCCCAGGTCGGCGTCGCCGCCCTCGGGCCGTACTCGCTGCGGGTTGAACTCGAGTCGCCGGCGGCCTTCTTCTTAGACTTACTGGCCTACCAACCCTACGCGGTGGTGCCCCGGCGCCAAATCCAGGCGCATGGCGATCGTTGGTTGCACGCCCGCCCCTTCCTCGCCAGCGGCGCCTACACCCTCGATTTCTGGCGCCTGAACGATCGCATCCGACTCCGCAAAAACCCGCACTACTGGGACGCAGCCCGCACCCGCAGCGACATCATCGACCTGCTCCCGTGCGTCTCGCCCGCCACCGCCTTGAACCTCTTTCTGTCCGGCGCGGCCGACATCGTGTGGGATAAAGAGCTGGTCCCGGCCGATCTAGTCGCGGACTTGGTCCCGCGCCCGGATTTCCACACCTTCGACACGCTGGGCGTTTACTTCTACCGCTACAACGTGACGCGCCGGCCCTGGGACGATGTCCGCGTGCGCCGCGCCCTGGCGTTGGCCATCGATAAACGCCGCATCGTCGAACGCATCACCCGCGGAGGAGAGAAGGTGGCGGACTGCCTGTCGCCGCCGGGCATCGCCAATGGCGCCTTGGTCTACCAACCGCCGGCGGGCCTGCGCCCCGACGCAGCCGAGGCCCGGCGGCTCCTCGCCGCGGCGGGATTTCCCAACGGGCAAGGCTTCCCCACCGTGGTCTACACCTACAACACGCAAGAAAGCCACCGGAAGATCGCCGTGGAACTCCGCGAGATGTGGCGGCGCGAGTTGGGGGTGCAGGTCGAACTGCGCCAACTCGAATGGAAGGCCTATTTCCGGGCGCAGTCGATGCTCGATTACGACCTGGTCCGCAGCAGTTGGGTGGGCGATTACAACGACCCGAACACGTTCCTGGACCTCTTCCTGAGCGAAAACCCGAACAACCGCACCGGCTGGCGCAGCGCCTGGTACGACCGCACTCTGCGTCAGGCCAACGCCGAGCCCGACCCCCACCGGCGCCAGGGCCTGCTGCAGACTGTCGAGCGGTTCCTGGTCGAGGACCAGTTGCCCGTGGTCCCCATCTTCTTCTATGTCGGCATGGAGTCCTACGACACGAACCGAATCGCCGGTGTCTACCCAAATCTCCGCGCCGAACATCCCCTGCGCGCGATCGCCCGCGTCCCGCCCCAGCCCAGCGCACCCCGATGAACCCGGTCCACGCCCTCACCTGCACCGATCCCCACTACCCAGACCGCCTCCGGCGTTGGCTGGGCGAGGCGGCTCCGGAAACCCTCAGCGCCCTGGGCCATTTGGACCTGCTGGAACACCGCCTGCTCGCCCTCCTGAGTTCGGTCCATTGCCCCGGTCGGGTCGTCCAGGCTGCCTATGCCTTCGCCCAACGCCTCCGGTACGAGGGCCAGACCGTCATCGGCGGATTCCATTCCCCGATGGAACAGGAGTGCTTGCGCATCTTGCTCTCGAGCCCGCACGGAGTGGTCCTCTGTCCCGCGCGCGGGCTAGAGGACCTGCGCCTGCGACCCGAATGGCGGCGGGCGCTGAGCGAGCAGCGCCTGTTGTTGCTCTCGCCCTTCGCCCCGCTGTGCTCGAGGGCAACCGCACAGCTTGCCTCCGAGCGCAACCGCTTCGTCGCCGCGTTGGCGGATGAGGTGGTCATCGCGCACGTCACGCCCGGCGGCCAGATGGAACGGCTGCTGCGCGAAGTGTCGGCCTGGGGCAAGCCCTGCCGCCGGTTGGACCTAGAAAGCTGACTCGGCTCGATGCACCTCCTTCGCCGCTTGGCCTTGCTCGTGCCGTTGTTGCTGGTGATCAGCTTGCTGGCCTTTGTCCTGGTGCGCTTGGCGCCGGGCGGGCCCTTCGACCGCGAGCGCAAGCCGGCCTCGCCGGAAATCGAACGCGCGTTGCTGGCGCGTTACCACCTCGATGAACCGGTCTGGCAACAGTACCTTAGGTTCCTGAGCGGCTTGGCGTGCGGCGACTTCGGCGCCTCGCTCAAGTATCGCAATCACACCGTCACTGACGTCATCGCCCAAGGGTTGCCGGTCTCGCTGACCCTGGGCGCCCTGGCGTTCTCGTTCGCCCTCGGCGTGGGCGTGCCGGCGGGTGTCTTCGCCGCCGTGCGCCGCGGCCAACGAAGCGAGTACGCCGTCAGTTTCCTCACGCTCCTGGCGGTCTGCGTGCCGGCGTTCGTCGTGGGTCCCATCCTGGTGATGACCTTCGCCGTCCAGGGACGGCTGTTCCCCGTCGCGCTCTGGCAAGGGCCGCTTCACGCGGTGTTGCCCACCGTCAGTCTGGGGCTCTATTTCGCCGGCAAGATCGCCCGGTTGATGCGCGAGGGCATGATCCAGACCCTCGCCTTGCCCTTCATCCAAACGGCGCGGGCCAAAGGCGTGTCGGAGACCGCCCTCCTGTTTCGGCATGCGTTCCGGCTGGCTGTCCTGCCGGTCGTGTCCTACTCGGGGCCGCTGCTGGCCGATCTGTTGACCGGCTCGTTCGTGGTCGAGAACCTGTTCCAGATCCCAGGCCTCGGCGTGTTCATGGTCAACAGCGCCTTGAGCCGCGACTACCCCATGGTCGTGGGGTTGGTCCTCCTCTATGCCGTGATCCTGCTCGTCCTCAACCTGCTCGTGGATCTCTCCTACAGGAAACTCGATCCGCGCGTGACGGCATGGAAACCGTAAGCCCCAACCGTCTCGCCTGGCAGCGCTTCTGCCAGAACCGCGCCGCGCTCGGCAGCGGAATCTACCTCTCGACGCTCGTCCTGGTGCTGCTCGTGTGGCCCCTCCTCACCGCTCAGGCGCCCGACGCCACCAGCGACACCCAATTCGCAGCCCCCAACGGCCTGCATTGGTTCGGCACCGACGTACACGGCCGCGATCTCCTGACGCGCGTCGTCTATGGTGCGCGCATTTCCCTGCTCGTGGGCGCTGTGGGCGCGGGCGTCAGTCTGGTCATCGGCGTGCTCTGGGGTGCCTTCGCCGGCTACATCGGCGGCCGCTGCGACAGTGTCCTTATGCGGATCGTGGACGTTCTCTACGCGTTGCCCTCGATCATCTTCGTCATTGTGCTCATGACCACACTCCAGGGTGTCTTCGATCGACTTAAGGCTGCTGGCTGGTCCGGCCAGGGAACCGCCACGCTGCAGCTCCTGGCGCTCTTCGCTGGACTGGGTGCGGTGTCGTGGCTGACGATGGCACGGATCGTCCGTGGCCAGGTCTTGTCCTTGCGCACCCGCCCCTTCATCGAGGCGAGCCGGGCGCTGGGGGCGAGTCATGTCCGTATCCTCAGCCGCCACATCCTGCCCAACGTGGCTGGCGTGGTCATCGTCTACCTCGCCCTGACGGTGCCGGCGGTGGTCCTGTACGAGTCCTTCTTGAGCTACTTGGGCCTGGGCATTCAGCCTCCGCAAGCCAGTCTGGGCTCGTTGATCGCTGAAGGCGCCACGCAGATCAACCCAATCCGCGTCTATTGGTGGATGATCCTCTGCCCGGCAGGTGCCCTGGCAACCACCCTACTCGCCCTGAACTGTCTGGGCGACGGCCTCCGAGACGCGCTCGACCCTCAGGCAGGCCCGCGGAGGTCAGCGGACTAGCCCATGCCCTTCCCTTCCTCCTGGTCCTAGCGACCGCTCAACGCCGATACCATGGCGCACGGCACGGCGGAGGCGCCCGCCACGGTTCCCCAACCGATTGCGCTGCAGCCTCTTATAATAAGACAGGAAAATAGACATTGACACTGCTTCCGTGCCTCAGCCTCGGTCCCCGTGCCCCTTCGCCTTCATCCTCGCCTTCGCCTTCGCCCTGGCTCCCCCACCCCCACCCGCTCAGGGGCAGCGTCGGTTCCACCAACCACCAAGCTCACTCAACCACAACCAGACACCAATCAGGGCGCAGTCGTATTGGAAACGCCCGCCGTGGCGGTTCTCCCAGGCGATTGGCAGCACCTCCCTCGCCCCTATCTCCTACTTATGGTAAGACGCTTCATAAAAGTTGACACCTCCGACTTCACCCACCCCTCCCCGATCGCCGGTCGACTCCGGTCACGTGCCTTCACTCCCCTCCTCCTTCTCCTTCTCCTTCTCCTTCTCCGAGGTGAACGGCGGGACGAAGGGGGGCATTGGGCGTTCGGCACAGCCGCGTCTTAACGCGGGTCCTTGATCTTGTCTTCAGAAGCTGCTGCTATTGGCGGGGGCTGCGCCTGGCGGCTGATGTCGAGGCGCTGAACCCGCTGAGCTAGGATGCGCTGGCTCAGGCTCACGGTGCGGAGATCGGGATGGCCTGGCGAGATAGATGGCCTGGCCATGGGCGACGGCGCTCACGCAGTCCGATCGGTCACGCAGTCACGCAAGCCAGTCAAACAACGAATCGCAGAGTGCACATGAAAGGTCCCCACTATCCCCTCCTCACCGTCCTGGCGATCTTTGCCCTTGGCGTCGTCAGTGGCGTTCGATCAAGCGCGGCTGAGTTGGTCCATGCGCGAGACGGGTCCGGCGTCTACGGCTACAAAGACACCCCGAAGTTGCCCTGGTGCGACTACCTGGTGCACGACCCGGATCGGCCTAGTCCGAGGCGGGTCGACCCAGGCCCGGCGGGTCCGCCGGGAGCGGTTCCGGGAGACGCCCGGGTGCTCTTCGACGGCACCACGCTAGAGGCGTGGCAGCCCGGGGCGTGGCGTGCGGCGGACGGCCATTTGGTGGCTGGGGACGGGATGTTAACGACCAAGGCGAGCTTCGGCGATCTCCAACTTCACTTGGAGTGGCTGGCGCCTGCGGATTACCAGGGGCCGTGGTACAACCGAGGCAACAACGGCGTGCTGTTGATGGGAATGTATGAGATCCAGATCTTCGATTCCTACAACGAGAAGATCTACCCGGACGGGCAGGCGGCAGCGATCTACGGGCAGACCCCGCCGCGGGTGAATGTGACGCGTCCGCCTGGGCAGTGGCAGACGTTCGACATTCTGTTCACGGCCCCGAAGTTCGATGGGGACGAGTTGGTCGCGCCAGCGCGGGTCACGATGCTGCACAACGGGGTGCTGGTGCACTTGAATGAAGCGGTGCATGGCGAGACGGGCCACCGGATAGTGCCGCGGTACCAGCGGGGCCTGAGCCGGGGACCACTGGCGCTGGGCGGGCACGGGTGCGCGGTGCGCTTCCGGAACATCTGGGTACGCGAGCTTTGAGTGGGTCGCCATGAATCTGCCCTTTGTCCACCATCACCGGGTAACCTACGCTGAGTGCACGGTGGGAGACCACATCTACCACAGTCGTTACCTGGATTTGCTGGAGGCGGCGCGGGGCGAGTTTTTGCGGGCGGCGCAGGAACCGTTGCGGAAGTGGCAGGACCGGGGCTATGCCTTTCCGGTGATCGAGTGCCGGTTACGGTTCGAGCGGCCGGCACGCTACGACGATGTGTTAGCGCTCGAGGTGCGGTTATTTGGGCTCAAGGGGGTGCGGATGAACTTTGCCTACCGGATTCACAACCAACGCGCCGAGCGGATTCTCGAGGGGGAGACGTTTCATGTGTGTGCGGATCTGAGCGAGAAACCGAAGCGTTTGCCGGGGGAGCTGCTGAGCGCGCTCCAGGCTTGTGTTCAACCCGATTTCTGTCTAGGAGAGGCCCTATGAAGCCGCTGCACCCGATGAACCGCCGCACGTTCCTCCAGCTTTCAACGGCCGGCACCGCCTGGTCCGCTTTACAGTACCACCCGTTCACACTGGCCGCGGAAACGCCCCTGCGGGTCGGGCTGGTGGGGACCGGTTGGTACGGCAAGAGCAGTTTGTTTCGGCTGCTTCAGATCGAGCCGGTCGAGGTGATTTCGCTGTGCGACGTGGACCAGCGGATGCTGGCGGAGGCTGGGGAGATGGTGGCCGAGCGGCAGCGGTCGAAGCGGCGGCCGCGACTCTACGGCGATTTCCGGCGGATGTTGGCCGAGAAAGACCTGGACGTGGTGATGGTTTCCACGCCCGATCATTGGCACGCCTTGATCGCGCTGGCGGCGATGCAGGCCGGCGCGGATGTGTATCTCGAGAAGCCGACCGGGGTGGACGCGGTCGAGAGCCACGCCCTGCTGACGGCAGCGCGCAAGTATGGCCGGGTGGTGCAGGTGAACACGCAACGCCGGAGCACGCCGCATCTGTCTGAGGCCGTCGAGACGATCGTGCGCGCGGGCAAGCTCGGCAAGATCGGGTTGGTCGAGATGTGTTGTTACTGGCACATGCGCAACCGCGACACCCTCGCCACGGCGCCGGACACGGCACCGCCGGAACACCTGGACTACGAGATGTGGACGGGCCCGGCGCCGCTGCGGCCGTACTGCAAGATCGTGCATCCCCGGGGCTGGCGCGCCTTCATGGAGTACAGCAACGGGATCTTGGGGGACATGTGCGTGCACATGCTGGACATGGTGCGTTGGATGCTTGGGTTGGGCTGGCCGCAGCGGGTCGCATCGGCGGGGGGGATTCTCATGGACTCGTCCAGCCGGGCCAACATCACGGACACGCAGACGGCCACGTTCGATTTCGGCGATCTCCCGGTGCTCTGGCAACACCGGGCTTGGGGGGATATGCCCGACGCGAAGTATCCTTGGGCCGCGACGTTGTATGGGGACAAAGGCACGTTGAAGGCGAGTGTCTTCACGTACGATTTTGCGCCGCGGGGGTCGGGGGGCAAGGCGGCGCACGGCGAGGCGCTCCTGGAGTACGATCGGTACCCGGAAGACCGGACAGAGAAAGACCTCGAACGGCACTGCGCCGCGCCGATGCGGCGGCACTGGCGCAATTTTCTCGAGGCGCGTCGCACGCGCGGGCGGCCGGTGGCGGACATCGAGGAGGCCCACATTTCGAGTGTGTCGTGCATCTTAGCGAATCTCTCGCTCCAGCTCGGTCGGTCCCTGACCTGGGACCCGGCCACTCACACCTGCGTGGGCGATGCGGAGGCGAACCGGCTGCTGCGGCGCCCGTATCGCGCACCGTGGGTGCATCCGGAGCCGGGCACGGTATAAGTACAAGGGTTGGGTCAGGCGGTGGCGGTCACTGCCAACCCCAGCCGGCGAGTCGTTGGGCGTGGTCGAAGTTCAGGACGAGCTGGCCGTAGGGCCAGGCTTTGCGCGAGGCCCTGGAGGTATGGTTGATGTCGACGTACTGGGCGAAGGGCGTGTAGACCAGTGTGGCGTGTCCCGGTCCATAGAGCATCTGGTCGAACGTGGTGCGCACTTTGGTGTCGGGGGCCTCGGCTTGGGTCCCGCTGAGCAGGCAGGCGGAGGGGCTGCCGAGGAGGTTGGTGACCTCGAGGGGGGTCAGCCCGTGGCGGAGCGCCTGGCTGAGCGAGCGCAGTTTCTCCCACCGTTCACGGATGTCGTCGTTGATCCGGTTCTCGCGTTCGTAGGCGATGTCCTTCTGGCGCAGGGCTTCGGCGGCCTCAGGATCCAGCGAGAAGGCAGTCACCTCTGCGTTTGGATCATAGGTCTTGAGTTGGGCTGGCGCCGCGCTGGTGGCGGTCGTTGGGGGCGGTCGATTAGTCAAGGCCGCGGCGTGGTCTGGCAGACCGGGTTGCGGCGGCGCGGCCCCCGGGGTCGCGAGTGTCGGCTGGGTTGGTTGGGCCTCGGTGGGATTGGTCTCGCGCACGGGCCGAGGCCAGAGCCACCACAGCACCGCGGCGAGCGCCAGGGTGGCGAGTCCGGCGTAGATCTGGTTTGGTCTCATGATGGGCGCTTAAAAAAAAGTCCCTGCCCGGCCTTTCGGCTGGGCAGGGACGAAATGGGGGTGGGAGTTCGCCAGGCTCTCTTTCCCGGGCTGGCATTAGGCGCCGCAGTGGGCTGCCAGCTTCCCGACGCCATTCTCCAAGGCTGACGGAGTTATCGGCCTCATAGCAGGGCCGTCCGGAGCCTTGCGGCCGCCGGATTTCGAGTGAGGCCTCTAAGCTCGCTGCGGCTGATGGTTGCGCCACCGGCCCGCGAACCAAGTGGAGACATGTCTGTGATCGCTTACGCGTCTCCACGGCTTTGCGTCAGGTCGGCCACCGCGGTTAGCGGTGCGTTGGCCTGGCGCTACGGGTCTGACCTCTTACCTCTCAGGCTGCTTTGATTTCACAGGCCAGCGGTGCCGTTTGGAGCATCGCCGGCGGTTGGGAAGGTTTTCACGGGTGATGCCTTCGTCCCGTGTCCTTCGCGCAATAGGCCCTCTCGTTGTCTCGCCTTTCGGCGTCTTTAGTTCAGGCGGACCCCGCGTGTGGGTTACCGCCAGAGGTGTCTCTTGCGTGCTGGAACGCAGTAGCAGCCGTGTCCCCTCTGGGTCACTGCGATTCGCCCGGACCCGAAACCAGCCCGGGGTACTTGACTTGGCACGGAGGGGTTTCTCATCCCTCCTCGCCACACAGTCCCTAGCTCGCGTCGCTAGCGGTGCGCGAACACCGCCAGAGGAACTGGTGAATTTTGCCAGGCCCAAACGAACCGAGCGGTCCGCTGGCGCCAGGGGTCGAGCCTACCAGCCAGGTTCGACCTTTCCCCAGTCACCTGGGATTATCCTCGAGTCGACTGGCGACTAGCAGAATGGCGGTCGCCAGAAGCCTCTGTTCTTTCAAAGAACCGCGGTTAGGCTACGACACCGCCACGAAAAGTCAACAGTTTTTTTAGCCCAAATCCCTGTATACCAACATGATGTGAATACGGTGTGAATAACTCCACCGAGCAGGTCCCAGTCAAGGGTTTACGTCGTTGCCCGTAGGCCCTGCCCGCAGGGGCACGAGTCGGAGCGGGTCCGGCTAGGCCGCGGTTGGCTCGGGTGCAGGTGTGTTTTCTGCAACCACGGCCGCCGAAGCGGCGGCGGGCGTTTCCCGCACGGGATCGGCCGCCGGTGTTGGGGATGCGGCTGGGGGCGCCTCGGAGGCGGGCGTGGGTTTGGCTTTGGCTTTGGCGGTGGCTTTGCTCTGTTTGTTTTGGCGTCGGATGTAGGCGAGGCGGCGGCTCCGTTTTTGGGCTTTGTTGTACTGCTTGCTCATATGATTCTTTACAACCCGATAGCGATCCGTTTGTTTAGCGAAGTATGAAGTTGGGCATACGACGGTTCAACACCTATCTGGCGCTGGTGGGCGTGGCGTGTTTGGCGGTGGGCTGCGCTGGCTCGGGCAAGGGCAGTCGCCGGGCGGAGGCGAGCACGCTGCGGTTACACTTGGAGACCGACACGCCGCCGGGGGACAAGTCCGCCGTGGTGCCGGTCTACCGGGCGTCGCCGGTGCCGGTGCAGGTGACGAAGGCGCCGTTTCTGGACGAGGGCCATCTGATCGATGCGGCGGTGGTGGATGTGGTGGGGGGATTCGCTATTCAGGTGCGGTACGATTTCCATGGCACCTTGGCACTGCAAAACGCGACCACGGCCCACCGTGGTCGGCGGCTTGCGGTGCATACGATGTTTACGGAAGCGCGCTGGTTAGCCGCGCCGATCATGGCGACGCCGATCATGGACGGCGTTCTCACGTTCACGCCCGACGCCACGCGGGAGGAGGCCGAGCGCATCGTGCGCGGCCTCAACAACCTGGCCACCCGGTTGGGGAACCGGCCCAAGCCGGCGAAGACCAAAGCGGCCAAAGGCAAATCGTGAGGCGCATGGGGTGGGGTTGGATTGGGGCGCTAGCGCTTGCGGCGGGCGCGGTGGGGGAAGGGTTGGGCGAGACCTTCGTTTTGCCGACGGCGAATCGAGCCCTGTACGAGCCGGGGCAGGAAGACCGCTATTACGTGGGCACCGTGGGGCAGCCGTGGGTCACCGGGACCTTCGGTTGTGTGCGGACGCGTGGCCAGCAGTTCCACGAGGGTTTGGACATACGGTGTCTGGAGCGTGACGCGGCGGGTGAACCGGTGGATGCGGTGCGGGCGACGGCGGACGGGGAGGTGATGTACGCCAACCGGCGGGCGTCGCTTTCTAACTATGGCTGTTACGTGGTGGTGCGGCACCGGATCGAGGGCCTCGAGGTCTACTCGTTGTACGCGCATTTGCAGGACGTGCGCGACGGGCTAGCGGCGGGGTGGACGGTGCGGGCGGGGGAGGCGCTGGGGCGGTTGGGGCGGACGACCAACACGCGCGAGCCGATCTCGAAGGCGCGTGCGCATTTGCATTTCGAGTTGGGGCTACGAGCCAGCGATCGTTACGCGCAGTGGCACCAGCGGAACCGGCCCGACACTCGCAACGATCACGGCGAGTGGCACGGGCACAATTTGTTGGGGATGGACCCGGCGTGGATCCTCCTGGAGCAGGCGCGGCGGGGGAGCCATTTCAGCCTCTTGGAGTTTTTGCGGCGTCAGCCCGAGTTATGCCGGGTGCTGGTGCGGGGGGGCACCTTCGGCTGGGCGCAGCGGCACGCGGCCTTGGTGTTGCCGAACGCGCGCGCGGCGCGGGAGGGCACGGCGGGCTACGAGGTGGCGCTGGCCTTCAATGGCCTGCCGGTGCGAGTCACGCCCCGGGCGGCCTCCGAGGCGGACTTGAGCCGGCGGTTCCAGTTACTCGAGGTCAACGAGGGCGAGGCGCAGACGCGGCGGTGCCAGAGCCTGGTGGTCCGGCGCGACGGGCACTGGAGCTTGAGTGGCGCTGGGGAGAGGTTGCTGGACCTCCTGGCCTTCTGAGCGAGCGCGGGTTCGCAACTTCGCCCTGTCGCAACTTCGCCCTTGCGCCGGGGGCTCTCCCTTCTAAGCTGCCGGCCGACGTATGAACTATCGCATTTCGAAACAGGCCGCCTCACTCTCACCTTCTCTGACCTTGGCCATCGACGCCAAGGCCAAGCAGATGAAGGCCGACGGCCTTGACGTGGTCGGCTTTGGCGCTGGGGAGCCTGACTTCGACACGCCGCAGCACATCAAGGACGCAGCGGCCAAGGCGTTGGCCGAGGGCTTTACCAAGTACACTCCCTCGAGCGGCATTCCGGAGCTGCGGCAAGCGATTGCGGACAAGTTCAAGCGGGACAATGGTCTGAGCTACAAAGCTGCGCAGATCATCGTGTCCTGTGGCGGCAAGCATTCTTGCTACAACACGATCCTCGCCACGTGCCAGGCTGGCGACGAGGCGATCATCCCCGCTCCGTATTGGTTGAGCTATCCGGAGATGGTGAAGTTGGCGGGGGCGACGCCGGTGATTTTGCCGACGACCGACGCGACTGAGTTCAAAGTGACACCGGAGCAACTCCGCGCGGCGATCACCGAGCGCACGCGTTTGTTTGTGCTCAACTCGCCGAGCAACCCGACTGGCGGCCTGTACACGCCGTCGGAACTCAAGGCCCTGGGCGACGTGTGCGTCGAGAAGGGCGTGTTGGTGATGAGCGATGAGATCTACGAGAAGCTCGTCTACGACGGCGCGGAGCACGGCAGCGTGGCCCGTTTCTCGCCTGCCCATTATGAGCATACGATCGTGGTGCACGGTTTTGCGAAGGCCTACTCGATGACCGGTTGGCGCCTCGGCTATTTGGCGGCGCCGGAACCGATCGCCAAAGCGATCGACGCGATTCAGAGTCACAGCACCAGTAACCCGACCTCCTTTGCGCAAAAGGGGGCGGTGGCGGCGTTGACTGGGCCGCAGGACCATTTGGGCGTTTGGTTGGCGGAGTATTCCAAGCGACGCGCGTATGCGCATCAGCGGCTCAATGCGATGCCGGGCGTCTCCTGCGTGAATGCCAAGGGCGCCTTCTACCTCTTCCCCAACATCGGCCGGCTCGGGCTCAAGTCCACCGAGTTTTGCGCGCGCTTGCTCGATGAGGAGAAGGTGGCCGCGGTGCCCGGGGTGGCCTTTGGCGCGGACGACTACATCCGCATCAGCTACGCGACGAGCATGGCCAACATCCAAAAGGGGCTGGATCGCCTCGAGCAATTCGCGCGCCGGTTGGCCAAGTGACGGCGTCAGGCGCCTTGGGCCGCCGGCGATCTCGGCGGCGCCAGGGTCCAGGCCGGTTCGATGTCTGCGTCCCACGCGGTGCTAGGCGCTCCGGCTAGGAGTCGTTGTTCGGCGAGGATGCCGATCATCGCGGCGTTGTCGGTGCACAAGGAGGGCTGGGCGAGTTGGAGTCGGAGGCCGGCTTGGGCGCAGCCTTCGGCGAGGGCCTGACGCAGCGCGCGGTTGCAGGTGACGCCGCCGGCGGCGGTGACGCAAGGCAGGCCAAGGCGCAGGGCGGCGCGGAGGGACTTGGCGACCAGGACCTCGACGATCGCGGCTTGAATACTGGCGCAGAGATCGCGCCGCCCCGCGGGCTCGGCGACCGCCTGTGGCCGATCCCGCACGAGGTAGCGCACGGCGGTTTTCAGGCCGCTGAAGCTGAAGTCGTCGTTCGGCGCGTGGAGCAGCGGCCGGGGCAGCGCAAAGGCGGCGGGGTCGCCCCCCACGGCAAGGCGGTCGATTTCCGGCCCACCCGGATAGGGCAGACCGAGGAGTTTGGCGGTCTTGTCGAAACATTCGCCGGCGGCATCGTCGATCGTTGCGCCCAAGACCTGGTGTTGGGTGACGGAATCGACACGGACGAGCAAGGTATGGCCGCCGCTGACGATCAAGGCGATGTTGGGCTCGAAGGCTGAGAACGCAGCCTGGGGCGGCTGCCCGGCGATCCAAGGCGAATAAAGATGAGCCTCGTGGTGGTGGATGCCCAGGAAAGGGCGGTCCAGGGCGAAGGCCAAGCCTTGGGCTGCCTTGAGCCCGACCAACAGGGCGCTGGGCAGTCCCGGCCCGCGGGTGGCCGCGACGGCGTCGAGGTCGCCGGCGGCGATTTCAGCCGCTGCCAGCGCTCGCCGGACCAGGATCGGCAGGTTCCGCAAGTGCGCGCGCGTGGCGAGTTCGGGCACGACGCCGCCATACTCGGCGTGAAGTTGGATTTGGGAAGCGACCAGGTTGATTCGGACAACGCCAGCGGAGACGATCGCCACGCTGGTTTCGTCGCAAGACGTCTCGACGGCTAACACCGTCATGGGAGGTCCTAAGGGCGCGCCGGCGCGGCAGGGTGCAGCGGAGGGGCGTGCCTCATTTGGTGGCGACCTTGTCGGTGGGCTCGAGCCGGGCAGTCTGGGCGGTGGCGGGGCGGCGCTGGGTGTAGAGGGTAATGCCCTTGAGGAGGTCTAGGGCCCGTTCGAGTTGGAGATCGCGCGCGTGACGCACCCGCTCCTGGCGCTCGGGGTCGAGGCTCTCGATGTTGCCGCCGGCCCGCCGGAAATAGAGCGCTTCGGTCTCCTCGATGCTCATAGGCACGACGATGTCGGGGTTGATCCCCTTCTCGTGGATGGCGCGGTGGCTTGGGGTGTAGTACTTGGCGGTGGTCAGGCGCAGGGCGGCGCCGTCCTGGAGGGGAATGATGCTCTGCACGGAGCCCTTGCCGAAGGTCTGCTCGCCGATGATCACGGCCCGTTTGAGATCCTGGAGACAGCCGGCGACGATTTCCGAGGCGCTGGCGCTGCCGCCGTTGACCAAGACCACCAGGGGCAACTCGACGTGTGCCCCGCGGCCGGTCGAGCGGTATTCGTGTTTCTCCGAGGGATTGCGGCTTTCGGTCGAGACCACCAGGGTTCGCGGGGGGAGGAATTGCTCGGCGACTTTGGCGGCTTGGTCGAGCAAGCCGCCGGGGTTATCGCGCAGATCGAGGACCAGGCCCTGGAGGCCCTGGTTCACGAGTTTCTTGAGGGCTTGGGCCAGTTCGGTGGCAGTCTGCTCGCCGAATTGGTTCACCCGCACATAACCGATGCGGTCTTCCCCCAGGGGGAACTCGCGTTTCCCTTCGAGGTCGCGCACGGTGTCGACTTTGATATTCTCCCGCTTGAGGCGGTGATCTTTGACGGCGCCGGTGGAAGGGCGGAGGATGGTGAGGGTGACCTCGGTGCCCGGTTCGCCTCGGAGGCGTTTGACGGCGTCGGGCAGACTGATCTTCTCGGTGCTACGGCCTTCGATTTTGAGGATGCGATCGCCCGAGAGGATGCCGGCGCGGGAAGCGGGCGTATCGTCGATCGGCGCGATCACGGTCAGTTGGTCCTCGCGCAGTCCAACCTGAATTCCGATTCCGCCAAAGAAGCCCTCGGTGTCTTTCTTCAGGTCGTCGTACTTGGGCGGTTCGAGAAACTCACTGTGCGGGTCCAGGGTATTGAGCATCCCCTTGAGCGCCCCATAGATGAGGTCTTGGTAAGTGAGCGACGCGCCGTCCACATAATCCTGCCGCACTCGCTCGAGCACGAGCGAAAACATGCGCAGGTTCGTGTACACGTCGTTCTTATCGGCCGCTTCGGCCGATCGCAGGTAGCCCTGGGCCCCAAAGAACAGGTTCAGGGCAAGCACGGTCAGCAAGACCGAGTAAACGAATCGTCGCTTCATACCTCGAGCACCACGTCAACTGTCGCGCCAAAGTAATGGCGCTCTTGCCGCCTGGCAAGGCCCGGTTCGCGCCCTAGCGGGAGGCCCTCGGCTCGCCCTGCCCCTGCGCAGCCTGCGCCGCTGGCTCTTGGCCCAGCAGCAGTTCGACCCAGGGCAGGTCTGAAGGGTTGGTGACCTTTGGGTTGGGGCTCGGGC
>Ga0194113_10001053_pt1 | contig 37518 bp, 31 predicted proteins | sample TA2MahC200mmetaG_FD_146193 | JGI IMG/M metagenome (GOLD analysis project Ga0194113, IMG submission 146193) | Freshwater microbial communities from Lake Tanganyika, Tanzania - TA2015017 Mahale Deep Cast 200m | ecosystem: Environmental > Aquatic > Freshwater > Lake | place: Tanzania: Lake... | reverse complement strand
ATGAGAAGGAAAATAATCCCATACAACCCGAAACTAAAAGAAAAAGCTAGAGTGCTGCGAAACAACAGCACATTCACTGAGGTTATGATCTGGAATTACTTAAAGAATAAGCAAATGAAAGGATATGATTTTCACCGACAAAAACCGCTGGATAATTACATAGTTGATTTTTTTTGCAATGAGCTAATGCTTGCGATTGAAATTGATGGAGAAAGTCATTATGGAAATCAGGAACGGGATATTCGCAGGCAAAATAGATTGGAGAATTACGGTATAAGTTTTTTGCGATTTGATGATCTGGAAGTAAGGCATCAACTGGATAATGTCATTAATAGAATTGAAGATTGGATTGATGATTTTGAAAAGAAAAATATTCGTTGATCTAAGTTTTGGACACACCCCTCGCCCCTCTCAAGAGGGGACAATACGCTTGTTTATTCTGAGGTATTTATTGAAAAGTCAAATCCGAGTAAAAGATATTGAATTTGAAATTGATAAAATCCCATCTTAAGAGGGGATTTAGGAGTGTGTTAACCTTTTAGCTCATATAATAACTACAACTTGCTTTGTGGCTCATATATCATTACATTTGAGCCGCAAGATAAATTGTAACTCATAAATGAGCCAAGAATGAATCCTTACAAACCAGACATACTTCCACTTCAAAATTTGGATTGGAGCAGATTAATAAGCTTAACTGGAGAAGCTAATAGAAAATTAGCTCATTACGATGGAATATTGCAGACAATGCCTAATCCGGTTTTGCTGCTATCACCGTTGAGAACTCAAGAAGCCGTTTTATCATCGCGAATTGAAGGTACACAAGCAACCCTCGAAGAAGTTTTGAGATTTGAAGCTGATCCAAAAACAGAAACTGCAAGATATAAAGATATCCATGAAGTGCTAAACTATCAAAAAGCTACTTCGCTTGCTGTAAAAGAAATGAAAACAAGACCGATCAGTTTGAACTTAATCAAAAATATGCATTCCGTTTTGTTGCAAAGCGTAAGAGGAGAAAACAGAGCACGCGGTGAATTTAGAAAAATACAAAACTGGATAGGTAAACCTGGCAGTACAATTGAGCAAGCGAGGTTTATCCCTCCAAGTCCGGCTGATTTACCAGTTTACTTAGATAATTTTGAAAAATACATTCATTATGATGAAAAGGACAAACTTGTTCAGCTTGCAATTGTACACGCTCAATTTGAAATACTTCATCCCTTTCTTGATGGAAATGGAAGAATAGGAAGAATTTTAATTCCTCTTTTTTTATTTGAAAAGAAAATACTTAGTGTTCCGATGTTTTATATCAGCGCATTTTTTGAATCTAACCGAGATGAATATTATAATAAGTTAAAAGCAATCACGGATAACAAAGAGTGGGAAAGTTGGATAGTATTTTTCTTAAAAGGTATAATCTCACAATCTGAGAAAAACATTGAAAAAGCAAAGGCAATTTTAGAATTATATGAAATGATGAAAGAAAAGATCGTAAGCATAACCCATTCACAATACTCAATAAAAGCTCTGGATATTTTGTTTGATATGCCGATTTTTTCTTCAACTGATTTTATTAAAAGTTCGAAGATACCGAGAGCAAGTTCAAAAAGGATTTTGAAGCGATTGGAGGAATCAGATACTCTTACAATTTTGATGAAAGGCATAGGACGTAAACCGACTATTTATGCTTTCAGAAAGCTTATTGATATTGCAAACAAATAAATCTTGAAATTTTAATGAGTCAATCATTCACAGAACATAAAACTGTCCAGCAAAGAATTTTAAAATATGCTCAAGAAATGGGCATGCCTAACGGCAAGGTAAATTGGAAATTTATCTCTCAATCCAAAGCAGAGGAACATCGCCACTTTGATACTTCAGCATCATTGCCACAAGAAAGAATTAAAAGCTCATCACTTTTCTTCAAAGATATACTAACTCAAAAGCTTATTGAGTTTAATCCAAAACTATTAAATCCATCAGATATAATCTCTCAATTATCATTACTTCGTTTTGACATTCAAGGTAATAAAGATTTTCTAGAATATCTGAGAGGCGAGAAGAATTTCTTCAATCAAGATGATAATCGGGAGTATAATTTAACTCTGATCGACTATGAGAATCCTTCAAATAACATTTATCAAGTATCTGAAGAGTATTATTATAATAATGGACGATATGGAAATCGTGAAGATGTAGTATTTCTGATCAATGGTATTCCTGTAGTAGTTGTTGAATGTAAAAGTGCTACAAAAGATGAAGCATTAGCTATCGGAATAGATCAAATCAGACGTTATCACAAAGAAACTCCCGAAATGATAGTCCCTCAGCAGATTTTCTCAGTTACTGAGGCATTGGGCTTTTCTTATGGAGTAACTTGGAATCTAAATCGAAAGGATCTCTTCAATTGGAGAGGCTTGCCCGCCGAAGACTTTGGCGAAGGTCGGGAAGACGAAATAGGTAATCTTGAATTCAAGATAAAAACATTCTTTCAGCCCGAAAAAATTTTATCGTACATTAAAAATTATATTCTCTTTGCCGAAAAGAACGAAGAGCTTAACAAGTACATACTTCGCCAGCATCAAGTTAAAGCAGTTGAAAAGATAGTAACGCGAAGCATTGATGAAACAAAAAAACGTGGACTTATTTGGCATACTCAAGGTTCCGGTAAAACATATACTATGATTAAAGCTGCTGAAATTCTATTCAAGCTCAAAGACACAGATAAACCTACTATCATTTTACTTATTGACCGCAATGAGCTTGAAGATCAGATGATTAAAAATCTCATATCCTTGGGATTAAAAAACATTGAGCACGCAGATAGGATTGTAAAGCTTCGTGATCTTTTAAAGCAAGATTATCGCGGAATCATTATAAGCATGATTCATAAGTTTAATGAAATGCCAGCTAATGTAAACCTCAGAAAAAACATTTATGTATTGGTAGATGAAGCACATCGCACTACTTCCGGTGATCTTGGAAATTATCTTATGGCAGCAATTCCCAATGCTACTTACATGGGTTTCACTGGAACGCCTATAGATAAAACAGTTTATGGCAGAGGTACATTTAAGACATTCGGCATTGATGATCCACAAGGTTATCTGGATAAATACTCAATCTCAGATTCTATTGAAGATGGTACAACCGTTCCACTTTATTATTCACTCGCTCCTAATGATTTATTAGTACCAGAAGAAACACTTGAAAAAGAATTCCTTGGCCTTGCAGAAGCTGAAGGCATAAGCGATATAGACGAATTGAATAAGATACTTGAAAGGGCAGTAGTCACCAAGAATTTCTTAAAAGGCAAAAGAAGAGTAAATAAGATTGCAAAGTTTATTTCTGAGCATTATAAGACTTACGTTGAAAATCTTGGTTATAAAGCTTTTGTAGTAGCTGTAGATCGAGAAGCATGTGCATTATACAAACACGCTTTGGATAAATACCTTCCTCCAGAATATTCAGAAGTCGTGTACACCGGAAATTATAACGATTCGGAAGAATTAAAGAAGTATCATATTTCAAAAGAAGATGAAAAGAGAATAAGAAAAAGTTTTTGCAAACCAGATCAATACCCAAAGATTTTAATAGTTACTGAAAAACTGCTTACCGGATTTGATGCGCCAATACTGTACGCAATGTATCTTGATAAACCAATGAGGGATCATACATTGTTACAAGCAATCGCAAGAGTAAATCGTCCTTATGAAGATGATAGTGGAAAGAAGAAGCCATTTGGCTTTGTTTTAGACTTTATTGGAATATTTGATAAGCTTGAGAAAGCTTTGGCTTTTGATTCTGATGATGTTAAGAGTGTTGTAAAAGATATCGCTTTGTTAAAAACTTTGTTTAAGAATATGATGGAGAAAGAAGCACCTAAATATCTTTCACTTATCAAAGGCACTTATGACGATAAAGATGCTGATATACTGATCAGTCATTTCAAAGATAAATCCAAACGAAAGGAATTCTTTAAATATTACAAAGAACTTGAAATGCTTTACGAAATAATTTCTCCGGATGTATTTCTCAGACCGTTTATAGATACATACAAAACTTTAACTCAAATTTACTATATAGTCCGTAATGCCTTTGCAAATAGAATTTATGTTGATAAAGAATTTCAGCGTAAAACAATTGAACTTGTAAAAGAAAATGTTGATATAAATATTTTAGGCACTGGAACTGAGTTCGTAGGTTTAGATAAGGCAACCATTGAAGCAATAAAAGCTAACAAAGCACCTTTGAATGTTAAAGTTATAAATCTTGTTAAGAGCATAGATAAAATTGCAGAGAGAGAAAGTAACGATTTAGTTTTAATCTCATTGAAAGAGAAAGCTCATCAGATACAAGAAGACTATGAGGATAGAATAATCACTACAGAAGAAGCACTTGATAAGCTAAAAGGAATCTTGGATGGTATAAGCGAGAAGAAAGAAAAGCAGAAACAGAAAGGATTAGATGATTTAGAATATTTTCTCTCTGAAAAATTAAGTGAGTCTGGAATAAAGAATTCTGATGAAACCGCCAAGAAATTTAAAACAGCTTTTACTGAATTTCCCAACTGGAATAAAAGTGAAGCTTCGGCAAGAGATTTAAGACTAAAATTATATGGAGTTTTATTAGACGAAATAGATGATATAGACAAAGCAAATGCTTTGATAGATCACCTGTTTAACCTATTTATAAGAGCTAATGAGCAGAAGTAAAAGACAGATTAATACTTGGGTAAATAAAGCCGAATTTAAGAAAAGGGTAGTCAAATATGCCAAGGAGATAGATATCCCTTTAAAGAGCATTTCTGTGCGTCCTATGAGCCGTAAATGGGCTTCCTGCTCAACTGCTGGTAATCTCAGCTTCAATGCAGAACTCTTAGACATGCCTAAAAAACTAGGTGAGTACGTCATTGTCCACGAGTTATTGCACTTCCACGTTCCTAATCATGGTAAACTCTGGAAAAGTCTGATGAGAGCTTATTTAGGAAATTATGAACGATTGGGGAAGAAATTAAAATCATTGAAAATTGACAGATAATAGTCATAGTTCGGTGGCAAAGATATAGCAATTTGAAATGGTCGTAATAAATTATAAAATAAATATTTCTTTACTCACGTGTAATTTTGAAAATAATTATTACTACTTTTGCAATAAAAGTTTTAAATCAGAGTCATGTTAATGTTTGCTAAATCAATTGTTTAAAAGTTTCATCTTACATAAAGACCAAACCAATATCCTTGCATCGTCAAATCGAGGTCATAATGCAATTCGTTGATTACTTTATAATATTTCTTTATTTCTTAATTAGTTTCGCTATCGCGATTTATTACTCTAAACGAGCCAGTGGAAGTACAAATGAGTTTTTTCTATCAGGAAGAAACTTGCCGTGGTATTTAGCAGGACTTTCAATGGTTGCAACAACATTCGCTGCCGATACTCCCCTTGCAGTTACGGAATTGGTTGCAAAGAATGGAATTTCCGGAAATTGGATTTGGTGGAATTTTGTTTTCGGCGGATTGTTGACTGTCTTTTTCTTTGCGCGACTTTGGCGTCGAGCTGGAATTATGACCGAAGTCGAATTTGCGGAAATCAGATATTCAGGGAAACCAGCTATGTTTCTCCGCGGTTTCCGTGCTCTATACCTTGGAGTGCTAATGAACATTATTATTATGGGCTGGGTGAATAAAGCTATGATTTCGATTTTAACTGGTATGTTTGGAATCGACGAGGGAACTGTAATATTTTATGTTTTTGGTTGTATGATCTTAGTGGCAATTTATTCCGCGCTTTCAGGATTGTGGGGAGTAGTTATTACAGATGCATTTCAATTTATAATTGCAATGGTGGGCTGTATAATATTGGCAATTTTGGTTTTAGACGCACCTCAAGTCGGAGGGATTTCTGGTCTTCAAGAAAAACTTCCTCCCTTTGTTTTTGAGTTTTTTCCCAGAGTGACAGGTGAAGTTTCAAGTTTTGGAACAGCATTCGCTTTGACTTCAGCATCGTTTCTCGCATACATTGGAATTCAATGGTGGGCATCGTGGTATCCAGGTGCAGAACCTGGCGGAGGTGGATATGTTGCACAGCGAATGATGTCAGCAAAAAACGAAAAGCATTCTCTCTTTGCAACGCTGTTTTTTCAGATTGCACATTACGCATTACGTCCTTGGCCATGGATAATAGTTGGATTGTGTGCTCTGGTTTTGTACCCTGAACTTGGACCGGAAAATGCTGGAATGGGTTATATCTATGCGATGAAAGATTTTTTGCCGGTTGGTTTAAAGGGATTATTGGTCGCTGCATTTTTTGCCGCGTATATGAGTACAATTGCAACTCAGCTCAACTGGGGCTCGTCATACGTAATGAATGATTTTTATAGACGCTTTATCAAAAAGACTGAATCGGAAAAGCATTATGTACTTGTGTCAAGAGTTACAACTCTGATGTTGATGCTGGTCTCAGTAATCGTTACACTCTTTATCACACGAATTTCCGGTGCGTGGGAATTTATTTTGGAATGTGGTGCGGGAGTTGGACTTGTACTTATCCTCCGATGGTTTTGGTGGAGAATAAATGCCTGGAGTGAAATTTCAGCTATGATTACTCCTTTCATTGCGTATCCAATTGTAAAATATTACGAAATAAGTTTTCCATTTTCACTTTTCTATCTTGTTGGAGTAACGACTGTAGTCTGGCTTGCAGTTACATTTATAACAAAGCCAACTGATGAAGAAAAGCTGAAGTCTTTCTATAGATTAATTCATCCAGGAGGAATTTTATGGAAAAAAATTTCACTTCAATTACCAGATGTTATAAGTGATAAAGGATTTGCTGGAATGTTTCTGAATTGGATTTTTGGAGTTGCATTGGTTTATTCAATGCTGTTTGGAATTGGTAGTTTGATTTTTGCCGATTATTTCAATGCTCTTTTATATTTTTTGATCGTCTTAATCTCAATAACACTAATTTATAAAAATATTAGTGCTGCAACCGGTAAAATGTTTTAGCATTTAGTTTGGAAGTATATATAAAATAAATATTTTCTCTCTATGAGCATCTTGAACACTTTGCTATTATTAGCTATAATGCAATAGAAAAATTAAATTCTTTCAATGTTTAAATTACTTTCAAAAATAGACGTCAAAAAAAATCCAACACTGAGAATTTTAGTTGTACTTTCAACAATAGTTCTAATTTCATTCTTCTTCCCGACCGGTGAATCGATTGAGTTTGAGGTGAAGGTAGGAGATGTGTGGAATTCCAAAGATTTGATTGCCCCATTTACGTTCCCTGTTCTGAAAGATAAAGCCGAGTTCGAAAGGGAACTTGAAGCCGCAGAAAAATCAGTTCACCTAGTTTTTGAAGAGCATGACTCAATTGAAGTCAAATTCATCGACGAAATTGACAGTTTAAATCGTTTGTTAACAAAAGAACTAAGAAGAAATAGTGAACGTGGAGATGTTAGCATTGATTCCATTGCGCCTTATTTTCAAAATCATTTCTCTCAAGAAGAACTAAATACTTTAATCAATTCAGTATCTTTAAGTAAAATCAGTTCAATATTTTCGGAAGTTAAAAAAACAGTTCGAATGGCCTATCAGGTTGGATTGCTTGATATTCAGAAGAGCGAAATTCTCAAAGATAGTATAACAATTCGCTCAGAAAATATTGAACGCGTTTATTCAAAACTTAAATATTTTGATATCTCAAATGTCGAAACCATTGTAAACGGAGTTGTTAAATCATTAAACGATCTTTCAATAGAAGAAAAAGCAATTACAGTTAAACTTGCAAAATCATTTATAACTCCGAATGTCATATTCAATTCAGAATTCACAAATCAAAATGTTGAACTCAGCAAATCAAAAGTTTCTCGAAATATTGATATCGTTGCTGAAAATGAAAAAATCGTAGCGAAGCATGATAGAATTACTCCGCAAATAAAACGGAAAATAGAATCATATAAAATATTGAAGCTGCAGCGAGCTGGTAAACTAAATGTGTATGCCCAATCTCTTGGAAAGATGGGACACATTGCCATGATTCTCGCGATTCTAGCGATCTATTCATATCTCTTCCGCAAGAAAATTTTTAATGACAACAGTAAAATATTATTAATTAGTATAATAATAATTCTCATATCAGTTTTAGCATTTCTTACTGTCAAAATTGAGGTTGACGCTCCGCTTCAGTATTTGATTTTAGTCCCAGTTGCATCCATGTTGCTCACGATAATTTTTGATTCGCGTGTAGGATTTTATGGTACTGTTGTAATCTCGTTGATTATCGCTGGAATCAGGGGAAACGATTATACAATTGCGGTTATTAGTTTGGTGGCTGGAGCTTTAGCCGCCTATTCGGTTCGTGATATTCGCAGTCGGAGTCAAATATTCCGTTCGATGATGTTCATATTCATTGGATACCTTGTTGGCATACTTTCACTTGGGCTTGAGAGATTCATTGAATGGGAAGTACTCGGTACAGAACTGACTTTTGCATTAGTGAACGCGGCATTCTCCCCAGTTTTAACTTATGGGCTTCTAATTTTCTTCGAACGAACATTCAATGTTACAACAGATTTAACATTAGTCGAATTACTCGATTTTAATCATCCGCTTCTTCAAACATTACAAACTAGGGCTCCAGGGACATATCATCACTCTGTTGCGATAAGCTCTTTAGCTGAATCTGCAGCAAAATCGATTGGTGCTAATCCAGTTTTAGCAAAAGTTGGAGCAATGTATCATGACATCGGAAAATCGGCAGATCCAAATTATTTTGTTGAAAATACTTCGGATGAAAGGAGTGATCACGATCAGCTTGATCCTGCTGAAAGCGCTGACATAATTATTAAACATGTTGAAGAAGGGATTGAACTGGGTAGAAAGCATGATCTTCCAAAAGAAGTGATCGATTTTATTCCTCAGCATCATGGAACAACAACTGCACAATATTTTCTTACTTTGGCAAAGAAAACCCAGAAAAAGGTTAATGAAGATTTATTCCGTTATCCAGGTCCAAAACCCCAAAAAAAAGAAACGGGAATAGTGATGCTAGCCGATGCAGTTGAATCTGTCTCGAGAACACTCGAAGATCCAAACCGCGATGAGTTGGAAGAAATTATTGATAAAATAATTCGCACCCGATTTACAGAACGACAGCTTGATGAATGTGATTTGACAATGAAAGACCTTACAAATATTAAAGAGAGCTTTTTAAATATTTTAAGTGGAATTTATCATCAGCGAATTGATTACCCGACAGAAAAACAGAACTAAATCTGCAATCAGATAAATGAACCACCTCAACAAGCTGCTCGATGAGTATATAGTTTTTCTGCGAGTTGAAAAGGGCTTATCAAGAAATTCACAGAATTCATATAACATTGATCTAAGTAGATTTATTCAATTTTTAGAAAATTATTCTATCGACGATTATGACTCATTAGAGTCAGATGTGATTCTTAAGTATTTTACACTCTTGAAAAATCTCGAACTGTCCAATCGTACAATCGGTAGAAATTTTTCGGCACTGAGAGGTTTTTTCAAATATTTGAGTTCTAATGATTATATCACAAGTAATCCCCTCGCCAAGTTTAAGCCGCCAAAAATTGAAAAAAAACTTCCTGTTGTACTGACTCAAAACGAAATTGAAAAAATTCTACAGGGTCCCAATGTAAAAACTATTCTTGGACTGCGAGATAGGGCAATGTTGGAATTCTCCTATGCAACCGGTACAAGAGTCTCGGAATTAATTAATATTAAAAAGACAGATTTATTTTTCAGCGATGGGATAGTTAGAGTATTGGGAAAGGGTTCTAAAGAACGCTTCATTCCTATCGGCAGTCACGCAATTCGCTGGACTGAAGAATATTTAGTTAAATCTAGAATCGTTCTAATTAAACAGAGTAAATCAGGAAATTTCTTATTTCTAAATAACCGAGGCAGCAAATTGACCCGGATGGGCTTTTGGAAAATTTTCAAGAGTTATATAGAAAAAACAAATATCAAAAAGTCAGTTCACCCTCACTCGATCCGGCATTCATTTGCAACACATTTATTAGAAGGAGGTGCGGATTTGCGAAGCGTGCAAGAATTGCTTGGACACAGCGATATATCAACAACTCAGATTTATACGCACATAGATAGAGAATTTTTGAAAGAAGTCCACAAAACTTTTCATCCGAGAGGATAGTGTCTTTACAAATTATTTTCCTGTATAATTGTACGAAATAAATTAGTAGTTAGTATTGTCTATTCAATAATGAGAAATTAAAGTTAATGAGTGAGATAGAAATTGATGTGAGATTAGTGATGTTCCTAATATCACTTCCAATATTTTTTCTTTCTTTAGCAATTCACGAGTACGCTCATGCTTTTAGTGCCTTTAAATTAGGAGATGATACTGCGAAGAGTGCAGGAAGATTAACTTTAAATCCATTTAAACACATTGATTTGATAGGAACAGTATTAATGCCGATTGCCGCTTATGCTTCTGGATTCGCATTGATCGGATGGGCTAAACCAGTCCCAGTTAATCCGAATTCTTTTGCAAATAAAAGACTTGGTGATGGAATCGTCTCATTCGTCGGACCTCTTTCGAATCTGATTGTTGCATTAACACTTTTTTCTGTGATTCTCTTTTTTCCTTCATCCTCAGTTTTTGAATTCAGTAACAGTACAATCACTTCCCACGATCTGCTATGGTATGGTGTGTTCTTAAATGTCTTCTTGGGATTCTTTAATTTGCTTCCAATTCCTCCGCTTGATGGCGTGCATATTTTGCATTCTATTTTTTATAATAAATACACAGAAAAATATGCTAATGTTGGATTCATTGGTTCTTTTATTTTGCTGATTTTCATTTACAGTCCATTTTGGAAGTATTTTATATCGACAGTAAATTCAACAATGAATTGGCTAATAAGAATTTCAAACAGTATGCTGTAAAATTAATTTCATAAACTTAATCATCAGCTGAACTTCTATCTATAATCTCGTCTCTTTTGAAAATCTAAATTAGTAATTGGAGGAAGCTCTCTGCTTGACTCTTTACATTTTCGATATTCCCAGATTTTTGCATATAGTGCCATTGTATAAATTGATGAAAAGAGAGCAAGGATAAATCCTTGGAATCCGTCTTTATAACCTCTGTTCGAAAAGAAAAGTCTAATAAAAGCTCCAATCGGATTCACAACAAGATGATACCAGCGAACTTTTTTGTTTTTAGGATCTGAGAATTTATTCGAAACATGGAGAGATGTGTAATAATTAATTCTCTGCAGATAATCATACAAAGTATGATATGTGTAATGATATAAAAGTCCTTGTAATTTAGCTGCCTTAGTTTTTGCACGAAAAAATCCATGTACTTCAGCATGAACTGCCGACACGGAATCTTTTCTAAAAAATCTTAGTTGATAATCTGGATACCAGCCGCTGTGCTCGATCCATTTTCCAAGAAAAAATACTTTTCTAGGAATTTCAAATGCAGAAATAGAATGTTCTTTTGCGGTTAAAATTGATTCAATTTCTTCTCTAAGCTCTTTAGAGATTTCTTCATCAGCATCAATTACAAAAACCCAATCATTTATCGTTTGATTAATTCCAAACTCGACTTGCCTTGATGATCCAGGATACTCACGTTGGATAATTTTCACGTTAAATTTACTCGCTAATTCAATCGTTCGGTCTGTACTAAAAGAATCAATTAAAATAATTTCATCAGCCCACTTTGCGCTTTCAAGACATCGTGAGATATTTTTTTCTTCATTAAAGGTGGTAATTACTAAGCTAAGAGGTTTTCTCATGTAAGTTTCTTGTTTTATTCGTAATACGTTTTCAATCAGTATGCTAAATTACAGTGCAACTTTATAACAATTATACAGATTTTCAACCGAAATATAGCTTATGTTTTATAAAATGGATTGTTTATTTTTGGGTGTTTATATGCAGATTTTGTTAAATAAAGGTATTTAATGAATAAAACCAGACTCAATAGACGCAAAGTTTATTTTCGAGTTATCAAATACGTAAAACCATATTGGCGTCATTTGATAGGTGTATTACTGACGACAATATTTTTCACTATTTTCAGCGGGCTCTCCATTTATTTAACAATCCCGTTGCTGGAAACTTTATTTCAAACCGAAATTCAAGCTGAGAATTCTAATCTTTCAACCGTCGAATTGAATCTGAAGCCGAAAGCAGAAACTTCCGGTTCAGGATTTTTATCTAGTATTAAGGATGAACTCTCAGGTGTGATGTTTTCGTTTATAGATAAACCTTCAAAAAGGGAATCGTTATTCAGAATATGTTTGATAATTGTACTCGCATTTTTATTCAAGGCAATATTTGGTTATGCTCAATCTTATTTAATGGCTTATGTTGAACAGGGATTTATTCGTGACTTAAGAAATCAAACTTTTGCTCATCTAAACAAATTATCGTTGAGATATTTTACTAATGAACGTATCGGAAATTTAATTTCTCGGATCACAAACGATATAACTATGATAAATACTGGCATTTCAGCGAGTTTTGTTACTTTGGCAAAAGAACCACTTTTGCTTATTGTTTTTCTTTTGCTTGCACTTGCAATAAGCTGGCAGTTGACAATTCTTTCGTTAGTTGTAATGCCATTTTCTTTGGTAATAATCAGTTGGCTCGGTGTTAAACTTTATAAACAGAGTTATTTGCTTCAGGCAAAAATGGCAGACCTCACTTCATTCCTTCAAGAGAAGATCTATGGAACGAAAATCGTAAAAGCGTTCAACATGGAAAAAAGAGAGAATGAAAACTTCTTTTCACTTACTAATCATTTTTTCAAAATAATTCTTAAAATCACGCGAATCAGAAATATCGCTTCTCCTGTTACGGAGTTTTTAAGTATTGTCGCAGGAGTATTAATTATTTGGTATGGCGGGATTCAGGTTCTTGAGTCACAGACATTAAAGGCAAGTGAGTTTCTAGGATTCCTTTTCATAATATTTCAAATTATGCCGCCAATTAAAGAATTGAGCAATGTAGCTAATCGTTTGCAAGAATCAACTGCTGCTGCATCAAGAGTTTTTGAGGTAATTGATGAACCAGTTTCCGTTACAAGCTCACCGAGCAGTAAACCATTTAATGAGTTTGAAGATAAAATAGTTTTTGACAATGTATCGTTTTACTATGAAAAAAATCATGTTGACATTTTAAATAATATTGATTTTCAAGTTAATCGTGGAGAAGTAATTGCGCTCGTTGGTCCAAGCGGGGCTGGAAAAACAACTCTCGTTGACCTTCTTACAAGATTCTATGATGTTACATCAGGGGCAATTTTAATTGATGGAATAGATATTCGAGATTACGATTTGAAATCACTGCGGGATCACATTGGAATTGTAACTCAAGATTCAATTCTTTTTAATGACTCAATTAGAAACAACATTAGTTATGGTTTCGAAAATCCATTAGATGAAGAAATAATCGAAGCAGCGAAAGCAGCGAACGCAAATGAATTCATCACTAAACTTCATATGGGGTATGAGACAGTAATTGGTGAACGCGGGTTAAAATTATCCGGCGGTCAGCGCCAAAGACTTTCAATTGCCAGAGCTTTATTGAAAAATCCACCAATCATGATTTTTGATGAAGCTACTTCAGCATTAGACAGTGAGTCTGAGATTCTTGTGCAAGAAGCAATTGAGAGGATGATGAAGAATCGTACAACATTTGTTATTGCTCATAGATTGAGCACTGTTAGAAAAGCAAATAAAATAATCGTAATAGATAAAGGAAAAATTGTTCAAATCGGCAGGCACAATGAGTTAATTTCTGATACAACAGGTCTATACAATCGTCTTTACACATTGCAATTCATGATGGATGAGGAGTCCGAATGACTTTAACTCGTGAAAGAATAATTCAGATAATTGATAGAATTGGTTTCGTGTTTTTATTTATTTTTGCTGCAAGCTTGACAACGTCGATTTTTGTAAATCAAATCGGTTATTTTGGAGCGTTAATAACTTTATTGGTAAAATTCTTATATCAAAAAAGTTTAGATAAAAAATCTACCGGACTTGAATCATTATTTATTGCTTTGATAATTACTGAATTAATTTCCGCAATTTTATCAGAGAACAGCTCGCAATCATTTCACAATGCATTTAAGCGCGCGATCCTTTTACCTGTGATATATTTGCCGTCGTATTATCTTCATAATGAAAAAAGATTTAAAAGGTTTTTCTTTGCGTTTTTAGCAGTCGCATGTCTTGGAATGTTAATATATTTATTTTTTGCTTACCGTCATTATATCGAGCAGATTTATGTACGCGAATCGAAAGGTCCATCGCCGTTTCAGTATGTGATGACTGCAGGTGGACTGATGAGCATTGTAACAATTATAATGTTCGGATTCCTGCTGCAAAAAAATTTAAGCTTGAAATATAAACTTTTGACTCTTGTTGGAATTTCAATTTCGATAGCAGGTTTGCTTTCAAGCTATACCCGCGCAGCATGGGTTGGAACCGCAGCAGGAGTAATTTTTTTGCTAATTTTGAATCGAAATTGGCTGCTGATAGGAATATTAGCTGCTGGTATAGTAACATTCTTTTTATCAATAAGTAGTCGCAGTACGTTGTTAAGTTACGATCTAACTCACGGTGAAAAAAGCTTCGAGTATGAAACTGATGGGAGGGCATATTCATTTGCAGGATTTGGTGAATATTTGCTGATAGCCGATTACGATCAAGGAGTTTTATTCGGAAAATTGAATGAAGGAAAGTTCGAATTAATAAGTAAATACGAAACCAATTCCCCTGCAATTTCGGTAAATATATTAGATCAAACTGCAATTGTCTTATTGTTAAATTCTGAATTTCTTTTTTACAAAGTTGATGCTTCCGGACTTGAGTTGATAGAACCTTTTATATCTCCTGGCAGGGTAACTTCGTATAGTATTCGTGATTCATTAATGTTTGTATCTGAGTACGAAGATGGTTATTCGATAGTAAATATCAAAAAACCGGAAGAAGTTTCACTTCTAAGCTCTGGAAAACTTCCTGAAAAGAAAAAGGTTGCTCTTTCCAATGTGATAGTCAAAGATAATTTCGTTTATTTCACCTGTCCAGAAATTGGACTGTTGATCTATGATTTTTCAGATTTAAGCTCTCCATTAAAGCTAAGTGAGTATACATCGGATGGAGATCCTAATGCAATGGTTCTCTATAAAAACTTACTTTATCTAGGAGATGGAAAATATGGAATTCGGGTAATTGATATTTCAAACCGAAATAATCCAAAACTATTAAGCACGATCAAGCTTGACGGAAGCGTCGGCGGATTGAGAGTCGAAAATAATTATTTATGGGCAAGTGATTTTATTGGAAACTTATACCAGATAAATATTGAAAACCTCACTCAGCCAATAATTAAAAAATTTGTTTCTTTGGAAGGTAGAATCACTTCCTTTGAAATAAACCATGATGAAGTTTTGATAACCAAATTAAAGCGAAGCCGTTTCAGTTCAATTTTTGATCCTTACCATTCCTCCAACATTGAGCGAATGAATCAGTTTCAAGTCGGATGGTCAGTATTCAAAGATAATCCAATTTTTGGCATTGGAAATATTGACCTCAATGAAATTTACAAGAGATACCGTGACAAGACAGACAAATATTCTTACGGGCATCTTCATAATAATTATTTACACATGTTGGCAATTCTTGGAATTATTGGATTTATAATTTATATCTACATTCTCATAAAAGTTTTTATTATCCACTTGAAGAGTTATCAGCAATGTGTTAAGAATGAATTCTATCGATCTGTCTCAAGCGGATTATTTGCTGCTTTTATCGGAGCATGCGTCAGCGGTTTATTCGAATATAATTTTGGTGATCATGAAATCGTTACAATGTTTTGGCTGCTTGCTGGCTTAAACATTTCGATTCGAAAATTGGTGAGAGTTCAACAATGACAATTTCAGCTTGTATAACCGCATTCAACGAAGAACTCAATATTCAAAAAACATTGAAAAGTCTTAACTGGGTTAATGAGATCATTTTTGTCGATTGCGAAAGCTCAGACCGCACTGCGGAAATCGCTCAAAAATATAATTGTAAAATATTTTCACAGCCGAATAATTCTAATCTCAACGTAAATAAGAATTTTGGATTTTCCAAAGCATCATCAGATTGGATTCTATGTCTAGACGCTGATGAAGTAATTCCGCAAGAATTAAAACTTGAGATTCAAGCTTTAATGAAGAAAAGTATAGTCGAGCATGGTTTTTTTCTTAAGCGAAAAAATAATTATTTCGGAAAGTTTCTGATGCATGGAGGGAATTATCCTGATAAGCAGCTTAGGCTTTTTAGAAATGGTTTTGGTAAATTTCCGGCAAAGCATGTTCATGAAAGATTGAAGGTTCAGGGAAAAATTGGAATCCTGACCGAACCATTTGAGCATTATCCCTATCGAGACATAAAACAATACGTCGAGAAGCTCAATTTTTATACAACCTTTGAAAGTGTGTACAGATATAACGGAGGTCAGAGGTTTTCAGCTAATAATTTTTTTATGGTTTTATTCTCTGCTTTCATTAGATTTTTAAGAAGATATTTTTTCAAATTAGGTTTCCTTGATGGATTTCAAGGTTTTGCTGCAGCTTTTTTTGATTATGTAAGTCAAATGTTAATTCAAATTAAATTATGGGAGGTATGCCGAAATGACAGAAATGGCTGAAAAGAAAGTACACCAAGCAATGTTTTTGCAATTGATACTCCAATATCAGACTACTGCAATGATTGGAATGGGTAAAATAAAAAACCCAATGACAGATAAAATCGAACGTGAAATGGATCATGCAAAATTTTCAATAGATATGCTTGATATGTTAAAAAGTAAAACAAATGGCAATCTGGAAAGTGATGAAGAAAAATTCTTAGACCAAATTCTAAGAGACCTCAAATTGAACTACGTTGAAGAGAGCGGCAAAGATAAAACTTCTTCTAAAAGCGAAAATGATAAAACCGAAACCAAGAGCGCTGATTTTGAGGGAGAAAAAAGTGCAGAATAAAATATTGAAGCTTGGTATAATTGCAAACATCAATAAATCCGAGATTAAAGATAGTGTTGTCGAATTCGTCGCTAATAATATTGATACCTATAAATTCATACTAAGCCGATATGCGTATAAATTTCTTGAGAAACCGCTAAAAGATAAGAGACTTCTTAAAAAGATAAAATCTGTGAATGAAGACAATTTCAGAAATAAAATTGACTATTTGTTGTCGTTCGGCGGTGATGGAACTATGCTTTACAGCGCAAGCGTAGCCGTTAAATCAGATGCTCCTCTTATTGGAGTGAATTTTGGAAAGCTTGGATTTCTTGCTGATGTGAATTATTCTGAATTGAATCAGCTTCTTAACAATCTTCGTAAAAATGATTATAAGCTTGATGAGAGAATTCTTCTTAAAGGTGAAATATCATCACCAAATAAAAAGAAGTTTTTCGCTCTGAATGATATTGTGATTGAAAAAGGAGGATGGTCAAGAATTATTGAGATCAATACATGGGTGAATATGAAATTCTTGACAACTTTTCGTTCTGACGGATTGATCATTAGTACACCTACTGGTTCCACAGCATATTCTTTATCAAGCGGGGGACCGATTCTACTTCCAGATTCGAATGTAATCGTATTAAGCCCGATTTGTCCACATACACTAACCGTGCGCCCAGTCGTGATTCCAAGCGACTGCGAAATACTTATTGAAGCAAAATCTTCTTATAAAACTGTCATGATTAATTGCGATGGTCAGCAAGTCTTTAAATTAAGACCACCAGTGAAATTAAAAATTAGTAAAGCGAAAGAATCTCTAAAGTTAATAAAAAAGAAAAATTCGGATCACTTCCAAACTCTCAGAGAAAAACTGATGTGGGGAATGGATGTGAGAGAAAATATTTAGAATTTATATTTCATTTGAATTGGAGTTGAGTGTGAAAAATTATTTTATCCTGTCCTTCTTAATCGTGTTTTCATTGCATGGATATTCCCAAACAGTAAATCAAGTAATAACTGATGAACGTTCCGGTAAACCAATGCTTCGGGGATTATGCACTTCTGAAGTTCTAAAATCTGACACATCCTTTTCTTGGTGGTTTGAATCAGAATATGAAAACTACGTACCTAACGATTCGGTTATACGGTACATCATTTTGAAAGATGTTCAAATATCTATTGTAATGGGTACTTGGTGCGGCGATACGCGGAAACAGCTTCCACGTTTTATAAAGCTACTCGATCAATTGGAATTTGATAAAAATAACTTAACGATGTATGCGGTAGATAGGAAAAAGAAAGCTGAAGGAATAGATATCGATTATTTTGTAATTGAACGTGTACCAACATTCATTTTCTATAAAAACAACTTTGAGCTGGGAAGAATAATTGAAACACCAAATGTTTCGCTTGAAGGGGATATGATGAATATTTTAAGTGATATGGAAAAGAAGTAAATGGAAAATTACTTTTAAAAATGTTGAACCGAGCTCTAAATCATTTTCACACTTTGATTTTTAATATTTGATTTGTCTTCCTCTTACTCTTCAATGAGTACAGGAAGATTGATCCCTTCAAAATTATCCATCTCAAACGAAGGAATATCATTTCTATATTCTGCTGATTTTACATCAGGATAAACAAACGTTTCGTATTTGTAATTTCTTAACACTACTTTTTCATCGTCTTGATGCAAAACATATTGTGGAAGAATAGGAATTTTTCCTCCGCCTCCAGGTGCATCAATAACATAGTGAGGAATTGCCAAACCAGAAGTATGACCTCTGAGCTTATCCATAATTTCAAGTCCGACTTTGATCGGTGTACGAAAATGATTCGCACCTTTTGTCAAGTCTGCTTGGTAGAGATAATATGGACGCACACGCATTGCCAATAATTTACGGAACAACTCTTTAATGATTTCTGGATTGTCATTTACACCGCGCATTAATACACATTGATTGCCAATTGGAATTCCAGCGTCAGCTAAGAGTTCGCAGGCTTTTCTACTTTCTTCAGTGATTTCCCAAGGATGGTTAAAATGTGTATTGAGATATATTGGATGATACTTCCGAAGCATCTTAACTAATTTCAGCGTAATTCGATGCGGAAGGACACATGGCATTTTTGAACCAAGTCGGATAATTTCAACATGCGGAATTGCACGGAGTCTCTTTAAAATCTTTTCGAGCATAAAATCTGTGAGCATAAGGGGATCACCGCCGGAAAGAATAACATCGCGGATCTCGGTGTGCTCTTCTACATATTTAAATGCAGACTCCAATTCCTTCATAGATATTTTACTCGGATTGCCGACTTTTCTTTTTCGAGTACAAAATCGGCAGTACATTCCACATTGACTGCTTGTTAAGAACAGAACACGGTCAGGATAACGATGGGTAATATTTGGCACGGGGCTCATTGAATCTTCACCAAGCGGATCTTCGGGTGCATCGATATCATTTAATTCAACTTCATCTGGTACGCATTGAAGCCAGATTGGATCTCCCGGATAACGAATTAAGCTGAGATAGTATGGATTAATTCTTGCTTGAAAAAAATTATCAAGTCTGGATGCAATTTTTTTATCCAGGTTAAACTTTTCAATCAATTGATCAACAGTGTGAACACTATCTCTGATCATTTCTTGCCAGAGTTCCATGACATTTGTCCTTATTTAGTTCAAGTATTTTCCGAAAATCACTAGACTGTCGGACTTTTTATAAAAATCTTTTATGACAGCCAGTTCCGAATAATGATTTTTTATATAAAAGCTTCTAGTAAGGTCGTAATCTTTTCTGGAAGATGTTTCCGCTAAGATCAGTCTTCCATTTTTATTATAGATTAAACTTTCAGCGTGCTTTAACAATTCAGCACCGATTCCAGTTCCAGATTTTTCTGGATCAACGACAATCCAATAAAGATCAAAAACTCCTTCCGTCAATGCACGTTGCCCGATGCAATAGTAGCCGGCAACTTGATTTTCAAATTCTGCAACGCGAACAATGTAGTCGCTTAAATTATCATTACAGATTGCCGAGTCTATTAATTCCATTCCGATTACTTTTTCTTCATCAGAAAAATTCTGAGTCCGCTGTAAAATACTTTCCAAAGCAGATCTATCTCGTTCTTTAATATTTCTAATCTCAATCATTTTCTGGCCAAAGCAAAATTGATTATCGTTACTAGTAATTCTTCATAGCTTAAACCATAAGTTTTAGCTGCACGCGGAAATCCTGCATCTTGGGAAATGTCAGGATTGGGATTAACCTCAAGCACATAGGGAACATTATTTTTTGTAAGTCTCAAATCTACACGGCAATAATCCCTGCATCCAAAAAGTTCTGAGATGGATAATGACATCGCTTTAATCTGATCCGCAATTTCGTCCTTTAGCGGAGCCGGACAAACCGGTACGGTTGCTTTGTAGTAAATGCTCTCAGTCATCCATTTTCCATCATAAGTCACAATTTTAGGTAAATCGCCTGGGAGCGTTGAAAAATCTATTTCTGAAAGTGGAAGCGCAATTTTCTCTTGATCACCTAGGATTCCGGAATTTATTTCTCTGCCATCAATATATTCCTCGACAAGAATCGGCTGCTTGAAATTCTCGTACATGTATTCGACACGAGTTTTCAAGTTATGTTCATCATGAACCACTGATTCTTCACTGATACCGACGCTTGCATCTTCCCATGAAGGTTTTACTATCACCGGAAATTGTAAATGATTTCCAGAAATTACTGTTAATGGATCAGTGTACAAACGCCAATTTGGAATATTCACTCCTGCAGCTTTCAAAAACATTTTAGCTTTATGTTTATTCAGGCAGAGTCCGAGTGAATAAGCATCGCAACCGGTGTAGGGAATATTCATCAGTTCAAAAATTCCAGCAATAAACATTTCTTTAAGAGATTCGCCTTCAACACTTTCAACTAAATTAAAAATCACATCTGGTTCTTCTCGTTTCAACTCACGTATTAGATATTCGACATCATTAAGAATATTAATATTAGTAGTATCGAAACCAAGATTATTTAGAGTGCAGCGTATTTCTTCAAATTCTTCTATTACACCAACTTCTGATAAATCGATCGATTCTTCAACTTTAGTTTTGTTAATTCTGCCATCATAACTTTCGTAAATTCCTCCGACTGGTTGATTGAAAGCGATCAATATTTTAGGATTATTCTTTTTCATATTTCATACCGTTTTCTAGCGGCATTCAGAACACTATTTATCATCTGATTGTAATCTATTCCCGCAGTTCTGGCTGCCTTTGGGAAACAAGAATTATCAACTGGATTTGGTAAAATTCCTGGTAGAGGATTAATCTCAATCACATTGGGAATACCACTAGAATCGAGTCTAATATCGATACGCGACCAATCTTTGCACCTCAAAATATTGTAGGTTTTTCGGCATGTTTCCTCGATTTTTGAATATAAATCTGGAGGAAGTTTTGCCGGGCAATCGAAAACTTCCATCGGTGTTTCACGAGTGTCCAGGATCCATTTTGCTTCATAAGAATAGATGGGTAAAGTACCTTTGGGGAAAACATCATGTTTTAGTTCGACAATGGGAAGCACTTTTGCTTCATCACCATTTCCAAGAATCGCTATAGTGAATTCTCTCCCAGAAAGAAACTCTTCAACCAAAGCAGACTCACCATATTCTTTTGTAATTCGATTGATCTCGCGATTTAATTCGGAAAAATTATTCACAAAAGAAGATTCAAAGATCCCCTTGCTTGAGCCTTCGGCAATTGGCTTTACGATGAGCGGGAAAGATAAGCCGATATGATTGTCTTTGAGCGGTTCGCTGAAAATTTTGAACTTCGGATTCGGAATTTTGTGGTATGATAAAATTTCTTTGGTGCGTGATTTGTCTAAACAGATTGCTAAGGTGACAGGATCCGAGCCTGTGTATGGGATGTTTAGGAATTCGAGCATCGCAGGAATTTGAGACTCACGGCTGCTTCCATTAAAACCTTCTGCGATATTGAAGACGATATCAGGTCTCAACTGATTGAAATGGTGGAAAACATCATTATCAGCTTCAACTAAAGTTACATTGTGATAAAGAGCGAGTGCATCACGAACAGCAAAAATGGTTTCTTCAGTATCCCACTCAGCAAATGTATCTACACTAATCTCTGAAGAGTAGTTAAACTTTTTGAGAAGGGGGTTCTTATGCGATGCAGAATCAAAATTTTCTTGTTTGATGTTGTACGTAAGTGCTACGTTCAATGATTGAACGTGATCAGTATCAATTGAGATAAAGTGTTTCCTCTGTTTGTTCGACAAATCATATAAATAACTTGTGCTAATATACTCAATAATTTTTTTTTGTCAAGAGTTTTTCGAGCATTTGGAAATTTTTTTTTGCGAGGTAAAAATTTTTATGTTGGGTGAATTACGCGATTGAAGAGAAATATTTTTCTTTGGAAAACTTGTTTGATAAAGTTTCTTTAAGAATTTGATTTTGTTTTTTTGTTAGAGAAGGATCATCAGAAATTATTTCGAAAGCTGTATTGCGGGCTTGTAAAATCAATTCATAATCTTCGCTCAGATCTATGAATTTAAAATCAGGCAAACCACTTTGCTTAATTCCAAAGATGTCACCCGGACCACGGAGTTTAAAATCTTCTTCTGCAATTTTGAATCCATCGGAATAATTAACCATTGCACTTAACCTTTTCGCGGCAATGCTTTTTTCTTTTTCTTCATCAGTTATAAAGAGGAGGTCGTTTTGTGTTTCTTCTTTGCTTAAATAATTTTTCTTTGCAACGAGAATGCAATAAGATTGTTTAGTCCCTCTGCCAACTCTTCCACGCAATTGATGGAGCTGCGATAATCCAAAACGTTGAGCTTCTTCAATAACGATAACAGTTGCATTCGGATTGTCAATTCCAACTTCAATGACTGATGTAGAGACCAAAATATTGATTTCATTCTTATTAAATGAATTCATGATACTTTCTTTTTGTTCTGCGCTAAAACGGCCGTGTATCATTCCAACGCTAAGATCCTGGAAAACATTGTTTTTTAAGTTTTCATAGTTTGAAATAGTATCCTCTAAATCCATTTTCTCCGATTCTTCAATCAGAGGAAAAATAATATAAACTTGGCCGCCAGCTTTGACTTCTTTACGAACAAAATTATACAATCGTGCTCTTTTATTTGTGTCAATCAGAAATGTTTTTATCGGAAGTCTATTTTTGGGTAAAGTTTTTATTAATGAAAAATCAAGCTCCGAATAAAGCGTCAATGAAAGTGTGCGTGGTATTGGCGTGGCTGTCATCACAAGTAAATGGGCTTCTTTTCCTTTCAATTTTAATTTTGCACGCTGAGCAACACCAAATCTATGCTGCTCATCCACTATAACATATCCAAGTTTACAAAATTTAATATTATCTTCGATCAACGCATGTGTTCCGATAACTAAACTAATTTCTCCCGATTCAATACTACTTAAGCATTTATCTTTAATCTTTTTTGGAGTACTGCTTGTAAGTAAACAAATATTTATAGGTATATCGGATAATAACTTAACAAAGTATTGATAATGCTGAAATGCCAGAATTTCGGTTGGCACCATCAATGCAGTTTGAAATCCATTATCAAATGCGATCAATGCAGTGATTAGAGCAACTAAAGTTTTTCCGCTGCCGACTTCACCTTGTAAAAGTCTATTCATGGAATAACCAGATTTGAAATCATCGAATATTTCATGGATTACTCTCTTTTGGTCTTCAGTTAAGTTATATGGAAGTACTTTATCGATAAAAAACCGAGTATTATCACCGACTTTCGAGAATTGGATTTCCGAATTTTTCTTTTGCCTATTAAATCTATTTTGGGAGGAGATAAGTTGGAAATAAAATATTTCTTCGAACTTCAATCTTTTTTTTGCAGCATTCAATGATTCATTAGATTGTGGAAAATGCATTTCCTTGATTGCAGTTTGAATATTAGTGATTCCACAATTTTTTAATATATCTTGACTAAGTGTTTCTGAGATTTTGCCGAGATGCTGGTCGATAGCATTCTTAATAATTGCTCGAAGTGTATATGAACCAAAATTATGCTGCTTTAACTGACTGATTCCTCTTAAGCTGTAATAGGGAACAATGCTGCCTGTATTGTAAAAATTTGGATTGTCGATGTTCTTCAGAAAATCAAAAGTAGGATGTATTAATGTTGGTTCACCATATTTATTGGCTGTTACCTTCCCTGAAAAAGCAGCGATATTTTTATCTTTAAAGATCTTTTCAAAGATCGCAACACCTTCGAAGTAAATAATTTTCAATTTCCACTTTGATTCAATAAGGTTTAACTCAAGTATTGGTTTACGTCTAGTGTAAATTCTCCGAATGTTAGTTATCTTACCGATAAACGTAACCTCTCCATTGAATTTTTTTTCAAGGATTTTTGCTGCTGATGAAATGGGAACGACTGAAGAGCGGTCATAATATCTTGACGGGAAATAGTGCAAAAGATCCTCGATGTTACCAATCCCCAATTCATTGAGAATTTTTTCCCTCGATTCACCTACACCTTTTAGGTACCTTAACGAATCTGATTGCAACTACGAATCCCTTACTTTTTTTCTAAAAGTTTCATAATCAAATGTAATAAAAAATCATCGTGTGTGATATAAATACTTGAAAAGATTTTAAAATAAAAAAGGCACCCGAAGGTGCCTTTTACACGAACATAATAAATGCTGGTTAGTAAACCGCTTTGATTATTACCTCGCCGTTGCTTGTTCCAATATCCACTACAACACGGATAGTTTTTTCAGTTCCGTCTGCCTTCGAGGTGACAAATTCAACTAAAGCTGAGGATGCAGCTGCAGCTGTAATAGGCAGGGTAGTAAGATCAACTTTTCCAGATCCAGAAGTGCCGTATATGTTAGTCCAAATGCCACCAGTTCCACCTGAATTATATGTTGTTGATTTTTGTATAAATGATCCAGGAGTTGCCAACCAATGCATATCATAAGCACCGGTTGTGTATCCTTGGTTATAACTTCTCATATAGTTTGTATCTGGCGAAACAACGTGAACGGTTGCCCGGCCTGAAAGTACTTGTGCAAGTGAATCAGTTCTCCATGGTGAGCGGGAAGTACCTGAACCAGCGGGTGCATAAAGACCCCATGAAGAGATGTCTGTTAACACAATGAACATTCTTTGCGCACCTGAACGCCAAGAGAAGTTTTGGAAAGCATACCATAATCCATCAAACCCGCCTTCAGGTAAATCACCTCCATAATAACCTTTCCAACCAGCTCTTAAACTATCTATGAAATTATAAATAGGTCCGGCTGAATCGATAGTTGCTGTAAGATTGTGATAACCGACAACTGTGAAGGCACCAGGATCTGTGTTAGATGCGATTCCATTAATTGATTGTGGTATTCTTACGTCGTTATTGTCGGAATACGCGATTGCACCGCAACGAACATCCAATTTTCGATCTTTAAGATTCTTTAGAAACGAGGTGATGCTTTCCTTCACACCATTGATTGTACCTGACATAGAACCAGTAACATCAATAACAAAGACAATGTCAGTACCTAATGAGGTTGAACCAAGAGGTGTAATTTTTATTCCTTTCACGACACCATTTTCAATGACTGTTAAGTTTGATGTTGTGTAAGTAATAGGAGTTGTTGTGCCTGGAATTAAAAGTCCACCGACATTAACTTTAATTCTGTTTGGATTTCCAGGAGTAGTTGAAACCGCGCATGCTGGTTTCATCGGTCCTAATTTAGTTGGAGGGGGTGCTGTTCCTGGATCCTTTGGAATATCCGTATTATCGGAAGATGTTGAGTCACTTTTCTTAGTACAACTTGAAAAAGTTAATACGAAGAAAAGTGCAAAAACTAAAAAAGAGAAAGAAGTGGTTACAAAGAATTTTCTCATAAATACCCTTTCATTTTTGATTAATTGTTCCACGATTTGTATTTAAAATAAGAAATTTTATATGAGATGCAAACGGATTTTCAGACAAAAAAGTCTTAGAAATTTATGACCAAATTTCTTCCTTTGGCTGGCGGGTCATTAATTCAGTGGTTGCTAATGTTGGATCTTTCTGCTCATACAAAATACGGTAAACTTCAGTACAAATAGGAACTTCGACGTTTACTTTTTGAGATAATAAATGAACACTTTTAGATGTTGCAATTCCTTCTGCTACCATGCTCATCTCGGATAGAACTTGAGATAGAGTTTTACCTTTCCCAATCTCTTCACCCACGAATCGATTTCGGGAATGCTTGCTCATACATGTTACGATAACATCTCCCATACCGGATAAACCAGCAAAAGTTTCGGGCCGCGCACCGAGAGCAATTCCAAGTCTTGAGATTTCAGCAATTCCACGAGTCATTATTGCGGCTTTCGTGTTGTCGCCAAATCCAGCCCCATCACAGATACCCGCGCCAATTGCTATAACGTTTTTTAACGAACCGCCAAGTTCAACACCCACTAAATCATTGGAAACATAAACTCTAAAATATGGATTCATGAATTCATTCTGCACAAACTTTGCTGTATCATAAGAATTTGAGCCAACAACTACTGTTGTCGGAATTTTTCTGCACACTTCTTCGGCGTGACTTGGTCCTGAAATGGTTGTAAGATGGTCTTGTGAAATTTTTGGGAAAACATCTTTGATTATTTCAGACACTCTTTTCAAAGAAGTTGTTTCAACTCCTTTTGCGAGGTTTACTATCATCGAATTTTTAATAAGCGTAAAATCAATTTTTTGGAGAATGCTTCTAATAAATTGTGTTGGAATTGCCAATACACAAAAATGTTTTTTTTGAAGTGCAAGAGAGATGTCAGATGTAATTTTTATTTCTTTTGGAATTGAAACGCCTGGGAGAAATACTTTGTTTTGTCTCGTTTCGTCGAGAAGCTTTGCATAGTCTGAATTGTACTCCCATAATGTCACGTTATGCCCGTTCTCATGAAGCATGATAGCGATTGTAGTTCCCCATCCGCCAGCCCCTACAACGCTGCAATTCATATTACAAATTATTTTTTCTTAGTTAATAAAGGAATTCGTTTAATTCTATTTTCTGTTCCAGCGAATAATCTTTTGATATTGGTACGATGTGTATAAACAATCAATAATGCTATTCCAATCGTAAAAACGATTAGTGTTTTGTAGCCTTCAATGTGAACATGAAACATATTTTCGCGGATATAAAGAATAATCGGAAGTGCAATTGCTGCACTTATTGAGCCAAGCGAAACATATCGGAAAGAAATCAACGTTAAAACAAAAATAGCTCCGGCGATTAACACATCTATGGTGATCAAACTTGCAGTCATCCCCAAAGCAGTAGCCATTCCTTTTCCCCCCTTAAATCCAGCAAAAACAGTCCATACGTGACCAATTATTGCACAAACTCCGGCAAGCAATTGGATAAAAGTGAAATCATCGAATGGAGTTGGATTATCGAATGGGATATCGCCGAAATGTAATCGAGCCACAAACACAACTGCTATGACGCCTTTGAAGGCATCAAGCAATATCACCAACACCCCGTATTTCCATCCAAGCGTTCGATATACATTTGTCCCGCCAGCATTTCCGCTGCCGTGATTTCTAATGTCAATTCCTGCTGCGAGTTTACTTACAATTATACTTGTCGGAATTGCTCCTACCAAATAGGAGAGTATTAAAACAATAATGATATTAAACATCGTAACCTGTAATTAAACGTGACAAACTTATTTATTAAATATAAGAATAGCAAGGCAGGAAAAAGATTATTTCAGCAGGAAATTAGCGTATTCTAAATCGAGGTTGGTGGTAATTTTTCGATTTTCACCTTTAATTTCATAGAAGTAGACAGGCCTCCCAATTCGCTCCACAATTGAAGCTTCATCTGTTCCGATAAAATTTTGCTCCCATGCACGATTAAAAGCTTTCCTCAGAATTTCATAGGAAAAGATTTGCGGTGTTTGAACGAGCCAGATTTTATTTCTATCTAATGTTTTTTCTACAAATGAATGTCCGCTTTTAATTGTGTCGCTTGCTTTGACAGCTGCGACAATAGATTTGAACTTTTTTGCGGATAAGATCAGTTCATTAATCTCAATTGAAGAAATAAATGGTCGGACCGCATCGTGGACGCAAATTAAATCCGAAGGCGAAGCGTAAGAATTTTTAAAAGCATTGTAAACCGAGTGCTGTCTTTCTTCTCCGCCAGTTACAATTGTGGTAACTTTTTTCAGCTTATACTTTGAGATAAGTTTGCTTGTATGATCAAGATATTCACGTCCCGAAGAAATTAATATCTCATCTATGAAATCGGCTTGCTCAAATTTTTCAATCGTATGAATCAGAATTTCTTTGCCGGAAATTTTCAAAAATTGTTTAGGCAGATAAGATTTCTTCCCTTTTAATGAGGATTCAATCCTTCTGCCTAAACCAGCACTTGGTATAATTGCAATGACTCTCATCAGATGATTAGCATTGCATCGCCGTAGCTCAAGAACCGATAGTTCTCTTTGATAGCTTTCTTATAAGCTTTCATTACAAAATCATAATCACCAAACGCAGCAACTAACATGAGCAACGTTGATTCAGGTGAATGGAAGTTTGTAATAATTCTATCAGCGATTTTAAAATCGTAAGATGGAAATATAAATTTATCCGTCCATCCGCGGCTCGGAGTTGATAATCCTCCGGCTGTAACACTTGATTCCAAAGCTCGAACTGTACTTGTACCACATACAAATACTTTATTCTTGTTTGTGATAGATTTATTAATCGTTTCTGACGTTGACGGATGAATATCGTAATATTCAGAATCCATTTTATGCTTTGTTAAATCTTCTACTTCAACCGGACGAAATGTACCAAGTCCTATGTGTAAAGTAACCGGGACAACCTTAACGCCTTTTTTCTGAATTTTTTTCAAAAGTGATGGCGTAAAATGAAGTCCTGCAGTGGGAGCTGCAACCGAGCCATTATACTTTGCAAATATGGTTTGGTAATTCTTTTTGTCTTTGGGAACAACATCTCTTTTAATGTAGGGAGGAAGTGGAACTGTACCAATTTTTTCAACCACTTCATAAATATCTCCATCATAATTAAACCGGACTGTTCTGCCTCTAGAAGTTGTGTTGTCAATGATTTCACAAGTTAGCTCATCATTGAAATAGATCTTATTTCCAATTCTAACTTTTCTTGCAGGATCGACAATGACATCCCAAATTTTTTCAGTTGAGTTTAATTCGCGAAGCAGAAACACTTCAATCTTAGCATGCGTCTTTTCCTTTTTCCCGAACATTCTAGCAGGGAATACCCTTGTATCGTTGATCACTAAGGTATCACCTCTGCCGAAATATTCATGGATATCAGAAAATTTCCTCTTCTCAATAGTCTTATCTTCGCGATTCAGCACCATAAGATTGCACTTATCCCGTGGATTTGCAGGATGCTTTGCAATCAAATTTTTGGGCAGTACATACTTAAAATCTGATAGTTTCATATAATCTTAACCTAATTTATTTCTGATTATTTCTTTTTACTTTTTTTTGATTTTATTGTTTTCTTAACCGCTTTTCTTTTAGGAACTGTTTTCGGTTTTGCATCTCCCATTTCACGGACGACAGCTCGTGCTGCGGCTAAACGAGCGATCGGAACTCTGAATGGCGAACAGCTGACATAATTGAGACCCAATTTATGACAGAAGATGACCGATTCAGGTTCACCGCCATGTTCACCGCAAATCCCAATTTTCAAGTTTGGACGGGTTGTACGACCGCGTTCAACAGCAAGTTTCATTAAATCGCCAACACCTGCTTGATCGATTGATTCAAATGGATCTTTTGGCAAAATATCTTGCTCAACATACGCAGGAAGGAATTTACCGGAGTCATCTCTCGACAATCCAAATGCTGTTTGGGTCAGGTCATTCGTACCAAACGAAAAGAACTCGGCTGACTTGGCTATCTCATCGGCAGTAACACATGCGCGAGGCAATTCTATCATTGTGCCGACGGTGTAATCAAGTTTAATCCCTTTTTCTTTCATAACCTGTTCTGCAACTGTGCGGACAATTTTTTCCTGAAGTTTTAATTCATTCAAGTGTCCGACAAGCGGAATCATTATTTCTGGATAAACTTTTTTTCCGCTTTGCTTTACTGTACAAGCAGCTTCAAAAATTGCACGCGCCTGCATTTCGGTTATTTCTGGATAACTCATTCCAAGACGGCATCCTCTAAATCCTAGCATAGGATTGAATTCCTTTAAGCTTTCCATTTTGGCTTTAACCGAATCGACAGTCATACCCATTCTATTTGCAACTTCTTGAATTTCTTTATCTTCATGAGGCAGGAATTCGTGAAGTGGCGGATCGAGAGTTCTGATTGTAACTGGTTTCCCTTCCATAACTTCGAAAATTCCTTCGAAGTCACCTCTTTGTAGTGGAAGAAGTTTTGCTAAAGCATTTTTTCTTTCTTCAAGAGTATTCGATAGAATCATTTCACGGACTGATTGGATCCTATCACCTTCAAAAAACATGTGTTCAGTACGGCAAAGTCCAATTCCTTCAGCACCAAATGAAATTGCATTCTCGCATTGTTCAGGTGTATCAGCATTGGTACGGACTTTTAGCCTTCTTAATTTGTCAGCCCAAGTCATTAAGCTGTTATACTTTTGGTAAACAGGCGCATTCTCTGGAGCTAAAGTTTTATTAATTAACACCTGAATTATTTCAGAAGGTTTGGTATGAATTTCACCGAGAATGACTTCGCCGGTTGATCCATCGAGTGAAATATAGTCGCCCTGCTTTACAACAAAGTCTTTACCTTTAGATCTCATCTCTTGAGTTTGATAGTTAATCTCTAACGAACCGCATCCAGCAACACAAACTTTTCCCATCTGGCGGGCAACGAGTGCTGCGTGAGATGTCATACCGCCGCGTGCAGTTAAGATTCCCTGAGATGCATTCATTCCGCGGATATCTTCGGGAGATGTTTCGATACGAACAAGAATAATTTTATCTCCTCGTTTTGCCCATTCTTCGGCATCTGGTGCATTGAATACCACTCTTCCAGTTGCCGCACCGGGACCAGCGTTCAATCCTTTCGCGAGTAATCTGCCTGAATCGATTGCATTTTTCTTTTCATTATGATCAAAGATTGGACGTAATAACTGATTTAATTGATCCGGGTCAATCCTGCGAATGGCTTCTTCTTTAGAAATAAGTTTTTCTTTAACCATATCAACAGCCATAGTAACTGCGGCAAAGCCAGTTCTTTTACCAACTCGGCATTGAAGCATCCAAAGTTTCCTTTGCTGAACGGTAAATTCAATATCCATCATATCTTTATAATGCTTCTCGAGAGTTTTACGGATCTTATCTAATTGATTGTAAGTTTCAGGCCGGGAATTTTTCAATGTTGATATTTCAAGCGGGGTTCGTGTTCCGGCAACGACGTCTTCACCTTGTGCATTGAATAAATATTCACCGTAGAATTCATTCGCACCGGTGGCAGCATCTCGTGTGAATGCTACTCCAGTTAATGAGTCATCTCCCATATTTCCGAATACCATTGATTGAACATTAACTGCAGTTCCCCAGCTTTCTGGGATATCATTCATTTTACGGTAAGCTTTTGCACGATCGTTCATCCATGAACTGAATACGGCACCTACCGCACCCCATAATTGTTTCCATGGATCATCAGGAAAATCGTGACCAGTTCTAACTTTGATTTCACTTTTGAATTCCGAAACTAATTCTTTGAAGTGCTCGGTTGTTAATTCACTATCTTCGGTTATATTGTTTTGATGTTTCTTCCTTTCAATTATTGCTTCAAAAGGATCAATCTCATTTTTTTCTTGAGGTTTCAATCCAAGCGCAACATCACCGTACATTTGAACAAATCTTCTGTACGAATCATAAACGAATCTCTCATTTTGCGTTTTATTGATCAAAGCTTTAACAGTGTTGTCGTTCAATCCAAGATTCAATACTGTATCCATCATCCCCGGCATTGATGCACGAGCACCAGAGCGAACAGATACTAACAGTGGATTTGTATTGTCTCCAAATTTTGCCCCCATCGCAGTTTCGACTTTTTTGAGGGCATTTTTTACTTCACTCTCAAGTCCTTTTGGATAAGTCTGTTTGTGCTGATAATAATATGTACAAACTTCTGTTGTAATTGTAAATCCTGCCGGAACAGGTAATCCAATGTTCACCATTTCGGCTAAGTTTGCACCTTTTCCACCGAGCAAAGCTTTCATCTCGGCTTTACCTTCGGCTTTTTTCCCGCCAAAAAAGTATACGAATTTTTTGTTTACTTTCTTTACCATTTCGGTTCTTACTCCATCTATTATTTTAAATTATTAATAAACCATTCTAATATATTTTTTGAAAAATAGTTTTGTTCTCTATCAATCATCCTTTCAGGATGCCATTGAACAAGCAGAATCGGTGATTTATTTGAATCATCTTTCCACTCAAGCGATTCAATGATCCCATCGCTCGAAGTTGATGTTATTCGTAGATCGCTTGCCACCTTGTCAACAGCTTGATGATGAGAACTATTTACATTTCCAGTTTTATTATTTGTTAATTTGAATAACAAACTCTTTTTTTCAACATTGATGTTGTGAACCAAATCAGAGGACGAATTATTGTCCTTTGATCTGTGATTCGGAATATCCTGAGATAATGTTCCACCTAGAAAGACGTTTACAATTTGCATTCCACGACAAATTCCCAGCACTGGCATTTTGGATTCGATCGCATGCTTGAAGAGTTCTGATTCGAATGCATCACGCTTTTCATCAATCTTTTTTGATAACCCATGTGAATTATCATGACCATAAAAATTTGGATGAACATCTCCGCCGCCAGGCAAAAGCAGGGCAGAACACTTCAGTAAATCGTTCGCAGAGCTAAAGTCATGAGAGAGATTTGCTATTTCGACTGATGGATAATTAACACTAATCCACTCAATATAGTTTTGAATTTTGCTGCCGTAATATGATAATCCAATTTTTATCATTAATTAATCCGTAAAATTTTACTTACGAGTCCATCCAAGTTTTCAATTTCTGCAAATATTTTTGTGTGTAAAAAATTAATTCCGCTTTGTTCAATTTTCTTTGAATGTTTCGTCAAACGAATGAAATCCTTCTCAGTTGTAATTGCGAACTCGCTGCCAATCTCATTGCATAATTGAATTAGTTTATCAATGTCATAATCATTAAAATTGTGATGATCGTTAAAGGCAACTTGTTGTGTGATAGTTAATCCCAAATTTTTTAATGTTTTAAAAAATGAATCAGAATCGGCAATTCCACAAAATGCAAGAACTTTTTTGGTTAATACTTCACCAACTGAGATTTTATTTTCCATATTGCGATAGAAACCATCCAATTTGTATTTACATGAGTAAGTGTTTGGCTCCGTAGATTTATCATGCCCAGAACTGAACTTATAATTTAGGATGATAGAATTGTATTTATTCAATCTAGTCCTTGATTCACGCAAATTTCCTGCTGGGAGATAAATTCGATCGAAAATAGATTTATTTTCTTCGTTAATCACTGCGATTGTGTAATCTTTTTTAATTTTTCTATTCTGTAATCCATCATCCATAAGTATGAGCTCAGCAACAAACGATTCGGTGATTTTCTCGATCGCGTAGACTCTATCCTCTGATACATAAATTTTTGCGTCAGGTAAACGAGAAAACATCATAGCAGGCTCATCACCAAATTTTTCTGGATTAGGTTCATTAACTTCGAGAAAACCTTGCGTCTTTCTCTTATAACCTCGCGAAAGAATCGCAATTTTCTTTCCTCGAAGTAAGAGTTCTTTCGCAACGGTAATAGCGATTGGAGTCTTTCCTGTACCGCCTGCTGTAATATTTCCAATACAAATGATTTTTCTATCAGCATTATAACTTGTTAAAATATCTTTGTCATATAAAAAATTTTTTACTGAAATAAATATCCAATACAAAAAGCTAAAAGGAAAAAGAAGTAAACGAAAATATTTCACAAATATTTTTCAGCTTTTTGTTGGAGTTTATTCAGTTCAGTTTCTAATTCAGCATTAATTTTATCGTAATCAGATTTTTCAAATCCTTGCGCGATTATTTTTTTATCAGAAAAAATCAGACTCGCACTAGAAAAAGGTTTTGGGATTTCAAATTTATCCCAAGAATTTAAAACGAATTTTTTCGAGTACGCTGTTCCGCAAAGTACGATTGGAACTTGTGTTCTCATCGATGCAATTAATCCGCCGATTTTCATTTTATGAATTGGTCCGCGAGGTCCATCAGGAGTAATTGCTAATGATGAGCCGTTCATCAGGACATTTTGCATATCATTCATAACTTCTTTTGAATCCTTCGAACTTGAACCGCGGATTAATTTATAATTAAACTTTTTTAACAACCGTGATAATATTTCACCATCTTTACTCTGGCTCACAACTGCAGTGAAATTATTATTTCTATTAATAAACCAAGGCAGCAGCATTGAGCCATGCCAAAACATAAAAACATAATTTTCACTAGATTGAACATTGTTTACAATTTTAATTTTAATTGTCCTGCACAACAGTGATAATAGTGCTGGTAAAATCGCTAAGCCAATATTTTGAATGAAACTTCCTGACATAATTACTTAAGTATTAATTCTGCAGCTCGCCGCGATGCGCCAAGTTCTCCCAATTCATTTTTTAATTCTCTGAACGATCGTTTTAATGTTTCGCGATATTTTTCATCAACAAGGAGCTTTTTAAGCTCCGTCGAAATTTTCTCAACAGATGCATCATGCTGAATCAATTCTTTCACAACTTTCTTTCGTGAGACAATGTTTGCTAATGCAATCGAATCAATTTTGATCAAACTCTTTCCTAAAAGGTAACTTAGTCGAGAAGTTTTGTACACAACAACAAAAGGAAGCTGAAATAGTGCCGCTTCAAGCGTTGAAGTGCCGGATTTAATAATCCCCGCATCGGAATATTTTAATAACTCGTAATTTCTGTTATAAATTATTTTCGCTTCTTTATCAAACTGGTGATATAAACTGTCGGAAAAGTTCGACACAGCCGCAACAGCAATCTGGATGTCCAAATTTTGTTTTAATTTGCTTGCGGTTAGGATTGATATGGGAAGAATCTTTTCAATTTCCTGTTTCCTGCTGCCTGGAAAGATTGTAATAAGCTTTTTCGATTTATCAAATCCAAATTCTTCAAAGAATTTTTCTTTACTCTCAAATTGATAATCATTAATTGATTCGAGCAAAGGATGTCCAACAAATTCTGCTTTGATGTTATGCTCATTATAAAATTCCTCCTCGAATTTGAAAACCACCAGCATTTTGTGAATGTATTTTTTTATAGTGTTCACTCTATTCTTTCCCCACGCCCAAATCTGAGGAGAGATGTAATAATAAATTTTTCGTTTTGCTGAGAACAAATTCTTTGCAAGACTAAGATTGAATCCTGGATAATCGATTAAGATTATCTTTTCTATATTTCGGTTTTCTACTTCAGATTGTAATTCTTTCTTGATACGTTTCATGAATGGAATGTGCTTTATTACCTCAGTAAAACCAAGGAACGAAACATCTTTTACATGATGGAGTAATTCAACTCCAGAATTACGCATTCTATCACCGCCAATTCCAAAAAATTTCAAAGAACTGTCAAACTTCAATAACTCATCAACAAGCCGGCTGCCATGAATATCTCCTGAAACTTCACCAGCAACAATCAAAATCTCTTTCACTAATACCTTCTAATAAACCAAATTAAAATAAGCGCAAGTGCAACAATTCCCCAAGCCTGCATCGATCGGATTTCGGAATTGAATCCTTTCTTAAAACTATATGGCGGCTGTTCAGTATTTCCGCTCGAATATTTTTTAAGCTTTGGAATGAACCGATTTACATTATGCAAATAACTTTGAAAAGCGTCACCAAATTTGGAAGAGAGAAAATTTTCCTCTTCCTTAATTATAAAATAATATTGAGCCGCAAATAAAATTACGCCAAACACTTGAAGATAGGGGAAGAGTGCATTTGACATAACACTCAATCCAAAATAAATTATGATGTTTCCAATGTATAAGGGATTTCGTACAAAAGCATAGGGACCACTAATTACTAAATATGTTCCACCTACTCCATCTGTTGTTCTCGTCTCGGAACCAGTCCATGAGTTAGACCAAATTCTTATGTATTCTCCTAACAGAACTAATACAAAACCTGTAATCAAACTAATTATATTCGGTTTGCAGTAGAGAAGCATAATTATCAAAAATGGAATTGGAGTGTAGCTTCTATATTTGAATAAAAATTCTCCGATGTTCATTATGGTTCCATCATATATATTTCACGGCGCTTGAGTTCGGCTTGATGTCTTTTCTTAATTCGCTTCTTAGTCAAAAGTTTTTCAATTGCTTCTCTGACATCATCAAAATTCTTAAAAGGAGAAAAAGAAATTCTATTTTTCTCACAGTGGAGTAAAAGTTGATTCTTTGCGAAAATATAATCGCAGAATTCAATTGGACACGCATCGGATAAACCATCGCCGATGTATATAGTGATTTCATCATCACCGCTTTGATTCAAAACATGATTTCGTTTGCAGTTGGCGCATTTCTTACATTCTGAATCAATGTAAGGATAGATCATTTCGGCAGTTCCATCAGATTTTATATCAATCGAGTTCGAAAAATATTTTACGTTTATCCCATGGTTCTTAAATAATCTTTCTTTATAAAGATCGAGACCATCGCTCAAGACTGTAATCTCAATATCACTCTCTCTGCAAAACTCAACAAAGGGAAGAAAAGTGTTGTCGATTTTCTGTTCGTCAATAAATTTGTGAGCTTTTTCAATTGTCAAATCCTTAATTGTAGAACATTCAGTTGAGAGACATTCGATTGATGAGATAATCCCTTTTTCCCACTTTTCAACAGCTTCGTCGCAGATTATTGAATCGCCGAAAAATCTATAGAAATGATTTCCGATGTCATTCACTGCGATTGTTCCATCAAAGTCGCAAAATATTTTGAAAGTGTGATCACTCATTTCATTAATAGCATCTTTTTAGAATCAATATACGAAATTTTGCCACTCTCATCTCTTGCCTCAAGCTTATAAATGTAAACACCGGATGAAAACTTATTCGCATTGAAATTTATTCTATATGAACCCTCAGACTCAAATCCCATAGTAATTCTATCAACTTCTTCTCCAAGTATATTGTAAATAGAAATTGTTACAAAGCTTGGATCTTTTAATGTATAGCTTAGGGTCGTTGTTGGGTTAAATGGATTGGGGTAGTTTTGATAAAGCTTAAATTCTTTAGGGTAAGTTTCATTCGCATCTGTATTTTCAGATAAAACTAAACCAGAGGGCTTAAAGAATAATTTCGATCCACTTTTTCTGTCAATTGTATTAATAG
>Ga0194113_10001051_pt1 | contig 37532 bp, 31 predicted proteins | sample TA2MahC200mmetaG_FD_146193 | JGI IMG/M metagenome (GOLD analysis project Ga0194113, IMG submission 146193) | Freshwater microbial communities from Lake Tanganyika, Tanzania - TA2015017 Mahale Deep Cast 200m | ecosystem: Environmental > Aquatic > Freshwater > Lake | place: Tanzania: Lake... | reverse complement strand
TCCAAGACTTTGACTGTAAAGCTACAATCAAATTCTATTGTGACTTCCTGTTTCTGATAATAAGCGTTTCCCACTTAGCCCCCTTTTATGATATTCTCTATCGTAAAGAGGGCTATTTTACTAAACAGGTCTCCTTTTTTCTACACAACTAATGTCTTTGCGCCTCCCGGCGAACTTGGCTTCTCCCTAAAATACGACGACACTCTTCACTACAATAAGCCTGTCCCCTCCAGCATCTCCGGCACACGTAGAAACTCAAATCGCACCAGCGGCAACAAACCTCGACTAAAAGCAAAATAAAATGGCCTCCGACCTTGCAAACAGCCAGAAGCCATGATAAAAATAATAGGCTTGCTTGAGCTTCTAATTTAGTTTACATATTTTCTTCTTATGATAGAGACTCTGCATGCCAAGAAAAGCAAGATTGGATGCTCCCGGGACCCTTCACCATGTGATGATCAGGGGAATCGATGGGATCGAGATTTTTCGGGATGACCAGGACCGGCAAACCTTCATTGAGCGCGTAAGCCAGTTGGTGAAATCCACTAAGACCCGAATCCTGGCCTGGGTTTTAATGGCCAATCATTTATTGCTCTTTAGCGGCCTCCAGGGGATTTCTCAATTCATGCGGCGTCTGCTAACCGCCTATGCCATCTATTTCAACCAAAGGTATCGGCGAAGAGGGCATTTATTTCAGGATCGATACAAATCTATCGTATGAGAAGAGGAGCCCTATTTATTGGAGCTGGTTCGCTATATTCATTTGAATCCACTGAGGGGGGAGTGGTTAAAAGCCTTAGACAACTAAATCGACACAGTTGGAGTGGGCACAGTGTTTTAATCGGGGAGTACAGAAATGACTGGCAAGACAGAGAATATGTTCTTAGGCAGTTTCATGTGCAGAAGGGAAAAGCCATCCGGGCTTATTCAAATTTTATGGAGGAGGGAGAAGGCCAGGGCCGGAGGCCGGAGTTAGTGGGGGGTAGATTGGTTCGGAGCCTTGGAGGGTGGTCACGGGTATTGACGTTGCGAGGCGATCAGGAGAAGGTTGGGCATGATGCTCGGATCTTGGGGGACGGGGAATTTATTGCGGAGATTTTAAAGGAGGGGAATATCGCCAGATGCCCAATTCACGAAAATGGGAGGATAACATGGAGACGGAGCACCTCGAAAAGCGGTTTGGAATTTTGGCTGTGGAGAAAGGATTTATCACGGCAGATCAGGTCATTGAAGCATTGAAGATTCAGGTGATGGAGGATATAGAAAAGGGGAAACACAGACTTATCGGGCGAATCCTATTAGAACAGGGGCTGATTACCCTCTCCCAGATTAATGATTTATTAGGCCTCTTAGGGAAAAATATACCTTTATTTAAAGAACAGTGAAAAAAATAAACAAAATTCCAATTTCCTCCGGAGAATTCTTAATTTAATTGTATAGGAATTTCCTTTTTTATCCCCCTCCCCCCAACCCCCTCCCGCCAGGGGAGGGGTGATACTTGGGGGGCTCCCTAATTCCCTCCCCCTGGATGGGGGAGGGTTAGGGTGGGGGTGTTAATAAATTTACAAATACCTGAAAAAAGTGAGAGAGAAGAGGTAAAAGATGAAGACCTATCGCATTGTAGTTTTGCCGGGAGACGGCATCGGGCCAGAAATCGTCGCAGCCGCCGTAGCGGTCCTGGATACAATCCAGGAATTGGCCGGCGACTTTCGTTTATCTTATGATGTTCATCAAGCCGGCGCGAATTATTACCTTAAAAACGGGAAAAATATGTCCGCGGAAACATTCGAGGCCATCCGCCAGTCCGATGCTACCTTAAAAGGGCCGGTTGGGTTGCCTGAGGTGCGTCTGCCGGACGGTACCGAAGCCGGATCGCTGGGAGGTGTGCTCCGGAATGGTTTCGATCTCTATGCCAACGTACGTCCGATCAAGCTGTTTCCCAAAGTGCCCACGCCGCTCAAGGACAAATCGCCGGAGAGCATTGACTACGTTATTATCCGAGAAAACACCGAAGGGCTTTATGCTTCCCGCGGCCGCGGGCTTATCACCGAACAGGCCGCCACCGACACTTTGCTCCTTACCCGCAAAGGATGCGAGAGGATTTGCCGCTTTGCCTTTGATATGGCTTTGCGCAAAACCAGAGGGGCTCCCGAGGATGGACGCAGAAGGGTCACTTTGGTGGAAAAAAGCAACGTCCTGAGGAGTTTTTACTTTTTCCGGCAGGTCTTTGCCGAGGCGGCCAAGGAAACACCCGAGGTGGAGATTGAAACCCTCTATGTCGATGCTGCCGCGGCAGCTTTAATTACTAAGCCCCAGCATTTCCATGTGATTGTCACTGAGAATATGTTTGGGGACATTCTAAGCGATCTGGGGGGAGCAACAATAGGCGGACTGGGGATGTGCCCGTCAGCCAATGTCGGGGAAGAACGCGCTTATTTTGAACCCATTCATGGCTCAGCGCCGGATATCGCCGGAAAAAACATTGCCAACCCGCTTTCCCAAATCAGGGCTGCCGGCATGATGCTGGAGTATCTGGGGCGCAAAAAGGATGCCGATCTGCTGGAGAAAGCCATCTGGCAAGCACTGGAAAAAGAAGGTTTCTCCATCTCGCCGGCCGGTCAGGTAGAGAAAGGGGCCATGGTGGTTGCCGCTGCGCTCAAGGAGGAACTGGAACGCTGCTATGCGGCGAAGAAGATTAAGGAGATGTGAATGGCTTTGGGCACAGGGAAGAATGATCCTAAGAACGGGAGTCTGGTATGAAGGCGGTTATGGACAACAAGGGAGTCAGGGGACGGGTTTTAAAGCTGGGGGACCATGTCGATACCGATCTAATCTACCCGGGAAAGTATGTCACTGTGGTGGATCCCAAGGAATGGGCCAGCCATGCCCTGGAAGGAATTGACCCTGGATTTCCGGCCCGGATCACCCCTAACGACGTCATCGTGGCCGGGCAAAACTTTGGGTGCGGGTCTTCCCGCTCCCAGGCGGTCTCCTGCTTGAAGTATGCAGGAATCGGGGCAGTCGTGGCGGTCTCTTTCGCAAGAAACTTCTTCCGCAACTCAATCAACCAGGGATTGCCGGTCATCGAGTGCCCGGAAGCAAGCCAAGCGTTAGCTGAGGGAGATCCGATTTTTATTGATTTCCAAAAGGGAATCATCGAAAGTCAGGGGCAGAGGTTCCGATTCCAACCTCTGCCAGATTTTCTGATGGAGATCCTTCTTTCCGGCGGGCTTGTCTCCTATACCAAGAAATTCCTTCAGCGGAAAAAGGATATAGAGGGGTAAAGTTATGGCTTTTACTTTTGCCGAAAAGATTTTGGGGATCAAGGCTTCCCGGCCAGGGGTGAAAGCCGGAGAAATCGTCAGGGTCGCCCCGGACCGGGTAATGTCAGTCAGCGCCACCAATGCCATTGTCATCAACTTCTTCCGCGAGCTGGGAGTCAAGCGGGTCTGGGATCCGCAGCGGATCGTACTCATCCTGGATCACGAAACCCCGCCCCAGGTTCCCGATCAGGCCAATTCTCACCGCCTGGTCCGCCAGTTTGCCGCCGAACAAGGGATCCATAAATTCTTCGATGTCGGGGAGGGGATCTGCCACCAGTTGATGGTTGAGCAGGGGCTGGTCTTTCCCGGAGAGCTTATCTTTGGGAAGGATTCTCACTCCACGACCTATGGCGCAGTGGGGGCTTTTGGCACACCCATCGACGCCACGGAAATGGCTTGCCTTTGGGCTACGGGCGAAACTTGGCTGCGCGTGCCCCAATCGATTAAAGTGGAAGTAAGAGGAACCTTTCCGGCGGCCGTATCCGCCAAGGATCTTATTCTCAAGGTCATCAGCTTGTTGTCGGCTGACGGGGCCACTTACCGGTCTGTAGAGTTTCTCGGCCCGGGGGTCCGGCAGATGTCGGTAGCGGACCGGATGACCGTAGCCAACATGGGAATCGAAATGGGGGCCAAAAATGCCTTCTTTCCACCGGATGAAGTAACCGGCAGCTTTTTAAAACGCTTCGGAGTATCTTACCAAGCCGTTTACCCGGATCCCGGGGCAAATTATGAAAAGGTTCTGGAAGTGAACCTAAATGAATTAGGGCCACAGATTGCCTGTCCCCACAGGGTGGACGACGTCAAAGAGGTAAGCGCGGTGGAAGGTCTCTCCATCGATCAGGTATTTATAGGGTCCTGCACAAACGGAAGGCTGGAAGACCTAACTGTGGCCGCAGCGATCCTGGAAAACCGCCGCATTGATCCCGGCGTGCGCCTGATCATAGGTCCGGCTTCCAGGGATATCTACCTGGCGGCAATGGAAGCAGGCCATATACAAACCCTGGTGAAAGCCGGAGCTATGATTCTGCCCCCTGGCTGTGGACCCTGCTTTGGCGCCCATTCCGGCCTCTTGGGAGACGGGGAGCGATGCCTGTCTACCACCAACCGGAACTTCAAGGGGCGCATGGGAAGTCCCCGAGCGGAAATCTATCTGGCTTCACCGGCCACGGCCGCGGCGAGTGCCTGGCGAGGTAAAATTTTCGATCCAAGGAGGATAATATGATGAACAACCGCTCGGCCAAAGAAAAGCGGTCCCGCTTCCGGGAGCGTCTTCGGGAAGAGCGAATCGTCATCGCCCCGGGAGCCTTTGACGCCTTTAGTGCAAGGCTGGTCGAATACGTCGGCTTTGAGGCGCTCTACATGACCGGGGCTGGTGTTTCAGCAGCCTTGGCGGGCCTACCGGATATCGGCTTGTTGACCATGACCGAGATGGTCGAACAGGCGCGCCGGATCTCCGACGTTACCAACCTTCCAATCATCTCCGACGCCGACACCGGTTACGGCGGGCCACTGAACGTCAGGCGGACGGTCCAGCAGTTCGAAAAAGCCGGGGTCTGTGCCATCCACTTAGAAGATCAGGAGATTCCCAAAAAATGCGGCCATTTGGCAGGCAAGCGGGTCATCTCCCGCGAGCAGATGACCGATCGACTCAAGGCAGCTCTGGATGCCAGGGTGGATGAGAATTTTTTGATCATCGCCCGAACAGACGCCCGGGCCACCCACGGCCTGGCCGAGGCGCTGGAGAGAGGAAGACTATATTCCAGTATAGGGGCCGATGTAATCTTTATCGAAGCACCGGAAAGCCTGGAAGAAATAAAAGAAATCGCACGATCTTTGAAGGATGTTCCCTTGTTGATCAACCGCGGCGGCGGGGATAGGACCCCTCCTTTGTCAGCGGCCCAATTGGACGAGATGGGTTTTCGCCTGGTCATCTTTCCTGGAGATACCCAGAAGGCAGCCGGGAAGGCCATGGTCAACATTCTGAACATTCTCAAGGAAACAGGCAACACCTTGAGCGGCCAGGGGATGATGATGAGCTTTGAGGAGAGGTTCGAAATCCTCGGCTTGTCACGATTTAAAGAGATCGAAGCTTCTTACTCAAGAGGAGAAGGAACTTAAGCTTAAGGAATCAGGCACAAAACAACACGGGCAACTTGGGGAAATCATAGGCCAGGAGATGTAGGGCCCGCCTTGAATAGCAGGGACAGATGAAAAAAATTCAAAAAAAAGATGTGAAGAAAGGAGGAAAAGAATGGATAAGAAAAAAGCAGCAATAATATCAGCCATCTTGGTTAGTTTGGTATGGTTGGTCTCTCCCGAGGTCGGGTTTTGCAAATGGCCGACTAAACAACTGAATATAGTCGTACCCTACGGCGCGGGAGGAACCACCGATCGGGTCATGCGCGGTTTGGCGCCATTTTTAGAAAAGGAAATTGGCGCGCCGGTGGTAATCGTGAACCGACCGGGTGGAGGCGCTCTGGTGGGGACCAAGGCTCACCTGGCCAATGACCCGGCTGATGGCTCTTTCATTGTTTACACCATTCAGCCTTATCTGAGCGGCCAGATTGCCAAGAAGGCTTTCACCATCGACTCCTTCGATTATTTTGGGCTTAATTACCGGTCGCCCCAGGGTGTCTGGGTAAAGTCGGATTCCAAGTATGATACGATGGAGAAGCTCATCAAGGCCATCAAGGAGACGCCAACAAAGATAAAGATGGCCTACATCCCCAACTCCTGGTCTCCGGTTGCCTCGGCTCTCCTGGCAGAAAGGATCGGGGCTGAAGCCAAGGGAATTCCTTACGAAGGTGGAGGCGTCCAGAGGATGGCCATTGTTTCGGGCGACTGTGATTTCACCATCACCGAGGTCTATGGCACTCTGGCCGCTGCTGCCCAGGATATGAAAGCCCTCGCTGTAGTTGAAGAGGAGCGCCTGCCGGAAATACCGAATGTTCCCACCCTCAATGAGGTCTTGAAAAAGATAGGCGCTTCTCCTATGCCCGACTTGTCCAATACCCGCTTTTTCCTGGTCAAGAAAGGATTTAAGGAAAAATACCCCGAGCGGTGGACCATGCTGCTCCAGGCCATGGAAAAGGCGCACAAAAATCCGGACTTTATCGCCATGATGGCCAAACAAAAACTGGAAGTCACCTGGAAAGATGCAGAGGCAACCCGCAAATCTGTGGTAGAGTCTGATAAGATTTGTCAGAAATACGCCAAGTATCTTGAATAAACCAGCCGGGGCCCTGCCTTTTGCCGAGGGGGCGGGGCCTGTCTCTCGCCGAGAATATCGGATGGGCAAAGAGGGTTTAATGTGTCGCGATCACTTGGACGAATCATTTTCCTTATTTTGGTCTGGCTATTTTCTTTGAAATACTATGTGGAATGCATTCGCCTCCCTGAATTTTCGGAAAAGATAACCGTGGCCGTCGCTTTTTGGCTGCTCACTTTGTTTGTGGGGGTAGAGCTTTTCCGGCGCATCAGGGAGGGGCTGCGAAGTAAAGATCTCAAATTTCCTCCTTATCGGGAAGCCCTCCCCAGGCTGGCGAAGGATCGAAGAGCCCAACTGGTGGCTTCCGTGATCATCTACATCATTATCATTCCTCTAATCGGTTTCTATATAACTTCATTTTTGGCCTTCTGCGGTTTCAGCTATATATTGGGCACCCGGGGTTTCATCCGGGTGGTGATTCCCGGGGTTATCATTCTAACCTTTATTTTTTTCATTTTTACCGCGATCCTAAATTTAAACTTGCCCGAGGGCTTTTTGTTTTAGATTAATGAGGTGGCTGGATGGAATTAAGCGGATATTTATTTAAAGCTTTAAATATGCTGTGGCTTTGGGATATCCCCTTGTGGATGCTCGGAGGGTTGGCCATAGGCATCTTTTTAGGGGCTTTGCCGGGGGTCTCCGGGGTCCTGGCCATCACCCTCTTGCTCGGCCCGAGTTATTATATGCCCCCCCTGCAGGCCATTATTTTCTTGACCGCCATCTATACCGGGTCGGTATATGGAGGCGGGATTACCGCCGTACTGCTGAATATCCCCGGAACACCTGCGGCCATCTGCACCGGTTTCGATGGATATCCGATGACCCAGCAAGGCCGGCATAATGAGGCTTTGGGTCTGAGCATCATGAGTTCGGCCATCGGCCTCTTTTTGTCTTATTTGATTGTCTTTTTCCTCTTTTTGCCCCTGGGTCGGTTGGTCTTGAAGTTTGGACCGGCCGAGATGTTGATGGTGGTCATTTTCGCCTTGACTTCGGTGGGCATGGTCAAAAGCGAAATCATTCCAAATGTTTTGACCGGCCTGTTTGGGATTCTGGTGGGCACCATCGGTTCCTCAGCTTATGGACATACCCGGGGAATCTTTGGCCAGATGGCCCTTTTCGAGGGAATTCCCCTCATCCCGGCCTTGTTAGGAATTTTAGCCATGTCCGAACTTATGATTATGATTGAACGTCCTTTTGTCATCTCTGGAGGGGTCCGCCCCAAGCAGGACATCTGGGAAGTCATCAGAGGGATGGGCAGTACCTTCAGCTACACAGGGACGGTCATCCGCTCGTCGCTTGTAGGGCTGGTGATCGGGCTCATGCCGGCCGCCGGCTCTACCATTGCCAGTATGGTCAGTTACGGGCTGGCCAAGAGAGTGTCCAGGGATCCGGACCAGTTTGGTAAAGGGGAAGCAAGGGGTGTGGTGGCAGCGGAAACAGCTAATAACGGATCGGAAGGTGGGGCGGTGGCTACGATGATGCTCCTGGGTATCCCCGGCAGCGTTACCACTGCTTTGCTCATCGCCGCTTTTATGATTCATGGCATGTCTCCTGGTCCTTTCCTGGTGCGGGAGAATCTTGGTTTTGCCTACGCGGTCATTTTAAGTCAATTCCCCATAGCGGCGCTGTTACTGTTCGTGGCCGCCTTGTTTGTCAACTACTTCGCCCGAGTGATCTACCTGCCCACTCGAATCCTCGTGCCGGCTGTCTTGATCTTTGCAGTCGTTGGCTCTTTAGCCACTCGGGGCTTGACCATCGATGTGGTAATCATGCTTATCTTTGCAGGTTTCGGCTACATCATGAAGAAGTTAGACTACCCCATCATGGGTTTTGTCCTGGGGTTCATTTTGGGCGGGTTGGTGGACAAGGAGCTCTTAAAATCCTACCTGATGTTCGGGGACGATCTGCCGGCTTTATTCGCCAGGCCGGCATTCGTCGTTCTGCTGGCCCTAAACATCGTATCCATCGCCTGGCCTACAGTGTCCGCCTGGCTGGCAGGCCGGCGGAAGTGATCGGGCAGGAGAGAGGGCGTTCTTGGAATGGCGGCGGGTTTCATGAGCGGGGGGAGATGAAGCTTATCGGTTGGGCGAAGACGGAGATCGTCACGTGGAAGTTTTTAAGGAGGAACTGAAGACATGACTTGCTCCATGCGGAGGAGAGAATGATCGCCAAAGATTTGCGGGAGGAATATCTTTTTTCCGGACATGGGGCCTGTCCGGGTTGCGCCATGCCCCTGATCGCCCGCCAAGCCTTCAGCGCTCTGGGGCAGAACACAATCGTCGTTATTACGGCCAGTTGTTTCGGGACAATCATCTCCACTTTTTACCCCATCGCCCCCATCAAATTGGCTGCTTATTCGACCCCCTTTGCTTCTGCCGGGGCAGCCGCTTCCGGCGTGCGAGCCGCTCTCGATATGAAGGGAGACGCAGCCACGGCGGTTCTGGTTGTAGCCGGGGATGGAGGAACTTTTGACATCGGTCTCCAGGCCCTGTCAGCGGCTGCCGAGCGGAACGATGATATGATCTTCCTCTGTTACGACAATGAGGCATACATGAACACAGGAATCCAGCGTTCCTCGGCCACCCCCTGGGGATCCTGGACGACAACGACACCCCCGACAAATTTGAAAGATCAACCAAAGAAAGACATCGTCCAGATCATGGTCGCCCATCGGGTTCCCTACGTGGCCACGGTCTCGCTCGCCTACCCCGAGGATTTCGCCCGCAAGGTAAGGAAGGCCAGGGAGATCCGCGGGTTTAAATTCTTCTATGCCCTTTCTCCATGCCCTGTTGGGTGGAGGTTTTCTTCAGAGCTATCCGTCTCCCTGGCCAGGCTGGCCGTGCAAACAAAAGTCTTCCCGCTCTATGAAGTGGAGAATGGCAGCCGGTACATCCTAAATGAAGTACCCGAAATGGTCCCGGTCAATGAGTACTTAAGACACCAGGGACGCTATTCTTTTCTGCGAGAAGGGGATATGGAAAGGATCCAGGCAGATGTTGACCGGGAATGGACGCGCCTAACGAGGCAAATAGAAAGGGCTGAGGAACTCGGAGGAGAACTGAATTTTTAAAAGGATACTATAGGGAACGAGGTTATTGCTATTAATAAAGATCATCTTCGATAAAAGGAGGATTTTTATATGGATTGGGGAATGCAAAATCGTTTGGGCCGATTGATCCAGCCCGACGGACACTGTTTCTTTTTACCCATCGATCATGGTTACTTTCAAGGGCCCACCAGTAAGCTGGAGAAACCCGGCGAAACCATCAAGCCGTTGATTCCTTACGCCGATGGCTTGTTTGTCACGCGAGGCGTGCTCCGCTCCAGCGTCGATCCAAGAAATTGTCCTCCCATCATCCTCCGGGTTTCCGGTGGAAGCAGCATCATCGGGAAAGACCTGGCTCATGAAGCCGTCACCACCTCGGTGGAAGAGGCTCTCCGGCTCAATGTTGCGGCCGTGGGCATGTCCATTTTCGTGGGGAGCGATTATGAGTATGACTCGCTGGTCAACTTGGGTAAATTGGTGGATGAATGCCAGAAGTACGGCCTTCCGGTGATGGCGGTAACGGCAGTGGGGAAAGAACTGGAAAAAAGGGATGCGCGCTACCTGGGGTTATGCTGCCGGATTGCCGCGGAATTCGGGGCCACGATCGTGAAGACCTACTGGTGTGAGAATTTTGAGAAAGTGGTCAATGGCTGTCCTGTGCCTGTGGTCATGGCTGGAGGGCCCAAGTGTGAGACCGAGCTGGAAGTATTTGAGTTCGTCTATGATGGCATGCAAAGGGGGGCCATCGGGTTGAACCTCGGCAGGAATGTCTGGCAGCACGAATACCCCGTGGCCATAATGAAAGCCCTTAGGGCGATTATCCATGAAAAAGCTTCGGCGAAGGAAGCCGAGGGAATTTTTAAGGAAGAAAAAAAGAAAAAATAAGAAACCCTTAAACCCCTTCCCCCCTTGTGGGGGAAGGGTGGGATGGGGGGTATGAATAAATTCAGGGCAAGAGCCTTAAGAAAGAACCTAACAGAAGCTGAACGCTCGTTATGGAGGGAACTTCGGTTTCGCCAGATGGGGGGCTATAAATTTCGCAGACAGCAACCATTAGGTGGCTATATTGTGGATTTTGTGTGTTTCGAGAAACGTTTGATTGTCGAAGTAGATGGAGGGCAACATTCTGAACAAATAGAACATGATTTGAAACGTGATGAATGGTTGAAAGCACAAGGGTTCCCTGTCTTGAGGTTTTGGAATTCCCAAGTTATAGACGAAATCAGAGCTGTCAAAGAAATAATCCATAATTCCTTAGAAAGAAAAGTTTACCCCCCACCTTAATCCTCCCCCGCAAGGGGGGAGGAAATATTTTGGGAAAAAATGCAAACTCGTCAAGGGATAAGTTTATTGTGGAAAATTTATTTGATTTGAAAAAAGCCCAGGAGTTCATCGCCAGGTATCCGGACATCCCTCCGGAATTAGCCATACGGGCATATACCTCCCGCCTGATCGGGAAAGATCCTCATCTCGTTCTCCACGGAGGGGGCAATACTTCCGTTAAAATGAAAGTAAAGAACGTTGTCGGGGAAGAACAGGAGGTCCTTTATATTAAAGGGAGCGGGATAGATTTAGCCGCCATTGAACCCCAGGGATTCGTGGGCCTGGAGCTGGCTCCCCTCCAGAAGTTGCAGCGCCTGCCCAACCTTTCCGATGAAGAAATGGAGAATCAACTACTGATTCACAAGCTTGCTTTCTCTTCCCCGGATCCTTCAGTTGAAGCCCTGCTGCACGCTTTTCTTCCTTTTCGCTATATCGATCATACCCATGCCGATTCCATTCTGATCTTAACCAACCAAAAAGATGGAGAGAATCTCTTGCGGGAAGCCCTTGGGGAAAAAGTTGGTATCCTTCCTTACGTTACCCCCGGCATTCATCTGGCGAAAAGGGTTCTTGATCTGTACGAACAAAACCCCGGATTTGAAGCAATTGTAGTTAGGCATCATGGAATTTTCACTTTTGCCGAAGAGGCCAGAACGTCTTATGAGAGAATGATTGATTATGTAAACAGGGCCGAAACTTTCATTGAGGCGCGAACGCGAGGAAAATTTTTCGGAGTCCCGCGCCTGGATTTGTCCTCCCCAAAAGATTTTTCTTCTTCCGTTGCCCGATTCAACCAGGCCGTTCGCGGAGCCTGTGCCTTCAGAAAAAGTGATGGCCTGATGAGGCGGTTTTACGTGGAAATACGCAGCGTCCCTGATCTGATAAACGCCTCTCTTATTCGAGAGGCCAGGGAGCTTTGCAGCTCCGGCGTCCTTACCCCGGATCATGTCACCCGCACTAAAAATTTATGGGCTTATGTTGAAGGCATCCCGGAAGATGACCAGATTCTGCAACAAAGCTTGAAGGAAGCTATAAGCTCATACAAAGCAGCTTACGACCAATATTTTGGATCCCAGGTAGAGGCCAAAAAGATTGAGCGGGAAAAGCTGGATCCTTATCCCAGAGTTTTTCTGGTGGTCGGAGTGGGGATTGTTGCCCTCGGATTTTCTCGGAAAGATGCCGTTGTTGCCGCCGATATTGCCGAGCACACCTTGCGGGGTAAACTGCAGGCGAGTATCCTCGGGGTGTATGCCCCCATTGCCGAATCCCACGTATTTGACATGGAATACTGGCCCTTGCAGCAGAAAAAAATTGGCCGGCCTACTTTTCTTCCCCTGGAAGGGCAGGTGGCGGTAGTTACAGGTGGCGGGGGGGCTATTGGCCTGGGTGTTGCCGACCGATTATTGGCTGCGGGAGCGGCTGTGATGATTTCTGATATCGATGAACATCACCTGCAAAAAGCTTATTCCATCCTGACCAAAAAATATGATGCCAGCCTGGTCGAACAACTCATCTTTGATGTTACGGATTATGGGGCCGTCGAAAAGGCCTTCGGGGCGATAAGCCGAAGGCTGGGGGGGATTGACATCCTCGTCCCGAACGCTGGCAAAGCCCATGTGGCCAAGGTGGAAGATTTAGACCCGGAGAAATTCGATCAAGTGATTGCGGTGAACCTCAAAGGAACCTTTAACGTCATCAAAGCCTCCGTTCCTATTTTTAAAAGACAAGGGATGGGGGGGAATATCGTGGTGATTAGCTCGAAAAATGTGTTTGATCCCGGGGCCGCTTTCGGCGCCTACAGCGCTTCCAAAGCCGGAGCCCATCAAATTTCCAAGATTGCTGCTTTGGAACTGGCCGAATGGGGAGTGCGGGTAAACCTGGTCAACCCGGATGCGGTCTTTGGAGACGAGGAAGTTCCTTCAAAATTGTGGGAACTGGTCGGACCCGAAAGAATGAAATCCAGAGGGCTTGACCCGCAGGGGCTGCGAGAATATTACCGCCAGAGAAATCTCCTGAAGGCGCAGGTTACGGCTGAGCACGTGGGCAATGCGGTTGTATTTTTTGCCAGCGAAGGGACTCCAACGACCGGGGCCACCCTCCCGGTCGATGGAGGAATTCCAGCCGCCTTCCCCCGATGAAAGTTTACCGCCTCTACTTAGCCAGTTGGTAAAACAGAGCCGCCGTGGTGCGGATGCCGTTCTTAAAGCAATCGATGGCCAAGTTCTCGTTGGGGGCATGGTTGTTTTCGTCGTGGTTCCCGTAGGGGACGGAGAGAATGGGAACGTTCAGGATATTACGGATTGCTGCCCCCGGAAAGCTTCCTCCCCCTGCGGGGATCAAGACCGGCTCCTGTTGAAATCCCTGGCGAATAGCCTCCACAAACTTCGGGGCCATGGGATGGTCAACAGAAGTGCGCGAGGGATAGTAGTAATGCACCATGGTCACGTCCATATCTTCAAACCCGTGCTTCTTTACATGATTCATAAATTTCTGAAAAATGTCTTCCGGGTCCTGATTGACCACCAGCCGCATGTCCATCTTGAGCATCGCCTTGCAGGGGAGGACCGTCTTGCTTCCCTGCCCGCCGTAGCCGGAGGTGAACCCGGCGATGTTCAGGGTGGGCCGGAACATGAGTTTTTCCATGTAGCTGACGTCCTCGGGAGGGGTAAACTTTTTCAGCCCGTATTTTTCCATGAATTTTGTCTCATCGAAAGGAATCTTGGACATCATCTCCCTCTCTTGAGGGGTTGGAGGGACGATATTATCGTAGAACCCCTCGATGGCCACGGTTCCGTCGGGTTTGCGCAGGGTAGATAAGAATTCAACCAGGCGCCAGGCCGGGTTGGGAATGGGCCCGCCGAAGTTGCCGGAATGTAGATCCTGGTTGGCGCCCCGGGCCTTCACCTCTACGTAGATAACTCCCCGGTTTCCGAAACTCAACCGGGGTCGTCCTGAGGTGTCCATCGGGCCATCCGAGTTCAGGGCCATATCGGCGGCGAAGAGAGATTTATTTCCCCGGCAGAATCCATTCAGGCTGGGACTGCCCACTTCTTCCTCCGGGTCGAGGAGAAACTTGACGTTAATCGGAAGCTTTCCCTTCACCTTCAGCACTGACTCAATGGCCTTGAAATGGGCGAAGAACTGGCCTTTATTATCCGCGCTGCCCCGGCCGTAAATCCTCCCGTCGTGGATGGTCGGCTGGAAAGGAGGGGAATCCCACGCTTCCAGGGGCTCCGGCGGCTGAACGTCAAAGTGCCCGTAGATCAATAGGGTGCGCTTTGCTTCGGGATTGAGGATCTCGCCGTATATTAAAGGAGGATTTCGCTCCCCGCCCATGGGAAGGATACGCGGCTTGATCCCGATTTTTTCCATTATTCCGGTCAGGAGTTGGGAACATTCCACCACCCCCTCCCAGCGGGCACTGATGGACGGTTGCCGCAGTAAAACAAAAAGCTCGTCAATGAAACGATTCAAGTTCTGGTCGATGTAACCGAAAATCTTTTCCATTTCTCTTACCCCCTGTAATGGTTAAAAATGAAGTTCGGAGTTTAAAGTTTTATTTGTTTTTACTCCGAACTCCGAACTAAATTACTCCGAACTGTTTTAACGATTTCTCGTATGCGGGTCCAGCCAATCCCTCAGCCCGTCGCCCATGAGGTTGATCCCCAGGGTGGTGAAGAAAATGGCCGAACCGGGAATGGCCGCCAGCCACCAGAGGCCGAGCATGTAGGATCGCCCTTCAGCCAGCATTCCTCCCCAGGAAGCGTTGGGCGGAGGAATGCCCAATCCCAAGAAGCTGAGGAAGGACTCGCGGATGATCATGCGGGCCAACTCAAAAGTCGAAAGAACAATGATGGAGCTGGCCAGATTGGGAAGAATGTGTTTCAAAATAACTCCGCTGTTCCGTCCTCCCAGAGCTCTGGCCGCAGTGACGAAGTCGCGGGACTTGAGCTCGATGACTTCGGCCCGCACCAGGCGGGTATAAATTGGCCATCCGGTCAGTCCCAGAACCAGAACCAGGTTTCTGTAGCCCGGCCCGGCTGCGGCCATCACGGAAATGGCCAGGAGGATATAGGGAAAGGACATCATGATGTTCACACCGTTGCTGATAATGGAGTCCAGCGGACCGCGGTAGAAACCAGCCAGGATGCCTAGGGTAATGCCCACCAGGGCCGAGAAGGTCATGGTTAAAAAACCTACAGAGAGGGAGATGCGCGAACCATAGATCAATCGGCTGAGCAGGTCTCTCCCCACCTGGTCCGTCCCTAATTTATATTGGGGGTCAGTTTTTTCCTCCCAGAAAGGCGGTTTCAGGCGGGCCTGGAGATTCTGTTCCAGTGGACTTTTGGGCGAGAGGAAGGGCGCCAGGAGGGCCAAGGACAAGGCGAAAGCCACCATGGTCAATCCGATCATGCCGACCCGGGTTTGACGCATGAGGTAAAGGAGTTTCCTAAAACCCTTTCTTTGTTCTCTGAGCACGCCATCTCCTTTACCCAAAACGGAGCTTCGGATCTAACCAGGCGGTGGTAATGTCGGTCAACAAGTTGGCTATGACGATCAAAATAGCGAATACGACCACTGCGGCCTGGACCACGGGAAAATCGGAGTTGAAGATTGATTCCACCACCAGGCTGGCAACACCGGGCCAGGCGAATATGGTTTCGGTAATCACCGCTCCGCTCAGAAGCATTCCGAACTGGAACCCCAGGATGGTGATGACCGGGATCAGGGCGTTGCGCAAGGCATGGCGGAAGAGTACCGCTCTTTCCCCCAGCCCCTTGGCCCGGGCCGTCCGGATATAATCCTGGGAGAGAATTTCAATCATCCGCGACCGGGTCAGGCGCATCAGAATGGGGAGAATGGAGACCGCGATCCCCGAGGCCGGAAGGATGATGTGGTAGAAACTCCCGGCGCCTGAAGCGGGCAGCAGGCGGAGCTTTACGGCAAAGATGATGATGAGCATAATATCCAGCCAAAAAAGGGGCATGGCCTGCCCCAGGACGGCCAGGACAGAGGCGGAGTGATCTTGTATGCGATTGCGGTGCACCGCCGCCAGGACCCCCAGGGGAATGGAGATGATCAGAGCCAGCAAAAGACCGGAGGCAGCCAACCAGAGTGTCATGGGCATGCGCTCCAGGACCAGGCCCAGAGCCGGCCGGTGAGCTACAAAGGACTTCCCGAAATCTCCCTTGGCCATGCCAGAGAGAAACTTGAAGTACTGCACGATGAGAGGTTTATCCAGGCCCATCTCTTTTCTCAGGAGCTCCACATCCTGCTTGGTGGCTTCTGGAGGCAGAAGGATCAAGGCCGGATCCCGAAACAAGTGAAGCAGGGAGAAAGTGATCAGGCTGATTCCCCAGATCACGATCAAGGCCTGGAAGAGTCGATGAAGGATGTAAGACTTCATAGTTCAAAATTGGGGAGATGGGGAAATTGGGAGATGGGGAGAAAAAATTCTTTTTGGGACAGCCCAATGTTTCTTATCTCCTTATCCCCTCAACTCCCTATCCCCCATCAGTCTTTCAGCTTAGCCTCGAAGGTCCTCAGGAACTCGTCCGGCGGGGCTTCGTAGATCACCCGTTTGTTCAGGCCCAGGATCACATACTGGGCATAGAACGATACGGCCAGGGCCTGGTCGTTGATGTATTTCCCGGATTCATAATAGAGTTTTTTACGCGTTTCCGGGTTCATAACGGCACGAGCCTGGTCCAGCCATTGGTCCATCTCCGGGGAGGAGCCGTAGCAGTAATGCTGGCCGCTCCGGAAATAGGTGTAGTAGATGGCGTCCGCGTCATACATCCCTCCGCTCCCCCAGCTGTGAATGCTCATATCATTCTGTTTCCCCTCCCGTCCCAGACGGTCCCACATGCCGATATCAGAGTAAATATTGATATTGGTCTTGACTCCGACTTTGGCTAAATACCCAGCTACGGCCTCAATCAAAGCTCGGGGGTTCTGAATGCTTCCGGTATAGGTCACCAACCTTAAAGGCTGGTCGAAGGGGAAGTTGGCCTCTTTCAAAAGCTGGCGAGCCTTCTCGGGGTTGTAGGGGTAGGGGTTTTCCAAAGACTTGTCATATCCAAAGTGCTGGCGGTTCAGGACCGCTCCCGTGGGAATGGCATTTCCGTTCATGACGGTTTTGATAATCGTCCCCATATCGATGGCGTGGCTGATGGCCTGGCGTACTTTCAAATTCTGCACCGGAGATTTTCCCGCCCGCCCGTCGGCGTCAAACACCAGATAGACGACCCGGAGGGTTGGAGCTTTAGAAATTTTGGTATGGGGAGAGTTTTCCACCAAAGGAATCTGGTCAGGGGGAATGTCCCTAACAATGTCGATGCCCCCCGTCAGAAGTTCGGATATCTGGGTGGCGATTTCCTTGATCGGTCGGAAGACGATGGTCTGAATGGCCGGGGCTCCTTTCCAATAATCTGTCTTGGCCTCTAAGATGATCTGGACCCCGCGCTTCCACTCTTTGAGTCGGTAGGGGCCGGTACCGTTGGCATGGGTCGCCAGGTGATCGTTTCCCTTTTCCTTCGCCCATTTGACCGGAAGAATTTGGTAGTTGGACAATCTCTGGAGGGCTACGGGATAAGGCTTTTCACTGATGATCCGCACCGTGTGGTCATCTATGACCTTTACCTCTTTGATCCAAGAGACGCTAGGCCTTTGGGGGCATTTGGGATCCAATCCTCTCTCGATGGTGAACTTTACGCACTCGGCGGTAAAAGGTTCGCCGTTGTCGAACTTTACCCCTTTGCGCAGCTTGAACTCCCAGGTGAGGTCATCGACGAGTTTCCAGGATTCGGCCAGGTGGGGCACGATTTCCATGGTCTTCTGGTCCCGCATCACCAGGTTGTCGTAGAGATGCCATCCCACGATGTAATTGATGCGGATATTATGGTTCTGCGGGTCCAGGTTGCTGATGTCGCTGGACAAGGCCGTGACGAGTTTTCCCTTGGGAGCAGCCCAGGGCTGGCCGGGGACAAAGAAAACCACCGCCAGCAGCAATAAAATTCCTACCATCTTCCATTTCTTGTGCGCTTTCATCATAACCACCTCCTAAGATTAATAAGATGACCCGATCATGGCTCAGATGAATTCCCTGAAACGGCTGGGGGTCCATTCGAGGCTTTTGCCCTTCCTCCCTTTGGCTGGAAGGAAGGCAGTTCAAATCAATCCTGGTATTAAACGACCCTGTATCTTTTCGCCGGATTCTGGGGTGCTCGCAAAAGCGAAAGTGATTTCCTCTATGAGCGTGAAGGTAAAGATTTTTTCCAGGAATTTAGATTTCCCTGAGTGATTGAGGAGGGAGGGAAACCCGGCCTTAATTTTCTACCTGCAATATTAATGTTTTCCCCCCCAACTGTCAACCCTTTCTTTTTTCCCGCCTCCCTTCATTTTTATACTTCCCCTTTATTCTTGCTCCCAAGCGGCGGGAAGGTGCCCTGCAAAAAGTGGGATTTGGCCAATGAGGCAGTAGTTCTTTCATTGCCTGGAGCTCGATTTCTGCTGTTTTCAGCAAGCAACGAGGTCTTTTTTGGCTCTCTTTTTTAGAAGGCAAAGAAAGGAATTTGGGCCCAGCGCTCCGCATTTGCGCGTGAAAATGGAAAGTGAAAGGGGGCGGCCTTAAGGAGCAGGTGGGGCTATTGCTGAAGCCGCTTTTTTTAATCGCAGGATGCGATCAACAAGCGGCGGATGCGAATAGTAGAACCAGGCATATAAAGGATGGGGAGTTAAATTGGCCAGGTTGTCCACCGCCAGCCTTTTGAGGGCGTTGACCATCGGTATTGTTGTCTTAATTAATTCCCTTGAAAAATCATCCGCTTCTCGTTCAAACTTCCTTAGGATAGCTGATCCCAGCGGTTGGGCAAAATATCCCAGAGGACTGAAGAGCGCCCCGATCAGAAAAATTCCGACATAGGGGATTGGCTCCAGAAACCCGAAGGTCTGGTAAATCAACGGGAAGGAGAGCAGTTTGGCCAGCACATAAAAACCCGCCAGGGCCAAAGCTTCGGCCAGAACGAGCTGTTTGAGCACGTGTTTTTTCTTCCAGTGTCCGATCTCATGAGCCAGAACAGATAGGATTTCTTCGCCGGTATGAGAGGTTAAAAGCGTATCATAAAGCACGATTCGTTTATTCTTCCCGATTCCGACAAAGTAAGCGTTGGTATGCTTGCTGCGCCTGCTGGCATCCATGCGAAACACCCCTCGGGAATGGAGTCCCGCCTTTTCCATAAGGTGGGTGATTCGTTGCTCCAGTTCTTTATCTTCGATGGGGTCAAATTTATTGAACAAAGGCGCGATCACTACCGGATAAAGCCATATCATCAATAATTCAAAGATGCCTACGGAAACCCAGGCCCACAACCACCAGCTCTTCCCTCCATGTATCAGCAAAGCCAAGAAAAGGAAAAGAAACAATCCTCCCAATATAGCTGAGAGAACCAGGCTTTTCATTAGGTCAGTAATCCACAACTTTAAGGTCTTGGTGTTAAATCCAAAGCGCTCTTCGATGACAAATGTGTCGTAAAGACTGAAAGGGAGGCGCAGAAGATTCGTCAGCAGGGCAAGGGAGCCAAAGAACACCAAACCGCTAACGAGCAATCCCCATTCGTAACTGAAAATCTTTTGCGAAAGCCAGGGCAAAAAGCCGGAGAGTAAGATAATTAGAAAAAAGCCCTGGTTGAACAAAGCTGCCCAGATGCCGAAATTAGCTGAATCAATAGAGTAAGCGGAAATTTTTTTAAGCTTTTCCCAGTCAACAGTATCTTGAAAAATATCGGGAACGACATCCCCATGTTTGCGAAGGTGGGAGTTGTTCAGGCGGTTCAGGAATATCTGGATCCCGGAGCGGAGTAAAAAGACACACAAGAAGGCCAAGAGGAGAAAGTTAAGCTGAATCATAAAAGTACAGGGGTCAAGGGTACAAGGTGCAAGGCGTAAAGCGTAATATTTATGAAGTTGTCTGATAGAATTCTATTACTTTTTGTACATCCTTTTTGGATCCGATATAGAGGGGAACTCGCTGGTGCAGTTCCTGGGGCTCGATGTCCAGGATGCGCATTTTTCCGTCCGTGGCCATTCCCCCGGCTGCCTCTATAATCATGGCCAGGGGCGCAGCCTCATACATCAGGCGCAATTTCCCGCGGATTTTTTTCGGCTCCCGGGAATCGGCCGGATACATAAAGATGCCGCCGGTCAATAAGTTTCTATGAAAATCAGCCACCAGGGAGCCGATGTAACGTGAATTATATGGCTGACCGCGTTCGTTATTTGGGCTTTTGAAGTAAGAAACGGTCTTGCGGGTGGGCTCATCCCAGTAATTCCAGTAGGATTCATTTACCGAATAAATTTTTCCGAGTTCCGGAATTTTGATGTCCGGGTGAGAGAGCAAAAACTCTCCCACACTGGGATCAAGGGTGAATCCATGCGCCCCCCGGCCCGCGGTATAGACCATCATGGTGGAAGATCCATAGACAAAATACCCTGCGGCGACCTGGTTGGCCCCTATTTGCAAAACATCGTCCAGAATTACATTTTTCCCTTCCGGGCTCTTGCGCCGATGGATGGAAAAAATCGTGCCGATGGACACATTCCCCTCGACATTGGAAGAGCCATCTAAGGGATCAAAAATCAGGATATAGTCGCCGGCGGGGAAGGCTGATGGAATTTCGATCAAATCGGCATTTTCTTCCGAGGCCATGGCGCAAAGCACGCCTGCCCTTTCCAGGCGATGGATTAGCACCCGGTTGGCGAATTCGTCCAGCTTGAGCACCGCTTCACCCTGGACGTTGACTTCCCCGGTAAACCCCAGAATATCGACCAGGCCGGCTTTGTTCACCTCGCGGGAAATGATTTTGGCCGATAGGATGAGCTCATTAAGGAGCCTGGTAAAACGCCCCGTGGCCATGGGTAACTCTGTTTGATGTAAAAGGAGATGTTCGATCACTGTGACGGGCGGCATAAGTATCCTCCAAATCCGGCAGGGCCGGAATTATGCTGAAATCATTCACCCAAGAACTTATTTAGGCAATTCCCTCGGCAGGAAATGTTTATCATCGAATCCCTTGCCTTAGGCCCGCGACGACTTCATATAAAAAATCGGCAGCGGCTCCCCGAGTTTCTTCCATTGCCTGACCACGGCTTCGGCTTTGCCGGCGCTTTTGAGCATATGCAGTTTTCTTCTGACCAGGCCAATGATGGCTTCGCGGCCCGGGCCGAGGTAGTTACGCGGGTCGAATTCAGCAGGCTTGGTGGCGAAGACCTCCCGGATCTTGGCCGTCAGAGCCAGACGTAAATCTGTGTCGATGTTCACCTTGCACACCCCGTACTTGCTAACGGCCCTGTGGATCTCCTCTTCCGGCACGCCCATGGCATCCGGCATGCTGCCGCCGTACTTGTTGATCAGGTCGATGAACTCCCGGGGTACGCTGGAAGACCCGTGCATTACCAGCGGCAGGCCTGGGCAGTTTTTCATGATCAGTTCGATGCGGTCCATGGCCAGCTTGGCTTCATGCTTGAATTTGTAGGCTCCGTGGCTGGTTCCGATGGCAATGGCCAGGCTGTCCACGCCGGTGCGTTTCCAGAAGTCCCCGGCCTGCTGGGGGTCGGTCAGGAACTTCTCGATGTTTTTTTCATATTCTTCGGCTTGGAGACCCACCACGTGTTCTTCGATGCCGCCCAGCATGCCCAGTTCGGCCTCGACGACGACACCGGCCTGATGAGCGATCTTCGCGACTTCAGCGGTCAATCTTACATTTTCCTCATAGGGGTGATGGGAGCCGTCGATCATCACGCTGGTAAAGCCGTCGTTGAGACAGGTCTCCACCAATTGGGCCGTGTCGCCATGGTCCAGGTGGATGGCGATGGGCAGGACCGGGTGTTCCTCTACTGCGGCGTCGATAATATGTTTGAGATAGCGCATATTGGCATACTTGCGGGCGCCTTTGGAGATCTGCAGGATGAGCGGGCTCTGCTCTGCCGCACAGGCTTCGATAATGCCCTGGGTAATCTCCATGTTGTTGACGTTGAATGCTCCGATGGCAAAGCCGCCATCGTAGGCCAGGTCAAACATCGGTTTGGTGGTCATTAGGGGCATGGGAGGTCCTCCGCAATGTTGGAATGGTTCAACCAGGTGGTTTGCAGTATAGGATAATCTTAAGGAAAAGTCAAAAAAGAGGGTTGGGGGAAGGGCTTCTGGTGTAGAATAGAAATGAAACCGCCAAGGAGATCTTTTTATTTGATCAGCTAATGGAAATATGCTATCAGATCACCTGGCAGCGGTTTTATCTGGCAAAGGAAGGTGAATCAATGGAAGAAAAGGGCGAAATAATTCCCCGAGGGCAGCCTCCTCTAAAAGGAATCCGGGTGCTTGACCTGACCAGGATCATTGCCGGCCCCTATTGCGCGATGATTTTGGGCGACATGGGAGCGGAGATAATCAAGGTAGAACAACCTAAAATCGGCGACGAGAGCCGGGCCTGGGGTCCCCCCTGGGTGAAAGAGATGAGCGCCTATTTTATCTCGATTAACCGGAACAAAAAGAGCCTTACTCTGAACCTGAAAAATCCGCAAGGGATAGAGATTTTCCAGAGCCTGATAAAGACAGCGGATGTGCTTCTGGAAAATTATCGCCCGGGTACCATGGAAGAGATGGGCCTGGGCTATGACATATTGCAGGAAATCAATCCGCGGCTGGTCTATTGCGATATGACCGGGTACGGTACGGAAGGCCCCTACCGGGACAAGCCGGGCGTAGATGTCATTGTCTCGGCTATCGGCGGTCTCATGTCCATCACCGGCCAGCCTGCAGGAGAGCCGGTTAAAGTAGGAGTGCCCCTGACCGACGTGCTCACGGGCTTATATGCTTTTGGGGCCATAGCCTCGGCCCTTCTCCTTCGTGAACACACCGGAAAAGGCCAGCGGATTTCCATCAATCTGCTGGCCATGCAACTGGCCACCTTGATCAACATCGGGTCCAATTATTTAATCGGCGGGATTATTCCCCGGCGCTGGGGCAGCGCCCACCCCAACATCGTGCCGTATGAAGCCCACCGGGCCAGGGATGACTACCTGATCATCGGGGTGGTCAACGAGCGAATGTGGAAATCTTTTTGCGATCTTTTAGGGATGGAAGAATTGAAAGAAGATCCTCGTTTTTCTGACAATTCTAAGCGGATAGAGAACCGTAAGGCCCTAAATGAAATCATCGACCGCAAGATTGCTGAAAAAACAGTTGAGGAATGGATACCTTTATTCGATCAAGCCGGGATTCCCTGCGGGCCGATCAACACCTTTGACCGGGTGTTCAACGACCCGCAAGTGTTGCACCTGGGGTTGGTGAAAGAGGTCGACCATCCTCACTACGGAAAGGTAAAAGTGGTGGGGCCGCCGGCGACCTTTTCCGAGAGCGCCATCGGCATCCAGATTCCGCCGCCGATGTTGGGAGAACATAACGAAGAAATTTTAATCCGGCTCTTGGGTTATTCGGAGGAGCAGGTAATGGCTCTGAAAGAACAAGGAGTGATTTGAAAGAGAGATCAATCACCTGACCGTCGATCACATTTATTCTTCAACCTTTACTATGGCTCAGGCGGGAGGGGGATCGGCGAAAGGAAAATCGGCTGGGAATTTCTTATGTCCAAAACCATTCATTCAGGGGTTGACTCTTTTTTGTTTGGCGGCATAAAGGGCGAAGAGTTTGGCGATATTAAGAGAGCTGGCGCTCTTATCCTGGATGATGACTTGCACAAAGAACTGATCCTGAATGCACTCAACCACAAGATGGAATAAGCTTCCCTCGTCCAACCGGGCCTCTTCCCCCAGGTTTTCCAGCGCCTGGCTGCGGTTGGGCTTCACCAGCGGATCACGGTAAAGCCCCCGGGCATTCCTGGCGCTCCCCAGGTCATAGATGGCCATCTCCAGTTCAAATCCCTGCGGACCTTTGTAAAGTTGCCCGGCATAGGCCCGAAATCCATGATTTATATATAGAACCGCTCCCCCATTGATTATCTTATAAAGCTCCTCGCCGTTTGCGGCCTTGAGCATCTCTCCGGACCTCTTCCAACCTTCAATGTCATGATCCTGCGGAAGGAAATTCGTCAGTTCCTCACCCTTACCAGGTTTTTCCAACATCTTTCCAGCGCAGGAGATGGCCGCGGATAATATAAATAGCAGGGTAATGATCAAACGGGATGTTCTCTTTTTCATTTCTCTTTTTTTCTCTGCACCGGAATCACTTTGATTTCGTTGATAGGAGTTCCCAGCCCTAAAGCAGCAGCTTTCTCGATATGGGAGGGGTTTGTAGGAGGTTTGCCGTTCTTGACTCTTTCTTCATCAATGATCAAGCGTGCCTGGTGGTCGCAAGCCACGGGATCGGTTCCCACAATCAAGCCGTTATAGGTAAATTGCGGACTGCCACCCGGCCCGCGTTGATATATGCCAAATAGGGCATCGCCCACGATCAAACGAGTTTTATTTTTAATATCCGGAAGGCTGTTGACAAAAGCGATACAATCCTGCTTGGGCTTTCCTCTTCCCAGGAAAGCATGAATCAAGTTTGCTGCTTCCGGCGGATCATGAAATATTTTTTTGGGGTTGTCCACGGAACCCACATGGTTCTTCAAGGCAAAAGTGATCCCGGCTTCAAAATGTTCCTTCAGAATTGGAGCGTTGATCAGGTGGACGGCATTCCTGAGAATTCGGCTCAGGTAAGTGGTTTCCCCTTTTATAGAAACCGGATAGCTGCGGTCATAAGGCTCATTAAGCTGGTCTTCAGCCATCACGCGCAGGCCGGATGGGTCATTTCTTAGGGTGTACCTGGGTGCTTTCATGGTGGAGGCATGGGCATCCCAGACGATGATGTTGTTGGGCTGGACCCCAATGCCTACAAGGCCATCCACGATGGCTTCCACAATCTCCCAGTGGGTGGTCATCTTCCGGGCAATGCAATTGACTTTAATGGCAACAGTTTCTCCGGCCTTGTAAGAAGGAAAAAGAGACTGCCATCCACCGCCTTCGGTTAAAACATTGATGGCTTCGTTTAAAAGGGAGCGAACAATTGGGGAATTGATATTTGGTCCCTCGGTGGCGGCATCATCCCTGGCCACCACAACTTTTGCCCAGTGGGGGTATTTCTGAATGGCATAGGTCTGCGAGGGAGGCCACCCGGTGAGAGCCAATCCAGCCGTTCCGGCAGCGGCGACTTTTAAAAAATCCCTCCGGCTTATTCTGTATTTGTGGCCGGGAGCAAACATGTTCCTTCACTCCTTCCTTGGTTGTTTTACAGGGGAAACGCCTCCAACCTACCCTGATGCGTGTTATTTTAGAGGTAATTTAATAATTGTCAATGTGTAAGCAGGCATTGTCCCCCTCCACTTTTGATTTTCATTCATGATTTCAGAATGATAGTCAGGACCCGGCCCGGACCGGAGGGGGAATCTCTCGGGAGCATAAGACAGCACTCCTTTCATGGGTAAGGGCGGGGCTTCCTTCCATGATGCCCTGCCTTCCTTCGATCCCGCCTTTTCTTTGCGGAAGAAAAGCACGGGCTATGGTCCAATCTTTTTCCCGCCGGTGCTCCCTCTTTCATCCCCCTCCCGTCCGGGCTTCGTCTATCACCGTAAATTCATCAATTTATTCAAAAATGAAGGACGGCAAGGTAACCAGGCCTATCCTGTACAGTTCTCTCCTCAAAAAGTGGGTCAGCCGAAAAACTATGGTTTGAGGTCAATTTCTCCCTGAATTCTTCTGTTGACGGTTGCCGCCGGAAGATATAAATTTGATGATCTCGTAAAAAGTCATCACAACTATGGTTTCGAAAAAAAGCTCCAGATGCAAGGCGCGCAAAACTTGAGGATTGAAGCGGACTTACAGGTATGCCGCAACGATTCACCCTGTTAGATAAACCCCAGGATGAATCTTCCTCTTGGAAATTAGATCCCAGCCCCATACCTTCAATGCGGATTTTCTGATCTAGCAGGGCGGGAGTGCAGCCCAACGCCGCAGATGGATTTTTTACGAAGCCATCAATGATTTTATTCATCGAAATTGGGAAGAAGGATCGTCTTATGAATCAGGATTATAAACCATGATCCATTACGCCTGGATAGTAGCCTTCACGGGAACTCTGGTCACAATACTTGCCCACGGCTTCGGCAGAATGTCCTACTCCGTTATTCTCCCATCCATGAAGGATGGCCTGATGCTAAGCTATACCCAACTTGGCTCCATCGCCACCGGGAATTTTATAGGATACCTTTCCCTTGCTATCATTGGAGGATTTCTGGCAGCCCGGTTTGGCATCAGAAGGGTTGTCTTTATATCGCTCCTCGTGATTGGCGTCAGTTTATTCCTCACGGGATTGGCCCATTCATTTCTATTTGCCTTTCTAATGAGACTCATTACTGGTGCGGGAAACGGCGGCAGTTATGTGCCGATCATGGCCCTTCCCGCCGCCTGGTTTGCCGTGAAAAGGAGAGGTCTGGCCACAGGAATTGTGTCAGGGGGTATAGGAGCCGGGCTCTTTTTCTCCGGGATTATCCTCCCGCCTATTATCGCTTCTTTTGGAAATGAAGGCTGGAGATACGCCTGGTTTTTTCTGGGTATTGCCGTATTTCTCCTGGCCTTCCTCTGTTACGCCTTCTTAAGGAATCATCCAAAGGAAAAAGGAATTTTTATATATGGTGGTGAGGAGGAAGAGAAAGGAGGGCCAAATGTTACGCTCTTTTCGGCATTCAAAAATGTGGTAGTTGAAGCAGAATTATGGAAGCTCGGCAGCGTCTATTTTATGTTTGGCTTTTCATATATTATCTATCTCACCTTCTTCGTGGCCTATCTCACCAAAGAAATGGGGGTGTCGTCGCTATCGGCGGGAAGAATATTTGCTATTCTCGGTATATTCAGCATTTTTTGCGGAGTCATCTATGGCTGGATCTCAGACGTTCTGGGGAGAAGGTACGGCTTAATGATTGCGTATCTCACCCTGGCGTTATCCTATTTTGTCTTTGCCTTCTGGAAAGATTACACCGGTTTTTACGTATCGGCAATCGTCTTCGGCATTGCTTCCTTTTCGATACCCACTATCATGGCCGCAGCTTCAGGAGATACGGTAGGGGGGAGGCTCGCCCCCGCGGGCCTGGGTTTCATTACCCTCTTTTTCGGGATTGGGCAGGCCCTGGGGCCGTTAATCGGCGGGTGGATAAAGGACGCGACGGGAACATTTACCTACGCCTTTATTTTATGCGCAGCCGTATCCCTGTTAGGAGCAGCAGGCTCGTTTTTTTTAAGGAAAAAAACCTGATAAATTATTATTGATGATTTTGTAAAAAGTCGTCACTCCGGCCTGCCTGTGCCTGGCAGACAGGTGAAAACCGGAGTCCAGGGTATTTATAAGCCATTGAATCCCGCTCTGAGCGGGACTGGATTCCGGCTGGAGTTTACCCCGTACTTGATACGGGGCCGGAATGACGAAAATAGGACAAAAAGGACTTTTTACGAGTTCAAAAAAAATAGTCTGAAAAGAGATGTCGGCAACAGACTATAAGTAGGCTCTTAGCGCCTCATTGCATCCTTGAACCCACCTGCCTTGCACTTAAAAGAGTCCCCCCAGGCTTCCGGCGTAGCCGGTGAGTTCAACATAACCTTCACAGGAGACCTTTCGGCCTCTCGAGGTCCCCTGCCCTGCCACAGCCCCTTCCCAGTAGATTATCCCGCTGGAACCTTCCGTGTTTAATTCCTGGTCAGCCAGAAGGGGCATGACATCCAGTTCGATTTGGGCCGAGGGAACTTTTACTTTCCAGCGGCTCGGATAAAAGCCCTGGCTGCGCGGGCTCTTCCATCGATTAAGGACTGAAACGGAGATTTCAGCAAGCTTTAGGTGTTGCGCGGCTCCGCTTAGCTCAATCAAGGTGCCCGAGGACGCAGGCTCTATGGAGCCATCTTTAAGGCGCAGAAAGTAGATCATCAGATCTCTCCCGTCGGAAAGGCGGAGGCTGAACCAATCCCAACCCTTCTGCTCCGCCGCAAGTTGATTGGATCCGAATTCATGGTCAAACCAACTCTTGCCCTTTACGGCCACCCGGTTCCCGGACGCATCTGTTTTTATAAATCCCTGCGCCGTAAGGTCAGTAAAGGAGGTATAATAAGATGCCTGGCCCTCTCCCGGTCCCTTTTTGCTGAAGCCATTTAATCCGTGTACGATAAGCGGCTTCCTGGGAATGAGTTTAAGCTCAAGCTCCATGTCCTGACTCTTGGCATGAAGGAAAATCCCGTTCCCTTTCATCCTGACAGACCAGTTGAGGAGCCAGACGTCCAATCCCTCTGTGCTGGCTCCGGCGAGTCCCGGGCCAGCCCGCGAAATCTTCTCCGAAAACCGGATTTTTTTCTTCGATAGATCGGTTATGGCAAAGTGAGCCAGGTAAACATCCCTTATATCCCATGGAGTAGGAGTTGCAGGAAGCCCATAACGGACACCTTGACGGAAAAAGGTTAGCTGATAGCCGTACCGGCTGCCGGCATCGCCCTGAAGGTTTCCGGTAAAATACCACCATTCGGTGCGGTATTCGGGATGGGCCCCGTGGTCCCTGGGAAAAGTCCACACCCGGGGGCCAACCACCCGTGCCCATTCGCCATCGCCGGCAATTGAGGAAGGGGGTAAAAATCCTAAAATGGAAAAAAAGAAAATGATCCTTAATAATCGTTTCATGGCTGTTGTTGTACTGGTGAACAGCGCCCACCTTAGGCGGCCTCCTTTCCCCATCTCCTCATCTCCCCATCTCCCCATCATTTTTATCATTCCTCTCTTATCTGCATCTGCGGATAAGTCCGATATACTTTCCAAATGGGGTAAAGAGCTGCCCCCAGGCTGGCCAATATTGCCGTCGCCGCCCCCAGGAGGTAGGGTTCCCAGGCCGGGTGGTAGAAAATGGTCCAGTTGAAGCTGCGCAGGTTGATGACCCGGATCAATACCAGGGCCAGGGCCGTTCCCACGGCCGTGCTTAAGAGAAAGCTGACCAGCCCCATTCCCAGGCCTTCCATAAGGGTCATGCCGGCCACTTCCCGGGAGAAAATCCGAGGGCCCGGTAGACCCCGAATTCACGTTGCCGTTCTAAGAAAAGGGTCAAAAGGGCGCCGGCAATCCCGAAAAAAGCAACGACAATTGCCAGAAGGCGCATGGAGCGGGTGACTGCGAAGGTGGTATCAAACAGGGTGAGGATGCTTCCCCAAAATTGATCGCGGGTGGCCACGGGTAACCCCCTATTTTTCGCCCTTTTTCTTACTTCCTGGAGGAGCTCCTGGCGTCGGGGGTCTGCGGCCTCCACAAAGATCCCCAGGCTATTTAAGGTGCGATCCTGAAAGACCTTCAGGTAGGTGGAACGGTCCATCATGATGACCCCGTGCTCGGAGGTGTAATCGTAAAAAACAGCGGCCACCTCGAAAGAGGCAGGTCCATGAATACCGTTTAAGGTGAATTGGCTGCCGGGCCCCGCTTGGAACCGCCGATAGAAGCTTTCCGAAACGATCACCGCTCCTCTCTTGACTGGCTCCCAGTTTTCATCCCCTCCTTTCAGCCATCCAAAACGGGTATATTTTTGCAGTACCGAGGCATCCACCGCCTTTAGATAAACCGAAGTTCCTCTGAAGTCGATCTGCACGTTTCGGAAAGGATCTACGCCTCCGATCCCGGGTAAAAATCTGAGCTCTTCGTAGAAATTTTCTGGGACTTCCATATCCGGTATTCTGCCGATATAAAGGTCTCCCCGAAGCTGGGTGCCCATCCACCAGATGAGCGAGGTGCGAAAACTGCCGATCATGGAGGTCAGCCCAATCGAGAGGGAAAGCGCAACCATAAAAGCGGCCACGGCAACAGCCGTGCGGCCCAGGTTCTGGCAGATGTTTCCGGCAGCCATTTTCCCTGGGAGTCCACTAAGACGCTGCAGTCCAACCTTTAAACCAGGCCCCAGTAAGAGCAATACCAGACCGGTTAGCAGGCTGGCTCCCAAGAGCATGCCGAAAGAGCCGGCAAATCCCCAATAGACGTGGAGCGATGGAATAGCCAAAAGAACCAGGCTGGCCCCGAGTATCCCCAACCCAACCAGGGCCACCTTGCCTGCCCCGGCCTTGAACTTCTGGCTGGCTGCCCGTCCCCGCAGAGCCTGTATGGGCTCCACCCGCACCAATTCTTTCAAAGGAAAAAAACTGCCCAGAAGGCTCGCGCCCCATCCCAGGAGAAGGCCGCCGGGGAGAATCCACCAGGACCATTGCGTAGAGGAAGGCTTAAGGAAGAAATAAAGGTTGCTGATGGAGTCCGCCACCAGGGTCGTAAGAAACCGGCTGAGAAAAAAACCCGCGAATCCGCCCAGAATTCCCCCTGCGCCCCCCAGGAGCAGGATTTCCGTAAGAAAAGCGAATAAAATTTCCCTCGGCTTTGCTCCCAGGCTCCTGAGAATCCCCGCGTCTTTTCTCCTGCTGACTACCGTGAACATGGCCGTGTTATAGACCAGAAAAATACCTACAAAAAGGGCCATGAGGGAAAGGGCCTGAAGGTTCAGGCGGAAGGCCCGCAGCATATCCATAAGCGTGGCCTGGCGCTGCTCCCCGGACTGAAGGCGAAATCCCTCGGCCCACTTAGAACGAAAGGAAGCCTCATCGGTGAGGATGAGATCGACTCGGTCCACTCGCCCTGGCAAGCCGAAAAACCTCTGGGCCTGAGCGATATCCATTAAGAGAAGCGGCTCGCCGGTCAGGTGGGGAAAAACGCCAACAATCCGCAGGCTGCCCCGGGAAGTCGGCAACCGATCCCCGGCGCCCACAGATAGTTGTCTGGCCAGTTGACTATCCACAAGGACAGCCTGGTCCTCTATGAGGAAAGAGGGGTCGAGGCGGGAACGGGAGAGTTCCGTTCGAATTAGACGATCGAGAAATGGATCCACCCCCAGAAGCCGAACCCACTCTCCGTTGGCCAAGCGGATCCTGCGGTCGATCACCGGAGAGAACGCTTCCACTGCCGGATCGGTCATGATTCGGGTAAGGAGCTTTTCATCCATGGGCCCGGCAGGACGTTCCAGGGAATGCGTTGCCCGGCCTTTGAGGAATTCCACGGCTTGCCTAAAGCTTGATAAGGCGGTCTTCGCCGAAAGGGCCATCCCTATGGCTGTGGCCACTCCGCAGGCGATGCCCATCAACTGTAAAACGCTCAGGCTGCGCCGTCGATACAAATACCGCAGAAAGGCCTTGGTGACCACTCTCAAGTTTGTTTCTCCTCCCCGGATCTCTCTTCAATCACAAGGCCATCCACCATGCGCAGCATCCGGTCGGCAAAGCGGCAGGTCAGCGGGCTGTGGGTGGCCATAATCAATGTAGTCCCATGGTGGCGGCACCGGCCGGCGAGAAGGTCAAGTACGCGTTCGCCGGTGTGCGTGTCCAGGTTTCCTGTTGGCTCATCGGCAAGGATGATGGCGGGCTCTTTTACGATGGCCCGGGCAATGGCCACGCGCTGTTGTTCACCGCCCGAAAGTTCGTGGGGAAACCTTCTTTCCTTGCCATCCAGTCCGACAGCCCGCAGGGCTTCCCGGGCCGCCTCCCGATCAGGTTTCCCGGCCAATTCTAAGGAGAGGAAGACATTTTCAAAAACCGTGAGAGTCGGCAGAAGGTTGAAAAATTGAAAGACAAAACCCAGTCGTTTCCGGCGCAAACGAGTACGGCCTGCCTCCCCGAGGGATTCCAGATCCTGGCCCTCTACTTCAATTCGCCCCTGGGTGGGGCGGTCAAGGCCGGCCAGAAGGTTGAGGAGGGTCGTTTTGCCCGAGCCGCTCTTTCCATATAAAGCCACCACTTCACCGGCAGCGATTCTTAGGTTGATTCCCCGCAGAGCGGCCGAATTATTTCCTTCGGTTTGATTATATCGTTTCCAGAGATCGATGGTGCGAATCACCGGTTCCAAAGATGTTCTCCTCTTTTCCGAGATCGAAATTAAAATTATACTCTATCAACAAATGAAAGAATAGGTCATCCCCAAAGGCGGGTGTGCGCCAAATTTATGGGTAGAGCAGTTTTTACTCCCCTCTTTAGCAAAGAGGGATTGGGGGAGATTTGACGGATAATAAATATCTTCTTGTTTTTATTACAAATCCCCCCTGCCCCCCTTTTCCAAAAGGGGGATAAGTCTCTGAAAGAATATGATACCAATATGTCGCAGACCCCCCAAAGGCAAAGGGTAGACAGTAACTGATGGCCATGATGTATCGTGTATACTGATTGATAGGCCTGGAATCTGTTAATAAATATGAGACAGTGGAGCTTCTTGCAAAAGTCACTTACTCCGTCATTCCGGCGAAAGCCGGAATCCAGAATTTCTTGAAAATCCTGGATTCCGGGTCGCGCTGCGCCCTGTACACCATGCGGTGCAGGGCTGCGCTTGCCCGGAATGACGATTTCCTCTACTTTTCAAGAGTATTGCAAGAGCCTCACTGGTTAAGAGAATTTAGTGTAGAGGCGCCGAGGTACCGGACACCTTAAGAAGCGCCGAGGTACCGGACACCTTAGGAGGTGGAAGACTTTGTTTTTATTGAAAAGGGTTAGTTATGCACGGTAAGAATCAACATCCCTCAAACGCTGTTCTGGATGCTAAGTGTACCAATTCTCAGCCAAATGGAAGGAGAAGATAAGAAATAATTTAATTGTATAGGAAAATCCTTTTTGGACACGGATGTACACAGATTATCGGGGTAAAATAAAAAGAAATAATTATCTGCGGTTATCTGCGTAAATCTGCGTCCTATTAAATTTTTAGAGACTGTTACGATAAAAAACAAAGTCTAAGAAGAGGTCCTGGAACTGCAAAGAGCCTAACAAATGAACCCAGCGGATGCGGAAACCCGCCGGGCTGATCCGTCGTTGCCAGAGCTTTGGATTTCTGCTACTATTCATCATTTCCAGTGCAATCAATCGGACAGAAACTCTCTTCCGGTGTTGTCAATGTGAACAGCAGATTCGGCAATCCTTTCGTGCAGGCGCGGGGAGCACGTTTCAGCAAGCGCCTGCAGGCGGCCTCTTATAATATAGCATGGGTTGTGACTAAAATCATGACTCAGGGAAAAGTTGCTCCTCCTGTTTATTGAAAATTGCAAGAAAATTATGGGCGCGTTATTCTCCGCCATGAAGGTGAGTGAATTTGCGCGCTAAATATTTTAATTCGGGTTTCATACTGACTTCACATTTAAGAGTCCAAGCTTTTTCCGCGACCTTGCGCGTAAAAAGTGGCCCGCCTCAAGCGGGCAGCCAAAATGCTTCAATTCCCCCCTAACCCCCCTGAAGCTGTGAAAAAATTCAATTTTCGGAAATTGGGGAGTTGAAATTATTGATATTTTTATCGACATAACCACGTTATTCTCGATTTTTTCACAGTTTCCCTTTTTTAAAGGGGGGATGGGGGGATTTTCTGATGCCAAGAAGTTTCCTTCTTACAAACATGTTTGTAGTAATGAGGCGCTAAGCCCTTAATTGATTTTTCTGCGGAAGGAAAATGCAATGAATATTGGAAGATTGGCAGAAGATAATATTCGCAGGTTTGGCGAATACAAGTTTGTCAACTTTGAAAGGCGCTGGTATACCAACGTACAAATGAACCGCATTGCCAACAGATTTGGCAATGCCCTAAAAAACATGGGCATCAAAAAGGACGACAGGGTTGGCGTGCAGTTGCTTAATTGCCCGGAGCTCATGCAGTCTTTCTTTGCCATTTTAAAAATCGGAGCAATATTAGTTCCCATAAATCCTTCTTTGCGCGCAAAAGAGCTTTCCTATCTTTATTGTGATGCAGGGATGAAGGCGCTGATAAGCAGCGTAAAATATTTTGATCAGATTAGAGAGGCATCTCTTGAAGCGCCACAACTGCAAAATGTAATCCTCATTGGCAAAAGAATACCAAAGGACGCTATTTCCTACGACAAAATCATTAAAACTCAATCCGACGAGCTGATTATTGAGGAAACGGATAACGATGACACCGCCGTGATAATTTATACCGCCGGCACTACGGGAAGTCCTAAAGGAGTAATGCTCACCCATTATAATTGGTATACGCATGTCACCGGATATTATGAATCAGTTCTGCAAGACGCCTGGGGAGTTGCCGTCAAAGGCACTCCGCGCAAGCGCGGGAACGAACAAGATAATGTTGGCGCAAAAAATGCGGAAGTATTCGGCGTAAGCAGGAAGCGTGTCTCTTTGATCGCACTGCCGTTGTTTCACGGCTACGGGGTGTTTGCGCTCAATCTCGAATTTTTGACGGGAGGAAAGCTTATCTTGCTTGGCCGCTGGGATGCAAAAGAGGCGATGAAGCGCATTGAAAGACTTAAAATTACCGAATTTCGCGGCGTGCCGACCATGTATATCCAAATCCTTAATCACTCCGAAGCAGCCAATTACGATTTGAGCTCGCTTAAGACTTGCATTTGCGGCTCCGCGCCGATGCCGCTGGAGGTGGCGCGCATCTGGAAAGAGAAGTACGGCACCGATATATGGGAAGGTTATGGATTAAGCGAAGCAACAACCGTCAATTGCGGCAACATCGCCCAAAGACGGCCTCCGAAATACGGATCCATCGGCACATGTTATCAGAAATGCAACACGATAAAAATATTTAACGAAGCTGGCCAAGAACTGCCGGCCGGTCAGATTGGAGAAATTGTCATCAAAGGTCCCTGCGTGATGAAAGGATATTGGAACAAACCGCAAGAAACAGCGGCAGTACTGAAGAATGGCTGGCTGCACACAGGTGATATCGGATATGCCGATGAGGACGGCTACCTTTACATCACCGATAGGAAGAAAGATTTGATTATCCGCGGAGGAGAAAATATTTACCCGAAAGAAATAGAAAACGTTCTTCACCAACATCCTCAGGTGTTGGAGGCAGGGGTAATCGGCATCCCCGATAAAGTTTACGGCGAAGAGGTTAAAGCTTTTGTCGTACTCAAAAAGGAGGGGGCGGCGACTTGCGAAGAAATTATGAATTTTTGCCGGGATAAATTGCCTAAATATAAAAGGCCGAAAATGGTTCAGATTATGGATTCCCTGCCCAAGAGCGCAGTGGGCAAAATATTGCGCCGTGAGCTTCGGAAATTGGGCTAAAGTTAAAAAAAGCATACGGCAGTATTTTACATATCATCTTTAAATCGAAATTGGGGACGTTCGTGCTGAAATTGCCTGGCGATATCGGGAAGATTATTGTTTCAAAAATGCAAAGCACGTTCTGCACGAACGTCCCCCTTTAGCGTGTTGACAAGCTTAAGTATTATCATCTCTCAGATCTCAAATTTTGTATTGAAGATCAGAAACTTACTTAAGTTAGTCAACAACGTGCCTCATTTTTTCAGGATAAGTTTTTCCTCTTGATAGGGGCCTTTTAATGGGTGACCCCATTTCTCCGTTCATTTCCTTGACAAATAATCAGTGTACGCATATAATGTGGTAAATATGGGGAGGTGCATTATGCCCAATATCACTATATCGATAGACGAAAAGCTTTTAAAATTCGGTAGAGAATACGCAGAGAAGCATCATACCTCCGTGAATGCACTGATTCGGAACCTGCTGGAGCGGACGGTAAAGACCGATTCAACCCTGTGGCTCGATGAATGCTTTGTGCTGATGGATCGGGCCAATGCCCGCTCGATGGGCAAACGCTGGAAACGCGAGGATCTCTACGATGTCTAAGGTGTTTCTCGACACCAACATCCTCGTGTACAGCCTGGATCAGTCGGATGCCGGTAAACGGGAAAAGTGCCGCGGGATCATCAAGAGTCTCACCGGTGAGAACAGTGGAGTCATTTCAACCCAGGTTATGCAGGAATTTTATGTGGCCGCCACTGCCAAAATGGGGGCGGACCCACTGTTGATCAAGGATATCCTCAGGTTTTTGGAACGGTTTGAAACTGTGGTAGTCTCGCCGATGCTCATCAAAGAAGCCATCGATTGTGCGATCATCAATCGCTTGTCGTTTTGGGATGCTCTTATCGTCGTATCCGCCGAAAGCGCCTATTGTGAAACTCTGTGGACCGAAGATCTGAACCATGGACAGGTCATCCGCGGCGTTCGCATCGAAAACCCATTGAAATGAAAGCCGCAATTGTTCATTGTCGGGAATCCCACTCGACACCTGGGTGGCAATAGGGATCGGTCATGAATGCATCTTCTCTCTTCCTTCTATCCGTACCCCAGGCCCGACTGGCCAATACGTCCGAATGAGCAATGCGAATGGTCTTCCCAGCGAACAAAGTGAGCGGTCTTCCTAGGGTCGCTGCGCGACACAATCTTCCCTCAATCTGGAATGTGCCCCTATAACCTATCACCCATAACCTATGACCCATTTGTCTTTTATGCCACCTGAGACTTCCAGCTTGTGACTTGAGACCGGCGACTTGTAAAGGAATTCCTAAATTCACGGACTGACCCCTTTCCCGATTTCCTCTTGCTTTCAAGAGTTTTGGAAGAAGCTCTAGTATTTGGAATTAAAAATTGGAAATCGAAAATGAATGGTGGCCATCAAGTATTTTATGGGTTTAAAAAGTGAATAATTTCAACAACGTCCCCCAAACTACCTTAAGAGATTGAACGAAAAATAAGTGGAACAAAATAAGAGAATCTGGTATATTGTCCTTAGGCCATTCAATAAAAAAACCAGCAACGCTCTTTTAGGCGGAGAAGTGGCCGATAAAATTCATTTTTATCTCTTTTGTCGGGTGCCTGTAACCGAGAGGGCGGGAGTGTGTCATAAATATGGGCTTAAGGTCTGACAAACAAGCTCAAAGGGCAACGCGCAAGGCCCGAGCCGGAAGAGCAGAAGAGCCCTCGGTCTTTTACAATGGTTTGCCATTTCTTCCATCGTCCCAGCGAAGCGGTCTTCCCTCTATCTTTTATGCGACTTGTAACTGGTTACCTTTATCCTATCCTCCTTTTATGGAATATATTGTTCAAATCAGAAAGTTGCGTTTGAACCAACGTCCCCTTTTACTTTTACCTTTATTGTCCCTCTCGGGGAGAAAAACCTTCGCCTTTAGGCGAAGACTTTAGTGTTTTTTGATTACTCGTAGTCCGAATGATCACTGTTTAAAACCGTTGGTTTCATTGGGCTGTCTAGCTGAATTTATTCGGCGAGACAGTTTAGTCCACAATCCTACCGCCTTTAGGCGGTAGTAGTTTAGTTGCGAAAATATGTCTAGTATAACGTTTCATAAAAATCTTTACATATAAGACGATTTGAGGTATATTGATCTCCAAAACGATAGGAGGGGATGAATATGCCACGGAAGAGCCGGAAAGCAAAGTTAATTTTAGACAAGGAGCAGAGGGAACAGCTGAATAAGATTGCCCAGTCACCTAAGGCGCCGGTAAGAGAAGTGCAGCGGGCAAACATTTTAGTAGTGTAGAAAAAAGGAGACCTGTTTAGTAAAATAGCCCTCTTTACGATAGAGAATATCATAAAAGGGGGCTAAGTGGGAAACGCTTATTATCAGAAACAGGAAGTCACAATAGAATTTGATTGTAGCTTTACAGTCAAAGTCTTGGA
>Ga0194113_10001050_pt1 | contig 37543 bp, 17 predicted proteins | sample TA2MahC200mmetaG_FD_146193 | JGI IMG/M metagenome (GOLD analysis project Ga0194113, IMG submission 146193) | Freshwater microbial communities from Lake Tanganyika, Tanzania - TA2015017 Mahale Deep Cast 200m | ecosystem: Environmental > Aquatic > Freshwater > Lake | place: Tanzania: Lake... | reverse complement strand
GCCATGTGGGAATCCGGGAGATCGGTTCTTGGGCGCCATGAATGGCGCCCCTACATGGGCGGGCGCGATGAATCGCGCCCCTACACGGGAACGGCTCGGACGAGAATCGCGGGTTCCTAACTGGATCGGCCACGGTTCACGTCCGGGCCATTGGACGCCAGCACAGCGGCGCCCTCGGCCTCAGTTGGCCGCAGTGGGCGGCTCGAACACAGGCTGCACCTCCACGAAGTTGACCATCATCTGCTGGCCCACCAGCCCGCCCGGTTCGTCGGGCTTCGCCCAATCACTCAGACTCAGCGTCGCGGTCGGCCCCTGGGCGCGGAACTGCAGCCAATGGTAGGTCATCCAGAACGGAGTGGCTGAGTCGTCAAACGGCTGCGGGCCGCGGCAGCTCCGGAAGGGGTAGCTGAACCCGCCGGGCTGCACCTCTGCGCCGTCCACAGTGATGCTCAGCACCTGCTGATCCTTGCGGCTCTGGCCGCCGGTGAGGTCGCCGTAGTCGCCCGTGTAGACCTTCAGCGAGTACAACCGCCCGGCCTGCAGGCCCTGCAGTGGCTGGCTGATGACGTTCGGCGCTTTGGCGCTGCGCTTGAGCACGAGGAACGTATCGCCCATCGTGCCGATGGGATAGCGCCCCTGCAGCTCGCCGTAGCCCCTGAACGTCCCCGGGGTCACGCTCGCCTCCTCGGCGGCCTGCACCTGCCACTGCTTCGTGCCCTCGGCGAAGTCCGGGTCGATGACGTGGCGCAGCTCGTAGGAATCGCTGAGCATCCGCTCCGTCTTGCCCTCGATGCAGTAGTGCCGCAGCAGCATCCCCGTGCAGTTGAGAATCTCCTCGTCCACGTAGTTGGAGCGATACGGTTGCACGCCCCACAGGCCGAAGAGCGCCGGGTCGTTGGCCAACAACTGCATCTGCATGTCGAGGTGCACGCGGAAGTCCGCCTGTGGATAGCAGTTCGTGGTGCAGTAGGGCAGGTAGGCGTACATCGGCGTGAAGATGGCCCGCCGCATGGAGCCGGGATAGGCCTGCGCGTAGGCCGAGGCCACTCCGCGGAAGCTGCCGCGCAGGGCGGCGAGGTCCTCCTCTTCGGTAGCTCCTTCGGGCTTGTAGACCTCGACGGAGAACGGCCAGCCGCAACCCAGCGTGGTCTTCATCAGCAGCTCATCGCTCGGCGCGCCGTGCATGTTCACCGCGAAGGGGATCCAGAGCTTGCCGGCGTAGGCCGGATCCTCAGAGGCGCGCGCAATGGAGAGGGCCGTGGTCACGCCGTACTTGTTGGCCGCGCCTCCCGGGTAATACTCGTCTACCTGAACGCCGGAGAGCTTGTCGATCGTGAAGCCCGACCGCTCCTGCCAGGCGGTCGGCTTGCCCGGGTTCAGCCAGACGTCCAGCATCTTCTCCACGGTCCACTCCGTCTTGTCGATCAGCCCCGGCGCCTGCACGTTGCCGATCCAGAGCTTCCCCTGCGACAGCCACTCGCGCTGCTCCGGCGTGTCCACGACCTGCGCCTCGATCATGTTGGTGTTGGGCAAGGTGCACTTGCTCAGCCGCTCCCAGGTGTTGTTGCCGAAGGGCGCGATCTGCGGGCCGGAGGGATAGACGTTGTAGAGCAGCGCCGGAATGGCGCGGACGATGAGGTCCATCGGCGTCCCGGTGACCTGCAAGACGTGCTTGCCGGCCGGCAGCAGACGCATGGCCTCCGCGGCGGGTTGGCCGTCGGTTGCGGTCAGCAGGCTGTCGTCCTTCAAGCTCAGCGCGCAGCCGCCCGCGGCGCTGAACCACACCCAGCCCCAGCGTGGGTTCATGAACTCGATCCGGCGGCTCGGCGGCAAGCCTCGCGAGCGGGCGTCCATCAGCTCGCTGACCAGGTTGTTCAGCACGCGGATCTGCTGCTTGCCTCCGGGCAGGATCGTCACCTCGCCCTTCGTGCAGGTGGGCGTCGCGCCAGCTTTGTTGCGGAAGCCGGCGATCAGGTCGTAGGCGCCCCACGGGAGGGAGCGGACATCCAGCGTCAGGGAGAGATCGGCGGCGGGCGCCCTGACCTGTCGCGCCAGCACCTCCTTGCCCGTCTCCCGCGAGACCAGGCGCAGGTCCAGCGTGCCCTCGCGCAACTGCCGGGCCGGGAGGGCGAGCTTGACATCAACGGTCACCCGCTCGGTCTTGCCCGGCGGTGTCTTCGCCTGCCACGGGTCGGAGACCACCACCTGCAGCGGCTCCACGAACAGCTCGGAACCCACGATCACCGGCTGCGTGTCGGCCACCTCGCCCCGGTGCACGGTCATGCTGAGGCGGTTGGTCTGGGTCGCGCCATCCACCAAGAAGAGGTCGGTGCGCTTACGCCACAGGGGCTTGAGCGCCACCTGGCCCTGCGACAGCTCCGTCTGCTCCCCGGGCTTCAGGACGATCTCCTGCGTGCCCGCCGCCCCGCCGCTCAGCTCCACGCGCCGGGTCTCCCGGCTCCAGTTGTGCAGGACCAGCGGCGCCGTGCCGCGCGGCTCCGGTGAGGCGCCATCAAACAGCATCCGGCTGCCCGCGATCTGCACATCCGCCTCCGAGGTGAACAGGCTCTTGGCCTCGGCCTCCGACAGGGCGCGGGAGTACAGGCGGATGTCATCGACCTCACCCGTGAAGAACCCATTGTAGAACCAGCCGGTCAGGCGCTCCTTGAAGACCGTCTTGCTGACCGGCACAGGCATGGGCGTCTCGGCGACTTGCTCACCGTCGATGTACATCGCAGCATGTCGGGCCGTTGAGTTCGCCACCACGGCGACGTGCTTCCACGTGCCATTGAGGAGGTTGGAGGGGGCCATGAGCGGCGCGACGGTCTTGCCGTCGGTCCATTCGAAGCGCAAGACGCCGGGTGGGTGCAGGTAGAGGCTGAAGTTGCGCTCGACAGCCCAGCCCGTGTCGCCGAAGAGCAGGTGGCAAGTCGCCGGGTCCACAGTCGGATCAACCCTGACCCAGAGGGCCAGACTGAGGTCGCCTTCCATGTTCATGGCGGCGGTGTTGCCGTAGCGGGCGGCATCCTCTTTGGCGTCGAAGCGCAGCGCGTAGCCGCGCGGGGAGGGCACCCACTCGACACCCGTGAGCGCCGCGTCGTGGCCGTTGCCCGTGAGGTCGCGGGCCACGTCCCCGCTGCCCTCGTCGAAGTTCCAGTGGGCCACCAGGCCCGTGTCGGCCGGCTGCACTGCACCGGCCGCCGGCAGACAGAGAACCAGCAGTACGCAACACATGGTGTCACTCCTCGCTCACCCGCAAGGCTGTTACCTTCGCCGTCCCGCCGGACACCTCGAAGCCGAGCTTCCCGGTTTGGAGGTCGTACGCCCGGCAGGTCATGGCAACGGCGTCGTTGATGAAGGCCTCGATCAGCGTGCCCTGGACGAACACTTGCAGCTTCACGGGTCGGTCCGGGCCATACGGCCACTTGCGCTCGTAGGTGAAGCCCGGCCCGCTGAGCGTAGCGCTTGCGTCCGGGCCCGGCGCGGCCGTGTCGAGGGAGAGCCTGTAGCCCTCTGCGTTCTCGTGCTGCCGAATCACAACCGTGAACCGCGCCCGCGGCTCCAGCCGCATTTCGGCCTCCAGCAGGTAGTGCGCCGGGACCTCGAACGAGCAGACGGAGGGAGAGCCGACGAGGGTGTCGCCCTCGAAGCGCCAGCCGCCTCCACCCGCGATCAGCGGCTTCCGGGCCAGGTCCAACACCGTCTTCCCGAACACGTTCACTGCCTCCGCCACCGGCTTGCAGTACAGCCTGCCTTCGGGCGCCGGATACAGCTCGCGCGGCACGCACTGCGACCCACCCCAGGTCCCGGCCTCGCCGTCGCGGCGACCGGGAATGTCCCAGGCCCAGCCGGTCCAGACATGCCGCGTGCCGTCGAACTGGCGCTTCCCCGCATAGACGCCGGGCCGGTCGATGACGTCGTAGCCCGCCGGCCTCACGTAGGGTCCGCGCGCGCTCTTCGAGGAGCTGTAATGGTCCCCGCCGATCAGGTACCATGTGTCGCCGATCCTGAAGAGATCGGGGCACTCCTGCATGTCGGCCTGGAGGGGCGGCTCGTGTTTCCAGTGCCACAGGTCCGGCGAGGTCAGTAGCCCGACCCCGCCCTCGCCCTGCAGCGTGTCCGAGCACATGACCATCCACCACTGCTGCTCCTCCTGATTGTAGAAGACATACGGGTCGCGCCAGTTCGCGGCCTGGTGGTTCTTGTAGATCGCGCCGTCGGGCCGGACGACCGCCTCGGGGTGCTTGGTCCAGGTGATGAGGTCGGGGCTGGTGGCGTGCATCACGCACTCTTGCCCGGCGGGATTGCGCGGGTTCCAGCCGGTGTAGAAGGCGTGGAACGTCCCGTCCTTCTCCGTCACGCTGCCCGTGAACATGTGCTCCCCGTCCGGCCCGTTCGGGTCGCCGTCGGAGACCAGCGCATCCGGCAGCTCCCTCCAGTGGATCAGGTCGGTGGAGGCGATGTGCTTCCACGGCACCTTCCCGATCCCGCCCTGGAGGTAGAAGACGTGGTACTCGCCCTGCCAGAAGAAGGGGATCGGGTCGGCGAACACGCCGCGGGAGGGCCGGTAGTGGACCGGCGAGGGCCACTCCGGCACATCGGCCGGCGGCAGCAGCAGCGCATTCGCCGGTGTGACCATGAAGCTCCCATCGCCGCCGAGGTGGAGCCGGCCGTCGCGGATCTCGGCGTTGCCGCCGAGCCGCCCCTCCGGGAACGCGCCCATCTTGTCCGTGGTCGCTCCGTCCTCGAAGTCCCACCACGCCACCGGCGGCGGGTCCGAGGGCGTGTTGACCTTGAGGGCGCGAATCTGCTCTTGGGTCAGCGGAACCGCGTAGATACGCGCCTCCTCGATGCTCCCTGCGAAGTAGCAGGGCTGTCCGGCTCCGATGTGACGCAGGCCGAAGACCGCCGCGCTGCTCGGTGGGAAGGCCTGCGCCTCGGCGACCTCGTGCCGCGAGTACAGCTCCCCATCGCGGTAGACCGTGATCGTCCTCCCCTCGTAGGCAATCGCGATCTGCACGAGCGTCTGCGGCCCGGCGGTCTCGGTGGGCCAGTCCCCCTGCTGCTGAGAGGTGCGTCGGTACAGGTCGCTGCCGGCCATCCACTTCGCGGGGGAGAGCTCGCCGAAGATGATCCCGTCGAAGTGCGTCTGGCGATCGTCGATGGTGAGCACGCTGCCGCCCCGGCTGTTGAGGTCGGCCACAGTGACCCACGCAACGAGGGTCCTGTCAGTGAGCGGCGGCAGCGCGGCATACGAGGCACTATCGGCCATGAGGGTGACTCCAAGGATGAGGGTGACGATCCGCATGTGGGGGCTCCTACGCACGCGCCCGCGGGAAGCTCACCGGACCAAGAGCGCCTCGGTGTCGGCGAGGCCCAACTCGGGCGACGCCCCGCACCAGCGCGGGACGCGGTCCGGCTCCTCATGGGCGAAGGCAGTTACTGGATTCCTCATGAATACGGGAACAGTGGGGCGGGCATTCTTGCCCGCCAGGGCCCCTTGGCGGGCAAGAATGCCCGCCCCACTATTTCCGTGTTTGTGCGAAGCTCAGTAGGACGCGTTTGCGTGAGGTCATGGCTCAGTCGCAGTGGAACACTTCCTCCATCGGCGCCCACCACTCGCCCACCTCGCGGTCGGGGAGCGGCTGCTGGCACGGCTTGCACACGCCCCACCACCGCTGGGTTGTCGGATCGGCGGCCATCTTAGCCATGTCGGCCTCGAAGTCGGCGCCCACGTACTCGAAGTAGCTGAACAGGTAGTGCTGCCCGTCCGGGAGCCGACGCAGGTAGATCGAGTAGTTGCGGATGTTGCACGCCTCGATCATCGCCAGCACGTCGGACCAGGCCGCGGCGTGGAGCGCCTTGTACTCCTCGATCCTCTCCTCCCTGACGCCGATCACCATGCCGTAACGCTGCATGATCCGCTCTCCTCTCACACGGGTTCGTCATGGTCGCCGAGCTGCAGCGGGTAGCGCCCGTGTTCGCGGACGAGGTTCACGATGAAGTCGTAGGTCCTCCCCGAGACGCCGCTGGTGACCGAGTGGTCGGACTGGAAGATCAGTCCACCGCCCTTCGCCGCATTCAGCTTGCGCAGGACCTCGCGGCGGATCGCGGCCTCGTCGCCGGACTCCCAGACGCGAACGTCACTGTTGCCGCAGAACGCCAGCCGGTGGCCGAACTCCTGACGTAGCTCCACCACGTCGAGCCCCGCCTTCACCTCCAGGGGGTTGTAGGCATCGAGGCCGATCTCGATGAGGTCCGGCAGGATGGGCTTCACATTGCCGCATCCATGGTAGATGACCGGCAGCCCCCGCGCGTGCGCCGCCTCGATGATCGCCCGCACACACGGGCGGAAGTGCTCGCGCCAGTACGCCGGCGAGAAGAGCATCGCCCGCGCGTAGGCCACGTCGCCCCAGATCACGAACCCGTCGAGCAGTCCGCTCGCCGCGTCCATCGCGGCCGAGGCACACGCTGCGTAGTGCTCGCCGATCCGGCGGACCACCCGCGCCATGCGCTCCGGCTCCAGCCCCATCCACAGGAGCGCGCTCGCCTGCCCGACGAGGCGGGTCAGGCACTCCGCGACCTCGATCATGCTCCCATAGACCGGGATGTCCGGCCGCAGGGCCTTCACGGACTCCACCCAAGCCGGCGAGTTGCGCGCAAAGCCGTCGCCCACGCCGGCGATCTGGTTGTCCCCGGCTGCGACGAAGCGGCGGGAGTCCGTCGGATCGTCGAACTCGGCGGCTTCGAGCTTCTCCAGGGAGTCGATCTCCCAGGACAGCCACTCGGGCATCGGCACCTCGAACACCTTGCGGATCACTGCGCCGAACCCCGTACGCACGACGACCTCGCTGTCCGTCTCGCGGATCGTCTCGAAGGGCCGAATCCACGGGTCCATGTTCGGCGTCGTGACGATCCAGTCCAAGTCGTAGTACGCATAGGGGTCCGCGTCGTCCAGCAGGCCAAGCTCCTGCCGCCAGCGAGAGAGGAACCCGCCCCAGTAGAAGTCGCTGATCGGCACGCGGTCGGGATCCTCATGCGACAAGGCGGCGCGCATCCGCTCCAGCTTGCAGAGCGTCTCCGGTCTCCGGTCCATCGTCGGTGTCGCTCCCTTCAGGCCGCCTATTCGATCCGGAGGTCGTCCACGCAGAAGACGCCGGGCTGCTCCTCCATGCCCGCGAAGCCAACCCAGTTGCAGTTGGTGAAGGCGTCCGTGCGGAAGCGGAGCCCCTCCGTCGGCTGACCCGACTCCCCCAGACGCACGGTGTAAGTCTTGGGCTTGCCCTCGCCCTCCTCGAAGGTCAACCCAACCGCCAGCCACTCGCCCACGTCGTACAGCCCGATCTCGATCCACTCGCCGCCGTCCGCAGCCTGCGCGGACCCGTCGGGCTGGAAGCGGAGATGCGGCCCCGTGGCGTATCCACCCCCCGCCAGTTGCGGCCAATCGCGAAGTTCCAGGTCGAACACGACCGGCTGATCCGGGTCATTGCGCACGCTGCACGCCAGACGAACGGCGCCCGCTCCGGGCGTGCGCCGCACGAACCAGTGCGGCTTCCAGAGGTCCTTCGCCGGACCGTCCAGGAACCGCAAGCAGCGCGTGCCGTTGGCAGGCTCAACATCCGTGACCGCCACGTTCGTCGGGCCGTCGGCTGGAATGGCGCCCTCCGGGGCTTCGCCCGGCTCGTACTCCTCGAAGTCCTGGACGATGGTCCCAGGGCTCTCCGCCTCCGGTGGCGGAGCCGCCTCGAAAGCCCGGTGCACGATCCCCCGCGGCAACTCCACCCAGGCCTCCGGGCCGTAGAGGCCGACCGTGCTGAGATCGATCGGCTCGAAGCCGAGCTTCAGCGCCGGCGAATCGGGCCGCAAGCGGAAGTCGTACTCGCGCGCGTTCACAAACCCCGGGTCCGCGATCATCGAGTGCGCATCCCGGCCGGTAGCCCGCCATTCGCCGAACGTCTTGCCGTTGAAGTCCGGGCTGTCGGTCTCCTCGCTCCAGTAGCAGTTGTAGTCGGCCGCGAACTTGCTGTCCGGCGCCCAGTTGCTGCCCCAGTACATCCCGGGGTTGCGGTTGTAGACGAGGTTGCGCTCGAGCCGTACGTGGAGGCCCTCGGGCTCCTTGTTGTTGTTCCGCATCATCTGGGCCGACTTTGCGTACGCGAAGACGTTGTTCACGACCTCGTCGCCGTATGGGTGGCCGTCGCAGTGACCGTGGAAGCCTCCGTCGCGCGTGTTGTAGACGACGTTGTTCTCGACACGTATCTCCGAGCTTCCCGCGTCGAGGTAGATGCCCCAGCCCCCGTAGCCCTGCTCGCCGCGCTCAAAGCGCGTGATGTCGTGGATGAGGTTGTGGTGGAGCACGGTGCCGGGTGAGACGCCCAGCGTGTAGATGCCGGCGAGGTCGTTGAGCACGCCATTGCCGATGTGGTGGATGTGGTTGTAGGCGACCTCGTTGTGGTGAGTGTACGCGGGAGCGCGGCCGGTCCAGCTCCAACCCACATGCACGCCGATCCAGCTCAGGTCGCAGATCTCGTTGTAGGTGATCTGGTTGTAGCTCGCGCTGCCGCCCAGGAAGACGCCGCAACCCGCGCGGAAGAGCCGTCCGCCGTCGTAGATGAGGTTGTTGTCGATGACATTGTGGGCGGTGAGGTACCACGCTTCCCTGGTTGGCGGTCCGCTCTCGGAGAGGTACACACCCCCGCCGCCGAGGTCGTGCATGTGGCAGCGTGTCACAGTGTTGCCGACGCAGCCCTGCCGCAGGGAGATCGCGTGCTCGCCCAGGCGAGTGAACTCGCAGTCCTCGATGGCGCAGTTCCTGGCACCGACCGCGAAGATCGCGCCCCTCTGCGTGTTGGCGCCCTGAACGCTGTGCACGTAGCTAGCGGACAGGTCCGCATCTGTGTGCTGGAACGAGAGGCCCTGGAAGCGCAGGTGCTCGACGCACACGCCGAGCTCCGGATCGCCCCGCAGTTCGACGAGCGTGGCGGTCAGGATCGGCGCGATGGTCTCAACCTTCGCCATGTCCTCGCCGGGCAGCGGGTAGTAGTACAGGACGCCGCCCTTGTGGTCGAGGTACCACTCGCCCGGCGCGTCCAGTGCACCGAAGGCGTTCTCGACGTAGTACCGCACGCTGGGCCCGAGGAAGAAGATGCCCGCCGGTCGCGCGAAGCGGATGCGCCGCCGTTCCCAGTCAGCTCGGGCGATGCGGTTGTAGGAGTTCACCCAGTTGTGGAACAGGCAGATGACCGCACCCTGGTCTCCGGCCCAGGGGCCCAGGTCGCCCTCGCGGAACGTGAACCCGATGCACTGGGAGAACGAGTTCAGATCGCCCTCCATCTGCAGCCGCTGCGTGTAGAAGTAGCTCCCCTCGTTCGGCGTTCGGGCGCGCGGACGCCGTGCGCCGTTCACGAAGAGTTGAGTGAACGGCTCGGCGCGGGCCTTGGCCCAGGGAACGTCGGCAGCCCAGAGCCGGTCATCGTGCGTGCGCCAGCCGGTGATCGGAACCCCGCCGCTGATGACCGCCTGCTCGCCTTGCTGCGAGCGCCAGGTGATCGGCGCCTCGGCGGTGCCCGAGTCGCGGGGCGTGAAGGCCAGGGGCTCCGTCAGGCGGTACGCGGCGCCGCGCAGGATCACAGTCACCGGCTCGGCCGGCCGGGTCTCGCGCAAGTCGCGTACCGCATCCCTCGCTCGCTCCAGCGTGCGAAAGGGGCGCTCTGCCGTGCCGGGATTCCCATCATCGCCGGCAGGCGCCACGTGGACCTCGAGCGCATATGCGCCGGTCGGGATCAGCAGTGTGAGCCCGACCCGCCAGATGATCGACATCGGGCGACCTCCTGCGAATGCTCTCAAGTCGGGGTGGAGGTTCGCCCTTCCGCTCACCGGCGCCTGCGAGCCGCTGGGCGGAGCCTATCCCCCTTGTAGAGCTTGGCGCACACAACTCGAGGAAGAGAGGAGGCGTGGCACGCAGGCTACGCGTACTCGTCAACGAGCCTCCGGTACGTGGTGTGGACGTGTGTCAGGTAGCGGGGGATGTCCACGCCGTGTGGGCATGAGGCCCGGCACTCATCGGCGGAGTCACAGGTGGCGCACTGCCCGGTGGCCTTCACCGACTCCCCCCAGCCCTGCCGCATCAGCCAGGCGAGGCCAAAGCGCGTGTAGTTGAGGTCGGCGATCATCATGTCGTTCAGGTCCACCCCCTTGGGGCACGCCCGGTGCCGGTAGCACAGGCGGCAGAACAGGGGGCTGCGCATCCGGCGTTGGTCGTCGATCACCTGCATCTCCGCCTCGGTAAGCGGAGCCGGCTCGGCGCCCACGGTGACGTTCGCGTCGATCTCCCACCCACGCCACATGCCGGGGCACACCGAGGCGACCGGCTCGTGCTGCAGGACCCAGCGCAGTGCCAGGTCGGCGTGCTGAGCCAGAACGCTCCCGCCGAGCGGCTTCATCACGGTCACCCCGACGTTGTGCTTAGCACAGGCATCGAGCAGGCCTTCCGCAGGTTCGGTGTTCACGTAGTTGAAGAGCACCAGGATGACGTCGAACTCCCCGGTCTCGACTGCCTTGAGCAGCACATCCGGGTTGTGGCCCGAGATACCAAGGTAGCGGATCTTCCCCTGTTCCCGGGCCTTCTGCAGACCCTCGAGGGCCCCGCCGGAGCCTGTGCGCCGCTCCAGGTCCTCGAACTGGCAGACCCCGTGGAGCTTGAAGATGTCGATGTAGTCGGTCTCCAGCACCCGCAGGCTCTCCTCAATCGCCTCCATCATCTTGTCCGCTGTGGCGGCACCATCCTTGGAGGCGATGATCGCGCGATCGCGCCGGCCCTTCAGCGCCGGGCCGAGGCGAGTCTGGCAGTCCTCGTACCCCCGGGCAGCGTCGAAGTAGTTGATGCCTCGGTCGAGGGCGTATCGATAGAGCGCGACCGCTTCGTCATGGGTGCGCCGCCGGATGGGAATGCCGCCCATCCCGATAGCGGAGACCGCAAGACCCGTTCTGCCCAGGATTCGCTTCTCCATATCGGCGATCACTTCTCCCGTGTTGTGAGGTAACAGGCCCGCTTCGCCCCGTAGGTGCGTCGTGAACGTGCAAAGCCCTTCCGGACAGACGGCCTCCGAGGGGCTCGCTCAGACAGCGGAATCACGGCCTCCCATGGACGCTGACGTCGTCCACGAAGCCAGTGACGTGGTTGGCATCGCGCTCCAGAGCCCAGGCGGCGATGCTCACCTCGAGGCGCGTGATAGCCTGTGCCGCCCAGGTGCCCGGCCCATGGATTGCGTCCACATCACTCGCAACGCCAACGCGCAGATCGTGCCAGGAAGCCTTCTCGCCGGCTACCTCCTTCCTTATCGACCAGAAGCCGCCCGTCTCGCTCGGAGGGCGGTTCCAGTGGTCCCAGTTGGCGCCACCCCAGTGGTAGACGGCCTGCACCCTCTTCTCGCCCCGGCTGTTGAACGCGTCCACGCGGAGGTTGATGTTGGCCGTCGCCGAGCACTCCTCAAGGTAGTAGCGCAGACTCACCTCGAACGGACCGGACACCTGGAGGGCCTGCGATAGCTGGCATGTCTTCATCTCGTCGGCCGGGGGCAGAGCCAACCGGAGCACCTTGCCGCCTCCGCCGGGCTGCTCGGTCACATCGGCCTGCGCCGGGCCTCGGCAGACGACCGACCATCCCCGCAGCCCAACCTCGAAGCCGCCGTTCGCGACCTCGCTGCGTGGCGCAAACAGGGCGCGCACGGCCCCCAGGCATTCCTCGTCGCGAAGCTGGGCCAGAGCCTTGGCGATGGCGCGCGAGGGCAGTGCGTCGGACGGAGGCAGGGAGAGCTCCGCAGGGCCCTTCTCCACCCACGCGAGCTCGATCTCCCTATACGCCTCGTCCAGCCCCTCCCGGGGTACCGTCCGCTCGCCTGCGGCAAACGCGTGCTCGACCGCGTCCAGGAACGCCTCGGTGCGCGGACGATAGTAGCAGCGCAGAAGTTCGTCGATGTCCTTGCTCTGGTAGTCGATGATGCCGGGGATGGCAACGGCGAAGGTGAGCCCGTCATCCCGGAGCCAGCGGTCGATGTCTCCCGGCGACGGATCGTCCGACTTCAACTCTTCGGCAATGTCTGCCAGGCGGTAGCGCCGGTCGCCGGCCACGATGGACTGCTGCGCGTCCAGGAGGTTGCGCAAGGCCTGAGCCTCCGCTCGGACAGTCTCGAGATCGCGCTGCCCGAAGGCATCGTTCAGGGCCCGGAGGTGGAGGTTGCACAGCTCGGTGACGTACTGCCGTGCGATGTCCACGAGGTCGTGCTGCAAGGGCGTGTCCGCCCCATCCGCCGAGGTGGCGAGCGGCAGGAGTTGCTTCAGCGCCGTCCGGAGCCCGTCAGCCGCTCGCAGCGACTGATCCGGCGAGGGCGCATCGCCCATGTCCCCAGGATAGAGCCGGTGCTGGTAGCGGGCTTCCGATCCGGGAGACGGGCCCAGCACCGTTGCGTGCAGCGCGGCCAAGGCCGGCAGGGCCTCGCGCGTTGACGACGGCCCGTAGCGGCGGAGTGCGTAGCGGTCCAGGAACGCGGGCGTTTCCACGTTGGACGGCTGCCAAGCAAGCTGGGCTAGCAGGTCGTAGTAGCACGGGTTGTACCCGAAGCACTCGCTCGTCAGTCCGAAGCCCACGAGGCGCCCCGCCCGGGTATCAGTGGTCGCGGCCTTCACCCGCGCCACGAGGTCGTCGAGATCGCCCCGCAGGTTGTCGTTGCCGCCGAACTCGTGGAGCACACAGAAGGCCCAGTCCGCCCCGTGGTAGTAGGCCGCCCGCTCCTGGTTGTAGACGGGGTGCGCCTCGGTCCAGAGGTCCCAGATGAGCGAATCGCCCGGGGCAAGGCCTGCGAAGAACCGCCGAATCGTCTCGGCAGGCCAGAAGCCCGTATCGAATACGAACGCCCAGCCGCTCACATGCCAGCGGCCCTGCGGATCGGCCGCCTTGATGCCCTTCATCACGCCGGCCGACAGCAAGGCCTGGATATCGGCGCGCTCCTCGTCGGTCGTCTGGAAGCGGGCCTCGGGGAACGGGTCCGGGCCATAGTAGCAGTGGTCTGTGCCGTACTCCTTGGCGTACTCCTCGATGAAGATGCGAACCCGCTCCGCAAACAGTGGGTCGGCTGGGTGGAGCGTCCAGCCCGGCGCCGTCAGGTCCAGCCATCCTTGCTTGAAGTACCGCGCACTCGGATAGGTCTCGTGGAAGGCCTCCCCGACGGATGGACCGGGGATGGGGGTGATCCGAACCAGGTCGAGCTGCCGCATGTAGTCGATGATTCGGTGTGCCAGCGCGCATCGACCCGCCTCCAGGGGTGTCTCGGGACCGGTCGGAAGGCCCATGCGCTGGTCCACCCGACGCTGGATGACCTCCGCGCCGGGGCCCGTGCAGAGGACCGTGTTGAACCTCGTCTTCGCGACCCAGTCCAGGTATCGCCGCCAGCGCTGCCAGCCCCACTGCGCGCCGAAGTTGTAGGTCCCGCCGCACCCGCATGGGCCGATGACGAAGCGCTCGGCGAAACGAGGCCTCTCATCGACGCTCAGGTTCGGCACGCCCAACGACCGCGCCGTGGGGACCTGCTCGCCGTCCCAGAAGAAGCCGACACCCCAGACCTCACTCAGGAGGTGGTAGACCGCGTACAGCGTTCCTCGGTCTCGCTGACCGCACAGGACGAGGCGCGGCGGTCGGGGTCGGTCGAGCGTGCGGATGAGGAATCCGTCGCGGCCGAGTTGCTCCTCGGTGGGCGGAGGAATGGCCTTCGAGTTGACCAGGCGGGCGATAGCCTCATTCGTCTCGGGGCGGCCGACCAGGATGAGCGAGGCGCCTGCCTTCGCCTCTGCCTCGCTGCGCACGACGGCCAGCCGGGCGCCGGTCATCCGCTCGACATAGGCGCACAGTTCATCGGCAGCGTGGACCTCCGTCGGGGTCGCCTGGCTGCCGAGTACCACTTGCGCTGCGGGCTTCGCGTCCCGCACCACCGGCACAGCGCCGGACGCCGCGTTGGCCGGCATGAGCTGCCCGAGGGCGACCCCCGCACCGAGGAGAATGGCCCCGGTCCGACAACGGCGTTGAGGCACTGCGGCCACCGACATAGGTACCACCTCCGAAGCCCTCGCTCAACCTGCACCCCCCCAATGCCTCGGCTTGCGCGCCGATCCCTTCCGGGGCAGGCCGATTCCGAGCCGCTCGTCTCGACCAAGGAGTCCGAAGCTCAGTTGCGAATACTGGCCCATTCCCGAAGCAGCCCCGGAGAGTGGGTATGCCGACCTTCACGCCTGAGCACCTGACCGACATCGCTTCCAGAGTCCTGGCTTCGGCAGGAGTGCCTGCCGACGAAGCACAGGTCGTCGCGCGGTCCCTGGTGGCTTCCAACCTCCTGGGGCACGATTCGCACGGCGTCCTCCGCCTCCCGCAGTACCTCGGCATGATCGGGGATGGTCGGGTGAGACCGGGCGCCCCGGTGACGGTGGTTCGGGAGACGAGCTGCACGGCGGTGGTGGACGGGAACTACGGGTTCGGGCAGATCGTGGCGAGGCGGGCGACGGAGATCGCCATCCGCAAGGCGGCGGCAAGCGGCACCAGCTCGGTCGCGGTGTGTCACTCCGGTCACGTGGGACGGCTGGGGGAGTACACGACGATGGCCGCCGAGCAGGGCATGATCGGGATGGCGATGGTGAACAACCACGGCGGGGGGCTGTGCATGGCGCCCTGGGGCGGGATCAGCCGCCGACTCTCGCCGAATCCTCTCTCCTTCGCCATCCCCACAGACGAGGGCGACCCGATCCTGCTGGACATGACCTCCAGTGTCTGCGCCGAAGGCAAGCTGAGGGTCATGCGCAACCAAGGGCACGCGGTGCCCGAGGGGTGGGTGATCGACGGGCAAGGCCGTGCAACGACCGACCCCTCCGACTTCTACGGCCCGCCCCAAGGCGCGCTCCTGCCGCTGGGCGGCGCGGTCGGCTACAAGGGCTTCGGCCTGTGCCTGGTGATGGACATCCTGGCGGGTGCGCTCAGCGGAGCCGGCTGTAGCGGCACTTCCGACATCGTGGGGCTACAGGGCCTGTTCCTGACCGTCACCGATGTCGGCTGCTTCGCGGCTCCTGAGGAGTTCAAGCGCCAGGTAAGCGACTTCATCCGCTACCTGAAGGACTCGCCCAGGCTGCCGGGAGTGGCTGAGATCCTCGTTCCCGGCGAACCCGAGTTCCGGGAGCAACGCCGAAGGCTGCGGGAAGGAATCCCCGTCGATGCTGAGACCTGGCGCCAGATCGTGGAAGCCGCGCAGGCTGGTGGGCTGGACCTGGCCAACGAGGACCAACTGCCATGACGCGCCAGGAGGTGCGCTGATGGTCCGTGTGCTCCTGACGGTGCTTGTGATCGGGTCGCCGGCGTGGTCGGCCGACCTACAGATCATCGACGACTTCGAGCACGGGGTCCGCGGCTGGTACCTGGTGGAGGGCACGAAGCCCGCCGGTGCGCCACCGCTGTGTGTGATGAGCGCCTCGGCGGACGCCAAGGTCGGTCGCGGCGCGGCCCGCCTGCGCTACCAGCCGTGCGCGAACACCTGGACCCACATGCAGTTGAACATTGCCACCACCGACTGGATCGCCAACAACTGCGACCGCGTGAGCTTCTGGCTGAAGGGCGACGGCTCCGGTGAGCGCCTGAACGTCATGTTCGGCAACTACGAGATCAAGCCCGCGCTCTGCTATCGGTATGCAGTGACCCTCGACTTCACGGACTGGCGGCAGTTCGTGGTGCCCCTCGCGGAGTTCGAGCCGCGCGGCGAGATGGCGGCCAACCTCGGGAAGCTCGTCCTGGCACAGCTCAATGTGAGCAATACGAGCAAGGCCGTGGACGTGCTGCTGGACGAGCTGTGGGCTCTGCCGCCTGAGCGCGAGGGCCCGCCGGAGGGGTTCTTCGACCTCGTCGAGCGGCCGGCGGGAGGGTGGGACTCACCGGGGCCGACCGAGCCCATCCCGGTGGACAACCTCCGCGGCATTCCACCGGACAAGCGCCCGGGTGTCTACCTCCACGGCATCCGCAACCACCTAGACCTGCACAACCCCGTGACCTTCGCGGTCACGTACCCGGAGGCGGGCCGATTCGGGGTGAAGGTCGCCGAGACCTCAGGCTATGGCGGCTCGCGGCTCATCATCAAGGTCGATGGCGAAGAGGTGCTCCGCCGCGACTTCCCCGGTCAGACGGAGACGACGCTGCTCGACTTCCGGGGCTACTATGGCGTGCCGGTCGCCGCCGGCCCGCACACCATCGCGGTGGACAACGACGGGAACGACTGGATCGTGGTGGAGGCCTACTGCTTCGACAACTACGGGACGGGCGACGCTCGCGTGCGTCGGGAGGACGGGAGGATCACGGCCCGGGTCATGGACGCCGAGGGCCGACCGCTCGAGGGCCTCGCGGTCCGGGCCGACGTTGCGGACACGCCCGTCCCCCTAGCACAACAGGCGGACGGGACCTGGTTGAGCGAGAGCCTCTGGGGGCGCTTCCCGTGCGGGAAGTACCCCGTCAGCATTGTGGCGCGGCGGGAGCGCGAGCTGCTGTTCGAGAAGACCCTCACGGCCTCGCTCGGGTCGCCGCGCCTGCGGCCGCTGAGGACCGCGTTCGACGTGAAGTCGGATGTGGCCCTGGACCTGATCTACACGAGCGAGGCGGATGCGCCGCTCCTCGGGAAGCGCGTTGTCGCGAGAGTCGCCGGCCGCGAGGTGCGATGCGTCGAGCAATCGGAGGGTGTCTACCGGGCGAACCTCGGGACACTCCCTGCTGGCCGCTACCGCGCGGAGGTGCAGGTGGAGGGTGGTCGCACGTTCGAGGCGCCCTTCATCGTCTACGACCCCGCGGCCAAGCCGTGGGAGAGCGAGGGTCTCGTCAGACTCGGCGCGAACGGCCGCTTCGAGACGAGCGCCGGGAAGCCGTACACGCCGTGGGGCTATGCGACCATCGGCCTCTTCGCGCCGGACCCGGAGGTCGTGGTTGGCCTGCAGGGCCCCGCGCAGTGGTGCCGCGCCAAGGACGAAGACATCGTGAACTGGATCGGGATGCTGGCGGCGTGCGGCGTGAACTGCGTGCGCTTCGGCGTGACGGTGGACGCAAGGTCCATTGGCGGCGACACGGGCGGCAATGCTGACCCGTTCATCCTCGAACGACTCCGGCGGTTCCTGGACCTGATCGGCCCGCTGGGCGTGCGGGCGGTGCCCGTGCTCTGGTGGGGGCACTATCGCAACTTCGGCTACGAGGGAATCCCGGCCTACGACGCGCTCATCAGGACCCAGGCTGACTGGTTCACGAACCCCGAAGCCCTGAAGCTCCAGCAGCAGTACGTGCGCGAGGTGGTCGAGCCCTTCAAGGACGACCCGCGCATCCTGGCCTGGGAAGTGATGAACGAGACCTACCGCGCGGGCGGGGACATCGACGCCGCCATCCGGTGGACCAACGAGATCATCCGCACGATCCGCAGTGTATCTCCGCGACACCTCATCACGACGAGCGCCTGTGAGGCGACCCCCGGGCCGGAACTGAGCTGGATCCGGGGCGCCGACGTAGACTTCTTCAACTACCACGCGTATCCCACATACCCGGACTACCACGCCTTCCGCAAGCTCGTCGGCGACGGGCCGCGCGAGATCGGGAACTACGCGGCGCTGATGACGCTCTGCGACCGGCTCGGCCCGAAGGTCAGCGTGCTCGGCGAAACCGGGAACGACCGGACGCGCGAGGCGGACTACCCGGAGATCAAGACCCTCATCACTCGCGACTGCCTATGGCTCTCGTTCGTCAACGGCTCGCCCGGCGGCATCTCCTGGGACGCCATCGCCGATGCGCGGGAGTTCACGGTGCTGTCCCAGATCGCAGCCGGGATCGACTGGCGCGCCTTCGAGCCGGCGCCGACACCTGTCGCCGTGAAGGTCACCGATCCTGACGCTGAGCTGCCGAACCTCGCGCGCTACACGTGGTGGTCGCTGGAGCACGCGGTGCCGCTGACCTTCGTTGCACCGGATGCCGTCCCGGCGGACGGCCAGGTCGTCCTACCGGGTGACCGCTTCAGTCCGCCGGAACCGCCTCCATCGACGCGCGTTACGGTGAGCGCCGGCTTCCAGGCGAACTACCTCGCGTCGAAGGACGGCCGGGTGTTGATCGCGTACGTGCGTAACGTGGCGAGCGTGCCCCGGTTGAACGTGCGCGGGCGCGAGGCGAGGCCGCTCACGATCACGGTGCGCCCGCCGAAGCCGGGGAAGCTGGAGGTGTGGGACCTGGACCGCCGGGCGAAGGTGAAGGAGCTGCCGGGGCAGGGCGAAGCGCGCATCGACCTCGGCACGACCGTGCACGACTACGCGGTGGTGCTTACAGCCCGCTGATGGTTCTCCGATGACCAGGACCCTCTGCATGGCAGGGATCGTGTTTGCCGTGGGAGCGTCGGCCTGTTGGGGGGCGCCCATCATGGACGGATCCACACTGCTGCGTGCGCTCACGCCTCAACCGCAGCAGCTTGCGGTGCACGACGGGGCGCTGCCCCTAAGAGGCACTCACCTCTCCGTTCGCCTCCCGGCGGGGCCGGAACACGAGGCGTGCCGGCAAGCCGTTACAGAGGCACTCGAAGCCGCGGGCGTCTTGGCGGAACCTGCCGACTCACTGGCCGACGGCGACGGGTTCGCGATCGGGTCGGGGCCTGTGCTGCCCGAACTGCCCCGCCGCGGCCCGGCGCCGGACGAGGCGTATGTCCTGGCCGTCGGGCCGGAGGGGATCGCCGCCCGGGGGGCCTCCCCGGTGGGGCTGCTGTATGCAGCGCAGACCTTGCGCCAACTGCTTCGTCTCAGCGCGTCGTCGGGGCGACTGTCCTGCCTCGCCATCGCCGACTGGCCCGACTTCCGGCTGCGGGGCGTGTACATCGAGGGCGGCCAGGAGCGGTTCGGCCGGATCGTGGATGCCGAGTACCTGCGGGAGCAGATCCGGCGGCTGTCCGAGTTCAAGCTGAACGCGCTCGTGGTCGAGTGCTACAACCTCTTCCCCTACGCCTCGTTCCCCGAGTGCGCCGACGGGGGGACGCTCTCGCCGGAGGACTGCCGCGCCATCGTGGCCGCGAGCAAGCGGTGGCACGTCACGCTGATCCCCTCGCTGCAGACGCTCGCGCAGGCGTACGAGCTGGTGTGGCAGTGCGACGCCGGCGCGCCCTACCGGGAGAGCACCGCGCCGGGGCTCACCTGCCCCTCGACCCCCGAGGTCTACCCGTTCATCAAGGGGCTCTATCGCGACCTGCTGACCTGGTTCGGCGATTCGCCGCTCATCGGCATCGGCTGCAGCGAGATCGACATGCAGTGGCAGGGCCGCTACTGCCCGAAGTGCCAGGCGCGCGTCGCCGCGGGCGAGACGGTGCGCGACCTGCTCCTCGGGCACGCGGAGAAGTGCATCGCGGCGGTGCACCAGCTGTCCGCCGAGTTGGGCCGGCCCATCCGCCCGCTGATGTGGGGCGACGAGTTCTACATGTACGGGCCCGGGCGGGACTGGGTGGGCCTGGAGCGCATTCCCCGCGACACCGTGATGGGCTTCTGGAAGTACTGGCCCGACTACGCCGGGATCGAGGGGCTGTTCGCGCGCAGGTACGACGTGCTCGGCATCTCGGCGATGTACAACCACTGCTTCTACCTGGCGGACCTCTCGCCCGCCGACCCGCCGAAGTCCTGGCCCTCCATGGCGCAGACGGGCGTGGTGAACATCACGGGGATGATGCAGGCCGCCGACGCCGCGCGCCGCGCGCACCCGGATCGGGAGTTCTTGGGCGCCGCGACCGCCTCGTTCTCGAAGCACCGGCTGCGGGCCTTCGACTCGATCTGTTACGGCTTCGCGCTGAACGGGCACTGCTCGTGGAGCCATCCCGCCCGCCCGCTGGAGGAGTACCAGCCCGCCTTCACCCACGCGTTCTGCCGTCACTACTACGACTGCCGCACCGATCAGACGGCGGGCGCGGTGGCCGCGGCCTACGAGCGCCTGGACCACTGCAAGTCGCTCCTGGAGCTGGCGAACCAGACGCTGCACGATGTGGTCGGCGTGTACGACACGCAGGAGGCCGGCTACACGGACAACACGCTCCTCGGCGCGCTGCACACCTGCGGGAAGCTCGTCGAGGCCGACGGCACGCTGTCGCCCGAGCTGGCCACGATCCGGGCGAACGCGCAATGGGCGCAGGCCGAGGCGACGAGCGTGGAGGCGGTCATCGAGGCCCAGCGCCTGCACGTGGGCGCGGTGCGCGAGCTGGGGGACCTGTGGCTCGCCGCGGAGAAGATCGCCGCCCATGCCGAGCGCGAGCAGCTGATGATTGACACCCAGGTCGCCCTGGCTCAGGCGAAGGGTGCGCGGCCGATTGCGGCAGGCCTGGCAGGGCGCTGGACGGCGCATCGCGGGCGGGTCGAGCGCATCCTGGCCCGTGTCTCGCCCCTGTACTCTCGCGGCGACCCGTGCGGGCTGCAGTCTGTGCTGCAGGACGTGCGCACCATCGAGGCGGGTGTCGCGGAGCCGGCGCCCCTCACGCCGGGCGAGGGCGCGTCGCTGTTGCTGACTGAGGAGTTCGCGGCCCTCGATCCGCAGCGGTGGATCGTGCGCGGCGAACCGAAGGTCGTTGACGGCCGGCTGGAGACCCGCGCTCCCGGCGGGTTCACGAACTACTGCGGGATCACCACGCAGCAGGCCTTCGCGCTCGAGGATGAGCGCCCGCTGGTCGTGGAGTTCGAGGTCACGCCGCTGGAGCCGGGCGTTGACAGCCAGCTCTTCGCCTCCGGCTCTTCCGCGGGCGATCTTGCATTCCAGTTCTGCTTCTACTGCCCGCGAACTCGGTTCGGGGTCCACACGCAGTGCTCGGCGGCGCCGGGGGGTGCGTGGGTGAGCGGTGAGGGGGGCTGGAAGCCGCGAGCGATGAGCCCCGCGATCACGGTCGGTATCACTTACCGCGTCCAGGCGCGGATCACCCGCCGCAGCTTCCGCGTCGTCGTCTGGGAAGCTGGCCAGCCCTCGTGGCAACTCCCTCTGTGGGACACGCTCGCTGTGCCGATGGACGAGCTGAGCGAGACGCGGCTGCTCTTCGCCGACGTGGAGCCCCCCAACGCGACCGCCGCGACGCGCTGGGGACCGATCAAGGTCTGGCGCGCGTCGAAACCGTAGCCGCGCGTCCGCCCGGGCGCTCACCGGCCGAGCGCGTGGTCCTCGGGTCTCAGCCCGCGCTTGTGCCCGCCGAACCCGATCGGGTTGGGGTCGTACTCGCCCACGAGGTCCACGTTGCTGCGCTCGGGGATCGCGTCCTCCATGCCGAGAGCCCAGTAGCACGCGTTGGCGAGGAGGCGCCGGAAGCCCTCGCTCTGCAGATCGCCGCCGTGGCCCATGGTCGTGGTGAACACCCGCGAGGTCTTGCCCTCGGCGCCCGTGTAGGTCTTCGTCCAGGCCACCGGAACGGGCGGCTTGTCATTGTTCGGCGGGTCATCTTGGTTCATCCCCGTAAGCACCTGCCCCAGGATCAACGGCCGGCTGTCGCCGGACAGCGTGGTGATGGCATAGACGTCCGACGGCCCCCAGATGTCCTCGCAGCCTCGCACGATCGGGTGACCCTTCATGCCCTCGGCGATGAGGCCGCGTGTACTCTCCTGCTGATGATGGCCATAGTGGCTGATCCAGGTCTCACCGAGCACCTGTCTCCCGTAGCCGCCTTCGTACTCGCCCGTCGCCCGGAAGCTCCACTTGGCGTAGGGGTTATCGGGGTGCTTCACGTAGTTGAAGGAATGGGTCGCCGTGCGGAGCGCGACGATGGGCCGACCGGAGTTCGTGTAGTCGATAATCCGCTGCATCCGGTCGTCCGGAAGCTCGCGGAAGCGCAGGAAGAGGACCATCAGGTCGGCGGTGGCCAAGGCCTCCAGGCCGGGAATGTTGTCAACCGTCTGGGGGTCGATCTCGCCGGTCTCCCGGTTGATGGCGAACAGCACGGTGCACTTGAAGCCGTGGCGCACCGTCAGGATCTTGGCGAGCTGCGGCATCGACTCCTCGGAGCGGTACTCCTCGTCACCGGTCACAAAGACGATGTGCTTCCCCTGTCCGGGGCCCTCGAAGCCGTCATATGTCACGGATGAACTCACTCCTGTCTGTTCGGGCGAAGTATCGGCCAGCGCGTGCGGAAGCCGTACGCGAGCGACTCGATGCGAGCCGTGGCAGCCCGTGCACGACGGCAGGGCGGGCTCGCGCTTCTTCATCGAGGCGAGGGTCGCGCGGTAGTCGTCGGCCTCCTTCTGGTGGCACTGTGCGCAGAGGTCCACCAGGGCCGCCGACGCCTCCTTCGTCTCAGAGCCGAACGTGCGGTCGGGCTTCACCTCATTGTGTTCGTCCCGCACGTGGCCCTCGCTCTCACCGTGGCACGTCTCGCAGCTCAGCTTCGCCCCGTCGGGGCCGTGACGACTCGCTGTGAGCTGCTCGACGAGGTCTACATGGCAGATCAGGCAGCGGCCACCGCTGACCCCGCCGCCTCCCTGTGGCACAGCCGGCGTGACGCTGAGCAGAACCGCAAGCCCGAGCGCACAAAGCGAGGCGACACGCGCCGCCCCCTCGGCTGACGGCGTCACGCGCTTCGGCATTCGGCCCACTCCCTGGGGATGAGCAGTCGGGCGCCCGCCGCCCGAGGTTCCTACGTCGCGCGCCAACGGTGGAACCACTGGTATTCGCGCGGCAGCGAAGCCATGACGTGCCGCGTCTGCCGGTCCAACTCCCCGACTTCGGCCTCGCTCAACGGCCCGTGCTTGACCACCGCGACGTTCGCTTCGACGTGCTCGACGGTGTCCATGCCCGGAATGGTGACGGTGATATGCGGGTTCGCGAGGACATAGCGCAGCGCGAAGGCGGCGACGGTATCCTCCGCGCGCTTCTTCCCCTCGTACCGCTCCTGGAAGGCATCGGTGTTGAAGAGGGCGGTCTTCAGGAAGGGCTTGATGGTGACGATGCCCTTGTCGCGCTCCCGGCACAGCTCGAACAGGGAGCCCTCGCCCGTGACGTTGGGGAACAGCCGGTCGGCGGCGCCGGAGAAGACGTAGTTGTACGGCAGGTAGATCACGTCCACCGTCGGCACTTCCTGCACGGCGCGCGCCTGGAACTCGGGGTTGTGGGTGGAGAGGCCCATGAACCCGCACTTGCCCTGCTGCTTGGCCTGCAGGAACGCCTCGGCAAACCACTGGACGTTGTGGAACTCCTCCATCCCCGATTCGGGCGGCGTCATGCGATAGACATCGACGTAGTCGATCCTCAGCAAGCGCAGGCCGTCGTCGAGCCGGCGCAGGACGCACGCCTTGTACTCCTGCTCGGTCGCCTTGCGGAGGTTCGGGTCGCGCGCATCGAGGAAGTCGCGCACAACGTAGGCGCGGTCGCGGCCCTTGCACGCCTCGAGAGCTTGGCCGAGTTCGTCGGCCTCGCCATCGCTCGTGGTGTCGAAGTAGTTGATGCCCAGATCGAGGCAGCGCGCCACAACCTGGTTGCGCATCGCCTGGTCGCCGCTGAGATGGTGGCCGCCGAGGCCCAGGTGGGAGGCCATCATCTCGGTCCGCCCGAGTCGGCGGTACTCCATCGCCTCCTGGTAGTTGCGGATCTTCGGAGCCTCCGTCTGCGCGGCGAGCGGCGCGCCTAACAGCACGCCACCGACGGCGGCACCCGCACTGCGCTTCACAAACTCCCTGCGGTCCATTCGGTCCGGCATGGCACATGCCTCCTTCAGCGCGGCTCGTCCCGCCTGCCCGGTACATTCGACGGAGGCTGACGGATGCCTGCTGGCGCCGCGGAATCGCACGAAGGAGGGTGAGACCTACGCAACCAACATCCCGGCGAGACGGCCCATCACACCGGGCATTGGGGGAGTCGGCGGTGAGAGGATCGGTCGGCAGAGCCAGTGCGTTGCTGCTCGTTCTGGCCGGTGGCGCAGCCCGGTCGCAGAACGAGGGGCTCCTTGCGTGGTGGCGGTTCGACGAGGGAAGGGGCGCTCGCACAACCGACGTCACCGGCAGCGTGGTTGACCGCATCCACAGGCCCGTCTGGGTCGCAGGCGTTCGCGGACGGGCGCTGGCCTTCGACGGAGCCGGGACCTGGGTGACACGCGCTGCCGAGCAGGCCCCGCAACTCACGCCCGACTTCGCCATCGAGGCGTGGGTGGCGGTCCGTGAGTACCCTCGGTCGTGGACGCCCTTCGTCAACCAGCACACGTGTCCGCAGGCGGGGTTCTTCTTCGGGCTCGACCAATCGGGCGTGTTCGGGCTGCATGTTTCCGTCGGCGGGCAGTGGCTTGTCTGCAACTCCGCGATCCCGCTCGCCAAGAGCGAGTGGCACCACATCGCGGGCGTCTACCGCGAGCACGGAGGGGTGGAGGTCTACCTCGATGGGAAGCTCACCGGCCGACTCGCCGCCGAGGGGCGGGTGCCCACGGCGGCCGACGTGGACCTGCTGATCGGCCGGCACAACTATGGGGTCTGGGTGTTCGACGGCCTCATCGACGGAGTGAAGATCCACGGCCGGGCGATGTCGGCGGCTGAGATCGCGTCGGAGGCCGAGGCCAACGCGCCGAGACGGGCGCCGACGTTCCCCAAGCGCGCCGCAGGAAGCGTGGCGGACCCGAGCCTCGAAGCGTGGTGGCGGTTCGACGAGGGCAAAGGCGCCCGGACTGTGGAGGCCATCACGGGCACGCCTGACGCCATCCAGGGCCCAACCTGGGTTCGCGGCAGCACGAACACCGGGCTCCTCCTTGACGGGACGAGGGGCTGGGTCAAGCACGCCGCGTCCGAGGCGCCGCTCCTGACCTCGGACTTCACCATCGAGGCCTGGGTGGCGGTTCGCGAGTACCCGAAGGGCTGGGTCCCGATTGTGAACCAGCACCGGCCGCCGGACGCGGGGTTCTTCCTGGGAGTGAACGAGGCCGGGCTCTTCGGCCTCCATGTGGCCGTCGGCGGGGAGTGGCATGTCTGCAACTCCGACGTCACCGTCCCCAAGAACCGATGGGTACACTTGGCGGGCGTCTACAGCGCGGGAGGCGGCATACAGCTCTACATCGACGGGCAGCTCACCGGCGGGCAGTGGGTCACCGGCCGAGTGCCAACCGCGGACGATGTCGACCTGCTGATCGGCAGGCACAACCACAATGGGGGGGTGTTTGACGGGATCATCGATGAGGTGAAGCTCCACAACCGGGCGCTGTCCGGCATGGGATTGGTGATTCTCGGCGCAGCCGGCACGCCGGCGGGGGCGCCGGAGTTCCGGGCGTTGAGCAAGCGGCAGTGACGGCGCGTCACGAAAGGGAGGCGCACACCCATGGAGCAGCATGGCGGGCTGAACCGGCGTACGTTCATTGGGGCCCTGACGGCCGGCGCGGTGGCGGGAAGCGTGCGGGCCGTCGCGGAGGATCGGCGGAGAGGCAAAGCGCGGTTCGGGGTCAACACGCTGCTCTGGTCCGCGTCCGACGCGGGAGGCGCGGACTGGGTTCGGAAGGCGGCCGGGCTCGGCTTCGACGTCATCGAGCTCGCCGTGTTCGACCCCGCGGCCGTGGACCAGGCAGCCGTCAAGCGGGCCCTCGACGAGACGGGCCTTCAGGTGACGCTCTGCACGATCATGACGCGGGAACGCGACCTCATCGCCGATACCCCTGAGCCCCGGGAGATCGCCAAGCAGTACATCCGAGACACCGTCCTCCTCGGTGAGCAGCTGGGGGCCCATGTGTTCGGCGGCCCACACTACGCGCCGGTGGGCAAGCTCGTAGGGCGCGGAAGGACCCCGGAGGAGTGGGACCGTGCGGTGGCGGGACTGCGGGAGGTCGGGCAGTTCGCTCACGACCACGGCGTGTGCCTCTGCCTGGAGCCGCTGAACCGATTCGAGACCTACTTCCTGAACATCGCGGCCGATGCCATCGCGTTGGTGGACGAGATCGACAATCCCGGTGTGCAGGTGATGCTCGACACCTTCCACATGAACATCGAAGAGAAGAACCCGGAGGCGGCCATCCGTGCCTGTGGCGACCGCCTGCGCCACTTCCACGCGTGCGGCAATGACCGGGGCACGCCGGGACGCGGCAGCATCGCCTGGGAGAAGATCATCCGGGCCCTGAAGGACATCGGCTACGACCACGCCGCCGTCATCGAGTCCTTCGTCCCAGGCATCAAGGAGATCGCCGCCGCGGCGGCGATCTGGCGGGACATCGAGCCCAGCGCAGACGACATCGCGCGCGACGGGCTCGCCTTTCTACGTGCTTCGGGACTATGAACCCGGGCCTCAGACGCCCCGCCGCCGATCCGAGCAACGCCCGCGCTGGGTGAGGCGTGCGGCTTGCGGGCTGCACCCCAAGCCGAGAGCCCATGGAGGACACCACATGTGCAAACCCATCGTCTTGGCCTGCACGCTTGCGGTCCTCGTGACGGCCTTGGCTCACGCCGAAGGGCTGCGGCTCCTCTTCCGCGCCGACCTCGATGGGACGCTTGGGCCGCAAGTGGGCGTTGGTGAGGTGGCGACGGAGGGCAGGCCCGCCTTTGCCCCTGGTCGGCATGGCCAGGCCTTCGTCGCGGACGGCACGTGCGTTCTGACCTATCCGGCACCCGGGCATCTCGACAAGGCGCGGGGCACGGTCGCCATGTGGGTGAGCCCGATCTGGGACGGCGCGGACGGGCAGAACCACAGCTTCTTCTCGGATGACATCGACTTCAACCGCGAGGCCGAGAACAACCTCCACCTGTGGAAGTGGCTCCTGGGGGATGTGCTGCGCTTCGATATCCGCACGGAACATCCGCAGGATATCGAGTTTGGCGTGGGGGGCTGGAAGGCCGGCGAGTGGCATCACATCGCGGCGGCATGGGATTGCGAGGCAGGCACGTGGCTCTTTGCCGACGGCCGGCTCGTGGCATCGCTCGCTCTACAATGGCAGCCGAAACAGGGCACGAGGTTCTTCGTCGGCGCGAACTGGGGGGGCGGCTCGCCCGCGCAGGCCCTGATCCAGGATGTGAGGATCTACAGCGGGCCGCTGGAGGCGGGGCAGGTCGCCCGCGTCAGCGCCGGCAAGGACCTTCCCGTCCTCACGCCGATCCGAATCACGGCCCCGCAGGCCATCGCGGTCGGCCGGCCGTTCCCGGTTCAGCTGACTTGCCAGGCCGAAGAGGCGACCGAGGACGGCCTGCCGCTCTCGGTCAGTCTCGATGGCCTGGCTCTGCCGTGCGCCGAGGCCTCAGCGGAGGTGAAGCTGCGTAGGGGTGCGGCGACCTACGGCCCGCTGCACTTCAGTCTGCCTGCGTACTATCACACCGTGCCCGGCCGCCACGAGCTTGTGGCGACGTTGGCCGGGGCGATCCTCACCAAGGCCGAGCCGTGGCAGCTGAGCGTCGAGGTCACGCCGCGGCCACGGAAGGCCGGGCCCACCATGTGGCGGTTCGTAGACCGCAAGGTCCTGCGGGGCGCCGACGTGTACCTCGCGCCCGGCCCGGACGTCGCCTTCTGGTTTGATGGCGCCGTGCGTCCGTACGACGAAGTGGGGCAGAAGCTGTGCGAGCAGGTGGTCGCCTCGGGTCGGATTGTGGATGTGATCCCCTGTCGCCTCGTGGACGAGGTCGGTTGCGCGGCAACCGATCACGGTTTCCGCGAGTGGGGAACGTCGCACGTCGCGACTCTCGCCGACGGCCGCCAGTACCGGATCACGGGCTCGCGTGAGAGCGTGACCGATCAGAAGCAGGTCTATGGCAGCACGACGCGCGTGGTGCCCGGGTTCCAGTATCGACTCGCCAGCGTGCCGCGTCCCGTTCCCCACCTGCTGGTGGTGGACACGATCAACGACCGAGAGCGCTACGTGGAGACCGCGATCGACGTCGCGCCCGGCAGCGCGATCGCGCCCGTGTTGGCCGCCAGCGGCCCCGGCAGCCAGGATCTCATCAACCTGAACGTCACCTACACCGGCCGCGAGTACGCCCTCGACGGCCAGCCCTTCCAGCAGGTCACGCTGTTCTACCCGAAGAGCGATGCGGTGACGGCGACGGTCACGGACTCGCGCCGCGAGCTTCAGCAAGATGAGGGCACCGGCGCCGCGGTTTCCCGCCTGGCGGTCTACGAGATCACCACCGACCTGGCCGACATCCCCGCGAACGTGCCCGATAGTGAGCGTACGGTCAGCCTCTTCTACCCCTGGGTCGGCCCGCTGTACAACGAGTATGGGTTCTGCGCGACGACGGAGGGCACTCGGCGCGCGTCGATCGACACGCTGACCGATTACCTGCGCTTCATGGGGTTCAACCGGCTGGAGTTCCACCCGTACGAGTTCTCGCGCGCCGCCGAGTTCCAGTCAGAGCTGTTCCCCCACCCGGCGAAGGGCGATGTGTTCGAGGACACGCTGCCGATCACGCGGGCGAAGGGGATCGAGGTTGTGCCGCGCATCGACTCGATGGTCTTCTATCTGTCGGACGAAGCGGGCAAGAACCTGTACGCCGAGCAGGAGGCCTACCAGCTTACCCGCCAAGGCGAGACGATGCGCTTCTTCGGCGTGGTGCCCGATCCGCTGCACCCCCAGGTGCAGGAGCTTCTGCAGGACATGCTGTGCGAGCTTGCCGCCAAGACCAAGGGCTGGCCGAACGTGCCTGCCGTGGGCTTCCGCGCCAATGGGAAGTTCGGCAGCCTGTATGTCGGCACGGACCGCGCACATCCGCCGGAGGAGTCCGGCTACAGCGAGTTCGACGTCCGCGCGTTCGAGAAGGACTGCGGGGTGACGGTGGGCGGCACGGCGGGCAACGCGCAGAGCCGTCACGACTGGCTGAAGGCCAATGCCTGGGATCAATGGATCGAGTGGCGCTGCCGGCGCATCCACGACCACTGGGTGCGCCTGGCGGAAGCCGTGCGCGCGGTCGATCCCGGCAAGCAGCTCATCGTGTTCACCAAGATCCCCGCGAACGATCCCGGCGAGAAGCGCGACTGGGAGAAGGCCCCGGTGGACCTCCTCGCCCTGCACAAGTACCACGGGTACGATCCCGCCTTGTACGCCGACGACGGGGACCTCATCCTCTCGCGCGTCATGGGCATCGATGCGGACCGCTATTGGTCGCCGTCGTGGAACAAGCTCTTCTTCTTCCAGCCGCCGATCGGCGGCTTCTTCAGGTCCGCTGAGCCGAGCGGCGTGGAGCTGTACTACATCTATTGGGAGCTACCGGATCACCCGCTGGGGTTCCGGGTTGGGCCGGGCTCGCCGCGCGGTCGCGCGTACTTCGAGCCGATGACCCATGCGCTGCGCTACCAGAACCCCGGGAGCTTCTGTTTCTACAACTGGTTCCGCGCCACAATGGGGCACGAGACCGACCTGCGCGAGTTCTGCCGCGCCTTCAGGGGGCTGCCGATGGTAGACCCGCAGCCCTTCGCCGGCCGCATCGAGCCGGCCGAGGCTGCCGCCGATGAGCGCCTGTGTGTGCGGATGTACCGCGATCGCATCGGCATCGTGAATGACTGCGGGGAAGCGCGCGACATCACCCTCGTCCTGCCGCAGGACTACGCGCGCAAGGGCCTCCACGACCTCGCGCTCAGTACCTCCTGCGAGATCGCGACTCACGACGGTACGCGCGAAGTGCGGCTTCACCTCCGGCCCTGGGATGTGCGCACGCTGGCGCCGTAGTGCCCGCTCCCCCTCGGCGGCTGCCCCGGCACTGCCTAACTCCGCGGGCCACAAATCGATGGCGACGGCTTCGCCGAGATCATCGTTGGCTGCGGCGACGGCAAGCTCCGCGCGTACAAGTGAGACGCCCCGCAAGCGCCAGCCATCGTGCCGGCACAGCCGACCCTCACTCGGGTGTCGCGGTCCCATCCGCCGCCAACCGGACGAACGTGCTCTCCTGCGCAGGGGCGGCGATGAACTTCGGCCGCGACCACCAGACCATGTCGGCGTTGTTCTCCCCCCTGGCGTCGGTGGCGATGGTGACCGCCAGCGGTTGCCCGGCGAACTGACCGACCGGCACCGTCCAGGCGTGCATGGCGGTATCCCACAAGCTGCGGGCGTAGGGATCATCGCCCTCCTTCCAGTCTGGGTTCGGCTTCGGGCTCAGGTCCAGGGCGTGGGCCAGCCGGCCGTTGAGATACAGACGGGCGATGGCGCCGTTGCCGTACTTGGTCTGGGAGTTGAACACGTAGACGCGGAGAGCGCTGTCGGCGGCGGGCACGCGCACCAGCCAGTCGAGGGTGACCTCGCAGTCCGAGCCCCAATCGAGGAGGCAGAACGGGAACGACGGCGATTCGCCCGGCACCTCGAACCCGGCGCGGTGCTCGACGATGAAGTCCCCGCCTCTCTCAAGGCCGGTGGCGACGTTGATGTAGCGTCCGCTCTCGCGTCCGTCGCCGAAGAACTCACCGACCGCCGGAGTCGCCCCGCTGCCCTGCACGAAGACGAAGTGGGCCGGGAAGCTGACGTCGTAGGTCTTCGACTCGGCAAGGGCCTTGTCGACCCAGGACGGGCTGTCCACCTGCTCGTCGTTGAGGAACGTCTGAGCGAAACGGGCATTGGCCCGGATCGTGACGGCCCCCTGCTCTCCCGCCTCCGGGTCGATCGCTTCCAACGCCAGAATGGTGCGCTCTCGGGTCGCTTCGAAGCGGGTGATCCGAACCCCCTCCGGCAACTCCGTGACCTGCACCTTCGTCCGGTCGTGGGCGCCTCGACTCAGGGCGTAGCGGACGGAGGGGTTGAGGCCGAGGACCTTGCCCTCACCGGCCGCAGGCCACCCGGGAACGGTGAGCGGCGTGGTCACCTGGTTCAGACCCGTCACACGCTGGTAGACGGGCTGCCCGTCGGGGCCGCTCATCTCCTGCACGGTCGGCGTCGCCGTGTAGCGGTAGGGCCGGCCCTCGCGATCCTGGTAGAAGCACGCCACGTTGTCGTCCCAGCGCTCCCGGGGGAAGGCCGGCTCAAGCTGCCGTCCGGCGAAGAGCTGTGACCGCAGCTTCATGTGGAAGGGCATCCCTGCCGTGGCACGGAGTTCCTCCTCGGTCCCGAAGACCTGCCCCATCCCGCCGAGAGCATCCGAGCACGCCACAACCACATGCCGGGAGAAATCGCTCTCGGCGTTCACGACCGGCACCCAGGGCCGGGCGAGCCGACCGTGGATGTAGGCCGAGACCGGTCGTTGGTGCGTCATCCACCACACCCGGGTCTCCTCGTTCCCCCACACCTGCTGGTAACGTAGCGGCCAGCGCGCCGCGAAGGCCATGTTGTCGGGAGCGTACTCCGAGGCCATCGGGACCTCCGGGTTCCGCCTCAGAAGCTCCCGGAACTGCTCTGTGCCGCCTTGGGCGCCGAACTTGCCGGCAATCACGCCGTTGCCGAAGTCGGCGGCAGTGCCGGCCACGTCCTCGTAGTTCGCGTCGGTGCCTGTGTCCTTGCGCCACCGGAGCATCATGTCCGTGTGATAGGTCCGCCAGCGGGGCTCCAGCGGGTCCATGTAGAGAAGCTGGCCGTCCGGCGCGCCGTCGAAGGTGCCGCGGGGGTTCGTGTAACCCCAGAGGCCGCCGATCTTCCGCGTCAGCCCGAAGTCGGCAATGCGGTCACGCTTGAACACCGGCGAGTTGTAGTTCACGCAGTAGGTGTTCACATAGGCCATCGTCCGGAACCCATACTCGTGCAGGCGCTTCACGCGCTCCGCATAGCCGGCGCGGGGGGTCCAGTCGGGGAGGTCGCGGTCGAACTCCGGCGCCCGGGCATTCCACTCGTGCAGCAGCACGGTCTCGGGGTCGAAGGTGGCGGCGAGGAGACGCAGGGCCTCGTCGGAGTAGCTGCAGTGGTCGATGATGACCCGGATCTTGTCCGCCCACTTCACGGCGGCACGCTGGGCCATCTCGGGCGCGAAGGTCTTCGCGTACCACTCCTTGTAGGGCGTCATGGCGTCCACCCAGCCGCCCGCGAAGCTGTCCACATGCCATGTCACAGACTGGGCCTCCGTCAGTGACTCGAAGGGCATCGGGTTCACGGACTCGATGGCGGCGCTGAAGCTCTTGCCGGTCCAGTTCATGAAGTAGAAGGTGGTGGGGAAGCGGTCGTCCTCAACCCACAGGCCCAGGCTGCTCTGACGCCCCTCGATGGCGACGAGGGGCGCCTCCCAGAAGGGCGTGCCGCCCAGCGTGATGAGGCCCGGCCGCGACGTGTTGTCATACCGCACGCCCCCGAAGGAGGCCACGTAGAACGCGTGATCGGGGTGGAGGTTCACCAGGGGCGCCTGCAGGCCGTAGACGCCGCCCTCGGGGCTGGCGCCGGAGGCCTGCAGGAGAAGCTGCCCGCTGCCGGCATCCACGGTGGCCCGCAGCGTGAGCGTCTCCTGCGGGAAGTCCCGCGTGCCGTTGGTCAGGCCGGTCCAGGTGGCTTCCACGCCGCCCGGGATCTCCTTCGCTTCGTAGCGGCTCTGCGGCCCCGGACGGTGCATGGTGGGGTAGGCGCCGCCCGGAGGCAGGTCCTGGTTCATCTGCTGGTTTCCCCACGGCGAGTGCAGCCGCGACATCGCTGCCGGGTCGCCTGTCAGGTGGCCCAGCCCGACCGGCAGGTTCGTCTCTCCGACGGACCGGTCGGCATGGACTTCGCCGCTGACCAGGTCCTTCAAACCGACGACCATCCCGTCCTCAATCGTAGCCTGCAGGCGAGGGGTTCTGATGACGAACGAGCGCTCGCCCAGCTCGACCCGCCCTTCAGCGGCGAACGAGGCGGGCGCAGCGGGAGCCAGAGCCCAGGCCAGGGAGAGCGTCAGGCGCAGTCGTGCCGTGTGCGTCATCGGTCACCCCATAGTGGTCAGAGTGCGGACTCCCTACCTGCGACCGGGACTCCGCCGCGTATCACGAAGTAGTCGCCGGGCATGTGTATCTCCTACCGCGCGTTTCCGGGCTCCCCGACGTCCTTCACGGCAGGAGCAGCCACCGGTCGCCCGTCACCATCGAACACATGGGTCTCCGCCAAGGGGATCGTCTGCCCCTGAGCGACGCCGGGCGTCGTCAGGTAGCCGCAAACCGCAACCGCCGCCAGCGGAGCCGCCAGGTGTCTGATTCCGAACCCCTTTTCGTTCCGAGCGATCAGCCCTCGACGGGGCCCAAGTCCCGGAGAACCGAAGCGCCCGCGAGCATGTCGAGCGTCTCGCTGAACCGGAGGCCGGCGACGTGCGGGTTGCTGCGCACCACGACCTTCAGGGGCTCGTCCGTCGGGTTGTGGACCTCCAGCTGCCAGCGCTTCCAGTCCTTCGTGCGGGCCACGTTGAGCACGACCTGCGGGTTGTCGGCGATCAGCGGATGCCCGATGAACAGCCGGCGCCCCTCCTCCTCGGCCCGCAACACTGCGTAGCCGCGCCCCTCCTCGACTGGGACGATGCGGGTCTTCGGCGCGGGGTCCTGCACCTGCAAGAAGGCGGTCCAGTTGCCGTTGAGCCCCGCGACGGTGCAACCGAGGTTGCCCGCCAACGCATCGAGCCCGGTCAGTCGTCCCGTGAAGCACTGCTCGCCCGCCGCGTCCAGTTGCAGCTCATACTGCTGCGCGACGACCGCACCGGTCTCGGCCTCCACAGCGTAGGAGGGAGGCCCGGTGAGACCGTAATCCCGCACAATCTGCGTGGCCAGCTTCACCGGGTCCTGCACCAGACGGTGCATCCCCACCAGCAGCACCCTCGCCCGGCGCTGCGTGCCGGCCGGCAGCGTCCCGGGCGGGGCGGAGATCCCGACGTTGTAGTTGATCCCGTCCCCCTCGAGGATGAGACCGTCGGTCAGGCTGTACACGAAGAGCGACCCGAACACGTTGCCCAGGACTCCGACGAAGTCACCCCTGTCGAAGGGTAGCGTTTCCACGGCCTGCCCCTTGAGTGGTGCGCGCTCAGTGAGTTGCCCCCCGTGAGCGATGACGCGTTCGCTCTTGTCGCCGGCCCCCAGCCATCCGCCGATCAGGCCGAGGCAGATGGGATAGCTGTTCGCCGCGACGGGCAGGTCCTGCTGCAGCTCGAAGGACTGGTCCCAGAGGTAGGCGGTGATCCCATCGACCTTCGGCAGGTAGAATGAGACGCGGGCGGTCGTCTTCAGGTACTGCGAGGGCTGTACGGGGTAGAGCGAGTGCCAGACGTGGATCACCGGGTTCGCGCTCAGCGGGAAGACGCCGTCCAGGATGCGCTCGCCCACCAGCACGTCCGAGCAGGAGACCACCCGCCGGGGCTGCACGTGCGGCGCGCCCTCGCGGTCGGCCACGAGGTGATGCGCCCAGCCCACCGAGGCGGGCGGCTTGCCATCGTAGATCAAGTAGGGCGTGAAGGTGACCTGCGGGTGAGCCTCGGGTGAGCCGTCGTAGGCCATGGCGCCGGAGCCGAGCTTCTCATCGAAGACGAAGCAGCCCACGGGTCGCGTGCGACCGTTCCACGGGCCCTTGTCCGGCGTCGCGGTGTCGCCGCCGTAGCCGATGCTGTAGAGGGTCCCGTCCGGCCGCAGTTGCCGGCTGTTGAGCAGCTGGTTGTTCCGGTCGCCGCACTGCCACTCGCGCAGAATCCACGAGTCGCAGTGGGTGTCGCGGTTCAGCGCCTCCTTGCCGTCCACGGCGGTCGCGTGCACCCACAGGTGCTTCTGGCGCTCCTTGGTGAGGCTCGCGCGGAAGGTGAACTCCCGTGCGCCGCCCGGGAGGAAGCGGCGGATCGGCCGGTCGCCGTCGTAGAGGAGCACCTCGCGCAGGCCGACGTCGGAAGTCACCTGCAGGTCCAGCGGCCATTCCTGCAGGTTCGGGTTGAACAGGTCGCCCTGGGCGTCCGTGTCCCCCCGAGGCAAGGCCATGCGGATGACGGGACCATTGGTGACCGACATCGACCCGAAGGCCGGCGCCGGCGGGAAGAGGTTCTTCGCGCCACGGCAGTCGTAGGTGTTGAACAGCTTCCGCAACTGGTCCGTGCCGGAGGCGCCCACGACCACGTGGTAGTACGTGCCGTCCTGCACGCGCTCCAGCTCGTCGGCACTGCGGAGCAAGGTGAGGGCCAGAGGCCAGAGGTACTGCTCGTTGCGCGCTTCCTCGCCGTATGCCTCCGGCGCGCGTTCGATCGTCCTCCCTGCCTCCTGAGTGATGACGCCCATGCAGTTGACGTCCCGCGTGTCGAAGTGCGGGTAAGGGTTGTCGGCGAACCGGTACCAGCCGCTGCAGTTCTCAAAGCCCAGGAGCTGGTACACCCACGTCTGGTCCGCGCAGGTCGGGCTCTTCTCGGGGGTGTCGGGGTAGACGCGGAAGCGCTTGCCGGTCTCGTCGAGCAGCTTCGCAGAGGGTAGCTTCAGGTAGCTGCCGAACGCGAACTCGTGATTCCCGTCCGTGTTCTCGTACGTGATCCCCGGAACAGCCAGGAAGGCGCCGTCCGACAGGCGGCGGCAGTCTGCCTTCAGCCGCTCGAACCCGCCCGGCTTCAGCGCAGCGAAGTCCTCGAGGAAGATCACGAAGTCCAGTCCCGCCTGCCTGGCGCGCGCGACATACTCGTCCGGCGTGCTCGTGCCCGAGGAGTACGTGGTGCGCGGGCCGACGATCCCCCGGTGCAGCTTCCACTCGGTGGTGTAGGCGATCGGCTTGACCTCCCGCAGCGCCAGCGGCGCCTCCCCGACCGGGTCGGCCCTGGCGCCCAGCCAGGCGAACACGTTGGTGTAGAAGCGCAGGAGGTCACTCGGGCGTCCGTCCGCGCCCCGGGTCATGTACCCCTCGAAGGTCTGCCGGTCCTCGTCCGAGGCCATGGCTCGCGTGAACACGACGCTCGGGTTCAGGCCCACGTAGGCCGCCCGCCCCTGGCCGTACTCGCGCACCCCCGCCAGCGGCACTTCGGTCGCGAAGCCCGTCGGTCGCGAGAGGCGGTCGATCTCCTCCAGCCCCAGCAGATACGGCTCCGTCCGCGAGCCCGGGCCGGCGGAGAGGACTACCTGCCCGGGGTCCCCCGGTAAGAACGGCAGCACCCCCGCGTAGGACCCCATGTCCACATGGGACTGGTACATCACACCTCGGATACCGTCGGCCACCGGGGGCAGGACCTTGTCCGTGAAGGTGAACGTGTCCGCCGGCCAGGGCCCGAAGCGGGTGGTCAGCGCCGGGTCGGAGATGGTCTGCTCGAAGAGGATCCGCGTGCCGAACAACTCCGCGAGGTAGAAGTACAGCGCCATGGCGGTCACGCACTGCTGGCTGTTCTGGGTCAGCAGCACGCCGCCACCGGCCTTCACATAGGCCTGCAGCACCTCGCCGATGGCCGCGTCGGCCTCACTGAGTTCCGACCGTGGCGGCACGCCAAGCACCGCGACGGCGCGACACTGGCGCAACAGGTTCGGGCTCAGGTTGTCCCACGTCTCGAACGTCGGCTTCCCGACGCCGGCCTCGGCCAGGCTCTCGCGCCACAGCGCGGGAAGCTGCTCCCGCGTCACGCCGACCAGTAGCAGGCGGTCCGGCTTCCCGCTGAAGGCGGGTTCGGTCCGGCGCAACACAACATCGTCGAACCGATACTCCCCCTCCTGGCTCACCCGCAGCTCCAGGAGGATGTCTCGCGTTCCCGCAGGGACGTCCACGGTCTGCCGGTGCGACCGCCAGTCCCGCGACAGCGGCAGGTCGAAGCTCAGCCCGCCCTTGTTGACCGGCTTTCCGTCCTGAATGGCGGTGAAGGTCATCACTGCCTGGCAGCCGGCGTTCGGCGCGCGGTACCACAACGAGAAGTCGTCGGGTAAGGCCCCGTCGTCGGGCACGGGAACATGCTGCGCCCAACAGGCGTACACTCGCGGCGGTTGGGTGGCGGCAATCGCCGCGGCGTTCAGCCCGGAGTGGTAGTCCTGGGCCTGCACTTCACCGCGGATGAAGTCCTGGCCGTGGTTCACGAAGACCCACCCGGCGTAGGCGCTGTCCGCGGCCGGCGCCTCGAAGCCTGGGTTGCGAACCAGGTTGCCCTCGTCGGTCTGCGCGCCGCCCGGTGCAGACAGCAGGCACAGGACCGCGAGCAGACCACCTGAGCGGACACGAGTCATGGCGTGACCTCGTTCCTACGGGGTAGGCCCTTGGCGGAGGACCTTCTGCAGCGCCATGATCTGCTGCGCCAGGCGCCAGCGGAGGTTGTTGTACTCGTCGTGCGTCAGCCGCTCCGCCCAGCGTGTCTGCGTGATGCAGTCATCGGTGTTGAGCACCGCATCCAGCTCCGCGAGAGCCTGGCCGGCGGCCTGTTTCTGGGCGGCGTTGCCCTTCCCGGCTTGCGCGGCCAGGTTCTTGAGTGTGGCGACGTAGCGCATGTCGTCGGTGCCCTCGCGATGCGACTCCCAGTCCATGGTGGGGATCGGCGTACCGTCCGGGCCCGGGTAGGCCGCGCACCAGTCGCGCGAGCCGCCGTCGAAGTCGTTGAACGGATCGCCGACGCCGTACTGGTAGTGCCAGAAGTACATCGCCTCGGCGGGCCGTTTGTGGAAGCCGAAGCCGCAGTTGTTCCGCGACATTCGGCAATCGTTCACGTAGCTCGACCCGTAGCGCATGTAGCGCTTGCCGCTCGCCAGCAGCTTCTGCTCCTGCTCCGGCGTGTAGTC